>Ga0182737_1000919_pt1 | contig 33490 bp, 32 predicted proteins | sample eDN5th30CBELigOP_FD_128878 | JGI IMG/M metagenome (GOLD analysis project Ga0182737, IMG submission 128878) | Enriched Organic Plus compost microbial communities from Emeryville, California, USA - eDNA 5th pass 30_C BE-Lig OP (version 2) (version 2) ... | reverse complement strand
GAACAAAGAAAAATAATCAACTCACTATCAGCTGGCAGTGAGCACTTGATGGGACTTGTGGAGAACGTCCTGGAACTGTCAAAAATTGAAAGTGGCAGCATGGATGTTCACCATTCGCCATTTGATTTGTCACATCTTGTCAGCTCCATCGAAAGCTTGTTTCGTCACCGCTGCCAGCAGAAAAAACTACAGTTCAGGGTCACTTCACTTGAGAAGGTTTGCATGGTAAATGGTGACGCTGGAATGCTCAGGCAGGTGCTGATCAATCTGCTTAGCAATGCCGTGAAATTTACCGATGCTGGACTTGTTGAACTTATCATTTCACAAGAACCGGAAGCACAATGGACGTTTGAGGTTTCAGACACAGGACTTGGAATAGAGCCGGAGCTTCAACAGTCCATTTTTGAGCCCTTCCAACAGAGTGACGCAGGCAAACAAAGAGGCGGCACTGGGCTTGGCTTGACCATATTGAAACGACAGGTGGAACTCATGGGCGGAACACTAAGTCTTCGATCCAGCCTGGGTAAAGGCTCTCGCTTCATATTGAGCATCCCCTTGTCAAAAATTCCTTTCCATGAATCTCGTTCACAAATCACAACTTCACTGCGATTAAGGGATAACGCGCAGGTGGTGGCCTTGGTTGTGGATGATGTTGAAGCCAACAGGGATCTACTCACGCGCATGCTTCGGATCATAGGATGTGAGGTGCACCAGTGTGATGGCGGTGACAGTGCTATTCCATTATCCAGACAGCTTAACCCTGACATTATCTTCATGGATATATGGATGCCAGGCATCAATGGCATTGAAGCCGCGCAAGTCTTGTTAAAGGAATTCAGAAAAGCACCGGTGAAACTGGTGGCTCATTCAGCCACGGCTTTTTCGCATGAGGCAAACAAATATCTTGAGACGGGCTTTGAGGATTTTTTCCCTAAGCCCTTTAGGTTCGAAAGACTGTGCGAATGCCTGAAAAACCTGCTGCCTGATCGGTTTGATTCCGGGGAACACATTCCTGAAAACAATGCTGATGACAGCCTGCCAGAACATGCGCCGCTGTCACACGCCATCATGGAAATGATGAAACAAGCTGCACTCGACTACAACGTCACTGCCTTGAAAGAGGCGCTGGCCATCCTGAAACAGCAACACCCTGATCAAATTGTTCTCCACAACGAACTGTCGCGCCTGGTTATGGCCTTTAACATGGATGCCATCATTGGTTATCTGCATCAAGATCAGGCCAGCCACCAACCAACTTTCACGAGATGAAACCACGTAAAACAGAAACCATTTTGATCGTGGATGACAATCCTGTGAATCTGGATGTCCTCACCCAAACCCTGGAACCCGCAGGGTTTCACGTACTGGCTGTGCCCAATGGAGAGATAGCGCTGAAAGTCGCAGAACGGGCCATCCCTGACCTTATTATTCTTGATGTGGTTATGCCCGAATACAATGGCTTCGACATCTGTCAGTTACTAAAAAAGAACGCAACGACACGCGATATCCCAGTGTTATTTCTTAGCGCCCGCAATGAGACTAACGTACTGGTAAAGGGCTTTGAAGCAGGCGCCGTTGATTACCTTACCAAACCCTTTCAAGCCGCAGAGATTCTGGCGCGACTGGAAACTCATCTTAAATCCCGCCGTCTGAATGTCGAGTTGCAGGAAAAGAACAAGCAACTGACCGCGCAGGCGGAAGCATTAAAGGAAACCAATCAAAAACTTGAATCAGAGATCAAGCGACGCAGGGAGACCGAGGAGGAATTATCTATAGCTGACCAGAGACTTGATGCCATTGGCATCCGTGAAGCAGAACATTGGAATGCCGCAGGACTTATTGGACAAAGCGCTTCCATGACCCGCCTCCTTGAGGATGTGAATAAACTCAAGGCGTTTAGCCAGACAAGTGTTCTCATTCTAGGTGAAAGCGGCACTGGAAAAGAACTGCTGGCGAGAGCCATCCATACCAGCGGTTCCACTCCCAAAGGGCCGTTCATTCCTGTTAACTGTGTTGCAGTTCCGACGGAGCTTGCTGAGTCCATGTTTTTTGGCCATGTTCGTGGTTCATTTACGGGTGCGCAGGAAGATCGGAAAGGGTATTTTGAGCTGGCAAATCAAGGCACGCTATTTCTTGATGAAATTGGGGACATGCCTGCAGGGTTGCAGGCAAAGTTATTGAGGGTTCTGGAAGATGGCGTGGTGTATCCTGTGGGTTCAGGAAAGGGGCGCAAGATTCACTGTCGGGTAATTGCGGCTACAAATGCTGACCTGGCATCAAAAATCAGCGAGGGTTTATTTAGGCAGGATCTCTTTTACCGACTGGCGCGTTTCACCATTTCCCCACCTCCTTTACGAGAGCGGCGAAATGACATTCCGGCCCTGGCGAGACATTTTGTCGATGTGTTTGTTAAAGAAATGGGGCGTAAACCGCCCCCGATAGCCTCTAGCGCCATCAGCGCCTTACAGGGTTACAATTACCCGGGTAATATTCGCGAATTGAAAAACATTATTGAGCGAGCTTTGATTCGCAGTGGAGGGGATGCGATTGCCGTGGATCATCTTGATCTTCCATTAAACTCTGGATTTGTGTCTCAAGGGCATCGTGGCGAAACTGGGTCATCTGTTGAACCAGAAGCCGTCGGATCGGCCCAAAATCTGCCTCTTCGCCTTGAGGATGCTGAGGCTTTGCTCATCAAGCGGGCGCTTTCGCAAACCAAGGGCAATGTCGCCCAGGCAGCCCGTCTTTTGGGGGTTCACAGGACGCGGATTTATCGAATGCTGGCGACAGAAACGAAGGAGTGACACTGCCCTGCGCTCTGTCACAAGTGTTCCATATGCGACACTTGCCCTATTGTAGAATTCGCAGCCCTCTGCGTGAATATCTGTTATTTGTTTAGGATGAACGACTTTTACTAAGGATGTTTTATGGCACGAGAGAAGCTGGACTGATGATGCCATGCCGATCCTGTCCATTCCTGCTGAGCCGTATTCATTTGAGCTGAACACTGACACCTGTGCTCTGCTGATTATTGATATGCAAAGAGACTTCCTTGAGCCGGGAGGTTTTGGGGAAATGCTGGGCAACGATGTTTCACAGTTGAGACGCACCATTGAGCCCAACAAGCGGTTGCTGGAAGCCTTTCGAAGCCGCGGGTTAACGGTCTTGCATACACGGGAGGGGCATCGTCCAGACCTGGCTGACCTGCCGCCGAGCAAAAAGGTGCGCGGCAAAAGTAAAACGACCATAGGTGATCCTGGTCCCATGGGGCGCATTTTGATTCGCGGGGAGGCCGGGCACGACATTATTTCAGAGCTTTATCCCTTGAGTCATGAAGCGGTGATAGACAAACCGGGCAAAGGCGCGTTTTTCGCAACTGATCTCCATGCCATACTCCAGAACAAAGGCATCACTCAATTGATTGTAACCGGAGTGACCACTGAGGTTTGCGTCAACACTACAGTCAGGGAAGCGAATGACCGTGGTTATGAATGCCTGGTTCCCGAGGACTGCGTAGGGTCCTACTTTCCAGAGTTTCAAGACATGGGCTTGCGCATGATTAAAGCGCAGGGGGGCATTTTTGGATGGGTTTGTCACTCATCAGACATCGTTACAGCCCTGTAAGAACCCAGTGAATTCCTGCACGATATCTTCCTTACCAGAACCGCTAGACCACATCCTGAACACCGCAACCACAGATACTCAATCATGAACTCCTTCAAACCAAAAATCTGGACTCCAGGTGACTGGAATGCCTTCTTTGGCTTCGGCACCAATATCCTGGTCAACCTGCTGACATTAACCGCCCTGTTGCGGTTTGTGTTAAAGATGCCGGATGATCTGGTGTTTGGCAGAATTCTGCCGGCCACAGGTCTTATGTTATGCCTGAGCACGATTTATTATGCATGGCTGGCCTACAAGCTCGCCAAGAAAACCGGCAGAACCGATGTATGCGCCCTTCCCTCTGGAACCAGCGTGCCGCACATGTTCGTGGTTACCTTTGTGATCATGCTGCCGATCACGCTGATGACCAATGATCCGATCAAAGGCTGGGAAGCAGGTTTGACCTGGGTATTTATCCAAAGCTTTGTGCTTATGATCGGTGGTTTTATTGGGCCATTCATCAGAAAGATCACTCCTCGCGCGGCGCTGCTGGGTACGCTGGCAGGTGTATCAGTAACCTTCATTGCGATGAAGCCTGCACTGGAGATGTTTTTGACTCCCGTAATCGGCATCACCTGCTTTGCGATTATTTTGCTTAGCTGGTTTGGCGGCGTGAAATATCGTGGCATACCGGCGGGTCTTGTAGCCATTGCTGTTGGTACGGCGATAGCGTGGGGATCAACCGCGTTGGGGCTTAACTACGGCGGCATGAGTGTGGAGGGTCTCAAGAGTTCATTTTCCAACTTTGGTTTCAGCATTCCCCTGCCCGCTTTTAATCATGTATTTTCTGGATTTGAGTATCTGGGCATTCTTCTGGTGACGGCCATTCCATTTGGCATTTATGATCTTGTGGAAGCTTTGGACAATGTTGAAAGCGCTGAGGTTGCAGGTGATTCCTTCCCGACGACAAGGGTTGTCACTGCGGATGGGGTAATCAGCCTGATCGGCTGTGTCATGGGCAATCCATTCATCAATGCGGTCTATATTGGCCATCCTGGATGGAAAGCGATGGGCGGGCGTATTGGCTACTCTGCCGCAACAGGGGTCGCGGTTATTACGATGACGTGGCTGGGAGTCATTTCGGTGATGCTGGCTTTAATCCCAACCATCGCGATTTTACCCATCCTTCTTTACATTGCCATGTTGATTGGGTCACAGGCATTTCAGGAGACGCCAAAGCGTCACGCCCCGGCAGTGGTGCTTTCGCTAGCCCCACACATGGCCCATTGGGCAGTTACCCTGATCAATGGCGCGCTTGCCGGAGCAGGAACCCTCATTGCAACTCTTGATGCTGAAAAGAAGGCGGCTCTTTTAAAAGCCATGTCGAATGAAGGGGTGCTCTATCATGGCCTTGAGGTATTAGGAGGCGGCTCAATTCTTGGCGGTCTAATTCTGGGAGCTATTGCTGTGTTTATCATTGACCGCAATTTTTACAAAGCATCAGGCTTTGCGTTTGCAGGTGCTGTGATGACTTTCTTTGGGTTCATGCATGGAGACAGGCTTGGGATTGCCCAATCACCTACTGTTGCTTTCAGTTACTTGATGGTGAGCGGATTCTTCTTTGCCTGTGCAAAAATGGTCACAGTCAAAGCCCCTGAGCGTGAACCCATGGAAATGGAAGATCACGCTCATGCTTCATGAGCAGGAGCGTGAGTTATGTCTTTAAATTTGAACTACCCGGCCTTTAGGTAAAAGGTTGTTGTCTGAGTCATTCGCCAAAATCCGGGGCTTCAGTAACTGGCAGCAGGAAATTCCTGCTGCCAGTTTTGTTATATCTTCACGAGCCATCTTGCCAGGCGTTTTAAAGGGAATGTTTCAACTGTTTCATATACGACATGTGCAACATGACCACTGGTTTTTCAGATGGAAACAAACCCACGCAAGTCATTCATTATGTGGCATCTACGATATGTGCAACAGTGGTTCAAGGAATGCTTGATGATCGTTGCCATGAAAAATTGCATCAACTATCTCTCTTCTTGTTACTCCCACAGCAGGGCTGCGAATCGAAGGCTTAAAGTTCTTCTTTCAGCCATTGCAGTGAGCCTTGTTACTGTATCTACGAGTTTTGCCGGAAGCGGTAAAGCTACGGAAACCGAAGTTATAGAGCCGGCCCCTGTGAAAGACCGGATTGGAGGGCTTCTTCAGCTCGATGTTTCTGACCATTATATCACGCCTCGTGGTTTAACGGTGGAGAACCAGGGGGTTATCTTTCAGCCCTTGTTTCTGTTATTTTTTGACCTGTACGATGGCGAAGGTTTTATCAATGATGTCAGCCTGACGCTCGGTGTCTGGAACAGCATTCATACTGAAGAAAGCGGAGCTGATCCTGGACATTGGAATGAAATTGACCCGATTGCCGGACTTTCATTTGGGCTTCAGGGCGGGTTCAAGCTGGATGCAACCTGGACTGCATTCGAAAGCATGACTGACTCTTACGACACCCCCAACAACCTGGAGATTAAGCTCAGTTATGCGGACAATTTGACTGAAACTTTCAGCATTAATCCGTATGCAAGTTACTGGCTGGAGTTGAACAACAAGACGACCTTTGCCACATCGGATTCGAGTTATTACTTCACTGTAGGCATCAATCCCACCTTTAGCCCGAAGGGTATTCCTGTGCGCTTTGAGCTTCCTACCTGGGTGATGTTTCCCAATGAAGACTTCTATGGCGAAGAGTCAACCGTGGGTCTATGGTCTGTAGGTTTAAAAGCCAGCACACCGCTGACGTTTATCTCGCCAGAATTTGGCAAATGGTTCCTGTACGGAAAGTTTACCTACTATCGTTTCGAAAATGATGCCCTGGTCAACTTTGGCTCCTTTGCAACCGGGAAGCCAGACAAAGAAGAAACCCAGTTCTCTGCCGGTATTACCATCCTGTTTTAATTGAACATAGCAGTCCCTGCTGGCAGGATATTTTCTACCAGCAGGTTTTTTTTGTTTTCCTGACCCATCCCACAACTCATTATGCCGACCGTTGACGCAAATCCCTATCCCTGGCCTTATAATGAAGATCTAAGGCCTGAAAATACTGTCATCATTGTTATTGATATGCAGACCGACTTTTGTGGTGAAGGAGGCTATGTTGATCAAATGGGTTATGATTTGAGTCTGACACGGGCTCCTATTGAACCGATCAAGCGCGTCCTTGAAGCAGCGAGAGCCAAAGGCTACCATATCATGCATACTCGTGAAGGCCATCGTCCTGATCTGGCAGATTTACCGTTGAACAAGCGCTGGAGGAGCCAACGGATTGGCGCTGGGATTGGCGATGCTGGCCCCTGCGGCAAAATTCTGGTTCGTGGTGAACCAGGTTGGGACATCATTCCTGAGCTTTATCCCCTGCCGGGTGAGCCCATTATTGAAAAGCCTGGCAAAGGAAGTTTTTACGCCACGGATCTGGCCATGCTATTGAACCGTCGGCAGATTCAGAACATTGTCCTTTGCGGCATTACCACCGATGTCTGTGTGCATACCACCATGCGTGAGGCGAATGACCGTGGTTATGAATGCCTGATTTTGTCTGACTGCACTGGTGCAACGGACAAGGGCAATCATGAAGCCGCATTGAAGATGGTGACTATGCAAGGAGGTGTCTTTGGCGCCGTATCAGATTCCAATGCCTTTATCGCAGCGATTTCCTGATTCGACCATGATATGACACTTGAAAAACTCCCCGATCTAGATCCCATCCAGATTCAACTTCTCAGCCATCTTGTTCCGGCGGAACAGGCGCTTTCAGATTTAGAATGGCAGCCGTTCCATGCGGGGGTTAAAATCCATCGTTTTTATGGGGATGGGATCAGTGGTCCATCAGCGGCGCTTATTCAGTATGAAGCAGGCGCCTCCATTCCGCATCATACTCACTCCGGTTATGAACACATTTATATTTTGTGCGGCAGCCAGGAAGATCAAAGAGGTGTGTACACGGCTGGCATGCTGGTGATCAACCCTCCTGGCACCAGTCACAGTGTCAGCAGTCAAAAGGGATGTCTTGTGCTGGCCATTTACGTAAAGCCGGTCGTGTTTACTCAGGCCGGGGATTAATATAGCGGGCGCACGGGGGGGGAAGAGATGACAGATTACCAGATAACAGATGACAGAATGGGAGCGGGTGCAGTCAGAACATAGGTAACACATATGGTTCAGAACATGGGTTACACATGCCGTGAGTAGTTTACATTGTTGGTGAAGGATTGTCAGTTTTAATCGGTGCGCTAGCGCACCGATTAAAACTGAGCGTGATGGGGATGGGCTTCGCCGAAGGTGGGGGGCTTTCATTTAAGGGGATGTCCTGTCTTGGGAGTTGGGACGTGTACTCGCGCCGCCTCCGGGGCGCTGAGTTTTGTTGGCCTTGTCCGGTGGTTCCCGTTTTCTTCGAAACTTTCACACACCGGCTATTACACTCTCGTGCCTCCGGCACTGATGATGTTGATGGTGATTAGGGCTTATTGTTAATGGTGTGAAGAAGGGGCCGTGGAGTTATTTGGATGGGAATAGTTTGGAGCACGACGCAGCGCGCCCCTACCGTAGGGTTTTGATGGCCTAAGGCCACGTGCGAGGCCAGGGAGATTGTGACGTCATGTTTTCGACGGGCTTAATTGTCGTATTTGTCTTCGACTGACGGGAAAGTACTGATTGTCTAAAGGAGAGGTTTAAAGTTTAGCATTGACTTCGTGTCAATTCGACACTAATAAGAGACATGAAATATCAGTACGAGCATCCGCGCGGAGCGCTGACGGTGGACTGCGTGGTGTTTGGTTTTGATACTGGCAGTCTTAAAGTGCTGCTCATCAAACGCGGCCTGCCTCCGTTTAGAGGGAAATGGGCTCTTCCGGGCGGGTTTGTGCACCTGGACGAAACGCTTGATGAAGCTGCCATGCGTGAGTTGCGCGAAGAGACGGGCCTTCGACGTGTTTTCCTGGAGCAACTGTACACATTTGGCGCAGTAAAACGCGATCCAAGAGAACGTGTTGTCAGTGTCGCCTACTATGCGCTGGTTAAGTTAAGCGACCACAGCACCCAGGCTGCGACGGATGCAAGCGATGCCAGGTGGTTCCCGATTGACGCCCTACCTGCCCTGGCATTCGACCATCAAGAGATCGCGAGGGAAGCCCTTAAGCGTCTGCAAGGCAAGGTGCGTTACCAGCCGATAGGGTTTGAACTTTTACCGGAAAAATTCACCCTCAGCCAGTTGCAGAATATGTATGAAACCATTCTGGGGCATGAGCTGGACAAGCGAAACTTTCGCAAGAAGATTCTTTCATTTGGGTTCATACGCCCACTTGATGAGTATCTGAAAGAAGGCGCCCATCGTCCGGCTCAGTTATTTCAATTTGAGCCCGAATTGTACCGTAAGAGCATTGAATGCGGCATTTATTTTGAGCTTTAAGCAACGCTAAAAACCTCACAACATGACAACTAAAGAAGAAATAAAGCTAAGTAAAATGCTTAGCAAAGCATTACGGCATGACCCAAAAAGTTGATACCGGCTGAGTATATCAGCAGGTATTTACCGGAGTAGCGTACATCTTTCGATACCACCCATTTAACTTACTAAAAAATGAAAACTCCAGTTACAAGGCCCAAGTATGGTTTTCGGTTTTCTGTGTTGGATGCGGTGGTGTTGATACTGACGATGGCGGCCAGTATCTGGCTTCGAAAACTGAACATTGAACTCTGGTGGGTGCTGCCGGTGGTGATTGTTCATTTTTTTCTCTTCTGCAATGTTTTTATGGTGTGGCGGAAGTATGAATTGATATGGGCTGTGATTTTTGTGATGAATGTCATGCTGCATGTGCTGATTCTGGATAATCCGGGTTGGTGGCCTGCCTGTATTTATCAAGTTCCGGTGACGCTGATTATCATTGGGATTCAGATGCGATCTCCCTGGTATCATGGAATTGCGGCCAGATTTATTAACCCCCATCTGGCTGATTACCTGGACGGAGGTTTAAAGCGACAACCCAAGAATTTACACCAGAACAAATTTCATCAATGAATACAAACACCCCAGTTTTAACGGATCTTTATCAGCTTACCATGGCGGCAGGCTACTGGCATGCTGGCATGGCTGAGAGGGAGGCTGTATTCCATCTGACCTATCGCAAGCAACCGTTTGCAGGAGGTTATGCGATTGCTGCGGGCCTGGCCGATGTCGTCCAATGGTTGCAAGGCTTTACATTTGATGCCAAGGAGCTGGCCTATCTGGCGACAGTGCCCGGCAGGGATGGACAGCCTCTTTTTGATCCCTCGTTTCTTGATTATCTGAGCACACTGACGTGGCAGTGTGATCTGGACGCCGTACCTGAAGGAACCGTAGTATTTCCCCATGAGCCTTTGATTCGTGTCAAGGGTCCCCTATTGCAGGCGCAGTTGGTTGAGACGGCACTGCTTAACATTATCAATTTTCAGACGCTGATTGCCACCAAGGCTGCAAGAGTTTGCAGTGCTGCCAGGGGTGATCAGGTACTGGAGTTCGGGCTGCGTCGCGCCCAGGGGCCCAATGGCGGGCTTGCTGCGACGCGGGCGGCCTACATCGGAGGGTGTGGTGCGACATCGAATGTGCTGGCGGGCATGCAGTTGGGTATTCCTGTAAAGGGCACCCATGCACATTCGTGGGTGATGGCCTTTGATGATGAGTTGACTGCCTTTGAGACATACAGTGAGGCTCTGCCGAACAACTGCATCTTTCTGGTGGATACGTATGACACCATTGAGGGGGTCAGGAATGCGGTGACTGTCGGAAAAAAGTTACGTGAACGTGGACATGATCTTGCCGGGATTCGCCTTGATTCTGGCGATCTGGCGTGGCTAAGCCAGGAGGCCAAGCGTATTCTGGATGAAGGTGGATTTCCCGATGCGGTTATTGTTGCGAGCAACGACCTGGACGAGCATTTGATTGAAAGCCTGAAGCAACAGGGTGCAGCGATTACTGTCTGGGGTGTGGGAACCCAGCTTGTGACTGGGGGTGATCAGGCTGCTCTGGGCGGGGTGTACAAAATTGGCGCCATTAAAGATGTGCATGGCAGATGGCAGCCGAAGATCAAACTCAGTGAGCACAGTGCAAAAGTTTCCAATCCGGGTATGCAGCAAGTGAGGAGATTTAGCGCGGATGGTTTCTTTACTGGTGATGCGATCTTTGATGAGTGTATTCCCCCAAATGATGGGTGGCATATCATTGATCCCAATGATCCGATAAGATACAAACACATGACGCCCGGTTCTGCGCATGAAGATCTGCTGGTTCCTATTTATCGTAATGGCGTGCTGGTTTACAAGCTGCCGAAGCTTCAAGAAATGCAAGCTCGAACGGGTCAACAACTGGCAGGTCTGCACCCGACGATCAAGCGACTGCAGAATCCACATACTTATCCTGCGGGTCTGGAACAATCGCTGGCCATGGAAAAAGCCAGGCTCATCAAAGAGAACACACCAAAGCCCAGCAATCGATGAAAACCGATTTCACAGCGATCAAAGCCAATATCACCATGTTGAAAGTAGATGCCATTGTCAATGCTGCCAACAGTTCCCTTTTGGGCGGTGGCGGTGTTGATGGTGCGATTCATCGCGCGGCAGGTCATGAGCTTGTTGCGGAATGCAGAAATCTCCATGGGTGCAAAACTGGTGAAGCCAAAATCACCAAGGGATACAAGTTGCCGGCGGGGCATGTGATCCATACAGTTGGGCCTGTATGGCAAGGTGGCAAAAAAATGAAGCTCAGCTCCTTGCGTCATGTTATGAAAAGTCTCTAAAGATCGCGATTGCGCATGGATTCGAATCCATAGCATTTCCCGCCATTAGCACTGGGATATATCGCTTCCCCGTGGGGCATGCAGCAGAGATTGCGATTCATACGTGTACCCAGTTAGCGAAATCATCGTCCTGTTTAAAGCAGATTATATTCTGCTGTTTCTCTGATGCCGATCTTAGTGTTTACCAAGAATTGCTGGCTGGCATTCAGTTGTCATAATCAACTTAAGATTTTTTTTAGAATGAGAACACTTTTATTGATTGATATTCAGAATGACTTTTTACCGGGCGGCGCGCTGGCAGTGCCGCAAGGTGACCGGATTATTCCCATGGTCAACAGCATCATGGGTACTTATGATTGTGTGATTGCCACACAAGACTGGCATCCGGCTAATCATGGGAGCTTTGCGGTGAATCATGCGGGCAAGGAGGTGTATGAACAGGTTGAACTGGATGGTCTGGCGCAAACGTTATGGCCTGTGCATTGTGTGCAGAATACAGGCGGAGCGTTGTTTGCGCCTGGGCTAAACACGCGTGCGATCAGCCAAGTGTTTCCCAAAGGGATGGATGCAGAAATTGACAGTTACAGCGGCTTTTTTGACAATGGGCACCGTAAGGACACGGGTATGGCTGCATGGCTGAGAGAGCGAGGTATTAGCGAACTGGATGTCGCTGGTCTGGCAACGGATTACTGCGTGCAGTTTACGGTTTTAGATGCGCAGCAACTGGGATTTCAAGTCCGGGTGCTGACGCCTGCCTGCCGAGGTGTGAATCTAGCGCCTGGCGATGCGGATCGCGCCATTGAGCAGATGAAAGCGAGTGGCGCAGAGATCGTGAGTTAAATGATAATGAGCGATTCAAGCGCATGCGTAAGCTAATAAGATGACAGATGACAGAATGGGAGTGGCGGGAATCGGGATCGAGATGTATGCTGTGGATAGTGGGGACGAATCTGGACAGGATTAACGACGAGTCGTGGGGTGGGACTGGGGGAACCACAGATGAACACGGATTGACACAGATGGGGATCGGCTTTGCCGAAGATGGGGTTTGTTTGAGCGGGGCGCCTTGGGGATGAGAAGTTTGCTCGCGCACCCTCCGGGGCGCTGTATCTTCCGTTTGATGGCTAACCACGGGTTCCCGATGGCTGCACCATCTCCACCCGGCGCTACGACTGGGACTTATAGGACTGATAGGTCTTATGAGTAAAGCTTTATTGGTTACGGTGGAACAAAGAGGCTGCGGAGTTGTTGGATGTTAATAGTTTGGAGCACGACGCAGAAGCTGCCTCGCACCCATTGTTGTTCGATGCTATATTAAAATAAGAACGGTAGCATCAGGGATCCAGCGTCATGATTTTACAATTTAATAGAGAAACATAGCTTTGCGAGACAGCCTCCGCAGCGAGTTCCTACCGTAGGGTTTTAATGGCCAGAGGCCACATACGGGGCGTCGAGATCATGGCGACACGTTTCGATAGTTTGAGCTATCAACAGCGCAGCATTAAGAGCAATTTTTCTGATGGGGCCTACAGGCCTGTTATAAACAGAGAACAGACCTTAGTTTTTCACGGCTGCATTTTGTGTTTCTGTGATCCATGTGGCGACTCTCTGGGTGAGATCGGTGGCGCCGTTTAGATTTAGGTGGTCCACGTCGTAGAACTGCTCTGGCTCGAAATCATGGGCGCCGCTCTTGTTCACATCCCAAAACCAGACCAAGGGGTTAGAAGCGTCCAGTTCCTTTAACCGGGCTACGGTTTCAGCCTGGCCTTGATGGGTGCTGCCATCGGGATCTGCTGCGGGAGTGTCTTTGCTCAGCGGGTGTATGGGAGAGGTCATGATATAGACTTTTACCCCTTTGGCTGTGGCTTCATTTACCACGCTGGCAAAAGTCTTCCAGGCCTTCTTATCAAAATCAAAGTCCTGATGGCTAAGTTTTTCGGGCAGCAATGAGAGTCCTTTGGCATCGAGGGTTTTATCACGACCTGACCAGCCCCAGGGATCCAGCTTTTTCAGGTTCAGGCTTAGTTTCTGGAGATCGGCTACTGTGGTCTGTGGGGCATCTTTGCTTACAGGCCAAAGCTCATTCCAGTGTTCCCTATCATAATCATAGCCTGGGCTGGATTTAAAAATATCAAAGCGTCTTTGCGTATTGCTGAGTTCCTCATTAAAAGTCCGCGCGCTGACGAGCCAGACGAGGGTTTTTAGTTTTGGCAGAGGAAGAATGTAATCTCTGGCGAGCATGCATTGCATGTCCACATTTGCTCCGCCTGCGCCCATGTTAAAGGCCTGGGGTGTGTTCTTATTTGCCTCCCCCAAGAGCATGCTGGGGCGTATGCCTTTAGCGGCGTGCGAATTCCCCAGTACTACCAGTTCCAACTGATGACGCAACTGCCAGTAAAGCTGCATCTGATCAGAGTACAGGCTGTCATAATCATAACGTACAGCACCGGGAGTCTGCCCTTGTGCGAGGATGGAGCCCATGTCCATAAAACGTGGGGGTTCCTCTGCCACGATATCGAGATCATCACTGATCACGACATCCGTAAAGTTTTCTTTATCATCCTTATCATAAGGACGAATCTTTAGTTCAGTGGTCTCGCCGAGGGTGCTGCCGACTGCGACATTTTTGCCGCGAATGACGGACCAGTGGGCGACTCTGATTTTAGGTGCTGTCAGTATGCCTTCGAGGACTTCCTTGACTTCGTATTCATGCCAGACCAGGGCTTCATCGTAGGGGGCGATTTCATCGAGGTCCTTGATATCTGAGGCAGCCGTCCTGACGACGACGACTTTGGCTCCTCCGTCAGCCAGCGGTTTTTTTTCACAGGAGGAAAGCACCGCGCCCAAGAAAGCAGCGGCCGGGAGCAAAGATACAAAGCGGTACACTTGGAAGGGAGTGGTTTATCGGAAGAGGATGTGTCGAAAAATTAATGCATCACTCAACTTTGTCCATCGGGGTGCGAAGGAATCTGGAGTTTTAGGTCAGCGTGCGGCGCGATTTTTTTCATCGATTTGCTGATTTAAGGTGCAGAAGTCGATCAGCCAGCCGATGAGGAACACGCCGCCGGTGAGCAACCAGATGATCCCGGTGAGCCATTTTCCCATATAGAAGCGGTGGATTCCAAAGATACCGAGGAAGGTCTGTAACAGCCAGGCGACAGAGTAGTCCACCGGCCCTGTGGTGAATTTTGCGTCGGCTTTTTGATCCATGCCTGGGATGAGAAAGAGGTCAATGATCCACCCGATTAAAAGGAGTCCGCCGGTTAAAAACCAGATGACGCCTGTGATGGGTTTACCAAAATAAAAGCGGTGGGCTCCTGTAAAACCGACCAGCCAGAGGAGGTAACCGATGGTGACACTGTGAGATTTAGACTCGGGAGCTGCATTCATGTGTTCTCTATGACATAATTTCCGCCCACGGGTTCACAAAATTTTATGAACAAACTTTTCATTTTTTGAGTTGCGTCGCTTTGATTTTCCGGTAGTTTACATGTCATTCCGAGCCGGAGGTATACCCCTACGGCAATATTCCCCCGCATGTTAGCCAGTTTGCCTTTTCAATATTTGATGTGTCTCACAGCAGATGCAGCTAAGGCAGACGTCAGCAATCGCTAATGTTTATGCGTAAATGCGTGGGGATGTATCTTAATCATGGCGGCTTTGTCGGCTGCTATTCAGCAAAAACTCATCCACAGGAGGTTCACTATTAATCCAAGCTTCAATCGTCCCAAATCCGGTTTCCGCGGAGGCCGTTACCAAGATCAGACCCGTATTAATGAACGTATCAGGGCTCCGAAAGTTCGTGTTATTGACGGTGTAAATGGTCAGCAGATTGGCGTTTTGCCGACGGGACAGGCTCTTCGTATAGCCAAAGAGCGAGGGTTGGATTTGGTGGAGATCTCTGCTGCGGCTGATCCCCCAGTTTGCAAGATAGTTGATTACGGCAAGTACAAGTACGAGCAGGAGAAGAAGAAGAAGGAGGCCGCCAAGGCTCAAAGAGGAGGCAAACTGAAGGAATTGAAGTTCCGCATTGGTATTGACCCCCATGACTACCTGATCAAACTGGCTCACGCTGAGGAGTTTCTTGGTGATGGGAACAAGGTGCGTATTCAGCTTCAGTTCAAGGGGCGTCAAATGGCGCACCAGGAGATTGGTTTTGAGCTGGCGAAGCGCATTCGCGAGGACCTGATCACCATGGGGCACGTGGATCAGGAGCCCAAGATGGCGGGCAGAAACATCAACATGCAGCTGACCCCATTACCTGAGCGTCAGCGTATGCGCAAGCTCGCCAACTTTAAACACGGCAAGTTTATTGACCCTGAGGAAGAGGACAATGAGCATGAGCTCCATGATGACCACCATCAGGAGGAGCAACAAGATGCGCCTGCTTCAGAGGGTGAGCATGCAGCCTGAGATTGATTGAGGGTATTTTTTGCCACTGGCTGTTGTATTGCAGTCAGTGGCTTTTTTGTTATTGCATTTAATTAAACTTCCCATGAAGAAGAAGCAGCGGCTGTTGCTGTTTGATATAGACGGAACGCTACTGGATTCTGGTGGGGCTGGAGCATTGGCATTTCAAGATGCGTCTGAGCTCACGTTTGAGGTTCATCGAGATGAGCTGTCGCCGCTTGATCTAGCTGGAGCCACAGATGGCTCTGTTTTGCGTAAATTGTTTGCTGATGTAAAGAGGGAGCATACGCCAGCACTGGAGGGTTTGTTTTGGGAGAACTATCTTGAGCGGCTTCAATATCGCGTATCGGACCCAACCATGGGGACGCTGCACCCTGGGGTTTTGCCGTTATTGGAAGCTATTCAAGGCAATCCACTTTTCAGTGTGGGCCTGCTGACTGGGAACATCAGACGTGGGGCTATGATCAAGCTGGAACGCTTTGCCTTGAGTCATTTCTTTATAGACGGAGGTTTTGGAGACGACAGTGTCCATCGCAATGAACTAGGACCTTTCGCCGTGCAGAGGATTGAGACCGCGACGCGGCGCTGCTTTACTGCGGAGGAGATTATTGTGATTGGAGATACGCCCAAGGATATTGCCTGTGCTGAAGCGATTTCTGCACGCTGTCTTGCTGTTGGCACGGGGAGTTTTTCAGTAGAAGCACTGGCAGCTTTTACGCCGTGGAAATGTTTACCGAACCTTTCGGAGACTGCCGGTGTGCTCTCCTTTTTGGAGGCCTAGATAAAAAGAAGATATTCCATTTGCCAAAGGTTAAAGTTCAAGTATTCTAACAGTCCAATCAATCGCGGGGTGGAGCAGCCCGGTAGCTCGTCAGGCTCATAACCTGAAGGCCGCAGGTTCAAATCCTGCCCCCGCAACCAATTTCAAAAGCCAGCGATTAAACATCGCTGGCTTTTTTGTGCCCTACAATCCAGGCGGGTTCACTCTTTACGAGAGTTTGAGCCGGTTGTTCTCCGCGATGACAATGGGCTTCAAAATTTCTTCGCAACAACTGGGGGTGGCTCAAATGCCGTCACACACTTACCCATAAGACCGTCCGCATGAGTCTGGATACCCATGATGAAGTGCGGGCTAAACTGCTGAAAAACCTCATAGAGGTGGAGATAAAGCCGCAGGCAATTCTCTTCCATCAAATCACGATCCCTGGATGCGTAAAAAAGCGCTTTGGATTTATCCATGAACCTTTTTAGATGTCAAAAAGGCCAACTGATTGTGGATGGGGCGACATCCATGTATGCACAAAGGATCAGCGAGCGTCCTGCAAATGCAGGCGATCACGAAGTCCCATGAATTCACGTGAATTCATGGAATCGATGGGTTTTCAAACACCAATCTGTACGAAAGCCACTTGATTCCCAAGCCAATGCTTGAAGCGAACAGGCCGATGATGATAAGGATAAAGGGTGCAAAGCGTAGGCCGGGTTCCAAAAGTGACTCGTCAGGGTTATTAGGATTGTAGTAAACCGTAATATCTGCGCCAAGTGGATAGCGTTGCGCAATGCGGTGATGTTTGGCTCCTGAAGTAGAAGCATGATCTGCAACTGTAACGCGATCACCTATGTGTTTGGCACCTTGTACTTCGTACTCATAAATGATGTTAGCCTTGTACCGTACTGCGCTTCCTCCACTGCTGATGGAGCCGCTGGAGCTTCCAACTTCTGACACTTTTACCTTGCCAGTTGCCTGGGGCCAGGACTTGCTGCGCAAAGCTTCAACCACCTGAAGTATTCCCAATCCCAATGCAACTCCCCCGCCAAGGATAAAGGTCCAAGGCAGAAGCTGAAACAATACAAATCTTTGCAGGGTGTTCATGGGCTGTGATGATCAGGTGGCTGAGCTAAAAATGGCGGGGGTTTTTTGGTTTTGAGGGGGCAAATGTTTCAGCCTTACTTAACAGGCTCGCTCTTCAGCACTTTGCCATCGCTGCCGAGTTTAAATACCCGGTAGGCAGTGGTGGCGCCATAGATGGCGGAACTATCTGCTGATGCACAGAAACCTTTCCAGTATTCAGGCCAGCTCGGAAGCTTATCTATTTCACCTGTAACACCCGCAAGAGAGGTGCTTTGAGTAATGCTAAATCCACCAAGCCCGCCACTCATGATAGTGCTGCGTTCTGCTGAAGTGCCGATGCCGTAGTTGTAGCTGTTTTGCAACTGGAATATCTCCACTTCACCTTCCGGACTAAGCACTGCATTTACATTTGTATAGTTGGCGACCATGAGACGCTCACCTGCAAAGAACAGCAGCGACCCAGGGTTGGTGCTGTAATAGATTTTTGCCTCGGAAAGTTTGTTGCCGGTGGCAGGATCATAAATGAATAGCTGCGAGGTCTTCCCATCGTTCTTTTGTTTAAACTCTTCCAGTGCGAGCCCTTTGATGTCTTTAGGAAGCTGTGCATAGGGCACTTCGTTTTCTTCGGTGTCTTTGACACCTTCTGTAAGTACAGCAAGCTTGATGCCGTCCTGACTTAGTGCAAGTGCCGCCACCTTTATTCCTTTATCAAAAGTAACGGTGCTCTTCTTGGCCCCATCGCTAAAGGAATAAACGCTGACATTAGGTCCGCTGTAATTGCCATCATGGCCTGCCAGCAAATCGCCGTTGGAGGTGAAAGCAAAGCATTTCGGTATCTCCACCTTTTTGCTCCAGTCGGTGGGACTGTAAAGTGTTACGGCATCACTTGAGTCCTGCACTGCGAGCATGGAGGCGTCTTTGTTAAAGGCCATTCCGGTTATGGCAACCTCCACCCAGTGACGTTCGTTAACTTCCAGTGACGCTGGATCGAGAACCAGCAGAGTGCGTGTGTCTCCACCGGCAACCAGTTTGCTGCCATCATTGGAGACAGCAACGGTCAATCCACCTAATGGCGTTCCTGCCTGCATGGGTGCAAATGAACTGATGCCTAAGCCGACAAAGATGGATGCTATAGCTTGAAACTTTTTCATGGTCTTTGTTTTTTAAGTAGATGCGATAGTTGACTGAAATATGAGTTATCAGAGGGTCTGGGCTTCTTGGATCTTGGTCTTGGCAAAGAAGAGGCGTCCTCCCAGGAGCAGGGCCATAGCTCCTAGAAGAAGCGCTGAGGCTAGAACGGGTCGATACGCAAACCAGCTAAAGGCAATCACCAGAAGTGACAGCACGCCAGCGAGCACGCCTGCAAATAAAGCCAGTCCTGTATCAAGCAACTTCCCTACAATCGGGATCAAATGACCGATTATAGCCAGTGGACGGAAAAACAATACTATGCCAATAAACATCAAAAAGAAGCCACCAACACGCAGCCCCCAGGTGAGCGCCTTGTTCGCGGAAACCGCATTGCTGAACATAGCTGAAGCGCTGAGGTTGCCCTTGCTCACCAGTTCAATCTTGGAACCTGATTTTGTGGTATAAGGTTCAAATCCGGAACCGCTTTGTCTGGCAACAACGCTGACGTCAGTGGGATGAAGCACCTCCCAGCGGATACGCATGTCCCCTACCTCGGGCTGACTGGGGCGAAATCCCAGGTACAGCATGCCGTCAGATACAGTAGGTCTTAATGCACCTTCATACTGATAATCCTTTTCCGTCAGCATCAGTTTCTCAGCACCGGACAACCTTCCCGCCATGCCAGCGCCAAAAGTGAAAGCGCCCAGCATGGCATCCTGGGCGATCCATTTTTCCTGCCCGTGTTTCATCTCTGTGGGGTTCGCATGGCCTTTTTGTTCTTTAAAGGCGGATGACTTGATGAGTTTATCAGACCAAACTTTGTTATATGTATAAGTGGTGGTGGTTTCTTTGCCGCCGCCAATTTTTTCTTTGGTGGTGGAATGTGACGCCTCTTTCCACTGATACATTTCCACCTCACGGATCAATTGCAGAGCCTGTTGTTTGATACCAAAGACTGGATCTGTTAGCGGTATCTCTGTGGTGACAGGGCCGCTGACATGGATCAGCTTGCCTTCATGAGCAGGGTCAATCTTGTCTGCTTCAACAGTTGCCACGACTGCCACGCCCTCCTTCAAACCCTGAGCCGTTTTCACAGCCCTACCTTCATTTACCCATAGGACAGGGAAGGCTGCGATGCATAACACAGCGCCGACCAGCACGCCGCCAATGGAAGATTTCATCCGCGAGAACCAGCTTTCAGATGTGGTGACGGTAACTTGATCAGACATAGGTTGATGGATTTATGATGAAGGTTAGGGGTAACAGATGCGGGCAAATATGAGGAGGATGCGGACGGGCTATTCAAAAATCAGGCGGCCTTCGCGGATGACCACACGTTTAAGCCCACTGGCGCGAAAAGTGCCTGCGCCAATGATTTCCACGGTGCCCTCCTTGGTGAGGTTCACCCGTGTGGAGCCGCCTGATATACTGGTGTGCGTGGTGCTGGCTCCTTCATGCACTTTTACCTGATAAGTTTTACCATCTTCATTCTTCAGATCGACAGCGCTGACCAGAATAGGAGCCAACCACAACGCGGTAAGAGTCTTCACTTGAAGCGACCGAAATCGCCGGAAGGTTAGTGCGAAACCAGACTGATGCTGCATGTGCCTTTCATACGTGGAACTAAAAAAATAGGCTATGGGTCTAAAGTGTCATTTTTGCTGCTGCCGCATTTGACCTCTGATATTTCTGCAAGGCCAGTTAAAGGCAAACTTCTGCTACTTTTAATCTACTTTTACTCCTTTAGTGCATCATAGCCGGGCATTGGCTGCGCTATATCTGGAAGCGCCTGTGGGTTTCATCTGCCAATTTATCTCCCTTTTTCAATATGATACGCACATCCAGTGATCCTCTCATCTGGTTTATTCTCCTGCTGCCTTTGATCGTTATAGCAGAGTGGTTTAGCGCCATGAAATCAGGCTATGTCGGTCCCCCTTTGTTTCTGGCAGGCTGCCTGCTTGCGTTGCCGGTATTACTTCGACTGGCGCTAACGCCAGCGTGGTTTAGCGATCTGCTGGTGATTGTGGCGGGTATTGCGCTGCTGGCGCTGGCATCCAGGCTGGTTGCTGCATGGACTAACACGGTCCTGGCCTCCCAACCCGGTTCCGCCGTGGTAATCATGCCTGCTTTGATTTTGTTCGCGAGCATCATTGCAGGCACTCTGGCTCAGTTGCTTCTGTTTTTCTGGCCGTGGATGGAGCAAGTCCATGAAGCGCTTGAGCCGCTGGGTCACAGGATGTGGCGCGGCGTTCTAGCCGGACTGCTGCTGATCATTGTTTTTATCGCAAGCAAAGTTCCTACAAACAGCCCATGAAAAGCAACGATTCCTTTCAACTCATGGAAAAAGTCAGTCGCATAGGCACCTGGCTTTTTTATGGATTCATCGGCTCGCTTTTCTCTGTGACATTGCTGCTGATTCTTCTACTGAGCGTGGCACTTGGCATCCCGACATGGTTTGCTCTGCTGCTGGCTTTATTCGCTGTCTTCATGCTGCCAACGGGATTGCTCGTGGCATGGCTGGTATTGCGTTTTAAACGTCATGGAACAGGACGGCTGACGGAAAAACTTGTACAGCAATATGGCGGAGCGAGGCGGGAGGCAGACTGGTTTAACCTATTTCGCTCAAGCTGCTGGAGCGGCATGGTGATGAATGTACCTGTAACCGTCATGTACGCTCATATGCCCAGGCGCAGCGGCCTGGAGCAATTTGTTTCCGGCATTTACAATGGCGCTGATATTCTGGCCTCCTACATCAACAGCAAAGAGTACTGGCAGATGGGACGGGGCCGCTTTGCCAGTCAGACGGTACGCGTGGAGTTACAGGGAAAGTTCCCGCGCCTGTCCATTTCTGGTCGCACGAAGCTGGGGGAAGCAGCCGGACGCCGGCTTACAGGTGCGGCCACTGAAATAAAGCTTGAACACGATGCCATGGCAAAAGCCTTCATTATCACCAGTGACAACCCGGCTTGGGCCGCGCAGTTACTGAGTTCAACAGAGGTGCGTCAGGCGCTGCTCATGGCCGCGTCATGGTGCGCTCCGTTACTGGCAAATGTAGAGCTGCGGGATTCACAAATCGCTTTCATGGGCTATGTTACGTCTGCCTCCGAACCTGAGCGGCTAGGAAGCCTGGTGCAGCATTTACTGGACGTGAATCCGGCGGCCAGGTCATGAAGCTGCCTTATTGATTGCGCATCTGCCAGGCGCTAAGCAATGCATCCAACTGCAAAGCACGATCTTTTAGCAGGCGCATTTTATCCAGAGCTTCAAGCGGCTTAAACATCGTACCCTCCGTGTTTTCATACAAGCGCGTGATGATGGTCCGTTCCTGACGGTAAAACAAATCCCAAGTCCGCTGGGATTGTTTCAAGGCAGTGCCAACGTCGGCAGGGAGTTGCTTTTCAAGTTCGCCATAGGAGGTGAGCATCAACTGCTTCCATTCCTCTGCGGCTGAAGCAATGACGCCCAGCTGATCTGCTGTGCTGAGGTCCTGTTCCAAAGCCTTGTTTAATTTCGAATCAATAGCGTGAACTTCATGCGTTTGTGCATGGACTGACAGACCAATAAACAGCCAGACCGAGAGTAACAGGGTTTGTTTCATCAAACGGATTTTCATGGTGAAGCGATTTCTAAATCCAGGTCATCGCTCTGTCCATTCGCAGAGCATGCGTTTAACTGATTTGCCACTTTAGACCCATTGTAAGGTCTCTTTAATTAGATGACGCTGGAGGCACATGCCCACCATGTCTGCGCTCCTACGTCATTTTGTTGCTGTTAGCATGATTGTCCTGCTTCCGGTCTATTCAGGCTACGCGGAGCAGGATACTCCTCCGGGAAAAGAACTTACAGCCGCTGATCATGCGCTGAAGCAGTTTGAGCAGATTGTTGCACGCAAGAAGGGCGCGCCTTTCCCACTCGGCTACACCGAGAGGAATGCACTGGAACGTGTGGCGGCCCTGCACAAGGCTTACCCGGAACAAGAAGCTGTGAAGGCATTGTTCGAGCGTGCGGCCTCTGCACTGCGTGCAAGCAAGGGCGAAACGCAAAGCATTACTGACGACATGCTGGCGTACCGCAAAACTGGGGATAAACTCCGCGCCACATTCTGGAAACTGGCAGAAAAAGATTGGGAACAAGCCGCCGAGGCGCTTGCCAAAGAACCCAATGCCATGGTGAAAGCCTGGCCCCGCCCCAACCCTGAGGAGGTGGACTATGAGGCTTATCTGGGCCGTCCCCTTCTGCTAAAGGGGCTGCTGTATCCACAGAACCAAGTCTATGATGCCGGCGTGGAATTCCTTTTCGTCGGTAAACCTTCCACCGGGTATTATTATGTGAACATGAGCAGTCAGGCGTGGCGCTCCATCCATGAAGCCGTGCGGCGCTACCGTCGTGAAATTGGAGGAGAACTGCCTCACGATCTGGAGTGGGAAACCATTGGCGCCATCAAAGGTCTGGACCTGCTGATTCCTGAAGCGGGGAATGAACCGCGTACTCCGCCCTTTATTGGCTGGCTGGTGGAACCGCGCATGATCTGTATTCCCGGCTATACTACGATCACCTATGATCCCAAGGATGAACGTGGTGCGAGCTATGCCGGAGAGGATAATGTCCAGAAACTCAAAGAGACGTTCTACAGCATCAAGGAGGCGCCAAAGGATGCCACTCCTGAACAGTTAGTCACCACCTACATCACGGCGATCAAGGAAAAGAACTATCCCCTGTTTACAACATGCCTTGGGCCTTACTGGACCGACACCGCACAAACCCGCGCGATAACAAATTATCACTGGGATGAACATCAGTCCCGCTGGCAAACGCGGTATGCCCATGCCGTGGTTAGAGATACCAGCATCCGCGTGCTAAGCGGACCGCCAGCCTCTGACAGTGCCCAGGGTAAGCTGGAAGATATCTTCCTCAGTGAGGAGGATCGCAAAGAACAATCAAAGTTTGATGGGCCGTCAGTGCTGGAGGCGGTGGTGCAATTACAACTCTTTGATGAACGCGGCAGACAGGTCAGCACGCCAAAACCCATTCGGCTGCATCGTGAAGGAGAAGGCCCATGGACATTTGATAATCCAGGCCAGCCGAATTGAACTGAATGAATTAACGCAACGACTTGAATAAGCCTAAAATCATGATCAGGCATCTCTACTCTAAGTTACACTTCCTGTACGGCAGCATTTGTCTTGTCACTCTTTCCGGCTCGATCTCCGACTTACAGGCGCAATCCACACCGCCGCCGCCCAGGACTGTCGCTCAAAGTCAGGCCATGCGTAATGGTCCCAGTCAGGAGAGCACCGGCATCAACATGATTTTCCGCCAGGCTTTATGGGAGCAGCGTGACAAGTATGATGCAGCAATCACCACTTGTGACCAGGAGCTGCCTTTGATTTATGATCTGTTCCGTGCTGGCGGCACCAGTGGCGGGATGGATTACCTAGCAACGGCCTCGGGTGTAGATCAGTTGATTGATGCTCAAAAGCTGGCCTCAACCTGGAGGGAACTCGCTTCTGAAGGTGTCAGAAGAAGCAAGCTCATCATGGGGGTGTTAAAATCCACCCAGTCACAACCTCCGGCGGATGCCGTGAAAGCGATAGACGGACTTACAAAGCTGTGGGTATCCATGCAGGGCGTTTCCCAGGAACATCTTCTGGAGTTGTTCAAATACCGGTGGGTGCTGCTGCATTATGCGAAAAAGCGCATCGACTTTGGCAAATATCATATTGCGCTGTTAAAAGACTCCGTCAGGAAGCTGGACGGCTACATCGATGCAGGGCTGGAGAAAGGAGGAAAAGAGGGACAGGACATCATTGAAAAAGCGCGCTGGAGTTACAAGTCCTATGTCCTTGCGCTAAAAGAAAGGCTGGTGCGCAACAAGAACATGGACCAACGACATATGAACCTTCGTGAGCCCGTGAAAAACTGTCTAAGTCTGACGCTGCCAGATGCCGCACTGTTTCCGGGTTATGCTGAAGTGATGTCCCACTGGAAGAACTACGCGGCGAATACGGTAAGCCAGATTGATGCTTATCTTGAAGAATTGAAAAAGTACGATCTTGGACGTGATGAAGTCGCCAGGTCGGTCACTGCCGGATCACGTCATTTTGATGGCGTGAGCTTCATGAACTGTGATGCCGTGTTTATCGAGGCGCTTAGAAAAGTTAAAAGCACCAATCCATGAACTTTCATTCACCAGTAAGTTTGCGCACCTGCCTGTCACTTTTATCCGCACTGATTTTGCAAAGCATGCATGCTGCTGAACCAACGAACATTGATGAGGCTGCCCAGCATTTTTTGCAGGCAGCCGCCACCATGCTTCGTACCAATCCAGCGCAGATTAAGGTGAAATCCGGCCCTGCCAACCTGCAGGTGGGTGAACTGCGTGCTTTCAGAGCTGTGGCCCATAACAAGAAAGGCAGTGTGATTCTGCAAGGTTTCGCGGCGGGTACGGCAGGCAAGCCCGTTGTCACGGCAAGGGACTCCAAAGCGATGGAAGGATTTCTTAAAGCGCTAAACATCACCCTGCCTTCTAAAGACCGCACCACCGAAGAGCTGGTCGCAATCATTGCCTGGCTTTATCCCGAACACGGTGAGCCTTACACGGATTCATCCCTCACATGGAAGAACGAAACCCACCGGCATCGCGGCAGATGTCGACTCACCTTCACCACGAAACGCATGAACCACAAGGGTGAACTGACTTACTGGAAAGTTATCGCCCAGGTGGAGAACGACTGGACGCTGACAGTGATTCCATCTCAGCTACAAAGGTGATGATTACTCCTGGCAGGGTTATTTATCATATTGGCAGGTTGGTACTGTGTATGGCTGTCTTATTCGCTCATGGCTCCCTTTGTGCCGAGGAAACGCTGCGACTGGTGACTGTCAGCAATCCACGAAATGGCCTGGCTGTGATTGTAGATGTCCCCGACGGCAGGGTGACAGCCATGCGTTTCCCCGGCAAGCTTCCCCTCTCAGCACTTGTTCAACACGATCATCTGGCACTTGGTCCGATGCTTGCAACGCATGCGAGCATTCAGGGAAAGATGACTGGAGTACGGGCGGAACTTGGCTCCAGCATCGTTTCACCTGATGGGCGGCACAGGCTAGATCTTCGGAAGGATCACTGGTCATTGAGCCATTCAAGTGAAGCACATGCCACCGCCATTCAATTTAAGGCTGAATCTCCTCCCATGTGGTCCTACGACAGTACAAGGTTTGTGTGGAAGTCCGCTGAAGGAATCCAGCTTTACGTCCTTGAAGATAAGTCAACGCGACTGGCTGATACCTTGGCCCATCCTGTTTCATGGTCACCAGACAACACCGCCATACTGCTCATGAATGGCTCACAGATGGAACTGCTTCATTTGAAAGACGGTCTGCGCGAAACTTTTGATCTTCCTGTCAAAGAAGTACACTCACCAGTTATATGGTCATCAGACGGTTCACAACTTTACCTTCTGGTGGAGTCGAATGGAATCTTTCGTCCCAATCACTCTCCAGAGTTTTATCCTCCGGCTTATCCTGCTCTGCCATTGGCCAGGCTGGCTGTTTTTGAGTTTCACAACAAAACCTTCCGGTATCTCACAGACAGCACCAAGGATTGCGGAATGGTAGAATTCATAGCGCTCCCTTCACCAGGCAAGCTGGCTGGCTGGGAGTTTCGAATGGAACGCTATTGGGATAAGGGGCCCGGTGGCATCCCTGTGCGAAGGGCTCGCTCCTTTGGACGGTTGTTGTTGATTGATCCGGCGGATGGCGCACAGGAGACGCTACTCGATTTGAATCAACATCCAGAAGCTCTGCCTGAATATCGCCCTGGTGTCCTGTCTATTTTGCAATCACGAAGCGCCTGGAAGCAGGAGTGACCGATGCCATCCTTGATTACGGATTCTTATCAGACTTGATGAGGCTCGCCTTTGCAGCGGCCTGATCCAGAGTTTTAAAAAGCTGAAGCCAGGCCCAGGCCGGGGAGTATTTTGTTTCTTCGCCCGCCTGCCATTGGGCCAATGTTTTTTTCAGGGACGGCAGCAGATTACAAACACACTGCACGTCAAAGTCCGCAGTATGTGGGAGCAGTATTTCATAAAGATGATCAAGCTGGTGCAATGTATCATTCAGAAACTCTGGATCTGAGGCAAGCTGCTGACGAATCTGTTCCAGTATCGCCTGCTCTTTTACCTGCTGCTGCTTGGCCACTATCTTCGCCTGTTCAAGTTCAGTGGGTGACACCCAGCCGTGTTCGGCGGCGAAGTCCATCCCTGTCATTTCAGGAGACTCACGAGAAAGTTGCTCAAGCTGGGCAGCGAACTGGCGTAGCTGGGTTTCCATGGCGGGCGCAGGTGGCATTGAGGGATCATCGCAGAAGTCTTACCAACTGGCTGCGGCGTTGCAGATCCAGCTTGGCCAGCACAGAGCTGACCTGCTTTTTCACGGTGCCAAGACTGCTGCCCAGTTTTTCACTGATCTGCGCATTGCTTAACCCTGCACATACCAGTTGCGCTACATCAAACTCACGGCGGGTCAGCAGTTCTTTAATACTGCGCTGCACCTCCATGCCGTCTGAGGCTTCAATGCATTGATGAAATTCCACCAGGAAACGTGGCAGACGTGCGGTGACAGTGGAAAGATCAAGCAGTTTAACTGTCAACCCCAGTTCCTTCTGTTTCGGATGATGGATAAGGGGAACCTCCGCAGCCGCCAGATTCATCTCTGCGATTGGTAGAATGCGAATGCCGCTGGTGATTCTTTTTTTCCAATCGTGACAATGGTTCACCACTTCTGCGGGCAGGCGGAAGGATTTTTTGGCGTTCAAGCGCATGGCTTTGTGCGGGCCGAAATTCCAAAGTGCTGTCTGCTCAATTCCTTCGCGGTTGGTATGCAGAATTTTTAAATCCCAGTCCAGCAGCAAGGATGGCAACGGCAGCCGGGAAAGCAGTTCTGACATGCTGCGGCGAGATTCTGTCTGCGCATGAAATTTCAGCACCCGCTCTAAAGCTGTCTGAAGCTGAGGATAGATATTGCGCAACAGGGTTGCCTCATCCTCGGTAAAGTCTGCTTCGCCCGTGGCACGGAAAACCGCCACAAAGCCTCGCGTCTGCTGGTTTTTCCAGAATGTCATGGACATACAATGTCCCCACCCTTCAGGTTCCATAACATCCCGATAATAGGGATGGTTATACATGGCGTCCTCACTTTCGTAGAGATCGCTATCAAAAACGAACTTCCGCCCAGGGTGAGCCTGTACGAAACCAAGGATGGGATTTTGCCCAGGGTCATAGCGCTTTTCCCAGTTAGGGTCATGCCCAAATCCATAAATGGTGCTGTAGGCATATAGCGGGAGGAACGATGCAGGCGTCAATCCTACTGCCACACCAAAGCAAGGAACCAGTGATTGGATCCATTTTTCCATGGCCAGACAAAGGGGGCCTGGCTCCATGGCGGCATGAATCTCAAGCAACAGCGGGTCATTAAAGAACGCTGTCTCATGGTTATTGTAAATCGGCCGTAATTCCATTGCAGGTAACTCTCGCAGTAATTGTCACTACCTTTTATGCATGTAAAAAAAACAAAAAACGCGCCGCGTGCTTGTAAAAAATTCATTTATTTATCGCCGCACCCCTTGTTTTTACTCCTTTGGTTCCTTGTCAGCATCCATAAAAACCGGCTTTAATGGGCTTGTTTTTCAATCTCATGGAGGCCAGTCGTTTTTACAGCATGTTGATTTCCTGCCTGCTGCCGCTTGTGATTCTTTCAAGCTGCCGCAGAAAAGGCGGCAGCCACACACCTACGAAAATTCGTGGGCAGGAGGAGCGCATCTCTAAATTTCCTAGGGAAGGAACGCTGATTCTTTATGGCCGCCACTGGCTTTACCAGCCGGATGCCAACAAAGTCTGGATATGGCAGTCGGCTCAGGCGCAACACGGCGACATCAGCAAGGCTGCATGGCCGTCCGCACGCGAACGATTGATCAGTCAGAATGGTGAATGGATGGTGCAGTTCCCTTCCCCATCCCGCTACGCCGGGGATGAGAGCCACTGGCCATGGAGCGGTCTCCATCGTGACCACGATGCCTTCGCAACCTGGAAAGAGATGCTGAAGCAACCACAAGAAATCTCTGCTGTGTTAGTGCCTTATCCCAGTGCCCATGGCTCAGCGGATGGCCATTCTCTAATTGAAGCTCCTGCGGGGCGGTTGCTGATTCTGCGCACACTGGATCATTCTGAGCCGGAGGTTTTATGGACCGCGCCGCTGGAAGAGCGTATCTTTGCGCCCCGCTGGTCACCCGATGGAAAGTTCATTGCCTTCTCTGTGAACCATGAAAAAAATAATACAGGCTCCATCTGGATCTATGATCGGTCAAAACGACAGGCGGCTCTAATATTCACGGCTCAAGCAGTCTCAGGTAACAGGAGTACTATTCATGATCTTAGCTGGTCACCCGATGGTCAGAGGCTTGTATTTGTCTCCACGCTGGGCCGGGGCTGCCGGGGCGGTCATATCGGCATTACCGGAGAACATGAGTGTTTTTTTGATCTTTTCTCCATTCATGTTGATGGCCGTGACCTGCGAAGCGAACTGCTGGCACGCTCATCATCCAACCCGATTCAACCTCCATCCGTATGTTGGCTACGCTGATCCGAAAAATTATTCTCTGTTCCTTCGTGACCAGCCTTTGTTTACGGCTGCCCGCCCAAAACTCTGAGAAGATTGAAACAGCAGATCAGGTCATCCGTTATTTTCAGAGCACAGAGCAACCCATGCTGGAGCTGATGCTTGAGGAGGAGCCGGAAGGAAGCGCCTGCCGGATTCAGATATATCGCTACCTTGAGGATGGCTCCAGGGAATCATTGATGTTGCCTCTGCCTCTGAAATCCGAATCTGCTGTGAGTGAGAAAGCTGAACTGTGGAGCGGAGAAACGCTGTGCCAGGGAAAGCCAGTATTGGTCGAACTGAAGATACAAGCGCAGCGGACTCAGATGGAATGGTTAAGCCCTGATGTATTGAGCATGACACCCCAGCCGCTGCGGATCGCAGGAACTTACGGAATTGTTTCAGGAGAACGACGACTGGAGCGGGCTAAAGCCGCCTTTGCCAAAGCAGATGCCAGGTTAAATGCCGTCTATGCAGCGCTTAAGAATCAGTTATCTCCTGACCGGCTGGAAGAAGTGAAAATTGAGCAACGCCGATGGCTGAAATACCGTGACCATGTTTTGATTGATGGTGACAATGGCTGGCTGATTGGCCCTAGCAGCACCAGTCACTACCAACAACAGACAGAGCGAACACTGGCGCGCATTGCCTACCTGAAAGCCCTGGCAGATGCACCCGCCCGTGTTGCTGATGGTGATGGCTCAGGCTACTACGTGGATGGGTTTAACCGCACCTTGAGTTTCCAGCAAATTTATGAGCAGAAGGTCAACCCGACCGGCCTGTACTTCTTTAGTTTTTCAAGCCCTTCACTCGAGTGGCAAGAGACTGAGTTTAATGGCCCAGTCTCTCTGGCTGGTGTGTGCAATGCGTCAGGCAAAAAAGTGTGGGGTACAGGAGAATCCTATCTGATGTATGCCGCGGGTGAACCCAAGCTGGAAGCTCCTGAAGAGATAGAGCTGCGTAACCGCCATGGCGTGTTGTATGTCAATCAAAGTGGTGATGGGACATTCATAGGAAACTATGTGCGAATAAGGAATCTCGCCCCAGCGGATATTCCCATATTGCACGTCCTGTATCATTTCCCTATGGAACTGTTTGATCACACAACGGAAGGCATCGCTGCTGATGACATGGAGCACCTGCCTGTTGACGGATCTGCCGATTTGTACAAAATTCAGAAAGTTACCCCCAACTATCTGAAGGTTGGCTACACCGGCGGCACGGTAGAATTACGACGTTACCCCATGACTGCTAATGGAGGAGCCCTGATCGCAGCGCTAACGACCAACGGTCGCAGCCGCACGCTGGAGTTCTGGCAGCTCAAGGCTCTTCATTCACCACCAAGTCGGATGGAGTCCCAGCAGCTTCTGCCCGAATTTTCCTGGAAAGATTTTCGTGACTCATCATTCTCCAGCTCCATCACCGAGTCACTGGTTCTGGACTATGAGCTTGATGAATCCTCTTCAGATATGGTGGTAAGAGCACTTCCCGTCAATGCAGACGATGTCGCGGATGCTGCACAGACACTGCTCTGGGATGGCTATGGCTTCATCAAGCGAAGGCTCGATTAGAAGTTAACGATTTGCGCTATCATCTGCATGCTGACGCAACAGTTCCCTGGTCGCTTCTGTGCGATTGCGAACATTAAGTTTTCTGTAGGCAATGCTTAAATGGTTGTGAACGGTGCTATTCTTGATCCCAAGATGGGCCGCGATTTCTTTATAAAGCAGGCCTTTTGCGAGCAAGGTGAGAATCTGATTTTCCCTGGGTGTGAGCCGTTGAATTTGTGAACGCTTTGAATGCGCCATTCTTCTTACCAAAGATATCCAGTCCAGAATCTTTCGGGCGAAAAGTGGCGAAATGGGGCTTTTGCCTTCATGAATCTGTCTTATCGCATCATATAGATCGTCCGCTTCAGCCGTCGACACGATGCAACCGCCGATTCCACTTTGTAGAAGGAGCATCAGTTCATTGCGTGTCAGATCTGCGGTGGTAATCAGCACCTGGATTGAAGGGTTCCTTTCTTTTATCGTTGCGATGAAACGAGCCACTTCGCGAGGGTCTCTATCAAGCTCAATCACCAAAACATCTGGCTGGTTTTTTAGAATTCCTACCGATGACTGTTCGATGGAAGAATAAACCTCTAGAATCTGAATTTCAGAGCTTTGAAAATCCATTATGGAAATCATGCCCAGTTTCCATGGATGTTTGACTACAAACGATACTTTGATACTCATGAACAAAAAACATTGACCGAAAGACTCGTGCAAAAGACGCATGAGCTTGTGCTTCTTGAGAGATTTAGAATCTGGCGTCGGCGTGTGGTGATTCGTGGGTTAGATGAACTTTGCCAACCATGTTCTGATATCTAACTTCATACCAACCGGGAAAGCCTCGCCACATCAAACGGCCCTCTGCGTCAGTCTTCAGCGTCAGGTGGGTCGTCCAGCGTTTGCCCAGCCATTCTTCAATGATTTGTCCACGTTTTTTGATGCTCCAATCACGCTTCCACGAGGCAGCTTCAGGTTTCCAGTGCGATCCCTCCCAGAAGCCCCAGAACAAGAAACTGGTGTAGGCGGGATGGCTAAATACGGCGATGAGTACATCGCGGGTATAATCAGCGGCAAGTTCTTCATCTTCGGTGTCCAAGTCGAACTCGGTGATGGACTGCTCGGGTACGATCCTGGCGTAGTGGTCTGTTACGGCCAGCATATGTTCGGGTGATGGCAGATAGGTGTCACTAATGTGGGCTTGATTGCCCAGGCCTCGGATGTCCAGTCCTTTGGACTGGAGATGTCGGATGTAATTATAGGTTCCGTCATGCTGCATGCCGGGGCGGAATATCTGATCCTCGTTCACGAAGAAAGGGAGATGGGTGTAAGTCCTTGCAAGTTGATAGACTTCCTCATCCAGGCGCTCTAATCCCTTTCGCTTGTTCAGCATGTCTGCCCCGTCCCAAGCGAGGGGGTGGTTGATCACATCCCATTCATAAACCCTGTTCTTGACGAATTCGAGGCGTTCCCGCACGCTGGAAAGGACGCGCTCACGAATTTCGGCGTTATCCGTGGCATGGTCAAAATTGTACGGCCTCGGTATTTGCATGAGATAGTGGCCGCGTACCGCGATGTTGCGCTCTTCCAGCCAGGAGAAGCTGGCATCCATTTTCTCATTGCGGGTCTTCTTTATTTCATCACCAAAAAAAGGTTCCCAGTTGCCATCCTTCAGATCATTTTCAAAGACGACCACGCTGAAGTAGCGGTCCACGATATCACGGTAACGCTGGCTGTCTGGATTGTCACTGGTAAGGTGCTCTGCTGTAACGGCAGAGCCGAATCCAAACTGATGGCGTTGCAGTTCAAGGGTCACTTCTGTGTTGCCCAATGCCTCACCATTTGCCCCGGTGATTTTGAGTGTCAGATCGGTCTTGCGATTTTTTTCAATGCGTTCCAGAGCGTCCTTGCGCCATTGGGCGTTCGCATCCCGGCCCGCGTAGGTGCGTTTGATGCGGGGGAAACTCGTGAGGGAAGTATCCGCCGGGTATTGATGGATATGCACGGATTGCACTTCAATGGTCTGCGCCCGGTGACCGCATTGCAACTGCAGGACGGCATTGGAAACGGGGCTCACATGGGTGGGCATGAAGGTTACGGGCAGTTCTGTCCACTCGTGAGGAACGGGAACTTCCGTGGTGGACGCAAATGTACGATAAGGCGGAGCAGCCTCCTCCAGCCTTACAAGGAGGACGCCAGGGTCGTTCCCTCCCACAGCGCGTGCCTTGATCACCGCCAGCACCGGACGGCCTTCAAGGAGAGGTTGCTTGCAGGCAGCGCTGAACTGGGCGGTATAAGGTTTGTTGAGGATGGGCTGCTGGATAGTGAGGCTTTTGCCCCCGCCCTCCAGGGTACTCTCCATTCCTTGAGCCCCCTGCAAAGTGGCTGTCAGCATGGCGGGGTCATTGATGATCACCCCATCGGCTGGGATATCCAAGGCAGGCAGCGCTAACGGTAATGCCAGCGCTGCGATAATT
>Ga0182737_1000917_pt1 | contig 33599 bp, 33 predicted proteins | sample eDN5th30CBELigOP_FD_128878 | JGI IMG/M metagenome (GOLD analysis project Ga0182737, IMG submission 128878) | Enriched Organic Plus compost microbial communities from Emeryville, California, USA - eDNA 5th pass 30_C BE-Lig OP (version 2) (version 2) ... | reverse complement strand
GTGCGCCGCCTGCGGGCCCTGCGCGCCGCGGGCGCCAGCGAGCCGCCCGTGCCCTGACATGCCGCCGTCGCGGCGTCCTCTCTACAATACACAGCGAATCTGTACACGCAACCAAGAGGGGACATACGCATGGAAGCGGATTTCTGGCTCGAGCGCTGGCGCGACGGCCGCACGCATTTTCACCAGACGCGGGTGACGCCGCTGCTGGCCAAATACTGGCCCACGCTGCAATTGCCGGCTGGCAGCCGGGTGCTGGTGCCGCTGTGCGGCAAGTCGCTCGACATGGTGTGGCTGGCGCAGCAGGGCCATCGGGTGCTGGGCGTGGAGCTCTCGCCGCTGGCCGTCGAGCAATTCTTCGCCGAAAACGACTGGCAGCCCGCCGTGCGCGAAACCGGGCCGGGCAAGACCTACACGGCCGGCGATATCGACATCTATTGCGGCGACATCTTCGACCTGGGCGCCGACGTGCTGGGCGACTGCGTCGGGGCCTACGACCGCGCCGCGCTGGTTGCGCTGCCGGCCGCCATGCGCGCGCGCTATGCGCGGCATGTATATGGCCAGTTGTCGAACGCCTATCGCGGCCTGCTGATCACGCTGGACTACGACCAGGCCCAGATGGAAGGGCCGCCTTTCTCGGTGCCGGACGAGGAAGTGCAAGCGGTGTACGCCGGGCATTCCGAAGCGGTGCTGATCGACCGCCGCGACATCCTGGCCAAAGAGCCCAAATTCGTCGAACGCGGGCTGACGCAGCTGGACACGCTGGTGTACCGGCTGCAGCGGCAGGGCCGGCCCGCGCAATGACACCCGCACGGCGGCGCGCGGGGTCGGCGAACGCGCGCGGCCTTGGGGCACATCTTCCAAGAGGCAAACCATGAGCATCCGGATCGTACAGTTGGGATCGCCGCGCTTGGCCGGCGAAGGCCTGCGCATCGGCACGGTGCGGCGCCCGCCGCGCGGCGTGCCCAAGGCCGATTTCGCGCGCCGCGATTTCTACGATGTGTGGCTGCCCATCCTGTCGCCCAGCCCCGAGCTGGTGACGCAGGCCCTGGCGGTCAGCACCGACGCCGAATGGCGCAAGGTCGCGCGCAAGATCCATTCCGAACTCGACAGCGGCGAAGCGGGCAAGGTGCTGGACCTGCTGGCGGCCCTGTCGGCCACCGCCGATTTCTCGGTCGGCTGCTATTGCCAGGACGAGAACCGGTGCCACCGCAGCGTCTTGCGCCAGCTGCTGGCCGACCGCGGGGCCACGATGGCATGATGGCGGGCGCCGCGCGGCTTGACGCGCATCAGACAGCCGGTGGCTTTTGCGCGGCGCCAACGAGCCGGGTGTCCTAGAATCCCGGCCATGTCCTATCAGGCCCTACGCGCGCTTGTCCACGGTATGCGTGCCCGCCCGCTGCTGTACCTGCTGGTGCTGGCAACGTGCTTTCGCGCGCTGGTGCCGCTGGGCTACATGCCCGACGCCGGGGCGCTGCGGCAAGGGCGCCTGGAAATCAGTTTCTGCTCGGCCGCCGGCGGCGCGCCCACGGTGCTGCGGGCGCTGATCGACGCGCCGCGCCAGGGCGAGCGCACCGACGATGCGGCCGCCCAGGAATGCCCCTTCTGGATGGTGATGCAGCAGGCGCTTGATTTGCCTGCCGTGCCCGATATGGCGGCGTTGTCCGCCATGCCCGCCGAGCGTCCGGATACGCCGCGCACGCTCTGCCTGCCGCCGCTGCCGCCGGCCGGCCCGCCCCTGGGGCCGCGCGCCCCGCCCGCGCGGTTCATCTGACTGCTTCTTTCGACGGCCCGCCGGCTTGCCGGCGGCACGCGAGCGGCTGCCTTGCCGCGTCGCGCACATGCCGTCGCTTCAACCAACCCGCGCGCCAGGCGGCATGACAGCCGCGTCGCGGTGCCGCGTGCGCGCATATCGAAGACACAGCATGAACCGCAATGCTTATTCCCTGACGGCCCCGGCCCTGTGCGCGGCCCTGGCGGCCGCATCGCCTGCCCTGGCCGAACCGCCGCACATCCATTCCGCCGTGCCGGAAATGGACCCCGTCGTCATTACCGGCGTGGCGCCGCAAGCGCCGCTGACATTCACGACCGATCCGAAGATTCCGCGCCAGCCGGTGCCGGCCAGCGACGGCACCGACTACCTGAAGACCATCCCCGGTTTTTCCGCCATACGCAACGGCGGCAGCAACGGCGACCCGGTGCTGCGCGGCATGTTCGGCTCGCGGCTGAACATCCTGGCCAATGGCACGTCCATGCCCGGCGCGTGCCCGGCACGCATGGATGCCCCCAGTTCCTACATATCGCCCGAGAATTTCGACCAGCTGACGGTTATCAAGGGGCCGCAAACGGTGCTGTGGGGGCCGGGCGCGTCGGCCGGGACGGTGCGGTTCGACCGCGACACGCCGCGCCTGGACGAGCCGGGCGCGCGCTTCGACGGTAGCCTGCTGGGCGGCTCGTGGGGCCGCAACGACCAGGCCGCCGACCTGACCGTGGGCAACGCCGGCGGCTACACGCGCATTACGGCCAACCACTCGCATTCGCAGGATTATCGCGACGGCGACGGCAATACCGTGCCGTCCCGCTGGGACAAATGGAATGCCGACGTGGCGGTGGGCTTCACGCCGGACGCCGATACGCGATATGAATTGAGCGCCGGCACGGGCGACGGCGAAGCCCGCTATGCCGGGCGGGGCATGGATGGCGTGCAGTTCCGGCGCGAGAGCTTCGGGCTGCGGGCCGAGCGGCGCAACCTGGGCGCGGTGCTGCGCCAGGTCGACGCCCGGCTCTATTACAACTACGCCGATCATGTGATGGACAACTTCAGCCTGCGCGACCCCGATCCATCCAGCGCCATGCCCATGGCAATGGCCGCCGCGGTGGACCGCGCCACCTGGGGCGGCCGGCTGGCGGGCACCTTCCAGCTGGCCGAATCGCTCAGCCTGGAAGGCGGCATGGATTTCCAGCGCAGCCGCCATCGCGCCCGCAGCGGCACGCAGGCCGATTCGTATCGCAACCAGGCCTGGGCCAAGGACGCCGACTTTGCCAATACCGGCGTGTTCGGCGAACTGACATGGCGCGCGGCCGAGAGCACGCGCGTGATCGCAGGCGCCCGTATCGACCGGGCATCGGCCAAGGATTTCCGCAAGACCACGGGCGGCATGATGGCGATGCCCAATCCGACGGCGGGCGAACGTCGCAGCGATACGCTGCCCAGCGGCTTCCTGCGCTACGAGCAAGACCTGCGGGGCATTCCCGCGACCTGGTATGCCGGCATCGGCCACGTGCAGCGCTTTCCCGACTACTGGGAACTGTTCTCGCCCGACAGCGGTCCGGCCGGCTCGGCCAACGCCTTCGAAGGCATCCAGCCGGAAAAGACCACGCAACTGGACATCGGCGCGCAGTACCGCACCGAGGCCGTCGATGCGTGGGTGTCGGCCTACGCCGGCCGGGTCGACGACTTCATCCTGTTCGACTACCGGGCCGGCGGCATGATGGGCGAACGATCGCAGGCGCGCAATATCGATGCGCGCATCGCGGGCGGCGAGCTGGGTGTGTCGTACCGTGCCGCGCCGGCCTGGACGCTGGGCGCCACCCTGGCCTATGCCTGGGGCGAACACCGCGACGACGGCCGGCCGCTGCCGCAGATGCCGCCGCTGGAAGCCAGGCTCAGCGCCGCGTACGACGACGGCACCTGGTCGGCGGGCGCGCTGTGGCGCCTGGTGGCCGCGCAACACCGCTATGCCGCGGGTAGCGGCAATGTGGTCGGCAAGGACTTCGGCCCCAGCGCCGGCTTCGGCGTGTTTTCGCTCAATGCCGGCTATGCGTTCAACCAGCGCGTCAAGCTGGCGGTCGGCGTGGACAATCTGTTCGACAAGGCCTACAGCGAGCACTTGAACCTGGCCGGCGACGCGGGCTTCGGTTTCCCGGCCGATACGCGTTTCAACGAGCCGGGCCGCACCGTATGGGCGCGCATCGGCATCAAGTACTGAACCGGGCACGACGTTTGCGCCGAAGGGGCGGGCGGCCTCGCGCGCCGCCCGTTCAACCAGGAGACCGCCATGCCAGAACGCGACCAGAAGTCCGGGGCCCGCACCTTGCCCCAGCCCGATCCCAATCGTGGCGCGCCGCGGCCGCGCCATGTGTCGGACGAAGACGAACCCCGTCCCGACATGGACCACCCGCCGCCCGCGCGCGGCGGCGACCGCCCGGCCTTCGATGCCGGCACCGCGGCCGCCGACGCGGCGGCGCGCACGGGCGGCATTACCGACGAAGGCAACTTCACGCCGCCCGATACCGGCCGCGAAGACCCGGGCCGCAAGGGCGGCCGCAAGCCGCCGCGCGGCGAAGACTAGCCGGGCCGCTACGCCGGTCGTTTGCGGGCGTGCTTGCCGAATTTCCATATTTGAGAGAATATCTCTAATATGGAAAACACGCTGTCCACCGAAACCGATCCCATCGACCGCCAGATCGCGCAGCGCCTGCGGGCGCTGCGCGCCGAGCGCGGCTGGTCGCTGGACGAACTGGCGCAGCGCTGCCAGGTCAGCCGCGCCACCTTGTCGCGACTGGAGAACGCCGCGGTCAGCCCGACGGCCAGCGTGCTGGGCAAGCTGTGCGCCGCGTACGGCATGCCACTGTCGCGCCTGATGCGGCTGGTCGAGGACGACTATGCGCCGCTGCTGCCGCGCGGCGCCCAGCCCGTCTGGACCGATCCCAGCGTGGGCTTCGAACGGCGCTCGGTGTCGCCGCCGGCGCAGCGGCTGGCCGGCGAAGTGCTGGAATGCCGGCTGGCGCCGGCGGCCCGCATCGATTACCGCGACCCGCCCCGGCCGGGGCTGGAACATCATTTATTGCTGCTGGAAGGCCAGCTGGAAGTCACGGTGGAAGGCCAGGCGCATGTGCTGCGGCCGGGCGACTGCCTGCGCTACCAGTTGTCGGGCGCCAGCGCCTTCGTCACGCCGGCTCGCAGCGGGGCGCGCTACCTGTTGTTCATTGTCTGAGGGACTGCCGTGGACACTGTTGTTCCGCTTGCCGCATTGTCGGCCGACGAGGCCGAGCGCCACGTGGCCGAGTTGGGCGCGCTGCTGCACGCCTGCGTGCTGGATGGCGCCAGCGTGGGCTTCATCCTGCCGTATGCGCCGGCCCAGGCCGAGGCGTTCTGGTCGGCGCAAGTGCTGCCGGCGTTGCGCCAGGGCACGCGCACCCTGCTGGTGGCCCGCGTGGCGGGCCGCATTGCCGGCACCGTGCAGCTCGATTGCGACACCCCGTCCAACCAGCCCCACCGGGCCGAGGTGCGCAAGCTGCTGGTGCATCCGCGGTACCGCCGCCGCGGTATCGCCCGGGCCTTGATGATGGACCTGGAAGGCCGCGCGCGCGCCGCGCGGCGCCGCCTGCTGACGCTGGATACCCGCACCGGCGATGCAGCCGAGCCGCTGTATGCGGCGCTGGGTTACCAGCGTGCCGGCGTCATCCCCGAGTTCTGCCTGGACGTGCAGGGCCGGCGCCTGGATGCCACCACCATCATGTACAAGCTGCTGTAGCGGCTCATGGGCGCGGCGCCGGCGAATTGCCGGCGGCGTCCCGGCCGGTCTGCGCGTAGTAGCCGGCCAGCGCCTCGATTTCCTGCGGCGTCAGGCGCTGCGCGAAGGCGCGCATCACCCCCACGTCGTCGTTGTGGCGCTGGCCGTTGCGAAAGGCATTCATCTGCGCGGTGAAATAGCCGGCCGGCTGCCCGGCCAGGCGCGGCAGCAGCGGGCCTTCGCCGCGCCCGCCCAGCCCGTGGCAGTTGGCGCAGGCCGGCAGGGCGCGCGCGTTGTCGCCGGCTACATCCAGCTTGCGCGCGGCTTCCGGGCCGGCCGGCCGCGCCAGCGGGGGCGGCGGCAGGCTGGCGTAGTACTTGGCCAGGTGGCCGATCTCTTCCGCGCTGAGCGCCTTGGCGATGGTGGCCATCAAGGCCTGGTCGCGCGCGCCCTCGCGATAGTCTGTCAGTTGCTTGGCGATGTAGTCGGCCGACAGGCCGGCCAGGCTCGGGAACATGCCGCCAGGCTGGGCCACGCCTTGCTGGCCGTGGCAGGCGACGCAGGCCTGCACGCCCGCCGCGGGCTTGCCCGCCTGGGCCAGCTGGCGGCCCTGTTCCGCCTTGGCGGCTTGCAACCCGGCTTCCCATGCCGGCCGGTGCGCGCTGAAGTCCTGGGCGCTGCGGCCCGGCACCGGTTCGGGCGGCCTGGGTGGCGCGGGCCCGGCTGCCGGCGCGCCTGCCGAGCCGGGAGCGGCGGGCGTGGCGGGCGGCGTGGCGGGGGCGCCAGCGCTGGCGGCCGGCCGGGCGGGGGCGGGCGCCGGCACGGTCACGGCGGTGGGCCGTACCAGGCCGTCGCCGCCGGTGTTCCACATCTGGTAGGCCGTGGCCACCAGCGTGATCAGCGGCGCCACGATCATCAGCCCCAGCACGGTTCCTGTGCTTGCCCGGGATGCATTCATGTCGACACCAGCGGCCCCGGCGAACGCAGGTAGTCCGCCTTGATTTTGTCGACGATCCAGTAGGCGGTGGCGCCCACGGTGCCGGTAGGATTGAAGCAGGAGTTCTGCGGGAACAGCGAGGCCCCGGTCACGAAGACATTGGGCACGTCCCACACCTGTCCGTAGCGGTTTACCACGCTGGTGGACGGGTCGTCGCCCATGGCGGCGCCGCCGGTCAGGTGCGTGGACTGGTAGGCCGTGGCGCTGAATGGCCGCTTGCGCGGCCCGGGCTCGGTGCGCACCACGCCTTTCATGGCCTTGCCGATCTCGTCGCCCTTGGCCGTCAGGAAGGCCGACATGCGGATGTCGTTGTCTGGCAGGTCGTAGGTGATGCGCAGCAGCGGCTGGCCCCAGGCATCCTGGTAGGTGGGGTCCAGGCTCAGGTAGCCGCCGCGCGTGGGCTGCGCCGATCCGGTAATGGTGATCGAGGCCGAATGGTTGTAGTAGCGCCTGACCGCGCGCTTCCATTCCGGGCCCCAGGCGGGCGTGCCCTTGGGCGTGGGGTGATAGCCGATGGGCGCGCCGCTGACCACCTGGATCTGCAGGTAGCCGCCGCCCACGAAACCGTGCGGGCCATGATCGAAGTTATCGGCGCAGAAGTCGTCCATGGTGACCGCCACCGCGCCCGCGCCCATGAACGGGTTGATATTGACCGATTCGTCGAAGAACAGGTTCACGCCCGAGGTGGTCTGGTGCGTGTAGTTGCGGCCCACCACGCCGGTATCCGTCTCGGGGTCGTACGGCTTGCCGATGCCCGACAGCAGCAGCAGGCGCACGTTGTTGATGCTGAAGGCGCACAGCACCACTGTGTCGGCCGGCTGGAAGCGCTCGTTGCCGGCCGCGTCCACATAAGTGACGCCGGTGGCGCGCTTCTTGTCCGGGCTGAGCTCCACGCGCAGCACGTGGGCGCCGGTGCGGATCTCGAAGTTGTCCATCTTCATGGCCACCGGCAGGATGCATACCTGCGGCGAGGCCTTGGCAAAGTGTTCGCAGCCGAAGTTCGAGCAGAAGCCGCAATACACACAGGCGCTCATGTGCAAGCCTTCCGAATTGACATAGGGGCGCGTGGCCAGCGCCGAAGGCTGCACATAGGGGTGGTAGCCCAGGCTGCGCGCCGCCTCGCCGAACAGCGCCGGCGCGTAGGGCACTTTCATGGGCGGATTGGGATACGGGCGCGAGCGCCAGGGCTCGAACGGGTTGCCGCCTTCCTGTTGTTCGCCCTTCAGGTTGCCGGCCTGGCCGGACGCGCCGATCAGGTAATCGAAGCGATCGAAGTACGGTTCCAGTTCGTCGTACGACACCGGCCAGTCCTGGCAGGTCAGGTCGTCGTCGAAGATGCCGGCGCCATAGCGCTCGGTATAGTGGCTGCGCAGATTGAAGTCGGTGGGGTGGAAGCGGTAGTACGCGCCCGACCAATGGTTGCCGGCGCCGCCCAGGTGCGTGCCCGGATACGCGAACTGCCAGCGCCGCATCGGCAGCGCCGTCTGCCTGGTGTTGTTGCGGAACGTATAGGTTTCGGTGGCGGCGTTCTGGTGCAGCGCGTGCCGCCGCGTGTATTTCAGTTCGTCGTGCACGTTGGGGCCCTGGAAGTCGGGCGAGGGCCAGCGCGGTTCGCCGCGTTCCAGGATCACCACGCGCTGGCCGGCCGCGGCCAGTTCCTTGCCGATGATCGAGCCGGTCCAGCCGCCGCCGATGATGGCCACGTCCACGGGGGGCAATTGTTCAGCCATGGTCTTCCTTGCGATGGGCGTCGTGCGGTCTGGCCATGGCGATCGATACCGGCTGCCCGGCCCACGCCACGCCATGGCGCTCGATGTCGTTCGAGAAGCTGGCGTAGGCGCCGGGAAAGCCCACCAGCTTCCAGCCCGCCATGTCGCGGTTGCCGCCGTACATGGGGTCGGAAAAGAACCCCTCGATGACGCCTTCCAGCAGGGCCTGGAAGAAAATGGCCGAGGGCAGGGGCGAGAAGTCCGCCTCGCCGGCCTGCATGGCCCGCAGCCAGGCATCCTGGCGCTCGGCGTCCAGTTCGGCGAACGGCTTGCCGTCCCGCTTGCGCGCCGCCTCGTCCAGCGCGGCCAGCCCGCGCCGGATCATCTCCGCGGGGGTAAACGACAATTGGTAGCCCTGTTCGGGGGTGCCCGGCTGGAACGGACCCTGGCGATACAACTGGTCGCCCGCGCCCCACGCGCCGGCCAGCTGCCCGTCCAGGAAATAGGTGGCGCCCGCTTCCTTGGCGCCCGGCCCCAGGTCGTCGGCGGGGATCAGGCGCGCGGCGATGGCGTCCATGGCCTGGGCCTCGCGCGTGTTGAAAAAGCGCAGCGTGCGTTCGGTGCTGGCGGCGGCTTCGCGATGCGCGTCCTGCGGCGCGCCGCGCGCGCGCACCGCCCAGGCCGCGCCGGGCACCCCGACAGTCAGGGCCTTGAGCACATGGCGCCGGCTCAGGACGGGTTTTTCTTCCATATTGGGCTCCGGTAGCCGGGCACAGGAGCTGTGCCCGCGTGGCGTCGGCGCCTGCTCAGCAATTTGTTTGCCTGGCATGCCGCTTGCCGTGGGGTCCGACCATTGAATCGAACCGGGAACTCCGATGAAAACCGATTTCGCTAATTTGCTGCGCTGCGGCCTGCTGTGCGGCGGGCTGGCGGCAGGCGCCGCCTGGGGCCATGGCGGCGCGGGCGAGGCCGCGTCCCCGTCCGGCAAGCCCGTGGGGCCGGACACGCCATCCTTACAAAACGGGAAGGAAAACATGCAGGGCGACAAGCAGCCGTCGAAAAAATCCACGCGCCAGATTCCGTCCAGGCAGACTGCCGACCCGGACCGGCGCGACGACGGCGCGGCCGGCACCGATACGCGCGATTCGAAAAGCCCGCCCGGCAGCACCACCGGTTCGACCGGGCATGGCGGCATGCCGGGGTCGGGAGCGTCGTCCGGGTCGGGCGGGACGCCCGACATGCGCGAATAGCGCACGCGGCCGGGCGGCGCCGTCAGGCCATGCCGCTGTTGCGCATGATGCTCTTGAGCAGTTGCGCCACCGTGAACAGCGCCGCCACGCCGCCGCCCCACAGGACGAACAGCCAGCCTACCCGCCGCAGCCACAGGCGCGTGTGTCGCATATGTCGTTTCATCAGTGATACCCCTCTCCATGGCGGACCTTGCCGCGGAATACCCAATACGACCAGCCGGTGTAGGTCAGGATCATCGGAATGATCAGCAGCGCGCCCACCAGCGTGAAGCCCAGGCTCTGCGGCGGCCCGGCGGCGTCCCAGATGGTGATCGACGGCGGAATGACGTGGGGCCACAGGCTGATGCCCAGGCCGCTGTATCCCAGGAACACCAGCGCCAGCGTCAGCAGGAACGGTGCGGTATGGCCGTCGCCGCGCAGCGTGGCCAGCAGTTGCCAGGTCGTGATGGCCACCAGCACGGGCACCGGCGCGAACCACAACAGGTTGGGCAGGCTGAACCAGCGCGCGGCGATCGCCGGGTGCTGCAGCGGCGTCCAGATGCTGATGATCGCGATCACGGCCAGCAAGGTCCAGGCCAGGCGCCGGCCGATGCGGCGCAGCCGCTGCTGCAGCTTGCCTTCGGTTTTCATGACCAGCCAGGTGGCGCCCAGCAGGGCGTAGGCCACGGCCAGCCCCAGGCCGGTGAACAGGGGGAAGGGCGCCACCCAGGCATAGGCTCCGCCCACGTAGCGGTCGTTGATGACGGGCAGGCCGTTCAGGAAGGCGCCCAGCGTCACGCCCTGGAAGAAGGTGGCCGCCAGCGAACCGCCGGCAAAGGCCTTGTCCCACAGCCGCAGCCGGCCGGGCCGCGCCCGGAAGCGGAATTCGAAGGCCACGCCGCGAAAGATCAGGCCGGTCAGCATCAGCACCAGCGGCAGATACAAAGCGCTGAGCACCACCGAATAGGCCAGCGGAAACGCCGCCAGCAGCCCCGCGCCGCCCAGCACCAGCCAGGTTTCGTTGCCGTCCCATACCGGCGCCACGGTGTTCATCATGACGTCGCGGTCGTGCTTGTCCGCGAAGAACGGGAACAGCAGGCCGATGCCCAGGTCGAAGCCGTCCATGACGACGTACATCATCACGCCGAACAAGATGATGATGGCCCAGATCAGCGGCAGGTCAATGCCCATGGCGGACCTCTTCGGTGGCGGGCAAGTGCCGCACCGGCTGGCCGGGGGCGCCTTCCGGTTCGCGGTCGTCGCCGCTGCGCGGGCCTTCGGCCAGCAGCCGCAGCCCGTAGGCGGTACCCGCCCCGAACACCGCCAGGTATACCGCCACGAACAGCGCCAGCGTGAAGCCGACTTCGCCGGCTTCGTGCGGCGATACGGCCTCGCTGGTGCGCTGCAGGCCGTACACGATCCATGGCTGGCGGCCGATCTCGGTGGTGTACCAGCCCGCCAGGATCGCGGCCAGGCCGGCCGGCGACATCGCCAGCGCGCAGCGCAGGAAAGGGCGCGCCCCGTACAGGCGCTCGGCGCGGCGCAGCCACAGGCCCCACAGGGCCAGGGCGATCATCAGCAGGCCCAGGCCGACCATGATGCGGAACGTCCAGAAGACGATGGTGGAATTGGGCCGGTCTTCGGGCGGAAAAGCTTTCAGGGCGGGAATCTGCCCGTCCCAGCTGTGCGTCAGGATCAGGCTGCCCAGGCGCGGGATCTCGACCTTGTAGTGGGTGGTCTCGGCCTGCATGTCGGGCCAGCCGAACAGGATCAGCGGCACGCCCGAGCCGGGCGGCGTCGGTTCCCAATGGCCTTCCATCGCGGCCAGCTTGGCGGGTTGGTGCCGCAGGGTGTTCAGGCCGTGCAGGTCGCCCAGCACCGCCTGCAGCGGCGCGGCGGCCAGCAGCATCCACATGGCCATCGACAGCATGGTGCGCACGGGCACGCTGTCGCGGCCGCGCAGCAGGTGCCAGGCCGCCGTGCCGCCCACCATCAGGGCTGTGGCCAGGTAGGCGGCCGTCACCATGTGGGTCAGGCGGTAGGGAAACGAGGGGTTGAAGATCACCGCCAGCCAATCGACCGGCACCGCGCGCCCGTCGATGATCTCGTGCCCCTGCGGCGTATGCATCCAGCTGTTCGAGGCCAGGATCCAGGTGGCCGAGATCAGCGTGCCCAGCGCGACCACGCAGGTCGACAGGAAGTGCAGGCCCGGGCCCACGCGCTTCAGGCCGAACAGCATCACGCCCAGGAAACCGGCTTCCAGGAAGAATGCCGTCAGGACTTCATAAGCCAGCAAGGGCCCGGTGATGCCACCGGCAAAGCGCGAGAAGCCGCTCCAGTTGGTGCCGAACTGGTACGCCATCACGATGCCGGACACCACGCCCATGGCAAAGGCCACGGCGAAGATCTTCAGCCAGAACTGGTACAGCGTCAGGTAGCGATCGTGGCCGGTGCGCAGCCACAGGGCCTCGAGCACCACCAGGTAGCTCGCCAGCCCGATCGTCAGCGCCGGAAACAGGATGTGGAACGAGATGGTGAAGCCGAATTGGATCCGGGCCAGCAGCAGCGCGTCCATTTGCCTCCATGGCCCATGCGGCCGGCCGGACAGTGTCGAATGCCCGCCCGGCAGCAATTTCCGTGCCGCGGGATGCCTCCGGTTCAGGCCGGGCGCAACCGGCCGAGGATGGCCACCGACGCCAGCACGCAGGCCACGCCCGCCAATTGCCGCGGCGTCACGGGCTCGCCCAGCACCAGGGCCGCCAGCAAGAGGGCGGACACCGGAGCCACGGCGGTGAACAGCGAAGCCTCGGCGCCGCTGACGCGTTCGGCGCCTGCATACCACAGCAGGAAGCCCGCCACGGTGGGCACGGCCGCGTAGTACGCCACGGCGGACAAGGCCTGCGGCGGCAGGGACAAGGACCACGGGGCTTCCGCCAGCGCGGCCAGCCCCGCCACGGCCAGCCCCAGCGCGGTCATCAGGGTCGACTGCGCCAGCGGGCGTGGCGGCTGGCACAGGCGCTTGTTCAGCAAGATGAACAGGCCTTCGCACACGATGGCGCCGAAGACCAGCGCATTGCCCAGCAGGGAATGCGGCGAGCCCGGGCCCGTTTGCGCGGCAATGAAGAACACGCCCGCGGCGGCCAGCCCGATGGCGCCCAGCGTGGCCGGCCGCGGCCGTTCGCCCAGCACCAGGATGGCGATGGCGGTGGACACCACGGGCAAAGTGCCGATGATGACGCCCGCGTCCGCCGCCGGGGTATAGCGCAGGCCGGTGATCAGCAGGGCGGTGTAGCCGACGCTGCCGGCGCCGGCCTGGATCAGCAGCACCGGCCAGTCGCGCGCGGCCGGCCGCGGCCACGGCGTGCCGGTCAGCTGCAGCAATGCCAGGAACAGCGGCAGCGCCACGGCAAAGCGCAGCGCCGTGGCCGTGAACGGCGGCAAGCCGGCTGCGATCAACTTGCTGGCCACCACCGTGCTGCCCACGGTGGCCATGGCCAGCGCCAGATACAGATACCCCTGCGTGCGTCGCGTCATGAGTCGGTGCAATGTCGATCAAAGCCCGCAGGATGAGGGCGGAGCGGGGGGCGGGTCTTGTACGTTATTGCAGGGGGCATGGACAGAAGGCGTCAGACACCCTGCGGGGTGTCTGACACCGTTGGGTTGACGCAGCAGTCAGCCGCGCCTCGCGCATGCGCCCGGCGTCAATCCATACAACCGGGCGAATACCCGCGCCATGTGGCTCTGGTCGGCGAAGCCGCTGGCGGCGGCCGCGTCGGCCAGGGGCGTGCCCTGGCGGATCAGGCGGCGCGCCAGGCTGGCGCGCCGCTGTACTTGATACGCGTGCGGCGTCAGGCCGGTGGCGCGCGCGAATCCGCGCAGCACCTGGAAGCGGCTCAGCCCGCTGACGCAGGCCAGTTCGGCCAGCGACAGCGGGGCGGCGGGGTCGTCGTCGACCAGGGCGCGCGCCCGCGCGATGGCGGCGGGGGCCGCGGACAGCCGGTCGACGCGCGGCAAGTCCAGCGTGCTGGCCAGCAGCGCCAGCAGCAGGGATTCGCGTCCCGGCGTGGCGGCGCCGGCGCGCGGCGCGGTGGCGGCGGCGTACAGGCGGCGAAAGCGCCGCGCCAGGACCGCATCGCGCATCACCGGCTGCGCGAACTCGCGCCAGCCGGGGCGGCCTGCGCCGATATCGGCCGCGGCATCGGCCACCAGCGCGGGGTCGACATACAGGATCGACCATTGCCTGCCCGCGTCGCCGATGGGCGCGCCGTCGTGGACTTCACCGGGGTTGACGGTGATCAGGTCGCCCGCGCCGGCTTGCACCATGCCGCGCCCGCTGTGCGATGTCTGCGCGCCGCGAACGATCAGGCCGATACCGAACTGGTCGTGCGTGTGGCGCCCGAAGACATGGCGCGTGTCGGCCTGGATGGCCTCGACGCCCGCGATGGCACAGGGCATGCGCGCGAAGTCGCCGCGTGGCATCGCGTTCAGGCCCGCGCGCTGCCGTACGGCGCCAGGCGCGCGACGGACTCGGCCAGCTCGGCGCGCAATTGCCGCATCAGTTCCGCGGCCGGCAGGCCGCGCGACAGCGATGCTGCCTGGCCGGCCCATTGCGCGGCGAAGTCGGCGCTGCCGTGCGCCTTCGCGGCGGCGTGCAGGGCCTTGCCGGCATCGTAGGTGTGGGGGTAGCCCGGCGTGGGCGGGCAATCGGCGGCCGCGCCCAGCGCGGTCAGCCGGTTGGCGATGCCGCGCGCCGGGCGCCCCGAAATGGCGCGGGTCGACGTGGTCGAGATGGAGCCGGCCAGCAACGCTTGCCGGTAGGCCGAGTCGGCCGCCGATTCGGGGCACGACACGAACGCGGTGCCCATTTGCGCGGCCTGCGCGCCCAACGCCAGCACGGCGGCAATGCCGGCGCCGTCCATGATGCCGCCCGCGGCGACGATGGGCAGGTCCAGGCGCGCGGCCAGCAGGCGTGTCAGGGCCAGCGTGCCCAGCTGATCGTCGTGCCCGTCGGGATGGAAGATGCCGCGATGGCCGCCCGCCTCGATGCCTTGCGCGACGATGGCATCCAGCCCCGCATCGGCGATGCGGTGGGCTTCTTCGGGGCTGGTGGCGCTGGCCATCAGGCAGATGCCCGCGTCGCGCAGCGCGGCGATGCGCGCCGAATCCGGCAGCCCGAAATGGAAGCTGACCACGGCCGGCCGTTCGGCCAGCAGCACTTCCAGCATGGCATCGTCGGCCACGAAGCTGGTGTAGATCTCGCGCAGGGCGGCCGGCGGCTGGGCGCCGAATTCGGCGAAGGCGGGCGCCAGGTACTCCAGCCAGCGGGCCTGGTTCGCCGCGTCGGGCGCGTCGGGCACGTGGCAGAACAGGTTGACGCCGAACGGCCGCGACGTCAGCGCGCGCGTCTGGGCGATGGCCTGGCGCGCGCCGTCGGCGTTGGTGGCGCCCAGCCCCAGCGATCCCAGCCCGCCGGCATTGGACACGGCGGCCGCCAGCGCCGGCGTGCTGGTGCCCGCCATGGGCGCCTGGATGATCGGCGCCGCCAGGCCCAGGCGGGCCATCAGGGCGGAAGCAGTGCGGGCGGAAGACGTAGGCATGACGGATCCTGGGGTCGTGGAATTTGCAAGCAACGGTACTTGAATGTGAGCCGGCTGCAAAGCGCGCCGGCCGCGATGTGGTACGTATCGAAACAATCGGCCAATTTACGCCGCCGGGGTGGGCGGCTACGATGCGCGACTGTCCGGCATTGCCCGCCCAGGCGCACAGAGGAGCGCAGATGCGCACTGCATTCGGCAAGATCAAGACCAAACTGGCCACCGGCATCGGGTCGACGGTGGCGGTTGGCGCGGCGGCGGTCTACAGCATCTTCGGGGCGGGCCCGCCGCCGCCCGTGACGCAATATGCTGCCGGCGCCTCCATCGAGGCCGGCCGCTGGCTGGTAACGCCGCACCGCGCCTGGGTCAGCCGCCAGCGCGTCTACGGCGTGACGATCCGGCCGGGCCAGCAGGCGCTGGTGCTCGAGGCCGATCTGGGCAACCGCACGCAGCAATCCACCGCCAGTTACGCAGACCTGTTGCGCCCGGCCGCGATTCCGGGCGTCACGCTCGCAGACCCGGTCGTCGCGCAAGTGCGGGATCCGCAGATCGGGCCGTTGCTGCATCCCGGCATGCCCGAGCGGGTCGTCTATGTCTGGGTGATTCCCGGCTCGGCGACACCGCCCGCCTCGCTGACGGTCGATGTCGTGGCCGAAACCTACAAGCCGGTCGACAACCTGTACGGCACACCCGGATGGTTCAATCCGGCGGTGGTGGGCCAGATCACCCTGCCGCTCGGCCAGCCGCCCGCCGGTGCGGAGCAAGCCTCGTGAAGCGCCGCCTGGCCACGCTGTTGCTGCTGCTGGCGGCCGCGGCGGTGTTGTTCGCCATGCAGCGCAGCACGCCGCGCTACGACGAGCTGACCGGCCCCCTGCTGGTGTCCGGGCGCATGGGCCAGCCCGTGCGCACGCGCCTGTTCGACGCCAATGTCGAACGCGTGGAATTCGCCCGCCAATTGGTCTACGAGCGATTCGACCGGCAGACCGTGCGCACTACCTCGGGGCTGTGGGCCATTGTGACGGTACAGTTGTCGGCGCGGTCGCGCTCGGTGAATGTGGGTTCGGCCAGGTGGGTCGGGCCGCAGGGCTTCCAGTACCGGTTGTCGGATCGCCTGACCCTGGCGCCCGGGCAGTCGCCGCCCACGGTCGAGCCCGGGTTGCCGCGGCGCGCCCGGTACTTTTTCGAGATCCGCCCCGACCAGGTGGGCGGCGCCGCGTTGTGGCTGTCGGAGAACCTTGCGCCACGGCTCGATTCCGAGGCCCGCATCGCGCTGGACGCATTGCCGCGCGCGTCCGACGGCGCGCTGGATGTCATGGACACATTCGATATGAACGCAGCCATCAAGGAACGGCCATGACCGGCCGCGGCGACGAGCGCGGCGCCGGGGAAAACCGGTGGCGGCGGCGCAGCATGGTCCTGCTGGCGGTCTTGCTGCCGGTGGTGATGGCCGTCACCGCGCGCCAGAGCATCGAGCGCTGGTGGAACGGCCGCGACCGGATCGTGCGCGAGGTCGCCGCGGGCGACCAGGTCGATTTCGGCGGGGCGCGCTGGCAACTGCACGCGCTGCGCATGGCGCCGCTGCCAGCGGGCGGCAACATTCCCGACCATGCCATGGGCGTGGTGGCCGATTTCCGCGTCCAGGTCCAGGACGCGGACCTGCCCGGCAACTGGCGCGACTGCACGATCGCGCTGCAAGACGAGCAGGGGCGCCGCTGGATGCCCACCCACGTCTTGCCGTTGCCGCGCACCGACGCCAGCGAATGCCTTTCGGCCGTCTATTCGGGCGTCAAGGCGGGCGCCACGTTGCGCATACGCCAGGCCTTCCTGGTGCCGCGCGACGCGGCCGCCGCGCTGCGCGTGACGGTATCGCTGGCGCGGCAGAAGCCTCATTACCTGCGCTTTGCGCAGCATCCCCGGCTGGTGCAATAACGCCGCGCGCTCAGGCAGGCTGTTCGCTGGCCGGCGCCGGCGCGCGGCCACGTGCCGGCTGCGCGAACGCGGTTTCCAGGATGGCGGCCAGGAAGCAGATGCGCAGCGGCTCGATCAGCAGGCCGGTGGACGAATCGCGAAACGGGCTGCCGAACAGCAGCGACAGGCCCTGGGCCAATACCTGCCAGGTATCCAGGTCGTGCGGCCCGATCAGGTAGCCGGCGCCGCGCCACAGCCACGCGCTGCTCCAGTCGATCAGCCGGTAGCCCACGATCAGCGTCACCAGCAGCACCACGCCGGCATTGAGCGTCAACCGGATGCCGTTGGCCACCGGCAGGTAGCGCGAGCGGTAGCCGCCGATGAAGTGGGCGATGAAATCGCGCAGGAACTTCGGGATGGCGCGGTAGCGTTCGCCGAAGCGCTCGACGCGATGATGGATGCGCAGCAGTTCCTGGTCGCTGCGCACGTCGTAGCCGTAGACCAGCGCGGCCATCACCAGCCAGACCACCGGCAGCAGCGCATAGAAGAACAGGTTGACCAGCAGGGTGCCCGGCGCGGTCGACAGCGATTCCACCGCCACCATCGGCGCCGCCCAGGCGGTCGAGAGCGGGGCGGCCACCATGTCCAGGATGCCGCGCAGGTTTTCCCATAGATGATGGTTGGCCAGCCAGTCCCATACCTGGCCCTTCCAGCGGCTGATGACATACAGGCCGATCAGGATCCAGTTGGTTTCGCACACCACCACCACCACTTGCCAGACCGGCCGGCCGGTGGATTCGCGCAGCCGCTTGGCCAGCTTGCGCACGGCCCACGATATGGCCACCGACACCAGCAGCCAACGCGAATCCAGCGCGTCCAGGATCATGCCGTGCTTGCCGAAGGGGTCCAGATCCAGCGCCAGGCGGGAGTACTGCCGCACGGTGTTGCCCAGGAAGCCCCAGGCGGCGTAGTAGGCGAAAAAGGGCAGCAGCGCGATGGTGACCGCCGACAGCAGCCGGCGCGAGCCGGCTTCCTCGGCGCCGGCCTCGCCGCGCGCGGCGGCTTGCGCGGCGCGCAGGGCCGGCATGCCGGGCAGCAGCACCTGGAACATGGTCACCGTGACGACCAGCTGGGCCAGCGCGACCAGCGTCAGCACGGCCAGCCCGGCCAGGTGGTTGGCAAAGCCGGTGTGCACCGCCAGCAACAGCAGCAGCGAATGGGCCAGCACGCCGGCCAGCACCAGGGCCATCAATTGCGGCCAGAAACGTCCCCACAGGCGAAGAGTCAGTACGAACGGCGCGGCGATCCCCTGCATTCCGGTGCTCCCCTGGATGGAACCGGCGATCTTAGCAAGCACCCGGGACGGGGCGTTGTATCTTTTTCCTTCGGGATGTCAGGGCCTGGGCAGCATGTCGCGCGTCAGCGCGTACATCCAGACGTCGCGCGGCTGCCCGCGCACCAGGCGGTAGCCGGCCAGCAGGCCTTCCCGCCGGAAGCCGCAGCGCTCCAGCACGCGGCACGAGGCCAGGTTGGCATCCAGCACCGTGGCCTGTACCCGCCACAGCCCCAGCGATTGCAATGCCCGGCCGGCCGCCGGATGCGCCGCAGCACCAGGCCAGCGACATCCAGGCCCGGCAGCGCCGCGTCATCGTCGAGGAACGGCCGCACGTCCATCGGCGCTCAGCCATGCACCAGGATGTTGACCAGCTTGCCGAACGGGTCGCGCACGTAGAAGCGGCGCACGCCCCAGGGTTCGTCGGCGGGGCCGTACTCGATGGCGAAGCCGCCCGCGCGCATGCGCCGCAGGGCCTCGTCCAGGTCGTCGACCTCGATCGACAGGTCCGGCGTAGGCGTGTCCGAGCCACCCTGCGTCGCGACGCTGAGCTGCACCGTCATCTTGTCCGGCGTGCCGTAGGTGGTCAGCCAGCCGTGGTCCATCAGCACGTCGAGCCCCAGCGCATCCTGGTAGAAGCGCTGGGCGGCGGCGATGTTGGCGGCGTGGATGTTGGCGACGATGCGCTTGACTTGCATGGCGACGGGCTCCGGAACGGCGGGGCGCCGCGGCGCGGGGCCGCGGTGAACGGGACATGTGCGTACGATACCGTAGGCGCGCCGATCCCGCGTCCGCCGGCGGGCGGGCGCCGCGGTCAGAAGTGGACCTGCGCGTTCAGGGTGGAAGGGCGGCGGTTGTCGCTGTTGCCCGCGCCCGCTCAGTGCGCCGAAGCGTCCAGCCGCCGCACCAGGCCGCGCGTGCCGTCGACCTGCACCGTGTCGCCCGCTTTCAACTGCGCCAAGATGCCGGGCAGGTTCGCCACCGCCGGAATGCCGAATTCGCGCGCCACGATGGCGCCGTGCGACAGGTAGCCGCCGGTTTCCATGACCAGGGCGCCGGCCTTCAGGAACAGCGGCGTCCAGGCCGGGTCGGCGGACGGCACGACCAGCACGTCGCCCTGGGCCATGCCCAGCCCGTCGGCCGGGGCAAGCGCCAGGTGCACGCGCCCCTGCGCGCTGCCGCTGCCCACCGGCGCGCCCTGCCACGCGCCGTCGCCCGGGGCGGACGCGGGCATTGCCGGCGCCTGGGCGGCGTGCGGCAGAGAACCGTGCTCGGCAATGACGGCCGGCTCTTGCTGGCGGCTCCATTGCTCGATCCGGGCCCGGCGCTGCGCGGCGCGCCGCGCGGCCGCTTGCGGCGCCAGGCGCCCCTCGGCCAGCGCGTACAGTTCGGCCGCCGTCAGGTTGAAAATGTCGTCCGCCCGCGCCAGCCCGTCCGGGCCGCGGAAATGCCCGGCCAGCGCCAGCGCGTCGCCGCGCAGCGCTTCCAGGTGGGCGATCAGCGCACTGCGCGCCGCTTCGCGGTGATTGCTGTCGGCGCGCGCCACGGTCAGCAGCCGGCGCGCCAGCGGCCGCAGCCAGAAGGGCAGCGCCTGCCGCAGGCGCTGCCAGGCCTGCGCGGCGGCCTGCTGCTGGCGCTGGCGCAGAGGGGCGTCGTCGTGGCCGACCAGGCCGGCGATGTGGTCCAGCAGATAGCCCGGCGATTCGCGCCAGCGCGGGCTGCGCAGATAGGTTTCGTACACGCCGCGGTGGCCATGGCGCTGCAGGAATGCGTCAAAGGCGCGCCGGAACGGGCTGTTGCCGGCCAGCGCGTCGGCCCATCGCGCATCCTGCCGCCCGGGCTGGCGCAGCCAGGCCAGGGCGGGGCCGTCGCGGGCGGCGATGCGCGCCAGGTCCAGCAGTTCGTAGCTTTGCGCCGCCGTGACGCTGGGCGGCCCGCCGGCCATCAGGGCCGCGGCCAGCGCATGGCCTTCGCCCGGGCAGTACTTGTCGATCAGCCGGACCAGGTTGAACAGCGTGCCGCCGCCCGAGCCCTGCAGGAAGAACAGGTCGTCGGCGCCGTGCACGGCCGCGAATCGTTCGCGCAGGCGCCGTCCCCACGCAGGCAGGTCGGCCGGCGGCGGTTGGCGGCGCCAGTCGGCGGCCCGTTGCATGGCGCGCGCCAGCGCGGCCGGCGCGGCGCGCCGTTCGCGGCCGGCGGCGCGCAGATAGCGCAGCAGCCGCATGCCATGGGCAAGGCGTTGCCGCGGCGCGGTGGGCGGCACCGCGATCTCGGGTTGTTCGCCGCCCAGCAGCCGGTTCATGTCGGCGGGCGGGATGCCCAGCGCGTCGTAGCCTTCCCATTGCATCAGCGAGGTCTGCAGGTACAGGCGGCCGTGGAACAGCCCGGCATGCTGCGCGCCCGGCAAGGTGCGGTAGCCCGCCAGCTCGTAGCCGCGCGTCAGCATGCGGCTGGCCATCGCGCGGCACAGCGTCCAGTCCAGCGGCGATAGCGGGTGCGGCAGGATCTCGCGGGTATTGCCGCGCGACCAGTAGGCCGGCTGGCCCGCCAGCGCCGCATAGGTATGGTGGCCGCGCGCCGTGACCGGGCGCGCCTGCAAGATCCAGTAGCGTTCGCCGTCCCAGGCCCATTCCAGGTCGTAGCCGGCGTGCGCGTAATCCAGCGCGGCCGCGGCATCGCGCGCGATGCCGGCCAGCGCCACGGCCTGCGGTTCGGCCAGGACGGCTTGCGCGGCGCGCTCGGCCGCCAGGTCGCGCAATTCGGTGCCGCCGGCGGGCAGGGGCGCGCTGTAGCGGGCCTTCGTTCCCAGGCGTTGCGAGACCAGGCGCAGGCTGCCGTCCAGCGGGTCTTCCTGCAGGCGGTATTCGTCGCCTTCGGCCTGCCCGCCGACCAGCGCCTCGCCCAGGCCCCAATGGGCATGGATAACCAGCTGGTCGGCGCGGCCCGACATGGGGTCGCAGGTGAAGGCGATGCCGGCCGCCACGGCGGGCAACAGCGGCATGATCACCACTGCCATGCCGGCCTGGCCGTCGGCCATGCCCAGGCGCTGGCGATAGGCGCGCGCCTGCGGCGTCCAGGGCGAATCCCAGATATCGCGCAAGGCCTGCGCCACCGCGTCGCGGCCCCGCACGTTCAGGCGCGACAGGTGAATGCCGGCGAACGAGGCGCCCGCCGAGTCTTCCATGGGGGCCGACGAGCGCAAGGCCAGCGGCACGTCTTGCCAGCCTCGCCGCGCGATCTCGTCGGCCAGCGCGGCCCGGATGTCGTCGGGTACCGGCGCGCCGGGCCGGCGCCCGGCGGCCGCGCGCGCCGCGACGACGAAGCCGGGCGGCACCGGCACGCCGAGTTCGGCCAGGCATGCCAGCTGCCAGCCCTTGCCGCCCGCCACGGCGGGGCCGGCCTGCGCGGCGGCGCGCCAGTCCAGCAGCAGGGCCGTCATGGGCGCGGCCCCCGCGGCGCGGCCGACCCGTGCAGGAAGACATCCAGGGTGGCCTTGAATTCCTGCCGCAGCGGCAGGCGCGAGCCATTCAGCCAGCGTGTCATGGTGGCCAGGTACAGGTACTGGAACATGTCCGCCAGTTGCGCCGCCGGCAGGTCGGTGCGCAGTTCGCCCGCTTGCTGGCCGGCCTGGATCAGGCCTTCGACGATCTGTTCCATGCCGCTGCGCGGGGCTTGCGGCGCGGCGCCGGGATTGGCGTGCGCCAGCCGGTAGCGCAGGTAGTGCGGCAGGTACGCGCGATGCGATTCGGCCCAGTGGCTGGTGGCTTGCAGCAGGTAGGCCATGCGGCGGGCGAAGCCGGGCAGGTTGTGCATGGCGGCGCGCAACTGCGGCGCGTCGTCGGCCAGGTCCCGGTGCACGCGATGCGCCAGCAGCGCTTCTTTCACGGGGAAGTGGTTGTACAGCGTGCCCTTGGCCACGTCGGCCTCGATGGCGATCTGTTCCATGGTGACCGCTTCGAAGCCCAGGGTCTCGAACAGGCGGAAAGCGGTGTCCGCCAGGTGGTCCAGCGTTTGGCGGCGCTTGCGTTCGCGCCGGCCGGCGCCGGCGTCGTCGGGGAAGAGTGCGGCGTTCATGACGGATAAAAATAGTCGACGATCAAAATTATACGTCGTACAAAAATTCGGGCAAACGGCACCTCCACACGCCGAAGATCGCCGCGGCGCCCGGCCTGTTGTCACATCCATCGGAGAGCATGACTTAAATATTGCCAATGTTGACGACATCTGACGCACGCGGTACGTTAGGCAGACGCTGCATCCAAGCCGGCCATCGGTGAAGGAAGATTAGATGCCTTATCTCCCGTGCAAGCTCCCCAGGCCACCGCCATCGCGGTGCGCGAGCGTGTCGTAGTTTCGCTGAACGCCAACGCACCAGGAGCCGCACCGTGAGCTATTTCGTCGATCGCCTCAAGTACTTCACCCGTGCCAGAGAGTCTTTTGCGGATGGCCACGGCAGCGTTGTCCAGGAAGACCGCGGCTGGGAAAAGGCCTACCGCGATCGCTGGCAGCACGACAAGATCGTGCGTTCGACTCACGGCGTGAACTGCACCGGCTCCTGTTCGTGGAAAATCTACGTGAAGGGCGGCATCGTCACGTGGGAAACCCAGCAGACCGACTACCCGCGCACCCGCGCCGGCATGCCCAACCACGAGCCGCGCGGCTGTTCGCGCGGCGCGTCGTATTCGTGGTACCTGTACAGCGCCAACCGCATCAAGTACCCGATGCTGCGCGGCCGGCTGGCGCGCCTGTGGCGCGAAGCGCGCAAGACCATGGCCCCGCTGGCGGCCTGGGAACACATCTGTAGCAACCCGGACTTGTCCGACGACTACAAGCGCGTGCGCGGCATGGGCGGCTTCGTGCGCGCCAGCTGGGACGAAGTCAACGAACTGGTGGCGGCCGCCAATGTCCACACCGTCAAGCGCTACGGGCCCGACCGCGTGGTGGGCTTTTCGCCCATTCCGGCGATGTCGATGGTGTCGTTCGCCGCGGGCAGCCGCTACCTGTCGCTGCTGGGCGGCACCATCCTGAGCTTCTACGACTGGTATTGCGACCTGCCGCCATCCAGCCCGCAGACCTGGGGCGAGCAGACCGACGTGGCCGAGTCGGCCGACTGGTACAACTCCAGCTTCATCATCATGTGGGGCTCGAACGTGCCGCAGACGCGTACGCCCGACGCCCACTTCATGGTCGAGGCGCGCTACCGCGGCGCCAAGATCGTGTCGATCTTTCCCGACTACGCCGAGGGCGCCAAGTTCGGCGACGTGTGGCTGCACCCCAAGCAGGGCACCGACGCCGCGCTGGCGCTGGCCATGGGCCACGTCATCCTCAAGGAATTCCACCTGGAGGGCAAGAGCGAGTACTTCCGCGAATACTGCAGGCAATACTCGGACATGCCGTTCCTGGTGCGCCTGGTGCGCCAGGACGGCCGCTACGTACCCGAGCGCATGCTGCGCGCGTCCGACTTTCCCGATGCGCTGGGGCAAGCCAATAATCCCGCCTGGAAGACCGTGGCCTGCGACGAGGCCACCGGCCAGCTGGTGGTGCCGGGCGGCTCCATCGGTTTTCGCTGGGGCCAGCAGGAAGGCGGCGACCAGGGCAAATGGAACCTGGACGCCAAGGACGCGCAGGGCAACCCGCTGAAGCTGCGGCTGTCGCTGGTGGGCGGCCACGACGATGTGGTGCCGGTGGCCTTTCCGTATTTCGGCGGGCGCCAGCACGATTACTTCCAGGGCAGCGATCACCCCGAGGTGCTGGAACGCAACATGGCCGTGCGCCGCCTGCAGACGGTGGAAGGCGAAGTGCTGGCCGTGACCGTGTACGACCTGTTGATGGCCAACTACGGGCTGGACCGCGGCCTGGGCGGCGCCAACGTGGCCGCCTCGTACGACGACGACGTGCCCTACACGCCGGCCTGGCAGGAACGCATCACCGGCGTCAAGCGCGACGACGTGGTCACCGTGGCGCGCCAGTTCGCGCTGAACGCCGACAAGACGCGCGGCAAGTCGATGGTGATCCTGGGCGCGGGCCTGAACCACTGGTACCACATGGACATGGCCTACCGCGGCATCATCAACCTGGTGGTGATGTGCGGCTGCGTGGGCCAGTCGGGCGGCGGCTGGTGCCACTACGTGGGCCAGGAAAAACTGCGACCGCAGACGGGCTGGACCACGCTGGCCTTCGGGCTGGACTGGTGCCGTCCGCCGCGCCACATGAACGGCACGTCGTTCTTCTACGCGCACACCGACCAGTGGCGCTACGAAAAACTGAAGGTCTCCGAGATCCTGTCGCCGCTGGCCGACGCCCAGGCGTTCCAGGGATCGATCATCGACTTCAACGTGCGCGCCGAGCGCATGGGCTGGCTGCCGTCGGCGCCGCAATTGCAGACCAACCCGCTGCAAGTGGTGCGCGACGCGCGCCAGGCCGGGCAGGACCCCGCCGCCTACGCCGTGCAGGCGCTGCGCGACGGCCGGTTGAAACTGGCCTGTGAAGACCCCGACAACCCCGACAATTTCCCGCGCAACATGTTCGTGTGGCGCTCGAACCTGCTGGGCTCGTCGGGCAAGGGCCACGAATATTTCCTGAAGCACCTGCTGGGCACCGAGCACGGCGTGCAGGGCAAGGACCTGGGCGAGACGGGCGAGGAAAAGCCGCAGGAAGTCGCCTGGCGCGACCAGGCGCCGCGCGGCAAGCTCGACCTGCTGGTGACGCTGGACTTCCGCATGTCCACCACCTGTGTGTATTCCGACGTGGTGCTGCCTACCGCCACCTGGTATGAAAAGAACGACCTGAACACCTCGGACATGCATCCGTTCATCCACCCGTTGTCGGCCGCGGTCGACCCGGTGTGGGAATCGCGCAGCGACTGGGAAATCTACAAGGGCATCGCCCGGGCGTTCTCGGCCATCGCCGAGACCGAGCTGCCGGCTGCGCAGGACCTGGTGCTGACGCCCCTGCAGCACGACAGCCCGGCCGAACTGGGCGACCCGTTCGGCGTGCGCGACTGGAAGCAGGGGCAGGCCGAGATGATTCCCGGCAAGACCATGCCGTCGATGGCGGTGGTCGAGCGCAACTACCCCGGCCTGTACAAGCAGTTCACCTCGCTGGGGCCGCTGACGCGCAAGCTGGGCGTGGGCGGCAAAGGCATCAACTGGCCGGCGGGCGAGGAATGCGACCTGCTCGGCCAGCTGAACTACCAGGTGGCCGAGGAAGGCATCAGCCAGGGCCTGCCGCGTCTGGACACCGATATCGACGCGGCCGAGACCATCCTGGCGCTGGCGCCCGAAACCAACGGCGAGGTCGCGGTGAAGGCCTGGCAGGCGCTGTCGGCCTTCACGGGGCGCGACCATGCGCACCTGGCGCTGCCGCGCGAGCACGAGAAGATCCGCTATCGCGACCTGCAGGCGCAGCCGCGCAAGATCATCTCGTCGCCGACCTGGTCGGGCCTGGAGTCCGACCATGTCAGCTACAACGCCGGCTACACCAACGTGCACGAACTGATTCCGTGGCGCACGCTGACCGGGCGCCAGCAGCTGTACCAGGACCACACCTGGATGCGCGCCTTCGGCGAGGCCCTGTGCGTGTACCGGCCGCCGGTCGACACCAAGTCGATCGGCCCCATGCTGGAGGCCCGCCACAGCAACGGCAACCCGCAAGTGGTGCTGAATTTCATCACGCCGCACCAGAAGTGGGGCATTCATTCCACCTACACCGACAACCTGATCATGCTGACGCTGTCGCGCGGCGGGCCGATCGTGTGGATCTCGGAGAAAGACGCGGCCAAGGCCGGCATCGTCGACAACGACTGGATCGAGGCCTACAACGTCAACGGGGCGCTGGTGGCGCGCGCCGTGGTCAGCCAGCGCGTGCCCGAGGGCATGACGCTGATGTACCACGCGCAGGAAAAGATCGTGAACGTGCCGGGCTCGGAAATCACCGGCGCGCGTGGCGGCATCCACAACTCGGTGACGCGGGCGGTGCTCAAGCCCACCCACATGATCGGCGGCTATGCCCAGTTGTCGTACGGGCTGAACTACTACGGCACGGTGGGCAGCAACCGCGACGAGTTCGTGATCGTGCGCAAGATGAACCAGATCGACTGGCTGGAAAAGCCGCGTGTGGCCCAACCCGACCAATTCCACGCCTAGGCACCGGAGACGACCATGAAAGTACGTGCGCAAATCGCAATGGTGCTGAACCTGGACAAGTGCATCGGCTGCCATACCTGTTCGGTCACCTGCAAGAACGTCTGGACCTCGCGCGGCGGCATGGAATATGCGTGGTTCAACAACGTCGAGACCAAGCCGGGCATCGGCTACCCCAAGGATTGGGAAAACCAGAAGCGCTGGAACGGCGGCTGGCGGCGCACCGCGGCCGGCAAGATCGAGCCGCGCCAGGGCGGCAAGCTGCGGCTGCTGGCCAATATCTTCGCCAACCCCAACCTGCCCGAGATCGACGACTACTACGAGCCGTTCACTTTCGATTACGAGCACCTGCACAACGCGCCGGAATTGCAGGCGGCGCCCACGGCGCGGCCGCGCTCGCTGATCACCGGCCAGCGCATGGAAAAGATCGAGTGGGGCCCGAACTGGGAAGAGATCCTGGGCGGCGAATTTTCCAAGCGCTCGCAGGACTACAACTTCGAGGACGTGCAGAAGGATATCTACGGCCAGTTCGAGAACACTTTCATGATGTACCTGCCGCGCCTGTGCGAACACTGCCTGAACCCCAGCTGCGTGGCCAGCTGTCCGTCGGGCTCGATCTACAAGCGCGAAGAAGACGGCATCGTGCTGATCGACCAGGACAAGTGCCGCGGCTGGCGCATGTGCGTGTCGGGCTGTCCCTACAAGAAGATCTACTACAACTGGCAAAGCGGCAAGGCCGAGAAGTGCATCTTCTGCTATCCGCGCATCGAGGCCGGCCAGCCCACCGTCTGTTCCGAGACCTGTGTGGGGCGCATCCGCTACCTGGGCGTGCTGCTGTACGACGCCGACCGCATCGAGCAGGCGGCCGCCGTGCAGGACGAGAAGGCCCTGTACGAAGCCCAGCTGGACGTGTTCCTGGACCCGGAAGACCCGGCCGTGATCGCGCAGGCGCTGGCCGACGGCGTGCCGCAGGGCTGGCTGGACGCGGCGCGCCAGTCGCCCACCTACAAGATGGCGGTGCAGTGGCGCATCGCCTTTCCCCTGCATCCGGAATACCGCACGCTGCCCATGGTGTGGTACGTGCCGCCGCTGTCGCCCATCCAGTCGGCCGCCAACAGCGGCCACATCGGCGCCTTCGGCGAGATTCCCGACGTGAAATCGCTGCGCATCCCGCTGCGCTACCTGGCCAACATGCTGACGGCCGGCGACGAGGCGCCGGTGGCGCTGGCGCTGGAACGCCTGCTGGCCATGCGCGCCTTCATGCGGGCCCGCACCGTCGACGGCGAAGAGCGCACCGACATCCTGCGCCAGGTGGGACTGTCGACCGCCCAGGTCGAGGACATGTACCGCTACCTGGCCATCGCCAACTACGAAGACCGCTTCGTCATCCCGACCTCGCACCGCGAGTATGCCGAGAACGCCTTCGACATGCGGGGCGGCTGCGGGTTCTCGTTCGGCAACGGCTGTTCGGGCGGCGCGTCCGAGGGCAGCCTGTTCGGCAGCAAGCCGCGCGGCAATGCCCAGCAGGTGGTGTTCATGGAAGTGCAGCGCGACAAGGTGCCGGGGTAGGGGCGGCCATGACGGATTCCCTTTCACCCCCGGTCGGCCAGGCGGCGCGCGGCCTGCCGGTGTACCGCGTGCTGTCGGCCCTGCTGTCGTATCCGGACAGCGAACTGGTGGCGGCGTTGCCCGAGCTGCAGGCTGCGCTGGACGCGCGCCAGCGCGCGCAATTGGCGCCGCTGTTCGCCCTGCTGGGCGGCAGCGACGACCTGATCGGCCTGCAGGAACAATACGTCGCCACCTTCGACCGGCGCCCGGCGCATTCGCTGCACCTGTTCGAGCATATCCATGGCGAGTCGCGCGACCGGGGCCAGGCCATGGTGGACCTGCGCGAAGAATACCTGCGCCACGGGCTGCTGCTGGACACCTCCGAGCTGCCCGACTATGTGCCGCTGTTCCTGGAATTCCTGGGGCAGATCGCGCCGGCCGATGCCGCGGCCCTGCTGGGCGATGCGATCCACGTGCTGGCCCGCATCGGCGGCAAGCTGGCCGGGAACGGCAGCCCCTATGCCGGCGTCTTCGGCGTGTTGCGCACCTTGACCGACACGGTGCCGCAGCCGCTGCCCGAACCGCCGGAAGGCGAGATGGAAGAAACCATGGTGACGTTCGGCCCCGAGGCGGACGGCACCGAACCGGCGCTGCGGGCCCGCGCCCAGGCTGCCCAGCCCGTGCATTTCTACGAAACCGATCCCCGGCGGGCACAGGCCGCGCCCGGGCCCGCGCAAGGAGAACGACATGGCTGATCATGTGCACTATTTCTTCTTCGGCGTGTATCCGTACATTGCCCTGGCCGTGTTCCTGTTCGGCAGCCTGGCACGCTTCGAGCGCGAACAGTACACCTGGAAAAGCGATTCCAGCCAGCTGCTCAAGCGCGGCATGCTGCGCTGGGGCAGCAATCTGTTCCACCTGGGCATCATCTCGCTGTTCTTCACGCACCTGGTCGGCCTGTTGACGCCGCCGGCGGTGTATCACGCGCTGGGGCTGTCCACCCACGCCAAGCAGGCCATGGCGGTGGTGGTCGGCGCCATACTGGGCATCGTGTGCCTGGCGGGCCTGCTGATCCTGATCTATCGCCGCGTCTCCGAGCCGCGCCTGGTCGCGACCTCGCGGTTTTCCGACTGGCTGACGCTGCTGTGGATCCTGGTGGTGCTGTCGCTGGGCCTGCTGTCGATCCTGACCTCGGCCAAGCACGAAGACGGCGCGCTGATGGTGTTGCTGGGCGAATGGGCGCAGCGCATTGTCACCTTCCGGTCCGGCGCGGCCGACATCATGCAGGGCGTGCCGTGGGTGTACCAGTGGCACATGGTGCTGGGCATGACGCTGTTCCTGATTTTCCCGTTCACGCGGCTGGTGCACGTCTGGAGCGGTTTCGCGTCGCTGGGCTACCTGACGCGCGCCTGGCAACTGGTGCGGTCGCGCTGATCCCGGGGGCGACATGATTTCAGTGAATGGCGTCACCATCGACGACACCCGGTTGCAGGCCGAGCTGGCCCGCCACCAGCACGAAACCGATCCCGTGCTGAGCGCCAGCCACGAGCTGGTGCTGCGCGAGCTGCTGCTGCAGCGGGCGCGCACGCTGGGCGTGGCCGGACACGACGACGAGGCGTCGGTGCGGGCCGTCCTGGCGGCCGAAGTGCGCACGCCCGAGGCCGACCCGGACGCCTGCCGCCGCTATTACGAGCAGCATCCCGGCCAATTCACGAGCGGCGCGCTGGTCGAGGTATGGCACATCCTGTTCCAGTTGACGCCGCGCGTGGATCCCCAGCGCCTGCGGGCCCGCGCCGGCGAGGTGCTGCAGGAAGTGCACCGCGCCGCGCCCGATGCGTTCGCCGAGTATGCGCGCCAGTACTCCAATTGCATGTCGGCCCAGGAAGGCGGGCGGCTGGGCGACGTGGGCCGCGGCGAGACCCTGCCGGAATTCGAGCAGGCGGTATTCGCCATGCCCGCCCACACCCTGCTGGACCGCCTGGTGCAGACCCGCCACGGCTTTCACATCGTGCGCACCGGCCGCAAAGTGGAAGGCACGTTGATGGCGTTCGACGCCGTGCACGCGCGCATCGCCGCCTGGCTGGCCCAGGCTTCCGAGCGCCGCGCCACCCACCAGTACCTGCAATGGCTGGTGGGGCAGGCGCGCATCGAGGGGGTGGACATGCCGGGCGCCGATTCGCCGCTGCTGCAGTAAGCCGATTCCATTCTGTCCGAACCGGGAGATCGCGATGAGCAACCGCCCCAGGGCCTATGCGGTGTTGTACAGCAGCACGTTCGCCTTCATGGTGTGCTTCGTGGTGTGGATGATGTTCGGCGTGCTGGGCATCCGCATCCGCCAGGAACTGGGGCTCAATGCCTTCCAGTTCGGCCTGCTGACGTCCACGCCGGTGCTGACCGGCGCCATCTTCCGCCTGCCCCTGGGCCTGTGGACGGACCGCTTCGGCGGCCGCATCGTGATGACGGTGCTGCTGGTCGGCTGCGCCATCCCGGTATACCTGGTCAGCTACGCGCAGGCCCTGTGGCAGTTCCTGCTGATCGGCCTGTTCCTGGGCCTGGTGGGCGCGTCGTTCGCGGTGGGCACGCCTTACGTGTCGCGCTTCTTCTCGCCCGAACGCAAGGGCTTCGCCATGGGTTTCTTCGGCGCCGGCACGGTGGGCGCGGCGGTCAACCTGTTCGTGACGCCCATCTTGCTGGAAACCTACGGCTGGCGGGCGGTGCCCAAGATCTACGCGGTGGCGTTGCTGGCCACGGCGGTGGTGTTCTGGTTCGTGGCCGCGCCCGATCCCGGGGCGGGGCAGGGCGGCGGCAAGCTGTCGGACCAGTTCAAGGTGCTGAAGAACCCGCGGGTATGGCGCTACTGCCAGTACTATTCGATCACCTTCGGCGGCTTCACGGCGCTGTCGTTGTGGATTCCGCAGTATTTCCAGGCCGAGTACGGGCTGGCGCTGGTGGCGGCCTCGGCGCTGGCCGCCGGCTTCTCGCTGCCGGGCGCCGTGCTGCGCGCCGTGGGCGGCGGCCTGGCCGACCGCTTCGGCGCGCACAACATGACATGGTGGTGCCTGTGGGTAGCCTGGGTGTGCCTGTTCGTGCTGTCGTACCCCAACACCACGCTGACGGTGCAGACGCTGCATGGGTCCGAGTCGTTCCACATCTACCTGCCGGTGTGGCTGTTCACGCTGGTGCTGTTCGTGCTGGGCGCGATGTTCGCGTTCGGCATGGCGTCCACCTTCAAGTACGTGGCGGACGACTTCCCCGAGAACATGGGGGTGGTCACCGGCATCGTGGGCCTGGCCGGCGGGCTGGGCGGGTTCCTGCTGCCCCTGATGTTCGGCGCGCTGGCGGACCTGCTGCAGATACGGTCCAGCTGCTTCATGCTGCTCTACGGGGTGGTTTGGGTATCGCTGATCATCATGTACATCGGGGAAGTGCGCAAAGTGCAGATCTCGGGGGAAGTGACGCCGGGGCCCTGAGGCCCGCCGCGCCCCGCCGCCGCCCGCCCCGCCACGAGCCGGGCGGAGCACACACCAGGACGCCGCGGCGTCCTGGTGTCGTTTTATCCACGTAAACCCTTATGGCCCTGGCACGGGTCGGCCGCTATATTGCGTACGTGAATCTGATTTTGTATACAAAATAATGACTGGCATACAAAAGAAGCCGGGCGGGCAATCCGTGTTCGAGGATGTCAGCGCCTTGCTGCGGGACATGATGAAGGACATCACCGAGCCGGTGAGGGTGCGCGAGGAAGACCTGGCGAACCAGCTGGGGGTCAGCCGCACGCCGGTGCGCGAGGCGCTGATCCGGCTGGAAAGCACGGGCCTGGTGCACTTGCGGCCCGGCCGCGGGGCCTTGCTGTCGCCGGTGACGGACCAGGAATACATCGAGTGGCTGCAGTTGCGCGAACAGCTGGAAGGCTTCGCCACGCGCGAGGCGGCGCTCAACGCGTCGCAGCGCGACGTCGAGCGGCTGCGCGCCCTGTTCGCCCCGTTCATCGGGCTGGAGGAAGACGCCTTCCCGCCGGTGCCCTACGGGCAGGCCAACGTCGCGTTCCACAAAGAGATCATCGCGCTGGCGCACAACCGGCTGCTCGAGCGCGTCTGGGCGGCCTTCGGCCACCGCCAGACCACCTACCGGCGCCAGACCATCAAGCGCCTGCATCGTTTCGGCACGTCGCTGCGCGAGCACCTGGCCATCATCGACGCGATCGAGCGCCGCGATGCCGAACTGGCGGAGCAACTGGGCCGCCAGCACGTGCGCACGCTCTACGACGCCTTCGTCAAGTCACTTCAGCCGGGCGGCGGCGCGTAAGCCATTGCCGTCCCGATTTTGCCTTCAATCCTGATTCGAGCCTGACATGAAGTTCCTGACTTTCTCTGTCCAGCAGCAGTCCCGCCTGGGCATGCTGGTGGGCGACAACCGCGTGCTGGACCTGACCGGCCTGCTGGCTTCCCGTTCCGACCTGGCGCTGCCCGGCCCGGTCAGCAACGTCAGCGAACTGATCGCCCTGGGCGACGACGCCATTGCCCGCATCCGCGACGCCCGTCTGCCGGAGGGCGTGGACGTCGACGCCCTGCCGTCGCTGGATGCCGTGCGCGTGCTGCCGCCCCTGGCGATGAGGCGCAACGTGTTCTGCGTGGGCCGCAATTACCGCGAGCACATCATCGAGGGCAACCTGGCGCGCGGCCGGCCCGCCAACAGCTTTCCGGAAGCCATCGAATTCTTCACCAAGGCGCCCACTGCCGTCATCGGCCATGGCGGAAAGGTCAAGCGCCATGCGGGCCTGACCAACAGCCTGGACTACGAAGTGGAGCTGGCCATCGTGATCGGCCGCGCGGGCGCCGACATCGCGCGCGACCGGGCGCTGGACCATGTGTTCGGCTACACCATCGTCAACGACATCACCGCGCGCGACCTGCAGGCGCGGCACGGCCAGTGGTTCAAGGGCAAGAGCCTGGATACCAGCTGCCCCATGGGGCCCGTGGTGGTGCACCGTTCGGCGATTGCCGACGCCAACAACCTGGCGGTGTCGCTGTCCGTCAATGGCGAGCAGCGCCAGCACGACAACACCTCGGACATGATCTTCGACGTGGCCGCCATCATCGAACAGCTTTCCGCCGGCATGACGCTGCAACCGGGCGACGTCATTGCCACGGGAACGCCGAAGGGCGTGGGGTTCGCGCTGACCCCCCCGCGCTGCCTGCAAGTGGGCGACGTGGTGTCGGCCAGCGTCGAGCACATCGGCACGTTGACCAACGAGATCGTCGCTTGATTCCGGCCGCGCCCGGCGCGTCCGTATGGAGGAGAAACCCATGAGCATCCCTGACACCCTGAAACCCTACGCCACCGGCGAGCTGGCCTCGCGCTACGTGAACGTGGACGACCTGCCCTGGAAGCCCACGCCCACCCCCGGCATCGACATGAAGGTCCTGCTCGACGTGCCCGAGACCGGCCTGCTGACCGCGCTGTTTCGCTGGGCCCCGGGCACGGCGCTGCCGCTGCACGAGCACGTCGAGATCGAGCAGACCTATGTGCTGAGCGGCAGCATCGTCGACGACGAGGGCGAAGTCCGCGAAGGCAATTATGTGTGGCGCCCGAAGGGCAATCGCCACATCGCCCGTTCGCCGAACGGC
>Ga0182737_1000916_pt1 | contig 33614 bp, 39 predicted proteins | sample eDN5th30CBELigOP_FD_128878 | JGI IMG/M metagenome (GOLD analysis project Ga0182737, IMG submission 128878) | Enriched Organic Plus compost microbial communities from Emeryville, California, USA - eDNA 5th pass 30_C BE-Lig OP (version 2) (version 2) ... | reverse complement strand
GGCGCGCTGGCCGGGTACATCGTCCTGCAGTGCGCGATGTACATCGGCGCGATCGTGATCTGCTACGGCCTGGTCGCGGTATTCGCGCGGCGTTCGCCCGCTGCGTTCGCCAGCGCGATCCTGCCGGCTCAGGTGGTGGCCGCCAGCACCCAGTCCTCGCTGGCCTCGCTGCCGGCGATGCTGGAAAGCGCGCGCGAGCGGCTGGGCCTGTCGCCCTCGGTGGCGGCGCTGGTGCTGCCGATGGCGGTGACCCTGTTCCGCATCACCTCGCCGATCCAGTACATCGTCGCCGCCGCGTTCGTGGCCTGGGCCTACGGCATCGAACTGACCGCGCTGCAGCTGGCCGCCGGCTCGGCACTGGCGGTGGTGATCAGCCTGGGCTCGGTGGGCCTGCCCGGCCAGGTGAGCTTCATGGCCACGGTGATGCCGGTGACCCAGTCGATGGGGCTGCCGGTGGAACCGCTGGGCCTGCTGCTGGCGGTGGACACCATTCCCGACGTGTTCGCCACCACCGGCAACGTGACCGGCGACCTCACCGCCACCGCGATCGTGGCGCGGCAGAGCAGCGACGTCGCCGACACCCCGCCGGCATCGTGACATCCCCGCGGCGAGGCTGAATCCCGCCGCGCCGCGATCACGCGTGGATCACCGCCGCGGCCGGACATTGGCGCCCTTGCCAACGACGGAGCGCGCGATGAAGACCCGACGCATCTACTCGACCCCGAACCTGGCCGCGGCGCAGGCGGCGCTGGCCGCCGCGCACGAAGCCGGCATCGAACGCGATTCGCTGTCGCTGATCGCGCGCTCGGACATCGAGATGGAAGCGGTGCCCGACGACCTGCGCGAGGCGCACGCCGACACGATTCCCGCGGCTCTGCGTGGCGCCGCCGGCGGCGGCGCGGCAGGCCTGGTCGCCGGCCTGGCCGCGGTCGCGATCCCGCCGCTGGGCATCACCCTGGCCGGCGCCGGGATCATGGCGGCGGTGGGCGCGCTGGTCGGCAGCTGGTCCTCGGCGCTGATGGGCGCCACCGTGCCGGATCCAGTGCGCCGCCGGTTCGAGGACGAGATCGAGGCCGGCCGCATCCTGCTGGTGGTCGACGCCGAGGACGGGGAGCTCCCGCGTGCGGAAGCGGCGGTGCTGCGTGCCGGCGCCGCGCCCATGCCCTACGACGCGCCCAGCGCGGTCAGCTGAACCGCTCCTGCGCATAACCTCGCGATCACGCCGGCGGACACCGGCGTTAACCGCCGCGTCGCTACGTTGCAGGCTCATCCGACGAACATGAGAGACGCCATGGCCCCGCAGCAACCCGGTTACCAGATCCCCGGCCGCGAGCCGGTCGATTCGTTCACCGATTCGAGCTACTGGCAGCAGCAGTACAACCGTGAGCCCTACTACCTCGAAGGCGACAGCTACGAGGACTTCGATCCGGCCTACCGCCTCGGCTACGGCGCACGCCGGCGCCATCCGCAGCACGACTTCGCCAGCCTGGAGGCGCAGCTGCAGCAGGAATGGGAAGCGAGCAAGGGTCCGTCGCGCCTGGACTGGAACCGCGCCCGCCACGCCGTGCTGCGCGCCTGGGAACGCGGCGAGCCGCACGACAGCTGAGCGTAGACGGGATGGCGGACGGACGCTGGTGCGCCCTGCGCGTCAGCGTCCGTCCGCCGGCGCGAGCAGCTCGAAGCTCGCCGGGGTTCCCGCGACCGAAGACGGCGCAATCCACACATCGAAGACACCCGGCTCGGCGCCATGGGTGCCGTCGGCGCGGGTGAACGCCAGGTCGCCGCGCGACAGGGTGAACGCCACGTCCTGCGATTCGCCCGGCTGCAGCAGGATCTTGCGGAAACCCTTCAGCTCGCGCACCGGGCGCACCCGGCTGCCAACACGGTCGTGCACGTACAGCTGCACCACTTCCTCGGCCGCGCGCTCGCGCGTGTTGCGCACCGTGCAGCGCACGGTCAGCGCGCCGTTCCATTCCAGTGTCGCAGCATCGACGCGGGTCTCGCCGTACTCGATCCTGCTGTAACCCAGACCGTGGCCGAACGGGTAGAGCGCGGTGTTCGGGTACTCGCGCCAGCGCGCCTTGAACTCGGACATCTCCGGCGTTTCCGGGCGACCGGTGCGCGGATGGTTGTAGAAGTACGGCTGCTGCCCGGAATCGTGCGGGAAGCTCACCGGCAGCCGGCCCGACGGGCTGTAGTCGCCGAATACCACGTCGGCGACGGCATGGCCGGTCTGGGTGCCGAGGAACCAGGTGACCATGATCGCCTGCGCATCGCGCACCGCCCCTTCCAGCGCCAGCGCGCGGCCGTTGCGCAGCAGCACCACCACCGGCGTGCCGGTCGCGGCCACCGCCTCGGCCAGCGCCTGCTGCACCGGCGGAATGACGATACGCGTGCGCGACTGCGCCTCGCCGCTGTAGCGCTGCGGTTCGCCGACCGCCAGCAGGACCACGTCGGCCCGGCGCGCCGCGGCCACCGCCGCCTCGATACCGCCTTCAATCGGCGCTTCCAGGCCACAGCCATCGACCACCTCCAGCGCGCCGCCCGTGCCGTCGAGCGCGGCGGCGATGCCCGTCTCCAGGGTGACGTAGCGCGAGCGGTCGCCGAACAGGGTCCAGCAGCCTTCGAGGTTGTCGCGGTCGCGTGCGAACGGGCCGATGAGCGCGACCCGCGCATCACGCCGCAGCGGCAGAACGCCACCCTCGTTCTTCAGCATCACGATCGAGCGCCGCGCCGCATCGCGGGCCAGCGCCTCGTGCGCCTCGCGGTGCGAGGTATCGGCTTCGCGCGCCGGATCCAGGGAACGGTACGGATCGTCGAACAGGCCGATCGCCGCCTTCACCGACAGCACCCGGCGTACCGCCTCGTCCACCGCCTCCATCGGCACCACGCCAGCTTCGACCAGCGCCGGCAGGTGGGCGGCGTAGTGGCCGCTCTGCATGCTCATGTCCATGCCGGCGGTGAACGCCAGGCGGGTGGCGTCGCGGTCGTCGGCCGCGTAGCCGTGCGCGACCAGCTCCATGTCGGCGGTGTAGTCGGACACCACCAGGCCGGGGAACTGCCATTCGCCGCGCAGCAGCGTGGTCAGCAGCGCGTGGTTGGCGCTGGCGGGGATGCCGTTGATGTCGTTGAACGCGGTCATAACCGTCAGCGCGCCGGCGTCGAACGCGGCCTTGAACGGCGGCAGGTGCACGTCGCGCAGGGTGCCGCGCGAGATTTCCACGTAGTTGTAGTCCATGCCCGCGGCCACCGCGCCATAGGCGGCGAAATGCTTGGGCGTGGCCAGCAGCGAATCGTGCGCGCGCAGGTCCGGGCCCTGGAAACCGCGCACGCGCGCGGCGGCAAAGGCGCAGCCCAGATGCACGTCCTCGCCGGCGCCTTCGGCGACGCGGCCCCAGCGCTGGTCGCGGGCGATGTCCACGGCCGGGGCGAAAGTCCAGTGCAGGCCTGCGGCGGTCGCCTCGACCGCGGTGGCGCGCGCGGTGCGCTCGGCCAGTTCCGGCTCGAAGCTGGCCGCTTCGCCGAGCGGGATCGGGAACACGGTGCGCATGCCGTGGATCACGTCGGCGGCCAGCAGCACCGGGATGCCGAGCCGGCTCTCCTCCACCGCCACGCGCTGGATCTCGCGGCCCTGTTCGGCGCCGACGCCATTGAACAGCGCACCCACGCGGCCGGCGCGCACCTGCTCGAGCACTTCGGCGGCGTTGCGGACGTTGGTTTCCGGATTCACGTCCGGCGCGAAGGGACGGACCATGTCGGCGAAGATGCCCAGTTGGCCGACCTTCTCCTCGAGGGTCATGCGCGCCAGCAGGGCTTCTACCCTCGCGTCGGTGGGCTTCGCTTCAATCGGCATGCGGCGGGTACGGCGTGGGGAAGGGGCCGATTCTAGCCGAGGCGTCCCCAACGGCCAGCGAAGCCCCGGGCGGGATCATGTAACGGGCTGTAACAGTCGGCCATGCCGTAAAGCATCCGCCGGAAAAGAAAGCGGCGCGGAGCCCCGGAAGGGCCCCGCGCCGCTTGGCGCGCCGTCGTCACCCCGGTGCGCCAGAACCTTCGCGCTGTCAGCGCGAACCGGTGACCTTCACCTTGGTGCTGTCGACCTTGGACACGCCGTCGATGCCCTGGGCGATCTGCTTGGCCTTGTCGGCCTGCGCCTGGGTCTCGGCGGTACCGGTCAGGTAGACCACGCCGTCGACGGTGTCGACCTCGAGCTTGGTGCCGGACACGTCGCTGTCGGCCAGCAGGCTCGACTTAACCTTGGTGGTGATCCAGGTGTCGTTGACCGGCTGCGACGAATCGGCGTCGGCGGCCGGCTTCTTCTCCGGCTTCTCGTCGTTGGCCAGCGCCATGTTGGCGCCCAGCGCGGCGACCAGGGCAACCGCGAAAATCGATGCATTCCTGCGCATTGGCGAAACTCCTTTCCTGTGGATGTGGGGCGCAGTCTCCCGATCCGCGCGTCTAGCGTCGGTGAATCCTGGCGTGAAGGTTGTGCAGGATTCAGGCGCACGAGGCTTGCCGGAAGCACGCCCGCACACGTGTAATCCCCGCTGGTTCCCGCAAGGACACGGACATGGCCACCATCGAGGTAGCGCTGGTCGGTTACGGCCTGGCCGGTCGCGTGTTCCACGCGCCGCTGATCGAGGCCACGCCTGGCCTGCATCTGCACACCGTGGTCTCCAGCGACCCGGCCAAGGTGCAGGCCGCCCGTCCGCAGGTGCGCGTGCTCCCGGAGCCGGCCGCGGCCTTCGCCGATCCGGCGATCCAGCTGGTCGTGCTGGCCACGCCCAACGACACGCACGCACCGCTGGCGCTGCAGGCGCTGGCCGCCGGCAAGCATGTCGTTGTCGACAAGCCCTTCGCCCTGGACACGCCCCAGGCGCAGGCGATGGCCGAGGCCGGACGGGAACACCGGCGCGTACTGGCCGTGTTCCACAACCGGCGCTGGGACGCCGACTTCCTCGCCCTGCGCGGACTGCTCCAGGCCGGCGCGCTGGGCGAGGTCGCCGAATTCCACTCGCACTTCGACCGCTTCCGCCCGCAGGTGCCCGACCGCTGGCGCGACCGCGCCGGTCCCGGCAGCGGCCTGTGGTACGACCTCGGCCCGCACCTGGTCGACCAGGCCCTGCAGCTGTTCGGCACCCCGCTCGCCGTGCACGCCGACCTGGGCCTGCAGCGCGACGGCGCCAGCGCGGTCGACTACTTCCACGTGCAGCTGCGCTATCCGCGGCTGCGCGCGGTACTGCACGCCGGCTCGCTGGTCCCCGGCCACGGCCTGCGCTTCGCCGTGCACGGCAGCGGCGGCAGTTGGATCAAGCACGGCCTGGACCCGCAGGAAGACGCGCTGCGCGGCGGGGCGATCCCCGGCGGCGCGGACTGGGGCCGCGATCCGCGCCCGGGCACCCTGCTGCGCGTGCAGCCGGACGGCAGCGTGCACGAGGAAGCCTCGCCTACGCCACCGGGTGACTACCTCGCCTATTACGCACAGCTGCGTGATGCGATCACTGACAGAGCGCCGCCACCTGTTTCAGTGGAGGACGCGCTGGCGACGATCCGGGTGATCGAGGCGGGGCTGCGCAGCAACGCCGAACGGCGGGAGATCGCGCTGGCCTGAAGCACGCGGGACAGCCGTTCGAGCGTTGTCGGGTTCCGACCCTCTCCCCTGCCCCTCTCCCGGTGGGAGAGGGGAGTGGGGCGCGCGATCTGTCTGCGGATCGGTCATCACCTGTAGCAGCCCTACCCGGATGCGCTTCGCTTCTCCGGGCTACGCGGCTTCAAGCCCCTCTCCCACCGGGTGAGCTGGCATGTTTTGCGCGCCACGGGCGCGCATGCCGCCGAACGTCCGCGTTCCTTGGCCGCGGGCCGGGCGCGGAGCGGGGGTTGGGGGAGGAGGTAGGCGTGCCAGCGTGGCGAGAGATCCCGACCCTCTCCCCCGGCCCCTCTCCCGGCGGGAGAGGGGAGATAGAAGCCATGACCTCAATGCGCCGGAAGACGCGGTAGCGCGGGGGTATGCCGCAAGCAGCACATGGATGTGCTGCGCTCGCGCGTTGGAGCAGGACGCGGAACCGCGCGATGCGGCATACCCCCGCGCTGCCGCGGCTCCGTCCGAAGCCCACCACCTCAACGTCCGTTGCTGTTGCTGTTGCTGTTGCTGTGGCTGTGGCTGTTGCTGTGGCTGTTGCTGTGGCTGTTGCTTTAGACCGACGGTGCACCCACGCGCCGGCACTACTCGCGCTTCACCCCATGCCCGCCAAAACGGTCGCGCAGCGCGGCCAGCAGGCGGTCGCTGAAGGACTCGCGGTCGCGCGAACGCAGCCGCTCCAGCAGCGACAGCGTGATCACCGGCGCAGGCACGTCCAGCTCCACCGCCTCGGCCACCGTCCAGCGGCCCTCGCCCGAGTCCGGCACCCACGGCGCGATGCCCTCCAGCGACGGGTTGTCGCGCAACGCATCGGCGGCCAGGTCCAGCAGCCAGGAACGGACCACGCTGCCATGGCGCCAGATCTCGGCGACATGCGGCAGGTCCAGCGCCAGCTCCTCCTTGCGCTGCATGATCGCGAAGCCTTCCGCGTAGGCCTGCATCATTCCGTACTCGATGCCGTTGTGGACCATCTTGGCGAAGTGGCCCGCGCCTTCCGGGCCGACCCGGCCCCAGCCGCGGTCGGGCGCCGGCGCCAGCGTCTCGAACAGCGGCCGCAGCCGTTCGCAGGCTGCCGCATCGCCGCCGACCATCAGGCTGTAACCCTCCTGCAGGCCCCACACCCCGCCGCTGGTGCCGCAGTCCAGGAAGTCGATGCCCTGCGCACGGCACTGTGCCGCGCGGCGCTGGCTGTCGCGGTAGTTGGAGTTGCCGCCGTCGACCACCACGTCGCCGCCCTGCAGCAATGGCAGCAGCGTAGCCAGCGTGGCGTCGACCGGCTCGCCGGCCGGGACCATCAGCCACAGCGCGCGCGGCGCCGGCAGCGTGGCCAGCAGCGCCTGCAGCGATTCCACCGTCTCCAGCCCGTGCGCCTGGGCGGCGCGTTCGCGCGCACCGGCGCCAGGGTCGAAACCGACCACGCGGTGCCCACCGCGCTGCAGCCGCGCGGCCATGTTCGCGCCCATCCGGCCCAGGCCGATCATGCCGATATCCATGCCACCTCCGTTCGCGTGGGCCGGCGGCCGCGCACGTGCGGCGCGCCGGTCCGGTCTCTCAACGCAGCCAGCCGCGGGCCAGCGCCCGCCGTGCATAGCTCCACAGGAACGCCGCGATGACCAGCAGCAGCAGCGGCATCGCCAGCCCCGCCGCGCCATAGGCCGCCCATGCCGGCGTCACCAGGTAGGCCCCGAGGAACTGCACCAGCAGCGCCAGCAGCGAGATGCCGAACATCGTCACCGCCCAGCGCCGGCGTACCAGCAGCCCGATCGCGCCGAGCAGCCCGCCGAACACGGCGAAGGCGAAGGCCACGTTCACCCACGCCGGCGTGGCCTGGTACACCTGCCGCTGCAGCTCGGTCAGGCCCGCCAGGCGGGTGTCGTCCATCGTCACCTGCATGTAGAACATCGCCACGCCGATCAGGTTCCAGACCAGCGCCAGGATCGCCACCAGCCAGTACGCCGTCGGCCTCGAGGCTACCGTTTGCGTCTGCATGTCCGCCTCCCCTTCCGCGGCGCCAGTGCCGCCGGGCCGAGCCTACGCCCATGCCGGCGCGGGTGGCAGTGCCTCGGCCCAGGGACCGGTGCGGGCGCGTCATCGCGGCCTCCGCGCCGGCGGACGCGGGTTTCCGCCCTCCGTGTATGCGGGCGGCGCGTAGAAGTTGAGCGTGCGCAGCGGCGTGCGCCCGGTGTTGCGGATCTCGTGCGCCTCGCCGCGCTCGATCAGCAGCAGGCTGCCCTCGCCCAGACGCCGGCGTACGCCGTCGACGATGGCCACGCCACTGCCGGAGACCACGTACAGCCACTGCTCGACGGCGCGATGGCGGTTGTCGGGCCCGCCCTCGCTGTCGCCAGGAGTGATCACCATCTGCGCGGCCTGCACGCCGCGGCATTCGGCCACCACGCGGAAGCCACGCCCGAAACGCAACCGGCGGTGCTGCATCGGAACACTCCTTGCGACGACGACCACGGGATCGTCGCGCAGCGCAGCGTTAACGATGCGTCGCGCGTGGCTGAACGCGACAGTTTCCCTGCGCGCGAACCGGCCATGTTTCACGCCGCCTTGCGCGCGCGACCGGTGCAATCGGCTTCCCCCACCCCCACGGGCCACACCGATGCTGATCCGCCTCGGGTTCGAGATCGCCTACCGCTTCCTGCAACCCACGCCGATGGTGGTGATGCTCGACATCCACGGTTCGCGCAGCCACGACATCGTCGACCTCCAGCCGCTGTCGACCTGGCCGCTGCTGCCCACGCGGCAGTTCCGTGACGCCTTCGGCAACACCTGCACGCGCCTGGTCGCCCCGGCCGGCCTGCTGATGCTCACTGCCGACGCGGTGGTGCGCGACAGCGGCCTGCCCGACCGCCAGGCGCCGGACGCGATGCAGATGCCGGTGGAGGCGCTGCCGGACGAGACCCTGGTGTTCCTGCGCGCCAGCCGCTACTGCGAGACCGACGTGCTGATGCAGTACGCCTGGGACCGCTTCGGCCACATCCCGCCGGGCTGGGCACGCGTGCAGGCGATCTGCGACCACGTCCACGAGGCGATCGAGTTCGGCTACCACCACGCCGACCCGACCCGCGGCGCGCTGCGCGCGCTCGAGGAAGGCCGCGGCGTGTGCCGCGACTTCGCCCACGCCGCCGTCGCCCTGTGCCGCTGCATGAACATCCCCGCGCGCTACTGCACCGGCTACCTCGGCGACATCGGCATCCCGCCGGTGGACGCGCCGATGGATTTCTCGGCGTGGTTCGAGGCCTGGCTCGATGGCGACTGGTACACCTTCGACGCGCGCCACAACACCCCGCGCATCGGCCGCGTGCTGATCGCCCGCGGCCGCGACGCGGCCGACGTGGCGATCAGCAGCACCTTCGGCCCCAACACCCTGGAGCGCTTCCAGGTGTGGACCGACGAGACCCGCCAGCCGCTGCTGTCCGCGCCGGGCGAAGCCGCCGGGCTCGCCCTGGCCGGCTGAATCTTTCACTCCGTGCCAGCGCCGCCTTGCCGCGCAGGCAACGTCGCGGCACGGAACATGGTCGGCACGGTGCATCCGCGCCTGTCCCTGCACCACCGCAGTCCCCACGGGAGGAACCGATGAAGAAGATCCAGCTGCTTGCCCTTGCCGCCCTGACCGGCGCCTTCGCCGCCGGCACGGCCTTCGCCGGCGACGGCAACATGTCCAGCACCGACAAGGTAAAGAAGATGGACACTGACGGCGACAACCGCCTGAGCCTGGCCGAGTTCACCGCCGGCGGCCGCAAGACCGCGGACGATTTCGCCAAGTACGACGTCAACGGCGACGGCTACGTCACCGACGAGGAGATCGATGCCGGCAAGGAACGCGGCATGACCCCGGGCGAGAAGAAGGACGCGCGCGCCAAGGCGCATCCGGTGCCCAGCACCAACCCGAAGTCGCCGACGCCGACTCCGTAAGCGACCGGTGCCGCGTCCCCGCGCAGCGCGGGGGCGCGGCACCTGCAGGTGGACGGGCCATCCGTCCACCCCGCGCAACTCCGCTTCCATTCAAGCCTGCGGCGTGCTGCGCCGCAGGCTTTCGCGCGCTCAGCGCGCGTTCGCCGGCAGGGATTCCAGCGTACGCGTGGCGATCGCATCCAGTCGTGCCTGCGTGCCATCGCCCGGCTGCACCGTGCCGCTGTTGAGCACGCTCCACAGCACCCGCAGCGATTCCGGTTCCACCACCTCCACGTGCAGGCCGCCCTCGGTGCGCTCGCTGGCGGCGAAGCGGTAGCGCGAGACCGGCGCGCCGCTGTCGTTGCGCACGACCAGCTGGGAGCAGCGGCCACCGCGGCATTCCACCGCCGCCATGCGCGTGCTGCCGCCGGCCTGCTCCTCCACCGGTAACACCTGGGTGAGATCGCGCACGCCGACGCGGTAGGCGACCAGGAAATCCGCCGCCCCGTCGCCGGCGGGGCGGTAACCCTTGGCCTGCAGCGCAGTGGACAGCGCCTGCTCGAGCCGCGCGCGGAACTCCTCGTCCTGGACCCGCGCGTCCAGTTCGGCGCTGGTCGCCGGCAGCAGCGGCACGAAGGCGAACGAGGGACCGGGCAAGGCGGTGGCCGGCATTGCCACGGTGACCTTGCCGGCCGGTGCGGCGCGCGCGCTTCCCGCGGTGCCGGCACATCCGGCCAGGAGCAGCGCGGCGAGGCCGCAGGACAGCGTGCACAGCACGCGCAGGACGAACCGGGAACGGGCGGCGGGGCGCATGGGCGTCTCCTCGGACGGGCCGCGCCCAGCATAGCCCCGCGGCGGCGGTGGGCGCCGCAAGGGCACGATCACGCGAGCTGAACCTGCCCTGCGCAGACTGGGGCCGCCCCTTCTTCACGGAGCCCGTCGCATGGAAACCAGCGAACTGCACCGCGGCCGCCTGATCGACCACCTGCAGCTGGTGGTGCGCGACCTCGACGCCAGCCGCACCTTCTACGGCGCGGTGTTCGAGGCGCTGGGGATCCCGATCGGCGGCGAGGGCGAGGACTGGTTCTGGGCCGACGAGCTGTTCGTCTCCACCGCCGGCAGCGAGGCGGCCACCGGCCAGCTGACCGGCCGCCACCACCTGGCCTTCCAGGCCCGCGATCGCGCCATGGTGGAAGCGTTCCACGCCGCGGCGCTGGCCAACGGCGGCCGCGACAACGGCGCGCCTGGCCTGCGCGGCTACCACCCCGGGTATTACGCCGCGTTCGTGCTGGACCCGGACGGCAACAACATCGAGGCCGTGTACCACGGCCCGGCCGAGCGCAGCGCCGGCTCGGTCCGCATCCGTTTCGAGGGATAGCCGCTATCCCCACCCTCGCCGGAGGACGCCCGCATGAAAGATCCCACCGCACTTCCCCTGGCCCTGTACCGGGCCAACAGCGAGCTGCAGTCGCGCCTGGCCGAACTGGTCCAGGACAGCGCCCTGATGTGGCTGGAGTTCGGCCAGCGCATGGTCAACGAGGGCCTGGTCGACGGCAGCGCCGACGTGCAGGAGATGCTGCGCACCCAGGACTGGCAGAAGCTGCTGTCGCTGCCGGCCGACGCGTTCTGGCGCCAGCTGCAGCAGCGCTTCGGCGACCACCAGGCGGCGGCGGAGATCGCCCTGGCGGCGCAGGCCGGCTTCGCCCAGGGCGTGCAGGAAGCCCTGCAGGCCTGGCAGCGCGACACCGTCGCGGCGCTGGACGAGGCCGGCCTGGCCTCGGCGGCGCCGGCGTTCGATCCGGCCTGGACCAATGTCTTCGAAGGCTGGGACGCCTGGCTGCACCCGCACGGCGTTGCCGCCGCCGGTGCGAGCGACGGCGCGGCCAGGCGCCCGGCCACCAGGCACGCGACGGCGGCGAAGAAGAAGGCTCCGGCGAAGAAAGCCCCTTCGCGCTCCAGCAGCACCTCCGGCAAGTCCGCCCGCCACTGATCCCGCCGCGCCAAGGCACCGGCTGGTCGCGTGGCCCCGCGGCCACGCGGGCGCTTGCACAGGCGATACTGCGCGCGGTCACAGGCAAGGAGGTCCCATGCGCCGTATTCCCGATGCTTCCCGCGTGGCGCTGGCCGCGCTGCTGGCTCTTGCCTGCGCCAGCGCGCAGGCCGCCACGTCCCATCCGGCGCCCGCGCCGCTGTGGGTGGTCGAAGGCTTCAGCACGCCCGAATCGGTGGTGTTCGACCCGCAGCGCAACGTGTTCTACGTATCCAACATGGCCACGCGCGGCGAAGACGCGGTGCCGGGCGACGGCTTCGTCAGCCGCCTCGATGCCGACGGCCGCATCCTCGACCTGCAATGGGTGACCGGCCTGGAGAACCCCAAGGGCCTGGCGCTGGCCAACGGCCGGCTCTATGCCGGCGACGACGATGCGCTGGTGGAGATCGACATCGAGGCCGGGAGGATCCTCGCCCGCCACGCGCCGGCCGACGGCGGCCCGGGGCAGTTCAACGACGCCACCGCCGATGCCGACGGCAACGTCTACGTCTTCAGCCGGCGCCTGGACACGGTATTCCGCCTCGCCGGTGGCCGCTTCGAGCCGTGGCTGGAACTGGATCCGGCGGTGACCGGCCGTCCCAACGGCCTGCGCGTGGATGGCGGGCGCCTGCTGATGGGCAGCTGGCAGGTGCCGCCGGACGGCGACCAGCTCGGCCACCTGTCGACGGTGGTGCTGGCCGACCGCACGCTGGGCCGCATCGGCAGCACGCCGATCGGCCATATCGACGGCATCGAGCCCGACGGCCAGGGCGGCTGGACGATCACCGACTGGACCCGGGGCCAGCTGCTGCACATGGACGGCGAAGGCAACGCCACGCCGCTGCTCGAGCTGGTGAAGGGTTCGGCCGACCACCTCTACCTGGCCGACCGGCAGCTGCTGGTGATCCCGCTGCTGCTGGACGACCAGGTGCGCGCCTACCGCTGGGCGCCGGCGCAGGCCGAGTAGGCGCCTCAGCGCGGCCCGCGTCCCCACGGATGCGGGCCGGGCGGCGGCCCCATCCACGCCCCGGGCATCGCGCCATCGAAGGTGCCGACGTCCAGGCGCAGGTTGAAGCTGCGCGGATTGCCGTCGTCATCCGCCGATTCCTTGCAGTAGTTCAGCGAGGCGGCCTGCCAGTTGCTGTTGCCGAAATGCGAGGAATGGCCGATGCCGGCGCTGACGCTGCCGGTGACGTCGCGCTCGCTGCCGTCCGGCGCGGTCGGGCAGGCGCTGCGACGCGCCACGGTCGTACTTTCGCTGGCCGGCACGCCGGAGGTGTCGCCGTACCAGGTGCCCGGTGGATCGTTGCGGTAGGCCTGGTCGGGCAGCGACAGGTCCAGCGCGTCGAGCTCACCCGGCTGCATGGCGTCGCCGGCGAAGGCCGGCATGGCGGCCAGCGACAGGATCAGGGCACAGGCGATAGTCGGGCGCATCGTGTTCCAGGTTCCCCGCGTCCCCGCAGGGGACGGCATCGAAGCCATGCTGGCAGGCCTGGCTTGAACGGCGGCTGGCCGCCGGCATCGGCGCCGGGAACCTCCGCGCCGATCAGCGCTTGCGCAGGCGCCGCGCGTTCGCGCCGGCCTTGCGCCGCACCGGCGCGAGGCCGCGCCGGGCGATGCGTTCCAGCGCCGCCGCGCCCTGCGCGAACTGCGCGGCCGGCCCGGCGCCGGACAGCAGCGACAGCGCCAGCTGCTGCTGGGCGATCGCGGTCTCGGTCCACATCGCCATCCAGGCCTGGGCGAAGGCGAAGGGCTTCTCCATGACCATGCCGGCGAACTCGCGGCGGTCGCGCGCCGAGGGCGTCGCGCCGGCCTGCGCCATGCGCTGCAGCCGCGCGGCCATCACCTGCGGCACCGACACGCCCAGCTCCAGCAGCTGGGTGGCGGCGGCAGCCGGATTGCGGGTGCGGCGTGGCATCGACGGTTCCTCGCGGGGACAGGCACCAGCCTGCCAGAGGCGATGGAAGCGCCGGTGAACGCCTCAGTGCGCCAGCGGGTAGGTCTTCTCGCCGGCGGTGATGCGCAGCGGCAGGCGGTTCTCCGGCGGCGCGGTCGGGCAGACCACGTGGCCGTTGAGCGCACACGGCGGGTTCTGTGCGCGGTTGAAGTCCAGTACCACGGTGTCGCCTTCGGGAGCCGGCACGTACAGGAAGCGCGCGCCGCCGTAGGTTTCGCGGCCACTGGTGCGGTCGGCGATGATGAAGAACAGCTCGTCGCCTTCCTCCTCCTGCACCGGCAGCAGCACGTGGCGCTGGCCATCGAGCTCGAATTCGGCCTGGCCCGGTACGCGCGCCGGTTCGATCGTGCCGTTGGTGGTGACCAGGTCCAGGGTGCGCGCCGGCTCGAACGCGGTCCACTTCGCCTCGATGCGCCAGGCCGGATCCACCGGGAAATGCGGGACGCCATCGAACGCCTTCAATGCGGGCGATTCCGGGTCGCGGTAGCGCCAGCCGTACACCTTGCCGGTGCGCACCAGGTAGAAGCGTTGCGCGCCGGAATGGATGCCGGTCGGACCGCCCTCGTCGAGCTGGGTCAGCAGCGGACCGCCGGCGAAAGGTTTGCCGTCCACCTGCAGCCCGGCATCGGCGGCCGGCTGGAATACCGGCGCGCCGTCGGCGGGCACGGTCAGCACGCCCCAGTGCGCCGGACCGCCGGGCACGACGATGTCGTTGTCCCCGGCGCTGCCGACGCGGTGCCTGCCGATGGCGACCTGGCCCGAACCGGTGAAGCTGAGCCAGCCGTCCGGATCGCGCAGCTTGGCCTCACGCTCCTGTCGCCACTGTTCGACCGAGGCGAGATAGGCCTGGTCCGTGTCGGCTGTGGCGGCGACCGCATCCGCGTCGGGTGCGGCGCTTTCCTGCGCGGGCTTGCAGCCGGCCAGGGCGAGCACGGCGGAGACGGAGACGGCGATCAGGCGGACATGCTTCATGCTGGCGTGGGCGTCGGGGGGAAACCTTGCCCACGATACGCCGTCGGCCGGCGCGCGCCCAATCGCCGCGTAAACCGGCCACATGCTTCGAAGGGATCAGCGAAGCGGCGCCACGGATGTGTGGCGCCATGCGTGTGGACCGCGCATGCATCCTCGCGATCCCATGCGGGCGTCCGTCAGCCGCCCAGCTCCGGATCAAGCAACAGCAGCGCCGCGGCGGCCGCAGCGAAATACACGCGCTGGTCCTCGCCCAGGCCGCGGACCAGGTGCACGCGGCCGCGATTGACCACGTCCACTACCGCCAGCGTGGTGTCGCCATCGACGATGGCGTAGCCGGTGGGGATGTTGGAAGCGACTGGCGTGCTGTCGTAGGCATGGATCGCGCGCACCGCGTACTCGCGGCCCCACGGCGCGACCAGGCGGCCGTCGTAACGTCCGGCTTCGCGCACGATCTGCAGTGGCTGCGCTTCCTGCCCGTCCAGGCTCAGGCCGCAGGCCAGCAGCGGCCCGGCCGTCGCGGTCAGGTCCACTTCCAGGCGGCGCGACTCGCCGCCGCTACTGGCCGTCCACGCGCGCGCATGGCACTGCACCTGCACCGGCGGCTGCTCGCGCGCCACCAGCGTGTACGCGTACGGCCTGGAGGTGCGGGTCAGGTCGGCGACCAGCGCCGGCACCGTCCAGGAGAAGGTCGAGCCTTCGCGCATTTCCAGCGCGCTGTAGGGACCGAAGCGTACAGGCTCGCCGAAACGGCGCGGCGAATGGCCGCTGACTTCATAGGCCTCGGCCTGGTCGGAGAACCCGGCGGGCAGCCGGACCTGCGCGGTGGTGCAGGCCGACAGCAGCAGGACGAGGGCGACGGCGGGCAGAGCGACGGGCGTGCGCATGGAGGATCCCCCTGGATTCGGCGCCAAGCCTAAACCGGGTCGGGGGCGTGGCCGCCCTGCCATTGGTTGGTGCGCGCGGCGAGCGTTCAGTCGCGGTTGCCGGCGCGCCGGCCGCCGCCGGTCACGGCGCCTGTCCGGGCTTCGGCTTCGGGTACCACAGCGCGTTGACGATGATCCAGCGATCGCCGAAACGGCCCATGTGGAAGAAGTCGACGAACCACGGCGTCTCCGCACGCACCACCGCAGCGTTGCCGGCCACGTCCAGCACCGTGCAGCTGCGGTCCCATTGCTCCTTCGGCGTCTTCAGCACGCCCTGCCGGGTCAGGGCGACCAGCTCCTCCTTGCCCATCCGGCGCAGGCCCAGGCGCTCGTCCGGCGTGTCGCCCAGCACCGCGCGCTTGGCCAGGTCAGGATGCAGCGCGCGCGCCACCCGCGCCGGGTCGCCTTCGAGCTGGCCGTCGACGTAGTCGAAGCAGGTGGCCTCGATCGCCGTGCGGGTGGCGGGCTCGATGGCCGGTGCGGCGGACGCCGCGGCCGCGGCGATGACGAGGGTGGCGAGTGACACATGACCTCCGGATCGGGATGGATGGAATGGATGCGGCTCAGCGCGGCGTTTCGGCCTCGCCCTGCACCGCCAGCGGCCGCACCTGCTCCAGCAGGCTGACCAGGGTCCTGCCCGGCTCCTCCCACGGGATCATGTGCGCCGAGCGCTCGAACCACACGCCGGCCTTGTACGGCGCCTGCACCCGCGCCAGCCAGGCGGCGGTGGGTCCGGACGGCGTGGTGTAGTCGTGGCGGCCCATGAACATCACCACGGGGATCGGGAAGCGCTTCACCCCGGTGAAGTCCACCTGCAGGAACTCGTCCAGCAGCCGGCCCAGGGTGAACATGCTGCCGGCGTCGATCGCGCAGCGCGCCGCGTCATCGTAGTCCGGCGACAGCCGCGGCCCCCGGAAGAAGTACTTCGACTCGTCGCGGAACGCGCTCATCCCGCCGTAGTACTGCGGCCACTTGCGGGCGATGACGATGCGCTCGCGGGTGATCGGCTGGTCGCCCGGGTACGGCGCGATCGACTCCATCTCGCGCACCGCCTCCAGGTTGCCGCGCTCGCGCGCGGTGCGCAGGCCGTACTCGAAGCTCAGCTGCTCGTTGGTGCGCACGTTGATCACCTGGCCCATGCCGACGTAGGCATGGAACAGGTCCGGCCGCTGCAGCGCCGCGTGCATGGCCACCACCGTGCCCCAGCTGTGCCCGGCCAGGACCAGCTTGCGCTTGTGGTAGCGCGTGCGCAGGTACTCGGCCAGTTCGATGGCGTCGTCGACGTAGCGCTGGATCCTGATCGTGTCGGCAGCGTCCTCCGGTGGATTCAGCAGGAAGGTCCTGCCGGCGCCGCGCTGGTCGTAGTTGGCGACGGTGAAGTACTCCTCCAGTGGGCGCTGGAACTGCCACAGCGTCGGGATCATCGGCGAGGCCGGGCCGCCGTGCACCAGCAGCAGCAGCGGGTTGTCGCGATCCTGGCCGCGCACGTTGACCCACTGCTTCAGCCCGCCGATCTCGACCGCGTACTCCTCCTGCACGCCAGTCGGCGCAGTGATGCGGCCGAGGTCGGCGATGATCTCGCGCGCTGGCGCGTAACTGGAACGGTCGGGACATTCCTCGGCCAGCGCCGGCGAAGCCAGCACCGGCAGCAGCAGCGACACCAGTGCGCCCAGCACGCGCGCGGGACGACGGACCGTGGGGGAAAGCGCGGACATGCGACCTCCGTTTCGATGGGAACGGCGGTGCCAAGCGCACCGGCAGGATGGATGCTGGGACAGATGCGGCAGAACCGGCGTGGGCCGTTGGTCATCCCCGCGCGTGACCCGCGTCCGCGTTACGTGCGGCGTTCAGGAAGCCTGGCGAAGGTTGCGACGGTCTGCGGACCGACGACGTACCCTTGGCAGGCGCCCGATCAGGCGCGCCCCCGCCGGCACGCCGGCGGCACCCGGTCCACCATCACCAGGGAGTGGTCATGAGTACTGTGTGCACGCGCATCCTTCTTGTCCTGCTGTTCTGCAGTCCGCTTGCCGCAGTCGCGGACGACGCCCCGATCGAAGGCGACGACCTGGAGGTCATGCAGACGCAGGCCTTCCTCAACGCGCATCCGGACATGAAATACCGCTCGGAAGGCTGGCAGGCCTATGCCGAAGGCGATTTCACGCAGGCGCGGACGCTGCTGGAGAAGGCCGCCAGCTATGGCGACAAGCCCGCGCAGGCGCTGCTGGCCGAGATGGCGTGGAAGGGCCAGGGCCAGCCGGTGGACCGCGCCCTGGCCTATGCCTGGGCCGACCTGGCCGCCGAGCGCGGCTACCGGCTGTTCGTGGCCCAGCGCGAGAACTACTGGCGGCAGCTCGACGCGGGCGAGCGGGAGCGCGCCGTCGAGATCGGACAACCGATGCTGGCCACGTATGCCGACGAGGTGGCCACGCGCAAGCTCGACAGCCACCTGCTGCGGGAGCGCTTCAGCTCGGCCAACTGGCGCCGGCGCAAGGCCCTGGACCTGGTGGTGCCGGGGCCCGACGGGCTGCGCATGGTGATCCGCGGCCACGCGTTCTACCAGGACAAGTTCTGGGAACCGACGAAGTATCGCGAGTGGGTCGACGCGGTGTGGACCGATCCGCCGAAGACCAACGTGGAGGTGGGCGACCCGACGCCGGCCGGCGGCCGCTGAGACGCCGGCTGCAGCTGCTATCGCTCAGGACTGCGGATCGAACCCGAACACCCGCAGCTCCTGGGCGCAGCGGCAGGCCCTGGCGATCCGCGCCGCCCAGGCGATGGCGGCATTGCGCGACGGCAGCTCCAGCACGGTGAAGCCGCCGGTGAGCGGCGGCGCCCCCGGATAGCCGCCCTCGCTCACCTCGCCCGCCGCGGACACCAGCACCGGCGGCACGGATTCGTCGATGCCGCCGCCGAACACATACACGCCGGCAGCCTTGGCTTCCTCGATCACCGCATGCGAATCGCGGACCACCGCATCCCACTCGCCGTCGGGCACCACCATGGCGGCGGCGGGAAAGGAGATCAGGTACTTGGCCATCGCGTCCCTCCTCGATGCACGCAAGGTAGCACCGAACCACTCCCCTCTCCCTCCGGGAGAGGGGTTGGGGGAGAGGGTCGGCAGCCCAGGCCACGTAGGCACACCGCCCTCTCCCCAACCCCGCTCCGCGCCCTGCGTCCAGCGAAATGCGGGCATTCGCCGGCATGCGCGCCAGTGGCGCGCACATGCCGTCTCCCCCGAGGGGAGAGGGTCGGCGCTTACTTCTGCCAGGTACCGCCGCCCATGCGGCAGCTGTCGGGCAGCGTGGCCAGGTCGTCGGGCCGGCGTTCGTAGTAGAACGCGTGCATCGTCTTCTGGCCGAAGATGCCGCGGCAGCTGCCCTGGTTCGGGCTGGGGCAGGCATCCATCCAGGTGATCTCGCCGGCCTTGCCGCCCAGCTGCGCCGAGGTCTGCGCCAGCGACTCGCACAGCTCGCGGTGTGTCGCTTCGGGAATGTCGGGGCCTGCCTGGAAGCAGTCGCGCGACCGCAGGCGCTGGCCCAGGATCTCGAACTCGCCGGCGATCATGCACGCCCGCGTCTTCCCGCTTCCCACCGTGGCGCCCGCCTGCCCGCTTCCGGCGGCCCACACCGGCGCGCTTGCACCTGCCAGCATCGCCAGGACCACACCCGCAACGTAAATCCCTCCGTTCCCCATCAGCTTCCTCCCTGTTGAAGGCGCACCATCGCGCCACCTTAGTACTTCAGCAGGACTGGCGGATCAGGGGAACACCCATGCGTGCTGCGGGCTGATCGGGCTTCGATGCACGACGGGGCGTCGGGCTCCGGCCCGTTCCCCTCCCCAGCTCCCTCAGGGAGAAGGGATCACGGGCACCTGGGAGAGCGTGGCCGCACCGTAATGCGGCTTCAGGGGACGGCCGCGGATGAAGTCGGCCATCGCCTGGAAATAGCCCTCGGGCTGGCGGGTGGACAGGCGCTCGCCATCGGCGGCGACTTCGAACTCGTACATGCCGTGCTCGGCGCCGGGGAACACCACCGTGACGATCGGCTGTCCGGCACGCTGCAGCGCGGCGAGACGTCGCAGGGTCTCGCCCGGTGGCGCATCGCGGTCCTCGCTGCCGAACAGCCACAGCTGTGGCACGTCGAGGGTTTCCAGCACCGGCATCGGGTCGTAGCGTGCCGGTATGCTCCGGACCAGGCCCGGCGCGTCGCGGCGGATGACCTCCGCGTCGTTGGCGAGCAGGTAGCCGGTGAAGTTGCCACGCACCGCTGGATACCAGGGTGCATCGCGATACTTCGCCTTCACCGCCTCCAGCTGCACGAAGCCCTCGCTGAAGTCGCTCTCGATCAGCCGCGCGGTGGCGTCGGCAATCTCCATGGCCCCGGCCATCGCCTCCGGCCCGAAGCCGCCGCGCGCCATGTCGCCGGCGATCGCCTCGCGATCCTCGTCCAGCGGCGACACCGCCAGGCCGAAGCTGACGATCACGAAGTCCACCGGCGCGATACGCGCCGCCAGTGGCGCCACCCAGCCGCCCTGGCTGCCACCCTGGTAGCCGGTGCGACCCGCGCGTGCTCCGGCCAGGCGGCGGGCTTCGCGCGCGGCGTGGATCGCATCGGTGGCGAGGGTCAGGTAGTCCTGCGTGTAGTCGCCGCCTGAAGCGCCGGTGCCGCGCTTGTCGTAGGCGAACACGCCGATGCCGGCGCTGGCGAACTCGCGCTGCAAGGAATAGCGCTGCAAGGCCGAGTCGTGCTCCGCGCCATGGATCAGCACCACCAGCGGCACGACACCCTTGCCCGGCGGCAACGTCAGTCGGCCGGCCAGCCGGGTGCCGCCGCTGCCTTCGAAGCGTGTATCCACCTCCACCAGCGCCACACGTTCGCCAGCGATGCCGTCGAACTGGATGCCGCCGCGGCCGCAGTCGTCGATCAAGACGCGGTGTCCATCCACGCGTCCCGTCCAGCCCAGCGTGCTGGTCCAGGTGCCATCGCCGGCCGGCGACAGCGCGCCAGTGCGGCCATCGAGCGTGCGCCAGCGCAGCCGGCCTTCGCCGCCGGGGCCGATATCCAGCGCGCGGCCATCAGCCAGGCGGTAACTGCCCACCGCGCAGTCCGCGTCGCTCGCGTGGACGGGAAACGCGCATGTGGCTGCCAACAGCATGGCAACGCCGCAGAGGATCGGGTTCGCATGGTTCATGGCGCATGTCCGCATCGAAGAACCTTCGCAGGCTCGCACGGTGGTCCTTGGCGAGCCACCGGTTCCCGACGGAACCTGCCATGCGGCGACGGAACACGGACCAGGGGGACCGGGCCATGGGGCGACTTCACCCCTGGCGCAACACGCGAGCTTCGCGTGCGCGAAAAAGAACGGGAGGCGCGCCGCGCCTCCCACAACAACGTTATACAAGCCCCCGGGCCTTGCGGCAACGCCCTTCGCGCGGTGCAGGATCGCCGCCTTGCCGTTCCGGCAGGACGAAGGAGCGATGGAATGAGTGAAGCGCAGACCTACTACCACGGCACCAGGGCCGACCTCCGCGTGGGCGACCTGATCGCGCCCGGCCGTCCCTCCAACTTCGGCAACCGCAAGCCGTCGCGCTACGTCTACCTGTCCGCGACGCTGGACGCCGCGGCTTGGGGCGCCGAGCTGGCCGAAGGCGAAGGACCGGGGCGCATCTACATCGTCGAACCCACCGGCCCCCTGGAGGACGACCCCAATCTCACCAACAAGCGCTATCCCGGTAACCCGACCCGGTCGTACCGCTCGCGGCATCCGTTCCGCGTCGTCGGCGAACTCACCGGATGGACCGGCCATACACCCGAACGGATCGCCCAGATGCGCGCGTTCATCGCCTCGCTACCGGCGCACGAGGCCGATCCGATCGAGGACTGAAGGACAGGATCGATGGCTGCGGGCGCACCACGCCCGCTTGCCACCTGCGGAGCAGACGCGTCAGCCGCCGGTGCAGCGCTGCCAGCCACCCTCCCTTGCCGATACTTGCTCCCAGCCGTTCGGGATGCGACGGAAAGCCTGGCCGCCAATGCAGGCATAGCCGAGCTCCTTCGCCTCGGCCGAGCCCATGGCCGGCAGCGTCACCACGCTGCGCGACGCGGCCGGCCGCCCCTGCCGTTGCGCTTCGCTGGACAACACCATGTACTCGATGCTCTCGCAGAACCCGACCATCCCCGGGTGCGGGTGCCGTCGCCACTGCTCGCAGTTGAACGGCGTGGTGTCCTTCGCGGCGGAGTTGTACGGCTGTGGCGGCCGGTAGGCCGGCTTGGCCGGGGCGCTGGGCGCCACATGGGCCTTGATGGTCTGGGCCGACGCGCCCATGGCGAAGGCCGCCAGGCAGGCGGCCGCGATCAGGCGAAACATTGCGAACCCCCTATTCGCAAACCGCCGCAAAGTTATCCCTTTCGAGCGGTTCCGCGAAGCATGTCGCGGGCCGCCGGGCATCAGGCGCTTGGGACGGACCCGGCCAGCCCCTAAGATCGCGGGAACGAATCGGGGATGCAGGCGCATGGGCATGTTCTCGTGGACGGAAAAGTCGCCGGCCGTCCTGCAGGATGGCGGCGTGATCGGGCCGGACGAGCGGCTGCCCTGGGGCCAGACCGGGTTGATGGGCGTGCAGCACGTGGTCGCCATGTTCGGCTCCACGGTGCTGGCGCCGATCCTGATGGGCTTCGATCCCAACCTCGCGGTGCTGATGAGCGGCATCGGCACGCTGATCTTCTTCCTGGTCACCGGCGGCAAGGTGCCCAGCTATCTCGGTTCATCGTTCGCCTTCATCGGCGTGGTCAACGTGGCCACCGGCTACGTGGCCAGCCAGGGCGCCAACGCCAACATCGGCCTGGCGCTGGGCGGGATCATCGCGTGCGGCCTGGTCTACGCGCTGATAGGCGTGGTGGTGCATCTGGCCGGCACCGGCTGGATCGAGCGGCTGATGCCGCCGGTGGTGACCGGCGCAGTGGTGGCGGTGATCGGCCTGAACCTGGCGGCGATCCCGGTGAAGAACATGGCCGCCGGCAACTTCGACGCGTGGATGCAGGCGGTGACCTTCCTGTCGGTGGCGCTGGTGGCGGTGTTCACCCGCGGCATGGTGCAGCGGTTGCTGATCCTGGTCGGCCTGCTGGTGGCCAGCCTGGTCTATGCGGTGCTCACCAACGGCCTGGGCCTGGGCAAGCCGGTAGACGTGGGCGCGATCGTCGCCGCGCCGTGGTTCGGCCTGCCCTCGCTGCAGACGCCGGTGTTCGACAGCCGCGCGATGATGCTGATCGTGCCGGTGGTGATCATCCTGGTGGCCGAGAACCTGGGCCACATCAAGGCGGTGACGGCGATGACCGGCCGCAACCTGGACCGCTACATGGGCCGTGCCTTCATCGGCGACGGCGTGGCGACCATGGTGTCCGGCGCGGCCGGCGGCACCGGCGTGACCACCTATGCCGAGAACATCGGGGTGATGGCCGCGACCCGCATCTACTCGACGGCGGTGTTCGTGTGCGCGGCGGTGATCGCGATCCTGCTGGGCTTCTCGCCCAAGTTCGGCGCGCTGATCCAGGCGATCCCGCTGCCGGTGATGGGCGGCGTGTCGATCGTGGTGTTTGGACTCATTGCGGTTGCGGGCGCGCGTATCTGGGTCGACAACCGGGTGGACTTTTCCGACCCGAAGAACCTGATCGTCGCCGCGATCCCGCTGGTACTGGGCACCGGCGAGTTCACCCTGAAGTTCGGCGAGTTCGCCCTGGGCGGCATCGGCACGGCGACCTTCGGCGCGATCGGGTTGTATGCGCTGCTGAGCCTTCGTCGCCGCCCGTAAACCCGGTGCGCTCGCCCCCCTCTCCCTCCGGGAGAGGGGCAGGGGGTGAGGGTCGGCGCCCGGCAATCGTCGAATGGCCCCCTGCCTTCTTACGAACTCCCCTCCAGGGGAGAGGGGCTTCAGTGCGACTACTCTGCCCCACAGCTGGCAGTAACCCGGATAGGGCCGAAGGCCGCATCCGGGATCACCCGGGTCTCAGCCCACCGGGTGCGCCTTCGCCTCGCGCAGCCGCACCAGCTGGTCCTGCAGGGTCGCGACCTGCGAGCGCAGCTGCTCGTTCTCGCGTTCGAGCTGGGTGATGCGGCGCTGCAGGGTGCGCACATCGGTGGTCGACTCCGCACCTTCGCCGCCTTCGGCGGAGGCAGCCTCGCCACCTGCCTCCGCGCGCGGACGCTTCTTCGCCTCGCGCGCACGCTTTGCGGCCTGCTTCAGCTCGGTCTTGCCGCCCTGGGCGGCGCTGCGCTGCTCTTCGACCGGCAGGCTGGCCACCGCGGCGGCGGCGCTGATCGAGATCTCGCCGGCCTTCAGCGCTTCTACCACCTCAGGCGCAGCCTGGGTGTGGATGCGCTCGATCATCGCCACCTGGTTGGCGCTGAGCTTGGCCTCGCGTGCCAGCTCGGCGCGGCTGACCGGCACCGGATCCCACGGCGGCAGGTCGTCGGCTTCCAGCTGCGCCTTCATCGCGGCGGCCGCTTCGGCGGCTTCGGTCTCGGCCGCTTCGGCGGCCGCGGTGGCCGCCTGGGCGGCGCGCAGCGCTTCCAGCTCGGCCTCGCGCTGGGCCTGCAGGCGGCGGGCGAGGATCTCGCGCTTGCGCAGCGCCAGCACGCCGCGCTGGTAGTCCGACACGCTGCGTCGGCCGAGGTGCTGCTCGATCATCCACAGGTGCACGTCCTCCATCGACTGGAAGCGGGTGTTCTGCACCGTGTCGAAGGGGATGCCGTGCTTCTGGCAGATGCCGTAGCGGTTGTGGCCATCGACCAGGATGTCGCCCCACAGGACCAGGGCGTCGCGGCAGCCTTCGGCCAGCAGGCTGCGTTCCAGTGCCTCGTACTCGTCGTTGGTCAGCGGATCGATATAGGCCTTGAGCTCTTCGAGTACGACGATGTCCATGCACTGCGGGGGAAAACGGGGGCGCGCATTGTAGTGCTTCGGTCCCGCAGCCAGTAGCCGATTGACGGATGGGCGGAATGGTGCGCAGCCATCCCTCAAGGCACATCGCCCCCGGGTGCGCTTCGCTTACCCGGGCTACATATGGCGTGGCGGCGAGTCTGCTGGCGCGTGGCGACGCGCCGAACCTCGCCAGCGCCTCGACCATGCGGGTCGCGGTGCGCTTCGCTTACCCGGGCTACACATGACGCGGCGGCGAGTCCGCTGGCGCGTGGCGACGCGCCGAACCTCGCCAGCGCCTCGACCATGCGGGGGCGCGGTGCGCTTCGCTTACCCGGGCTACTCCGAAAGGAGGGCCGCGGTGTCGAGGAGGCGGATGCCGGGGGCCTGCGCCAGCCGTTCGCGCAGCCAGTAGCCGTGCTCGGCGCCGACCACCACCACGATGCGCTTGCCGGGGTTCTCCTCCGCCGCGCGGGTGATGACCTGGAGGAAGTGCGCGTTCCAGGCCTCCCAGCCGGCGCGCTCGCCCTCGCCCACCAGGGCTTCCTGCAGGGCGTGCTTGGCGCGCATGAGCTGGTCGGTGACCGCATCGTTCACCCGCGCCGGGCTGGTCCAGTAGGCCTGCAGCGCCGCGTACATCGCCTTGCCGTAGGCGGCGAAGGCGGCCGCGGCTTCCGGCTGCGCTTCGTGGAAGGCGCGGCTGGCCGCCATGTAGGGTGCGCCGATCCGGTCGTAGAGCGGATTCTCCGGCTCCATCGGATAGACCCGGTAAGGCCGGGATTCGAGCAGCGGATAGACCACCTCCGGATACTCGATCTTGTTGGCCTCCGGCGCCCGCCCGGCGAAGCGGTCAGGGCGTACCTCGATGCACAGCACGTCCGGTTGCAGGCGCAGGATCGCAGCCTCCAGCGCGCTGGCCGGATAGGCCGGCACCTCCGCGTGCATCCGGTGCAGGGCGGCGAGCACCGCCACCTCCGCCGGCTCGCGCGGGGCGGCATTGGCCGCCAGCATCATTCCCGACAACAGCACGCCCAGCAGGAAACGCATAGCTTCATCCGTCATGCGCCAACCGGCGCGGGCCGGCAAGTGTGCGATACGCGCGGGTGTCGCGAATACCCGTAGCCCGGACAAGCGAAGCGCATCCGGGATGGGGCTGAGGTGCGCCTGTGGCAGCGCGCGATCGCGATTCCCCGGATGCGGCCTGCGGCCTTATCCGGGGTCGTGGCAGATCGCACAGCTCTCCACGCTCGCCGGGACATCCAGCGTGGGAGTCGGGCAAGCCCGACTCTACGGGTGGGCGCTACCGGAACGGTCAGGTATCCAGCAGTTCCACTTCGAACTTCAGCGTGGCATTGGGCGGGATCACGCCGCCAGCGCCGCGCGCGCCGTAGCCCAGGGCCGGTGGGATGACCAGGATGCGGCGGCCGCCGACCTTCATGCCCTGCACGCCCTCGTCCCAGCCGCGGATCACCATGCCGGCACCCAGCGGGAAGATGAAAGGCTCGTCGCGGTCCTTGCTGGAATCGAACTTCGCGCCCTGCTCGCCGTCTTGGTAGAGCCAGCCGGTGTAGTGGACGACGACGTTCTTGCCGCGCACCGCCTCGGCGCCGGTGCCGACGACGGCGTCCTCGAACTGCAGGCCGGACGCGGTAGTAGTGAAAGCCATGGGGGATCCTTCGGTAACAGGAATGGGCGGCCAGTCTACCTGCCCGTTCCCCGGCACCCGCCGTGCGGAGTGCGGCTCTACCGGGGCCATCCCCGTTTCAGCGGAAACCGCATTGAGCGCCGCCGCGGCCTCCAGCACCGCCGGACTTTGTGTAATGTCCGCTCTCGCCCCCCACTCGTAGGAGCGTTCCCATGCACCTCCGCGTTGCCGCGTGCCTGCTGGTCGTGCTCGGCTTTCTCGCGGGCGAAGCCCGTGCCCACTTCGCCGTCGACCTGGGCGACAGCCACGAATCCCGCCATGGCCCGGGCGAAATCAAGGCGGCGCCCTGCGGGCGCGTGGAGAGCGAGCGGAGCGAGCACGTGTACACGTACGCGCCGGGCGAGACGATCAACCTGTCGTGGATCGAGTATGTCGCCCATCCCGGCTACTTCCGCATCGCCTTCGACAACGACGGCGACGACGACTTCCGCAATCCGGCGAGCATCGCCCCGGCCGGGCGCACCTGCGGCGAAGGCGAGCCGAACTGCGGCGACGGCGACTTCTACAACAACCCGACCGTGCTGATCGACGACTTCGGCCGGCACGAGGTCGCGGAGAACGGCCGGCGCTACTCGGTGGACGTCACGCTGCCCGAGGTGGAGTGCGAGAACTGCACCCTGCAGATCATCCAGCTGATGACCGAGGCATCGAAGGCCCCCTACGACCCGGCCGCCGAAGACGCCGACGACATCTACTACCAGTGCATCGACCTGCGCCTGCAGGCCGCCCGCTGAGCCTGCTGTAGCCCGGACAAGGCCGCAGGTCGCATCCGGGAGAATCGCACCACACGACCCGAGGCGCCCCGGTCACCCCGCTCCCGGGCGCGCTTCGCTTACCCGGGCTACGACCGTAGCCCGGACAAGGCCGCAGGCCGCACCCGGGGAATGCGCATCCCCCGGATCCGTAAGGTGGCGCGGCCGCCTTGTCCCGGATGCGCTTCGCTTATCCGGGCTACATTTCAGTCGGCGGAGAGATACTCCTCGGCGTAGAAGCTCCTCAGGAATTCCTGGCGCAGGGCCTCCGGCATTTGCGGGTATTCCTTGCCGATCTTCGCGACCGCCGCGCGGTATGCATCGGTGCGTTTGAAGGCATCGAACTTCTGCTCCCTGTAGCGCTCGAACCCGTCCTGGGTCATGCGCAGGTGCTCGACGACCCGTCCGGCCTTGATCCGCAGGAGCTGGTACCGCTCGTAGGTGGATCCGTAGCCCATGTGCACGTAGTTCGTCACCTTCCCTTCGGGAATGATGAGCGCCCCGCTGTACCAGTCGGCCGGCACCGGCGCCGCTGCTTCCGGGAAAAACTCGCCCAGGATGCTCCTGCTGCGTCCGGACGACCCGTCGAATACCCGGATGGTGACGTCGCGCAGCACCAGCTGCCCATCGGCGACTTCCCAGTCCGCGAGGTACCCACGCCAGTTTGCCGAGGAGATCGCCGCTTCGGCCGGCGGCCGCCACTTGCTGTCCCGGAGCACAGGCTCCAGCGGATTGGTGTTCAGCGCGTGCTCGACGCCGTCGATGCGGATGCGGTCGGGAATCTGCGCAGTCGCATTGGCGCGCATGGGCACCAGGAGCGCGAGCGCCATCAGCACAGCCACAACGTATCGAGTCATCGCGCCCCTGCCCGGTTTGGAGTTCCCGCAGGATAGCGGGCAACCCTCCGACCCGACGCCCCCCGGATCAGCGAAGCCAGCTGCCGGTCAGCCTCAAAGCCCCGCGGGCCAAGGCGGCAGCGGCACGCCACGCGCCGACATCACCCCGTCGCGGACGATGCGGTAGGCCTCTTCCACGGGAACGCCCTTGAGGCAATAGACCTGCCCGTCGTCGAGGCGGTAGGTGTCCGGCGCGTGCGCGGCCATGTCCAGCGTCAGCTCGCGCTCGTACTCGGGCAGGTCGGCCAACACCATCCACGGCCCGGGAAACACCATCGGCTGGGCTTGGGCGACCAGCGACTTCTCGTCGGTCTCGTACTTCAGGTCGCCGCAGGTCGCCCACCCGCCCGCTTCGGTGCGCTGCAGCGGAATGGCCTGGTACTTGTGCAGCCAGTTGCCCTCCTCCGCGCTGTTGCCGACGAACAGGAGGGCATGGCGGTGGCGGCCGAAGCGTGGGAAGCCATAGTGGTCGGCCACCGAGAACTCGACCACCTCGCCGGCGACGCCACCGGTGACCGGCTGCACGACGCGATAGTTTGCCCTGAACAGCGAATCCATGGAGATGCACGTCAGCTCGCCGGTCCGCTCGGCCTCTTCCCTGCACGGATCGGGCAACGGCTCGATCGAGATCCGCTCGCCGATGAATACCGAGGTCTTCGCGCCGGCTTCCTGGTCCGCTTCCAAGCCGGCAGCATCCGCGGACAACAGCGCCGTCGACAGCGTCAGGCAACAGCCGGCCAGCACCGCAGCACGGCGATTTCCATCTCTTTGCAGGAACGCACCTAGCATCCTCAGCCTCCCCTGAGCGTGGCAAGAGTTTGTCACGCCTCGCGCTAGGAACGGGGGCCAAGAACGGGATCAGGTTGAGCTATCTCGGAGATTGAGCAACGTGTTGAGCAACCTGCGAATCCACCGAGCAGAAGTGAACCTGACCCCATTAGCGGCTTTTTTCTATGCCGCTGCCGCCTGGGCGAGTCTGACGGCCTTGGCTCTGGATCCAGCTGAAATCTTGTTGAGCTTCCCATAGCGGAAAGCGACCTCATCGAAGTATCGACGCGGCACGCCAAGCGCCCGCGCGATCTGGTCGTATTCGCTAACGGCCAGCTTGAGTCCTAAGACCTGCTGCACAACGCCAATCACATGGCGATCCGGCTTGATCGCATCCATGCCGAGATTGAGTCTGATGTTACCGACTACTCCTGGCCCGACACCAGGACGACAACCTATTGGATCACTTTTCTTTAGCTGCCCCGCTCGGCCTGGTATGCGCCGCCGCTGGACTGGACGGTGCGCGATGCTGAGCTCATCGCGGCGCTGGCCCGGCTGGTCGAGGCGGCGCCCAGCCGCGGCTTCGACAAGTGCTGCCAGGCGCTGGAGAAGACCCACCCCCAGTGGAACCACAAGCGCATCTATCGGGTGTACTGCCAGATGAAGCTCAACCTGCGGCGTGCTGCCAGGCAGCGACTCCCCAAGCGCGAGCGCGTGCCGCTGTACGTGCCCGAACACCCGGACGTGGTGTGGTCGGCTGATTTCATGCTCGATGCACTGGCCTGTGGCCGGCCGTTCCGCACCTTCAACCTCATCGACGACTTCAACCGCGAGGGCGTGCACATCGAGATCGATACCAGCATCACTTCAGCCCGGTTGGTACGCATCTTCGAGCGCATTGCCCAGGAGCGCCCTTTGCCGCAGGTCCTGCGCACGGACAACGGCCCGGAGTTCCTGGGTGAGGCGTTCGTGCAGTGGGCCAAGGCACACGGCATGGCCATCCAGTACACCCAGCCGGGCAAGCCCAACCAGAACGCTTACATCGAGCGCTTCAACCGCACCTATCGGGAAGAAGTGCTGGACCGCTACCTCTTCGCCCGCCTCGATGACGTGCGCGAGGCCACCGGGCGGTTCCTGATCGACTACAACGAGCAACGCCCCCATACGTCCCTCGGCGGCATGACGCCTGCCGAGTACCGTTCACACACCGCCAGAACGTCTACTTTTGCGGTGTCCGCTTGACGGGGGAGCTTACGCTAGGATCGACCCCGAGATCACCGGGCAATGAAGAAATCGGCTTCCCCAAGCTATGCAGCTGTCTTTAGCACTTGGCCCTTGGCGTCCACAGCCCAAGGATACGGAGGTACCGCATCGCGCTCGTACTGATAGCACTGGATCGCTGGCATGTTCCTAGCGTCATAGGACCGCCCGAACCGGAGCACAAGACTACTAGGTGCCGCCAGAACGAGATGTACTACCTCGACACCGCTCCCACCAAGCTTTGCGAGCATTTGCAGAAACTGATTGGCGAGAGCCGAATGCACTTCGTCTGACCAGAGCGTATTTGGCGACGGATTTTGCAGCGCAAGCGTTACCAAAGGAGTCGACCCAAAAGTTGAGGTAATTGCTGCGAAGTTAACTACGTATGACGCTGATACAGCGAGAACAACCTCTTTACCGAGACCCTCTGGCAATGATTCCCGAAAGCGAGTGCCGTCGTCCGCCCCCTCCAGCTCACGCCATCGACCTTTCGATCGATCCCAGTCCACATGCACGATAAACCCTTCGTCGTCCAGTAGCGATCCCGCATAGAAAAGCAAGGGGACGGGGAGTAGGCCACCTACAACAGTCGTAACGTCCGCCGCATCACGAGTTCCACGCTGCTGCAGGATCAACTCCGGCATAGTTCCCAAGCGTCTGATCGCACCCTCTATTGCCCCTCCACGCAAAAAGTCCCTGACATCAAGAAAAACCTGACTACATTGCACCCTGTAATCGCGGGAGATGGCGTCATGCAAAGTCGCATCCGAAGCCCCAGGCAGCCCCCGCAACTCGACAGACACAATTAATTTTCGAGCAGATCGCCTCGCTTCAGCCACTTGGTGAGAAACCAACAAAACAGCACCAACCAAGACAAGTCCGAGACCAATGAAGAGGGCGATTTTTGTAAGAATTGCAGGCTGGCCCTCGCCGGTAGATAAGACGAATGAGGCCTCGCCAACCGATGCGGAAACAAGCCAGTCGGCCGACAGCGTGCAGACCGTGATCACTCCACCGACATAAAGCAAGCGCCCTCCGGCACTTCGCCGGCGCGTCATCCAATTTAGGGCGCGCGTTGCGCCATCCTGAAACCACGCTTTCCAACTCATCGTCCGACCTAGGAAATGTTCACGACGAACGCTCCGCTTCGCGCGCGTAGAAGCCCATCTTTGACTACGAAGCATTCAATTGTGTGGGCTCCAGAATAGGAAGCCGTCTCACGTCGCGAAATCTCCCCCCTCTGAATACTCCCCTCATCAAAACCACCACGGAGCTGCCCGCACCTAGCAGCCTCTTCCCCAGTATTCACTACTTGCCAGTAAATTTTTATAGGCCCCGGAATATTTGTTTCCGCCTTGAACGTCAATTCCGAACCCTTCCGAATCGGCTCCGAATTACTGATTAGAATGCGACTTCGAAAGCCCTGCTGAACAACAGTCGCCTTGGCGATACTAACCTTGCCAATTCGATCCGCGGGCCAAGGCGCTGCCTGTTTGTGACCGGCGTTGAAGGCGGGGACAAAGAAGGAGGAACGGCGAACGGAGTCGCTGGCCTTTTCAGCAAGCCCCCCAGCCATCGGCGCCGCCGCCTCCACAAGCATCTGACGAGTTGACTGACCAAGAAGCCTTTCAAAGAAGGCACGAGCGCTTGCGTGCCACTCACGAAATGCCTGTTCTCGCTGAGGAAACTCAGCCCATCGATCCGCAAAGTTTTCCAATGGCTGTGTTGGATTTTCGATCCATGGCCGCCCATCTCGCCACTGGATATGCGAATCCATGGACGTCAGAATAGAATTCAAAGCAGCCGCAGTCGTCGTTTCCTCCCCATAGGAAAGCGCCGCAAGAGTGGTGATGATTACGGAAATAGGCTTGTCGTCTGGGTTGCATTCAAAATGCTTATCGCGATGCAACTTTAGGAGCTGAACGGCCTGCTGCAGCGGAGTTTTGACGCGGTAACTCGGAATGTCTTCTACGCTAGCCCTGGCCTCCAGCGCCATCGCTTCCCGGCGCGCAACAAATGTGCGCCGCATTCGGCTCCGGAACCAAGTCGTGTAGCCCTTCGGATTACTAACTGGCCAATTTTCGCAGCGAACCGAAAAGCGGGGATGATCACGATCAGTGATGGCGATTGCCGTGTTAGACCACTCATCCCTGATGCGCGCTTCAACCAATCGTCGGCGCTGCGCTTCTGCGTCTCGAATTGCAGGCAAGGCATCGAGATGGAACTGGGCTCCGTCTGCGTACTCAAGAGTCCAACAACGCCGGCCGCTCTTCGGAGCCTTCATTCCGTGGCGTTCGGCGTAAGACGCCACCTCCCTACCCAAGGATGCTTTGATCTCCGCCTGCGTCGTCGAATACTTAGGCACATTGAGGAGGCACACCAAATCGATGTCGTACTGCTCATCCGATGTTGCTGGCCTGATAGCAGTCCCTAAGCGGAATGAGCCTTGGATATATACAACTGGCTGCATGGCGCGCAGCGATGAATCATCCCTCCCCAACCACTCGCCAACAGAGTGATAGCTTCGCTCCGCCGCTTCGTAACGGCTTGGCGGCACATCCAATTCCTGCGCAAGACGCGCGACGTATGAGGCTGCATTCTCGGTAACCACGCGCCTGCCCCCTGAAATCAGCTTCCCCCAGGTTAAAAAGGCCAGGTTCATTCCTGAACTACTGGCCTTTTTTTATCACTCAGCGATGTTGGCGCAGATTCACCCGCACTTGCTGTAGCCACAGTTCAAGCAGGTAGCGCAGCCATCCATGATCACCAGCGCCTTGGTGTTGCACTTGTGGCACATGGTGGCGCTGGGCGGGAAGCTGGTGCCGTCGCCGGTCACGGCGATGTCTTCCTGGGGGCCGGCGACCTGGACGGCGGCCGGGGTCGGTTCGGCGTTCTTCTTCTGGCGCTCCTCGAACTGGCGGCGCTTCTCGGCGATCAGCGCCTTCTGGTGCGCGCTCAGTTCCGGGTCGTGGATCAGGCCGATGGACTTCATGTGCTCCTCGACCACCGCGCCGATCTCGGCCACCAGCGAGGGCATGTACACGCCGCCGGCCTTGAAGTAGCCGCCGCGCGGGTCGAACACGGCCTTCATCTCCTCCACCAGGAAGGTGACGTCGCCACCCTTGCGGAACACGGCGGACATGATGCGGGTCAGGCCGACGATCCACTGGAAGTGGTCCATCGACTTGGAATTGATGAACACCTCGAACGGACGGCGCAGCTCGTGCTCGGTGCCGGCGTTGAGGACGATGTCGTTGATGGTCACGTACATGGCGTGCTCGACCATCGGCGACTTGATCTTGTAGGTGCTGCCGATCAGGACGTCCGGGCGCTCGATGCGCTCGTGCATCTGGATGATGTTGTCCTTGGCCTCGGCGGCCGGGCGATCGACGGGAGCAGCCGCGGGCGGCGGCGCAGCCTCGCGCGCCTTGTCCTCCGGGGTGACCACGGCGTATCCCTTGATTTTCTTGTCGATCTTGACGGCCATCTTGCGTGTCCTTTGAGCGTTTCGTGGAAGCGGCGGGGATGCCGCCGCCGTCCCTCCCCTCGCGGGGAGGGACGTGGTGCGTTGTCTGTTACTTCGCCCGCCTGGTGGCCTTCTTCGCAGCGGCCTTCTTCGCGGGAGCCTTCCTGGCGACGGCCTTCTTCGGCGCAGCCTTCTTTGCAACGGTCTTCTTCGCGGGCGCCTTCTTCGCGACCGCCTTCTTCACCGCAGCCTTCTTCGCCGGCGCCTTCTTCGCAGCAGCCTTCTTCGCCGGAGCGGCCTTCTTCGCAGCGGCCTTCTTCGGCGCAGCCTTCTTCGCAGCCTTGGCCGTCTTCTTCGCGGCCTTCTTCCTGCCCAGCTTCGAACGCAGCGCGTCGGCCTCGGCGGCGGCCTTGGCCTTGGCCTCGGTCAGC
>Ga0182737_1000914_pt1 | contig 33638 bp, 30 predicted proteins | sample eDN5th30CBELigOP_FD_128878 | JGI IMG/M metagenome (GOLD analysis project Ga0182737, IMG submission 128878) | Enriched Organic Plus compost microbial communities from Emeryville, California, USA - eDNA 5th pass 30_C BE-Lig OP (version 2) (version 2) ... | reverse complement strand
CTCCTCGGCCGTCAGTCCGCCTGGCCGCCGCGACGCTGGTCGGTGCTGGCCGGTTTCGTCGAACCCGGCGAGGCGCCTGAGCAGACCGTGGTCCGCGAGGTCCACGAGGAAACCCAGGTACGGGTGCGCGCCTGCCGCTACCTGGCCGCGCAGCCGTGGCCGTTCCCCGGCGCGCTGATGCTCGGCTACGAGGCGCTGGCCGAACCCGACCCGCCGCAGGTGGACGGCGAGCTGGAGGAGGCGCGCTGGTTCACCCGCGAGGAGATAGGCGCGGCTTTGCAGCGCGACGGTTCGGAAGCCGAAGGCATCCTGCTGGCGCCGCCGATCTCGATCGCCCGCTCGCTGATCGAACACTGGTACCGCCACGGTCCGCTGATCACGCAGGCTTAGCGTCGGGCGCCCGCCGCCCGGGCTAGAATCGCCGGAGGGAGGATCCCCTTCGATGTTCACAACGCTGGTCGCCGTCATCGCCGCGCTGGTGCTGGGCCACGTCGCGCCTGCGCCGGTCGCCTCCCTGCGTCGCTTCCACTGGTACACCCGCTGGCTGGAATGGCTGGGCGTGCAGGCCGCGGACGGCGGCTTCTGGCGTGGCCGCTACGGCATCGTGCTGGCGCTGCTGCCGCCGGTGCTGCTGGTGGCGCTGGTGCAGATCGCCCTGTCCGGTCGCTGGCTGGGGCTGGTGAGCCTGCTGTTCGGCGTGCTGATGCTGGCCTGGACCTGGGGGCCGCGCGACCTGGACACCGACGTCGAGTCGGTGCTCGATGCCCACGACCTCGATACCCGCCGCGCGCGCCTGGCGCAGCTGGCGCCGGCCCCCGACACGGTGATGGCCGAAGGCCCGACGCTGCCGGGCAACGTGATGCGCAGCGCGCTGCGGCGCTGGTTCGCGCCGCTGTTCTGGTTCCTTCTGCTGGGCCCGGCGGGGGCGCTGCTGTACCGCCTGCTCGAACGCGCCGCGGTGGCCAACCCGGGTGTGCTGCCGGAGGAGAACGCGGCCGGCACCCGGATGCTGCTGCAGTGGCTGGAATGGCCGGTGGCGCAGCTGATGACCCTGGCACTAGCCCTGGCCGGCAACTTCGACCTGGTGTTCCGCGCCTGGCGAGGCGCCGGCGGCGACCGCTGGCAGCCGGAGAGCCTGTTCCTGGAGGCCGTCGGCCGCGCCGCGGTAAGCGGCGAGCTGGCCGAGGAAGCCGAGGACTACCTGCGCGAGGGCCGCACCCTGCCGGTAAGCGGCGAGCTGCTGGAACTGCGCGACGCGATGAGCCTGGTCTGGCGCATGCTGCTGCTGTGGCTGGCCCTGCTGGCCCTGCTGGTCATCGCCGGCTGGGTGAGCTGAGTCCGGCTGCCGGCGCCGGCCAGGTTTACTGGCGCCAGTCACGACAAGGGCCTCGACACGGCGGCTTGCCTCCGCCACGCCGCGCCGGGAACGCACAGCGGCGCTGGCCACGGTTGGCACATCGCCACGCGCACGCCCGTCCACCGCTACACGATGGTCTGGTTCAGCCCGGCGCGAGGAGGGTAAAGGGGAACCAGGGCAGGTTGCGCGCCACCCAGTACACCGGCAGCACCACCAGCCACAGCTTCGGCTCCATCACCACCGTCATCAGCGGCCGCAGCACGCGCGGCTGCCAGCCCTGGCCCCAGGCCGCCATCAGCGGCATCAGCGGCAGCATCAGCATCGCCAGCGGGTTCATCGCGAAGGCGCCGGCGATGTCGCCGTGGACCAGCGCGTGCAGGGCGCGGGTCAGCCCGCAGCCGATGCAGAACAGCCCGGTGAACTGGCGGAACATGCATGGCGGGAACGGGCTTCCCGCCACGTTGGGATCGAACGTGCGCAGCAGCCACACGCCGGCGCCGGCCGCGATCGCGGCCGACACCAGCGCCAGTACCCACAGCGCACGCCGTGCAGCCATCGCGCGCTTACTGCGCCTGCTGCATCTGCTCGATCCACTGCTGGTACTCGGCCATGCCGCCGCTGGAGTACATGTAGATGTTCAGCAGCAGGCCGATGATGGCCAGGGCGGTGGCGACCCAGCACCAGGTCTTGGCGTTGGCCGAGGCGCGGCGCGCGCCGTCGATGTCGCCGGCGGCCAGCAGGCCGTTGACCTTCGCCGCGAACACGATGGCGACGATGCCGACCAGGCCCAGCGGGCAGCACAGGCAGGTGGCCAGCACGGTCGAGATGATCGCCCACGCCAGGTAGTTGGGGACCGGCCCGTAGGCCTGGGCGGTGTTCGGGGTGGGGGGCGGGACGTAGCTCATTGCATTGCCTCCTGCGGACGTGTGTTGGATGCGGTGGGTGCTTCGGCTGCGACGACGCCGGCGAGCGGACGCCGCCGGAGGTGCCTTGCTACGGGCCCGTTCCCGTGCCCTGCGGTCCCCCCCGGACCGTTCGTCGCAAGCCTAACCGACCGGCCGCCGGCGGCAAAGCTGCATCGCGTCGCTTCAGGCCGCGTCGCCGCGCAGTGCGCGCACCTGCGCTTCCAGTGCCGCGGCGGTCACGCCCTCGCCCGGCATCGGTGGCGCCACGGCCACGTCCACGTGGGCACGGAAGCGGCGCGGCACGCGCATCCGGCCCAGGCGCGAATCGCGCCGGCTCCACATGCTCGCCCACATCCCGCGCAGCGCCATCGGCACCACCGGCACCGGGCGGCCGGCCGCCGCGGTGCGCTCGAGGATCTTCTCCACGCCCGACTTGAACGGGGCGATTTCCCCGTCCTTGGTCAGCGCGCCCTCGGGGAAGATGCACACCAGCTCGCCCTCGGCCAGCGCCGCGTCGATCTCGTCGAAGGCGCGCTGCATCAGCGCCGGGTCTTCGCGCGCGCCAGCGATCGGGATCGCGCGGGCTGTACGGAAGATCCAGCGCATCACCGGGATGTTGAAGATCCGGTAGTACATGACGAAGCGCACCGGCCGCGGGATGCTCGCCGCCAGGATCAGCGCGTCCATGTAACTGACGTGGTTGCACACCAGCAGCGCCGCGCCCTCGTCCGGCACGTTCTTCTCGATGCCGTGCAGGCGCAGCCGGTACAGCGCGCGCACCATCACCCAGCTGAGGAAACGCATCAGGAACTCGGGCACGATGCTGAAGATCCAGATCGCGACCAGGGCGTTGGCGATGGCCAGGGCCAGGAACAGCTGCGTGCTGCTCAGGCCCAGCACCTGCTGGGCGACCAGGCCGGTGACCGCGGCCAGGACGATGAAGCCGGAGTTCTGGATGTTGACCGCGGCGAACACGCGCGACATCCGCGACGACGGCGTGCGGCTCTGGATCAGCGCGAACAGCGGTACCAGGAAGAAACCGGTGAACACGCCGATGCCGAGCAGGTCGACGATGATCCGCGTGCTGCCAGGCTGCTGCAGGAAACCCGCCAGGTCCAGGCCGCCGACCGGCGCCGGGCCGGGGCGGGCGAAGTACAGGTCCAGCAGGAAGCCGGTCATGCCGAACGCGCCCAGCGGCACCAGGCCGATCTCGACGGTGCGCGCGGACAGCTTCTCGCACAGCAGCGAGCCGGCGCCGGTGCCGATCGAGAACAGCGCCAGCGCGCCGATGTAGAGCACCGCCGAATCGGAACGGCTGCCCAGGTGCACCTCGGCGTAGGCCGGCAGCTGCGAGGTCAGCACCGTGCCGAAGAACCAGAACCAGGACACGCCGAGGATGGCATTGCGCACCGCCAGCTGCTCGCGCGCCATGCGCAGCACTGCCAGCGACTCGGGCAGCGGGTTCCAGCGCACGCGCAGCTGCGGCTCGCCGGCGTCGATCCGCGGGATCAGCCGCGCGACCAGGTTGCCGGTCACCGCCAGCGCGACGATGGCGGTGGCCGCGGTGGCCGGGCCGTACTCGCCGGCCAGCTCGAAGATCAGCACGCCGCTGATCATGCCGCACAGGATCGAGATCGAGGTGCCCATCTCGACCAGGCCGTTGCCGCCGGTCAGCTCTTCCGGCTTGAGGATCGCCGGCAGCACCGAGTATTTCACCGGCCCGAACAGGGTCGACTGCACGCCGGTGAGGAACAGCGCCACCAGCAGCACCGGCATGGCCTGCAGCAGGAAGCCGACAGCCGCCAGCGACATGATCGCGATCTCCATCGTCGTGGTGATCACGATCAGCCGCTGCTTCTCCAGCTTCTCGGCGACCTGCCCGGCGATGGCCGAGAACAGGAAGTAGGGCAGGATGAAGATCGCCGGGGCGATCACCGCGTAGAGCGAGCGCTCCTGGGTGCTGACCCCGAGGAAGAACAGCAGGCCGATGATCGCCTGCCGGTAGATGTTGTCGTTGAACGCGCCCAGCGCCTGCACGATGAAGTAGGGCAGGAAGCGGCGCTGCGTCAGCAGCGAGAACTGGCTGTAACCGGACATGCACGTCTCCGCGGGGCTGCGCGGAGCCTAGCAGACGGCCCGCGCCGGCTGCCCGGGCCCCCGGTCGCCGCAACGGTCCGTTGCGGCCGGCCGGTGCGGGCCAGCGGCGCGGGCGCGTACAGTGGCCGGGCCCACCCCGAGGTTATCGCGCGATGTCCGCCACCACGCCCATGCCGGCCGCCTTCCTCGGCCATGGCAGCCCGATGAACGCGCTGGAGCGCAACCGTTATACCGACGCCTGGCGCGCGTTCGGCGCCTCGGCGCCGCGGCCGCGCGCGATCCTGGCGGTGTCGGCGCACTGGTACGGCAACTTCACCGCGGTCACGGCGATGCCGAAGCCGCGCACCATCCACGACTTCTACGGCTTCCCGCAGGCGCTGTTCGACGTGCAGTACCCGGCGCCGGGCCTGCCGGAACTGGTCGAGGAGGTCGCCGACGCGGTGCGCCCGGACCAGGTCGGCGCCGACGTCGATGGCTGGGGCATCGACCACGGCACCTGGTCGGTGCTGGTGCATGCCTTCCCCGACGCCGACGTGCCGGTGGTGCAGCTGTCGATCGACGCGCGCCGCCCGCCGGAATGGCACCTGGCGCTGGGCGCGAAGCTGGCGGCGCTGCGCGAGCGCGGGGTGATGGTGGTCGGCAGCGGCAACGTCGTGCACAACCTGCGCGCGATCGACTGGAACCGGCCCGATGGCGCCTTCGACTGGGCGCGCCGCTTCGAGGAGGACGCGCGCGCGCTGATGCTGGAGCGGCCCGCCGACGTGCCCTCGCTGGTCGCGCACCCGGACTACCGCCTGGCCGTGCCCACGCCGGACCACTTCCTGCCGCTGCTGTACATCGCCGGCCTGGCCACCGCGTCCGGGCGCGCACCCGACGTGCTGGTCGACGGCTACGCCTACGGTTCGCTGTCCATGACCTCGTACGCGCTGGACGCGCATTGCCCGCAGGCCAGGGATGGCGAAGGCGCCGCGCCGCTGGATACGGCCCTGCCGCCGGAAGACGCCAACGTCTGAGCGGGGCGGCGTTACCATCGGCGCTCCCCACGGAGCCTGCCCATGACGATGTCCCTGCGCGCCTGTGTCCTGCTGTCGCTGCTGCTGCCCGCCTCCGGGGCGACGGCCGCCGAGGCCGTCGCCGACGCGGCGGCACGTCAGCAGCCGGCGATGGTCGAGTGGCGGCGCGACTTCCACCGGCATCCGGAACTGGGCGGGCACGAGGTACGCACCGCCGACACCATTGCCCGCGAACTGCGCGCGATGGGCCTGGAGCCGCGCACCGGCATCGCCCGCACCGGCGTGGTCGCGGTGCTGAAGGGCGCGTTGCCCGGGCCGCGGATCGCCCTGCGCGCGGACATGGATGCGCTGCCGGTGAAGGAGGAGACCGGGCTGGCGTTCGCTTCCACCGCCACCTCGAGCTATCGCGGCCAGGCGGTGAGCGTGATGCACGCCTGCGGCCATGACCTGCACATGGCGATCCTGCTGGGCGTGGCACGCGCGCTGGTCGAGCGCCGCGACAGCCTGCGCGGCGAGGTCATGTTCGTGTTCCAGCCCTCGGAGGAAGGTCCGGACGAGGCCGGCGCGCCGTTCGGCGCGCGGCTGATGCTGGACGAGGGCGTGTGGAAGGATTTCCGCCCGGAGGCGGTGTTCGGCCTGCACGTGTGGTCGTCGCTGCAGGTCGGCCAGGTCGGCTTCCGCAGCGGGCCGCTGCTGGCCAGCGCGGACGAGTGGACGCTGACCGTGCGCGGCAGGCAGACGCACGGCTCGCGGCCGTGGGACGGCGTCGATCCGATCACGATCGGCGCGCAGGTGCTGCTGGGCACGCAGAGCATGATCGCCCGCCAGGTGAACATCGCCAGCACGCCGGTGGTGCTGACCGCCGGCCAGTTCAACAGCGGCGTGCGCTTCAACATCATCCCCGACGAGGCAGTGCTGGTCGGCACGCTGCGCACCTTCGACCCGGAGGTGCGCGAGGACGTGGTCGCGCGCTTCCGTCGCATCGCCGATGCCTACGCCCAGGCGGCCGGCGGCAGCGCGGAGCTGTCGGTGGTCAGCAACGCGCCGGCGACGATCAACGATCCGGCGCTGGCGCGGCGGGTGCTGCCTTCGCTGCAGGCTGCGGTGGGCGCGGACAACGTGGTCGAGATGCCGCTACAGACCATCGCCGAGGATTTCTCGCAGTTCGCCAACGAGGTGCCCGGCGCGTTCTTCCTGGTCGGCACCACTCCGGCGGGGCAGGACCCGGCGAAGATGCCGATCAACCACTCGCCGGAGTACGCGCCGGACGAAGCGGCGCTGGAGCTCGGCGCGCGGGCGATGCTGCAGGTGGTGCTGGACTACCTGGGCGGCGAGCCGGGCTGAGGCTTCAGCGGATCCGCGGCTGCGCCGCGAACCACGGCCGCAGCCGGCGCAGCGCCTCCTCCACGTGCACCGTGGCCGGGGCGAAGCTGAAGCGGATGAAGTGGTGGCCGTCCACCGGATCGAAGTCCACGCCCGGGGCCAGGGCCACGCCGGTGTCGGCGAGGATGCGCCGGCACAGCTCCAGGCTGTCGTCGGTGAGGTGGGCGACGTCGGCCCAGATGTAGAACGCGCCATCGGGCGGGGCGATGCGCTCCAGCCCCAGGTCCGGCAGCGCCTCCAGCAGCAGCTGGCGGTTGCGCGCATAGGTGGCGCGGTGGCCTTCCAGCTCCTCCGTGCAGTCCATCGCCACCAGCGCCGCCTGCTGGCTGGGCGAAGGCGGGGTCAGGAACAGGTTGCCGGCGTAGGCGCGCGCGGTGTCCACGTGCGCCGGCGGCACCAGCAGCCAGCCCAGGCGCCAGTCGACCATCGAGTAGTACTTGGAATAGCTGTTCACCACCATCGCGTCCGGCGCGTACTGCAGGATCGAGTGCGCCGGCCGGGTGTAGTGCAGGCCGTGGTAGATCTCGTCGGACAGCAGCACGATGCCGCGCTCACGGCACACTTCGGCGATGGCGCGCAGCTCGCCGGGCTCGATGATGGTGCCGGTGGGATTGGCCGGGCTGGCGAGGATCACGCCGGCCGGCGCCGGATCCAGCGCGGCGATCGCCGCGGCGGTGAGCTGGTAGCGGCTTTCGGGACCGCAGCCGATTTCCACCGGCTGCAGGCGCGCGGCGATGGCGGTGTTGCGGTAGGCGATGTAGCCGGGACGGGCGAAGGCGATGCGGTCGCCGGTCTCGAAGCGCGAGAGCATCGCCAGCAGCAGCGCCGGCGAGGCGCCGCAGGTGAGGATGAGCTGCGCCGGATCGACCTCCACGCCGTAGGCATCGCGGTAGTGGCGGGCGATGCGCTGGCGCAGCGGCACGCTTTCCCAGTAGCCCGGCGGCGGCTGCCCGAGGCCCTCGCGCACCGCCGCCAGCGCCGCGGTCGGCGCCGGCGTGGACGGCTGGCCGAACTCCATGTGCACCACGGAGCGGCCTTCGGCCTCCAGCGCACGCGCCAGCTGGCTGATGGCGATCGCGCGGAACGGTTCGACGCGACCGCCCATGGCTCAGTGGCCCTGTTCGCGGGCGATCGCGCGCCAGCCGATGTCGCTGCGGTGGAACCCGTTGGTCCAGTGGATCGCGGCGACGCCGGCATAGGCGCGGCGCTGCGCGTCGGACACCGAATCGCCCAGCGCTGCCACGCACAGCACGCGGCCGCCAGCGCTGACCACGCGACCTTCCGTGTCCAGCGCGGTGCCGGCATGGAACACCCTGGCGTCGGCCGGGACCGCGTCGAGGCCTTCGATCACGTCGCCGGTGACCGGCGATTCCGGATAGGGGCGCGCGGCCATCACCACGCCCAGCGACGGGCGCGGATCCCACTGCGCCTGCACCTCGTGCAGGCGGCCGTCGATCGCCGCCTCGACCAGTTCGACCAGGTCCGACTGCAGGCGCAGCATCACCGGCTGGGTCTCCGGGTCGCCAAAGCGCACGTTGAACTCGATCACCTTCGGTGCGCCGTTGCGGTCGATCATCAGGCCGGCATAGAGGAAGCCGGTGAACGGGATGCCATCGGCAGCCATGCCGGCCACGGTCGGCTCCACCACCTCGCGCATGATCCGCGCATGCACCTCCGGGGTGACCACCGGTGCCGGCGAGTACGCGCCCATGCCGCCGGTGTTCGGGCCGGTGTCGCCGTCGCCGACGCGCTTGTGGTCCTGCGAGGTGGCCATCGGCAGCGCGGTGCTGCCGTCCACCATCGAAATGAAGCTGGCCTCCTCGCCCTCGAGGAATTCCTCGATCACCACCCGCGCGCCGGCGTCGCCGAAGGCGTTGCCGGAGAGCATGTCGCGTACCGCGGCCTCGGCTTCCTCCAGGGTCATGGCCACGATCACGCCCTTGCCGGCGGCCAGGCCGTCGGCCTTGACCACGATCGGAGCGCCCTTCTCCCGGATATACGCCAGCGCGGCGTCGACGTCGGTGTGCACGGCATAGAACGCGGTCGGAATGCCGTGGCGGGCGAGGAAATCCTTGGCGTAGGCCTTGCTGCCTTCCAGCTGCGCGGCCGCGGCGGTGGGGCCGAAGATGCGCAGGCCGGCCTCGCGGAAGCGGTCGACCACGCCGGCCACCAGCGGCACCTCGGGACCGACCACGGTCAGCGCCACGCCCTCGTCCCGGGCCAGCTGCAGCAGGCCGTCCAGGTCGGTGACCTTGACCGGCGCGTTGCGGCATTTCGCCTCGGTGGCGGTGCCGGCGTTGCCCGGGGCGACGATCACTTCGGACACGCGCGGCGACTGCGCCAGCTTCCAGGCCAGCGCGTGCTCGCGCCCACCGGATCCGATCACGAGGACTTTCGACATGGTGGAAGGAATTCGACGGAAGGGGAGCGCGATTCTAGCGTGCCGGGGCGTCGCCCCGGCCGCGCTCAGTCCTTCTCGTGGTGGCCGAAGGCCGGGTGCAGCACGACCTCGCCGGCGGAGGCGGCATCGGTGAAGCGCAGCGCCTGGAACGCGCCCTCGGGGGCGCCGGGCAGGGTCAGCAGCGGCTCGGCCTCGAAGCCGAAGCGGCCGTAATAGGCCGGGTCGCCCAGCACCACGCAGCCGTTGGCTTCGCGTTCCTGCAGGATCTGCAGGCCGGCATGGACCAGCGCGCTGCCGACGCCGTGGCCCTGGTCGGCCGGGTCCACCGCCAGCGGACCGAGCACGTACCAGCCGTCGCCGTCGCGCGAGGGGCGCGCCGGCGAGAAGGCGACATGGCCGGCGATGCGGCCGTCGATGTCGGCCACCAGCGAGACCGCCAGGGCGTGGTCGGCGCGCAGGGTGTCGACGATGCGGCACTCCAGCCTGCCTTCGCCGGGCACGCCGGCGAAGGCCTTGCGCAGGACCTCGTGGATGGCCTCGACGTCTTCCGGGGTTTCCTCGCGGATCCACATGGCCGCTGCTCCCTGCATGGACTGGCGCCAGCCTAGCCCAGCAGGCCGGAGCGCGGGATCAACGCGCGCCCCGGCTGGAACCGGTCAGTGGCGGAAGTGGCGCACGCCGGTGAAGACCATGGCGATGCCGTGCTCGTCGGCGGCGGCGATCACCTCGGCGTCGCGCATCGAGCCACCCGGCTGGATCACCGCCTTGATGCCGGCGGCCGCGGCGGCGTCGATGCCGTCACGGAACGGGAAGAACGCGTCCGAAGCCATCACCGAGCCCTCGACCACCAGGTCCGCGTCGGCGGCCTTGATGCCGGCGATACGCGCCGAATACACGCGGCTCATCTGCCCGGCGCCCACGCCGATCGTGCGGTTGTGCTTCGCATAGACGATCGCGTTGGACTTCACGAACTTGGCGACCTTCCAGGCGAACAGCAGGTCGGCGAACTGGGCCTCGGTGGGGGCGAGCTTCGTCACCACCTTCAGCCCGTCGCGGGTGACGACGCGGTCGTCGGCGGTCTGCATCAGCAGGCCCGAACCGACGCGCTTGACGTCGATGAAGCCCGGCGACGGCGGCGCCATCGGGATGCGCAGCACGCGCACGTTGGCCTTCTTGGTCGCGTATTCCAGGGCGCCGGCGTCGTAGTCGGGGGCCAGCAGCACCTCGACGAACTGGCGGTCGAGGATGGTCTTCACCGTGGCCGCGTCGAGCGGGCGGTTGAAGGCGAGGATGCCGCCGAAGGCGCTGGTCGGGTCGGTGGCGTAGGCCAGCTCGTAGGCTTCGCCCACGCCTGCGGCCACGGCCACGCCGCAGGGGTTGGCGTGCTTGACGATCACGCAGGCCGGGGCGTCGAACTGGCGCACGCATTCCCAGGCCGCGTCGGCGTCGGCGATGTTGTTGTAGCTCAGCTCCTTGCCCTGCAGCTGGGTGAAGGTGGCCAGCGAGCCCGGCGCCGGATGCAGGTCGCGGTAGAACGCGGCCTGCTGGTGCGGGTTCTCGCCGTAGCGCAGGTCCATCACCTTGACGAAGCTGCCGTTGGCCTGGGCCGAGAACGGCGCGCGCACCGGCACCTCGGCCGAGGTGTCGGTGATCGCGGAGAGGTAGTTGCTGATCGCCGCGTCGTACTGGGCGACGCGGTTGAACGCGGCCACCGACAGGGCGAAGCGGGTGGCGGCGGAGAGCTGGCCGTCATTGGCCTCCAGCTCGGCCAGCAGGCCGGCGTACTGCTCCGGCGAGGTGGCCACGGCGACGCGGGCGAAGTTCTTGGCCGCGCTGCGCAGCATGGCCGGGCCGCCGATGTCGATGTTCTCCACCGCGTCGGCCAGGGTGCAGTCCGCCTTGGCGGTCACCGATTCGAACGGGTAGAGGTTCAGCACCAGCAGGTCGATCGCGCCGATGCCGTGCTGCGCCATCACCGCGTCGTCGATGCCGGCTCGGCCGAGCAGGCCGCCGTGCACCAGCGGATGCAGGGTCTTGACCCGGCCGTCCATCATTTCCGGGAAGCCGGTGACCTCGGACACGTCCTTGACCGGCAGGCCGGCCTCGCGGATGGCGCGGGCGGTGCCGCCGGTGGACAGCAGTTCGATGTTGCGCGCGGCCAGGGCGCGGGCCAGGTCGATCAGGCCGGTCTTGTCGGAAACGGACAGCAGCGCCCGGCGCACGGGCAGGAGGTCGGCGGTCATGGGGTCGGGGTGGTGCGGGAGGAAGGAGCGGAATTATAGCCGCCCACCCCGCATCGACCCCCGGGTCGGCCCCGGCCGCCCGGCCCGGGCCGGTCAGGCCAGGCCGTAGTCCTTCAGTTTCTTGCGCAACGTTGCCCGGTGGATGCCCAGCAGGGCCGCGGCGCGGCTCTGGTTGCCCTCGCAGTGGTTGAGCACTTCCACGAACAGCGGGATTTCCATCTCGCGCAGCACGATCTCGTACACGTCGTTGGCTTCCACGCCATCGAGGTCGCGCAGGTAGCGGCGCACCGACTGGGCCACGTGCTCGCGCAGCGGCGGGCGGGAAGCGGTGCGGCCGGAGTCGGCGCGGGAGCTGGCGTTCTGCTGCACGGGAATTCCGGATCTGCGGATCCGCATCGAAGCGGGCAGGGGAGTCTAGCGCGGCAGCCGGGTCGCTGCCATTGGGCCTTGGCCGCGATCCGCGCGTTCAGCGGAATTCGAACGAGAACGCCACCGTGCCCGGCGCGGGCTCCTGCACCATAAAGGTGATCTGCGCGCTCTGTCCCGGAGACAGCAGCGTGTCCGGCGCGGCGCCGAGGTATTCGGCGGGCAGGAACACGCGGCTGCCGAGCACGCGCCCGTCGGCATCGGACAGGGCCAGCTGCAGCGCCGGCCAGGCCTGCGCCCAGCGCGCGTCGTTGCGGAAGCTGGCGTCCACGCGCAGCGCGCCCGGCTGCGCCGTGGGGCGCACCTGGCGGTCGAGCATGGTGAACGCGGCCGGTTCGTGCCACGGCGGCAGCTCGCACTGGAACACGCCGCACAGCATGGCGACCAGCGGCCGCCAGCGTGCATCGGCAGCCAGGCGCGCGCGGTCGGCGAGCAGTACCTGCACGACCAGCAGCAGGGCCAGCAGCGCGACCAGCGGCCATTGCCAGCGCGACGCGCCGCGGAGTGGCGCCACGGCTGCCGCCAGCGGTGCGGGCGCAGCCGCGCCGGCGTTTTCGTCGGCCGCAGCGATCAGCTGCGCGGTGCCATCCGCCGGCGAGGAGGGGGCGATGTCCGCTTCGACCGGCACAGCGCCTGCAGCCGCGGCCGTCCCCGGGGCCAGGTCCTCCTCGCCGCGGCCCGGCTCGTCTTCCAGGAGCTTGCCGCAACGCGGGCAGGCGGCCGGCAACGGCCGCGACTGCGGGTGGTAGGCGACCAGGAACTGGCAGTGCGGGCAGGGATAGAACATGCCCGCTATTCAAACATGCCCGGCCCGGCGTCCGCGATCCGTGCCAGTCCGATGCCGCGGGCGCGGCTCAGCGGCGCACGCCCTCGATGCGCACCCAGTCTTCCTCGGTGGCCACTTCCAGGTCGTCGAACCACTCGGCGTAGCGCTGCAGCAGTTCGCCCTCCTGGCCGCGGAGGATGCCGGACAGGGCGATCCGGCCGCCCGGGGCGACGCGCGCGGCGAGCACCCCGGCCAGCGCATCCAGCGCAACGGCGAGGATGTTGGCGACGACGATCGGGTAGGTCGCGGCCGGCTCGTCCTGCGGCAGGTACACGGCCAGGCGCTCGCCGACCTCGTTGCGCGCGGCGTTGTCGGCGCTGGCCAGCAGCGCCTGCGGGTCGTTGTCCACGCCCACCGCCTGCGCGGCGCCTAGCTTGAGCGCGGCCAGCGCAAGGATGCCCGAGCCACAACCGAAGTCGAGCACGCGCACGCCGTCGAGCATGCCCGCGCCGGCGAGCCGGTCCAGCCAGCGCAGGCACAGCGCGGTGGTCGGATGGGTGCCGGAGCCGAAGGCCAGGCCCGGGTCCAGGCGCACGATCGCCGCCTGTGCGTTGTCGGCCTCCGGCGGCAGCTCGTGGTTCCACGGCACGATCCAGGTGCGCTCGCCGAAGCGCATCGGCTTGAACGTGTCCAGCCACGCGCGCTCCCAGTCCTGGTCCTCGACCGTGCGGAACGAGGCGCCGGCCCAGTCCAGCTCCGGGTCGAAGGCCTCCAGCGCGGCGAGCAGGGCCAGCGCGTCGGTGCCGGCGTCGAACAGCGCGGTCAGCACCAGCGATTTCCAGATCGGGGTCTCGCCCACGCCCGGTTCGAGGATGGCGCGCTCGTTCGGGGTGTCGGCGTCGGCGTCGAGCAGGGTGACCGACAGTGCGCCGACGTCCTCCAGCGCGCGCTCGTAGCGCGGCTGCTCGGCTTCGGTGCTGCGCAGGCTCAGTTCCAGGTAGGGCATGGCGTCGTGGGGCGGTGCGTGCGGGGAATGCGATTGTCTCACGCGCCGGCGAGGCCGGCCCCGCAAGGCGGATCTACGCCGATGCAGGTCTCCCTGGTGCAGGAGGCGCCGGCAACGGCCGGCTTCCACAACGCAAAGGGGCCGGCGATGCCGGCCCCCGTGCGTTCCCCTGCGATCGCGCGATCAGCCGAGGGCGATGGACTGGTTCTTGCGTTCGGCCAGGCGCTTTTCCAGGTAGTGGATGTTCTGGCCGCCGGCCTGGAAGCCCTTGTCGCGCATGATCCGCTGCTGCAGCGGGATGTTGGTCTTGATGCCGTCGACCACCATCTCGCTCAGCGCCACGCGCATGCGGCAGATCGCGGTCTCGCGGTCCGGGCCGTGCACGATCAGCTTGCCGATCATCGAGTCGTAGTTCGGCGGCACGCGGTAGCCCTCGTACACGTGGGTATCCACGCGCACGCCCGGGCCGCCCGGGGCGTGGAAGTGCTGGATCAGGCCGGGGCTGGGGAAGAACGTTTCCGGGTCCTCGGCGTTGATGCGGCACTCGATGGCGTGGCCGTTGAGGACCACGTCCTCCTGGCGGATGCGCAGCTTCTGGCCGGCGGCGATGCGCAGCTGCTCGGCGACCAGGTCGATGCCGGTGACCATCTCCGTCACCGGATGCTCCACCTGGATGCGGGTGTTCATCTCGATGAAGTAGAAGCGGCCGTCCTCGTACAGGAACTCGAAGGTGCCGGCACCGCGATAGCCGATGCGCAGGCAGGCCTCGACGCAGACCTTGCCGATCTGCGCGCGCTGCTCCGGGGTGATGCCCGGCGCCGGCGCTTCCTCCACCACCTTCTGGTGGCGGCGCTGCATCGAGCAGTCGCGCTCGCCGAGGTGGATGGCGTTGCCCTGGCCGTCGGCGAGCACCTGGATCTCCACGTGGCGCGGGTTCTCCAGGAACTTCTCCATGTAGACCTCGCCGTTGCCGAACGCGGCCTTGGCCTCGGTCTTGGTGGTCTCGATCGCGGCCTTCAGCGCGCCCTCGGCGTGGACCACGCGCATGCCGCGGCCGCCGCCGCCGCCGGCGGCCTTGATGATCACCGGGTAGCCGATCTCGCGGGCGATGCGGGTATTGGCGACGATGTCGTCGCCCAGCGGGCCGCCGGAACCGGGCACGCAGGGCACGCCGGCGGCCTTCATCGCGCGGATCGCCTCGACCTTGTCGCCCATCAGGCGGATGGTGTCGGCCTTGGGGCCGATGAAGATGAAGCCGGACTGCTCCACGCGCTCGGCGAAGTCGGCGTTCTCGGAGAGGAAGCCGTAGCCGGGGTGGATGGCCTGCGCATCGGTGACCTCGGCCGCGGCGATGATCGAGGCCATGTTGAGGTAGCTGTCGGTGGAGGGCGCCGGGCCGATGCACACCGACTCGTCGGCCATGGCCACGTGCTTGAGGTTGCGGTCCACGGTGGAGTGGACGGCCACGGTGCGGATGCCCATCGCGTGGCAGGCACGCAGGATCCGCAGGGCGATCTCGCCGCGGTTGGCGATGACTACTTTATCAAGCATGGGATTCGGGATTCGGAATTGGGGATTCGTACAAGGCGCCCGGATCGCGAACGGTTCGCGCGGTGTCGAGCGAGCGGATCAATGCATTGAGTCGGGAGAACGTGCGATCGAGCTGGTCGTTGGTTTCGGCGTCGTGTTCGCAGTAGCCCAGGCGCTCGGCGATCTCCAGGGTACCGATTTCGGCGAGGGAACCTCGTGCCATGGACAGGAAGCTCAGGTATTCGGCGGTCGAGCGGCGGGCGCCGCCCTCCGCGATGTTCGACGGTACGCTTACCGCCGCCCTGCGCAACTGCATGCTGAGGCCAAGCCGTTCCTCTTGCGGGAAACGGGCCGTGATCCGGTAGATCGACTCGACCAGCGCCATCGCGTCGCGCCATACGTCCAGGCGCTCGTGGGGTCGCTGCTTTTGCGAATCACGAATCACGAATCCCGAATCCCGTCGTGACCGGCGTTCAGCCGATCACGAACAGCGGCTGGTCGAACTCGATCGGCTGGCCGCTTTCGCACAGGATCGCGACGACGGTGCCGGCGACGTCGGCCTCGATCGGGTTGAACATCTTCATCGCCTCGATGATGCCCAGGGTCTCGCCGGCCTTGACCTGCTGGCCGACGGTGACGAACGGCGGCTTGTCCGGGGCCGGGGCGGCGTAGAAGGTGCCGACCATCGGCGCGCGGACCACGTGGCCCGGCGGCAGCTCGGCGCCGGCCTTGGGCGTGCCGCCGGTGGCGGCCTCGACCGGCGAGCTCATCGGCATCGGCGCCGCCGCCGGAGCGGCGGCCGGGCTGCGCACTTCCAGCGCGGCGGCCGGGGCGGCCACGGCCACGCCGGTCGGGATGCGCGACAGGCGCACGCTTTCCTCGCCTTCCTTGATCTCGATTTCGGCGAGGTTGGATTCTTCCAGCAGGTCGATGAGCTTCTTGATCTTGCGCAGGTCCATGATGGCCTCGGTGTTGCAGAAAGGGGGGCGGTCAGCCCGGCAGGCGCGCGAGCGCGGCGTCCAGGGCGTAGCGGTAGCTGTCGGCGCCGAACCCGCAGACCACGCCGACCGCCTTGTCGCTGAAGTAGCTGTGCTGGCGGAAGGGTTCGCGGGCGTGCGGGTTGGACAGGTGGATCTCGATGAACGGGATCGCCACCGCCGCCAGCGCGTCGCGCAGGGCGACGGAGGTATGGGTGAAGGCGGCGGGGTTGATCAGGATGAAGGCGGTGCCGTCGCCGCGCGCGGCCTGCACCCGGTCGACCAGGGCGTGCTCGGCGTTGGACTGGAACGATTCCAGCGCGTGTCCGGCAGCGCGGGCGCGCGCGGCCAGGTCGGCATCGATGTCGGCCAGGGTGGTGCGGCCATAGACCTCCGGCTCGCGGGTTCCGAGCAGGTTGAGGTTGGGGCCGTGCAGGACCAGCAGTTTGGCCATGGAACGTTGCGAACCGGAAAGGGCGGCAGTCTGCGCGAAGGCGCCATTCGTGTCCAGTTCGGCGAAGTTCGCAGCGTTTCAAGCAAATGTTTGAATTGCGGCCGGCGTCCCGTGCCGCATGCGACTCCCGTCGGGGTTCCCCCGGTTTCCCCGGGAGAGGGGCCGGGCGAGAGGGGCGGCAACCGCGTGGCGGTCAAACCACTGGCGCCAGCCCTGGGCAGCGCGCCTCAATCCCGCGCCCACCCCTCGATCTCCCCGGCCTCGAACGGCCCCAGCTTCTGCCGCACCACCCGCCCGCGCGCGTCGACCAGCACGCTGTACGGCAGCAGGCCGCGGGTATTGCCCAGGTGCACGCTGGCATCGGCCGGGCCCGGCTGGTCGAGCAGGATCGGGTAGTCGACCGGCACGCGGGCGAGGAAACCACGCACGTTCTCCGGCGTGTCCAGGGCCAGCCCCACCACCTGCACCCCGTCGGCGCCCTGGGCGCGGGCGTAGCGCTGCAGCTCGGGCATTTCCTCGACGCAGGGCCCGCACCAGCTGGCCCAGGCGTTGACCAGCAGCGGGCGCCCGGGCGCAATGGCCGCCAGATCGACGACGTTGCCGTCCAGGTCCGGAAGCCGGATCACTGGCATCGCATCACCCGGCCTGGCCGGGTGGACCCCCGCGGGAACGGCGGCCGCGGCCGCCGCCTCGTCGCGCGCAGCCTGCCGGCCCTGCCACCACCCGGCGGCCACCAGCCCCAGCGCGCCCGCGGCAACCGCCACCAGCAGCAAGCGCCAGGTGGCCGGATTCATCGCGCCGCCGCGCGCAGCAGGGCGTCCTCGACGATGGCGCCGGTCAGCACCGGCGGCAGCACCGCCGGCGGCGCCCCAGGGCCGTAGACCACGTACAGCGGCACGCCCACGGCCTTGTGCTCCTCGAGGAAGGCGCTGATCTGCGGATCGGCGTTGGTCCAGTCGCCGCGCATGTAGACCGCGTCCGCGCGCTGCAGGGCGGTGCGGAAGGCCTCGCTGGACAGCACGTTGCGCTCGTTGGCCTTGCAGGTGACGCACCAGTCGGCGGTCATGTTCACGAACACCACCCGGTCCTCGCCGCGCAGGCGGTCCAGCGCCTCGGGCGAGTAGGCCAGCACGCCTTGCTCGGCAGCGCGTGCCGCCGGGGGCGCCAGCCGGGTCACACCCCAGGCCGGCAGGATCGCCACCAGCGCCAGGGCCAGGGCCAGCGCCTTGCCGACGCGGCGTCCCTGCCAGCGGCTGCGTTCGAACCACCACAGCGCCAGCGCCAGCACCGCCGCGCCGGCCAGCACCAGGGCGACCGCATCCACGCCACGCTGGCGGCCCAGCACCCACAGCAGCCACACCGCGGTGAGGTACATCGGGAAGGCGAGCACCTGCTTGAGCGTCTCCATCCACGCACCCGGCTTCGGCAGCCGCCGCGCCAGCGCCGGGACGAAGCCGATCAGCAGGAACGGCAGGGCCAGGCCCAGGCCCAGCATCAGGAACACCAGGATCCCGACCGCCGCCGGCGCGGCGAAGGCGTAGGCCAGCGCCGGGCCCATGAACGGCGCGATGCACGGACTGGCGACCACGCAGGCCAGCACGCCGGTGAGGACGTCGCCGGCCGGGCCGCTGCGCCCGGCGGCCAGGCCGCCGCCGATGCCGGCGCCGAGGGTGAACACCCCCGACAGGCTCAGGCCGACGGCGAACATCAGGTAGACCAGCGCGGCCACGAACCACGGCTGCTGCAGCTGGAAGCCCCAGCCGGCGGCCATGCCCGCGCTGCGCAGCGCCACCACCAGCACGCCGACCGCGGTGAACGCGACCAGCACGCCGGCGGTGTACCAGAGCGCGTGCCGGCGCGCGTGGGCGCGGCTTTCGCCGCTCTGCGCCAGGCCCAGCGCCTTGAGCGAGAGCACCGGCAGCACGCACGGCATCAGGTTGAGGATCAGGCCGCCGAGCAGGGCCAGCACCAGGATCCCGGCCAGCGCCGGGGCCGAGGCCTTCGGCGGCGCGGTGCTGCGCAGGGCATTGCCGGCGGAGGCGTCCGGAACGGCGGTGGCAACGCCCGCTTCGTCCGCAGCGGTTGTATCGGCGGCAACGGCGGCAACGGCATCGGCGTTCGCGCTCGCGGGCGTCGCCTCCGGCAGCGGCGGCGCCTCGCGCGGCGGCGGGGTGGCGTCGACCGTGCCGGCCGGCAGGTCCACCGCCAGGCGGCGGGTCATCGGCGGATAGCAGATGCCGTCGGTCTGGCAGCCCTGGAAGGTCGCCACCACGGTGCCCTGCGCCGGATTGGCGTGGCTGCGGTGCACCGGCAGCTGCACCTCGACCGCATCGAAGAACACCACCACGTCGCCGAAATGCTCGTCGCGGTGGCGGCTGCCCTGCGGCCAGCGCGGGGCCTGCAGCTTGAGGCCGGGATCGCCCTCGAGCACGAAGCGGCTGCGGTCGCGGTAGATGTAGTAGCCCGGCGCCGGCTCCAGCCGCACCAGGATGCGGTTGCCGCCATCGGCGATGGCGTCGGCGGTGAAGGCCTGGGCCTCGGGCAGGGCGGCCTGGCCGGGCAGCTGCAGGCCGCGCCGGTTCGCGCCGCCGAACGCGGGCAGGCCGCCCGCCGTGCCGCCCACGGGCAGGTCCACCTGCAGGCGCCGGGTCTGCGGCGGGTAGCAGATGCCGATGTCGGCGCAGCCCTGGTACTTCACTTCCAGCTGCACGGGGCCGGCGCCGGGGGTGGCGCCCTCGAGCACCGCCAGCAGTTCGCCGCGGTAGGTCTCCACCGGGCCGAAGAACTCGTCGGTGTGGCGGTCGCCGTCGGGCAGGCGCAGCTCGCCGCCGGACAGGCCGCCGCTGGCCTTCACCGAGGTGCGGTGCCGGTACAGGTAATAGCCGTCGGCGATCTTCCAGCGCAGCTCGACCCGGTCGGGCGCGGGGGCGCTGGCGGAGAGCACGAAGGCCTGGTCGACCGGGAGCAGGTCGTCCTCGTCGACGGCCAGGGCGGGCAGGGCAGGCAGCAGCAGGCCCAGGGCCAGCAGCAGGCGGAACAGGCGGGGGAGGGGGGAGGTCATCGGAACAGGGTCAGTCGCGGGTGGCGGCAGCCACCCAGTCCAGGTAGGCGGGCAGGCCGGCCCCGGCTTCGACCGCGACGATCTCGGGGAGTTCGTACGGGTGCAGGGCGCGCAGGCGCTCCACCAGGGCGGGCAGGCGGTCGGCCGGGGTCTTGGCCAGCAGCAGCACCTCGTCGGCCTGCTCGACCGCGCCCTGCCAGCGGTACACCGAGCGCATCGGCGGCAGCTGGCTGACGCACGCCGCCAGCCGCTCCTCGACCAGGGTGGTGGCCAGGCGGTGGGCGGTGTCGGGGTCGGGGCAGCTGCAGAACACGAGATGGACCGGCATGCGCGGAAGTGTACCCGGCCCCCCTTGAAAGTCCTCCGGGCCTACCCCATCTGCCACTTCAACCCCGGTCCCCGCACCGGGTTTCGTCCGCCTGCGGCGCTGGCAGTCGCCCCCGACGAGTGCTAGAGTGGCCGCCCTTTTTCCAACCCAGTCAATCACTTGAGAGGGATTGAAATGAGCAACATCAAGCCGCTGTACGACCGCGTTGTCATCAAGCGTACCGAAGAAGAGAAGGTCTCCGCCGGTGGCATCGTGATCCCGGATTCGGCCACCGAGAAGCCGATCAAGGGCCAGGTCATTGCGGTCGGCGAGGGCAAGGTGCTGGACAACGGCACGGTGCGTGCCCCGAAGGTCAAGGTCGGCGACCAGGTCCTGTTCGGCAAGTACGCCGGCACCGAGGTCAAGCTCGACGGCACCGAGTACCTGGTGGTGAAGGAAGACGACATCTTCGCCGTGCTGGGCTGAGCCCACTCCTCCTCTTCCATCCCATTCGATCCACAGAACTGAGGTAAACCTGCAATGGCTGCCAAGGAAATCCGTTTCGGTGAAGACGCCCGTTCGCGCATGGTGCGCGGCGTGAACATCCTCGCCAACGCCGTCAAGGCGACCCTGGGCCCGAAGGGCCGCAACGTCGTGCTCGAGAAGAGCTTCGGCGCCCCGACGATCACCAAGGACGGCGTGTCCGTCGCCAAGGAGATCGAGCTGGCCGACAAGTTCGAGAACATGGGCGCGCAGATGGTCAAGGAAGTCGCTTCCAAGACCTCCGACAACGCCGGTGACGGCACCACCACCGCGACCGTGCTGGCCCAGGCCTTCATCCGCGAAGGCTCCAAGGCCGTCGCCGCGGGCATGAACCCGATGGACCTGAAGCGCGGTATCGACCAGGCCGTCAAGGCCGCCGTCGAGGAGCTGAAGAAGCTGTCCAAGCCGACCGCCGACGACAAGGCGATCGCCCAGGTCGGCACCATCTCGGCCAACAGCGACGAGTCGATCGGCAACATCATCGCCGAGGCCATGAAGAAGGTCGGCAAGGAAGGCGTCATCACCGTCGAGGAAGGCTCGGGCCTGGACAACGAGCTGGACGTGGTCGAGGGCATGCAGTTCGACCGCGGCTACCTGTCGCCGTACTTCATCAACAACCAGCAGTCGCAGAGCGCCGACCTGGATGACCCCTTCATCCTGCTGCACGACAAGAAGATCTCCAACGTGCGTGACCTGCTGCCCGTCCTCGAGGGCGTGGCCAAGGCCGGCAAGCCGCTGCTGATCGTGGCCGAGGAAGTCGAGGGCGAGGCCCTGGCGACCCTGGTGGTCAACACCATCCGCGGCATCGTCAAGGTCGTGGCGGTCAAGGCCCCGGGCTTCGGCGACCGTCGCAAGGCGATGCTGGAAGACATGGCCGTCCTGACCGGCGGCACCGTGATCTCCGAGGAAGTCGGCCTGCAGCTGGAGAAGGCCACCATCAAGGACCTGGGCCGCGCCAAGAAGGTGCAGGTCTCCAAGGAGAACACCACCATCATCGACGGCGCCGGCGACACCGCCGCCATCGAGTCGCGCATCAAGCAGATCAAGGCGCAGATCGAGGAGACCTCCTCGGACTACGACCGCGAGAAGCTGCAGGAGCGCGTGGCCAAGCTGGCCGGTGGCGTGGCCGTGATCAAGGTCGGTGCCTCGACCGAGATCGAGATGAAGGAAAAGAAGGCCCGCGTCGAAGACGCCCTGCACGCGACCCGCGCTGCGGTGGAAGAAGGCGTGGTCCCGGGCGGCGGCGTCGCCCTGATCCGTGCCAAGGCCGCGATCGAGGGCCTGAAGGGTGCCAACGAGGACCAGAACCACGGCATCCAGATCGCCCTGCGCGCCATGGAAGCCCCGCTGCGCGAGATCGTCGCCAACGCCGGCGAGGAGCCCTCGGTGGTCGTCAACCAGGTCAAGGCCGGCACCGGTAACTTCGGTTACAACGCCGCCAACGGCCAGTACGGCGACATGGTCGAGTTCGGCATCCTGGACCCGACCAAGGTGACCCGCACCGCGCTGCAGAACGCGGCCTCCATCGCCGGCCTGATGATCACCACCGAAGCGATGGTGGCCGAGCTGCCGAAGAAGGAAGAGCCGGCGATGCCGGGCGGCATGGGCGGCATGGGCGGCATGGACTTCTGAGTCCTGCTGCAGCCAACCGCTGCAACCGCTGTACAGGAAACCCCGCCGCGAGGCGGGGTTTTCTTTTGCGTGTCGCCCGGCGCGCGGCCGCGTCCGGCCGCCGTTGCCGCTGAAACGGTTGCGCGGCCCGGAAGCGGCTGTTATCAATGGCTCCGTGAACACGCCGCGCGCCAGCTTCTACTTCTGGTACTACTTTCCGAAGCCCATGGCGGAGGAAGGGTTGCGCGCGTCCTGAAGTTCGAACAGACACGACACACCCCGGAAGCCGCCAGAGACCCTGGCGGCTTTTTTGTCGCCACCTCCGGCGGGATCGACCGACATCCCAGGAGCACCCAGATGGCACCCCACACCGACGACCTGCGCATCCGCCGCATCGATACGCTGGTTTCCCCGGCCCGGCTGATCGCCGAGCTGCCCTGCACCGAAGAGGCGTCGCAGACCGTCGCCGACGCGCGCCGCGCACTGCACCGCATCCTGCACGGCCAGGACGACCGCCTGGCGGTGGTGATCGGGCCGTGCTCGATCCACGACCCGGCGGCGGCGATGGACTACGCGCAGCGGCTGCGCCCGCTGCGCGACAGCCTCGGCGACGCGCTGGAGATCGTGATGCGCGTGTACTTCGAGAAGCCGCGCACCACCGTCGGCTGGAAGGGCCTGATCAACGACCCGGACCTGGACGGCAGCTTCAACATCAACAAGGGCCTGCGCCTGGCGCGCGGGCTGCTGCGCGACATCAACCTGCTCGGCCTGCCGGCCGGCTGCGAGTACCTGGACACGATCTCGCCGCAGTACATCGCCGACCTGGTCGCCTGGGGCGCGATCGGCGCGCGCACCACCGAGAGCCAGATCCACCGCGAGATGGCCTCCGGCCTGTCCTGCCCGGTGGGCTTCAAGAACGGCACCGACGGCAACGTGCGCATCGCCGCCGATGCGGTGATGGCGGCTTCGCAGCCGCACCATTTCCTGGCCGTGACCAAGGATGGGCATTCGGCGATCGCGGCCACCGCCGGGAACCCGGACGGACATGTGATCCTGCGCGGCGGCAAGGCGCCGAACTACGACGCCGACAGCGTGCAGGCCGCCGCGGAGGTGCTGGCCAGGGCCGGCCTGCCGGCGCGGATCATGATCGACGCCAGCCACGCCAACAGCGGCAAGAACCCGGACAACCAGCCGGCGGTGGTCGAGGCGATCGCCCGCCAGGTGGAAGGTGGCGACGGGCGCATCATCGGCGTGATGGTGGAAAGCCACCTCGTCGGTGGCCGCCAGGACCTGGTCGACGGCCGCGCCCCCGCCTACGGCCAGAGCATCACCGACGGCTGCCTGGACTGGGAGCGTTCGGTGGGCGTGCTGGAGCGGCTGGCGGAGTCGGTGCGTACGCGCCGCGCGCTCGCCCGGGAAAGCGCCGCGGCGGCCTGACAGCAGAGGGCACTCGCGCGGGCGGCGGACTGCCTTGCGCGCATGGCCGCTTCAGGCATGCTGCATGCCATGGACACGCTGCAACGGGCGAAGGCATGGAGCCGCGACGGACGGCGTCGCGGGATCGCCTGGTGGCGTCGACGCCCGCGCTGGCTGCGCCGCGCGCTGTGGACCGTCGTACTGGCCTGGGGCGGTTACCTGGTGCTGGGCAACCTGCTGCTCAACACCCTGCTGCATCCGCTGGCCAATCGCCGGCCTGACGCGTTCCAGGCGCAGTGGGGCCTGGCGCATACGCTGTTCCCCGGACACGTATCGGCGCGGCAGGTCCGCCTGCAGGGACAGGTGCGCGATCTTGCCTGGGACGTGCAGGCCGACCAGGTGACGGGTCGCATCGCGTTGTTGCCGCTGCTGCGCCGCGAGCTGCGCGTGCCCTCGGTGGTGGCCGGCAACGTCGGCGGCGGCGTGCGCCACGTCGACCGCGCGCGACCCGCGCCGGCACCGCGCGCCGGTGGCTGGACCCTGCTGTTCGAGCGCATCGCCAGCGACAGCGTGCGCGAAGGCCACTACGACGGCCTGGTGCTGGAAGGCAATGGCACCGCGGCCTTCGGCTTCTCCAAGCAGCTGCGCGGCGGGCCGATGCAGGTACTCGACTCGACCGTGCATTTCGATCGCGCGCGGGTGCGCTCCGGCACGAACACCCTGCTCGATGGCGCGACCCTCGATGGCGCGTTCTCGATCGCACGACATACGCACGCCGAAGCCTCCGGGCTGCGCACCCTGTTGCTGACCGACGGCGAGCTGAGCCTCGACGCCGAAGGTGCCTCGCTTCGCGGCTACGTGGATCCGGACGGGCAGTTCCGCGTCGGCCTGGCCCCCGGCGGCGGGCGCCTGCAGGGGCGCCTGGTGATCGACGACGGCGTGCTTCAGCCCGGCGGCCGGCTGCTGTGGACCGCGCCGATGCGCGGTACCGGCGTGGCCGGCGACGTGCTGGACGACACCTTGAGCGTGGAAATGCAGGTGGACGACGATATCGGCCTGCGCTTGCAGGTACCCGGCCGCGAAGGCGGCCCGCTCGACCTCGATGCCGAGCTGCGCCTGCAGGGACGCCAGCTGCCGGTGCAGGGCGCACTGGCCGAGCTGCTGCCGCGCGCTTCCGGGCATGTCGCCGGGCGATGGCACTTCCCCTCGCTGGGCTGGGTGGCACCGCTGTTCAACGCGCCGCCGTGGTTCGCGCTGGAAGGCGCCGGCGAACTGCGCGCGGACCTGCGCGTGGCGGGCGGCCAGGTCGCGCCGGGCAGCCATGTCGAGCTGCCGGAAGTGGATGCGGTGGCCACGGTGATGGGTACCGTCGTCAGCGGCCGCGGGCGCGTGCTCGCGGAGCTGGGGAATGGCGACGCCGGCGCGCTGCAGACGCGGATGGAGGCGGCGCTGGACGGTTACGCGATCGCCGCCGCCGACGCGCCGCAGGCGCCGTTCGCGCGCGGCGACAACCTGCGGCTGGACGCGGTCGTCGACGGCATGCCCGCGCGCGGCGAAGGCCTCGCGGCGACGACGGCGCGGCTGCGCTTCAGCGATGCGGTCGTACCGGACCTGCGCGTGTACAACCGCTTCCTCTCCGGGCAGATGCGCATCGATGGCGGGCAGGGCAACGCCAGCGCCGACCTGCGGATCGACGGCCGCGGCAACCTCGGCCATGGCCAGGCCAGCGTGCGGGGCCGGGCTGCGCGGATGTCGTTCGCCGGCCGCCAGCTGCGCGGCGACCTCGGCATCGACGCGCGCCTGCAGCGCGCCGACCTGGAGCAGCGCCGTTTCGACCTCGACGGCAGCAAGGTGCGGCTGCGCGACGTCAGCTTCCGCGATGCCGCCGGCCGCTCCCGCCAGGGCTGGTGGGCGGACGTGGACCTGCCCGAGGCGCGGATCGTCCTGCCCGCCGCCTCTCCGGCGCTGGTGCACGGGCGGGTTGGCGTCCAGGCGCGCGACGCCGGCTTCCTGCTCGACCTGTTCGGCGACGCCGACCGCCCGCGCTGGATGGAACGGCTGGTCGATTCCGGCAAGGCCCGGGCCGAGGGCAGGGTGCGCTGGCAGGGCGATACGCTGGTCCTGGATGGCGTGCACGCGCGCAACGACCGTTACGACGTCCACGCGCGGTTGAAGCTGTCCGACGGCCAGCGCCGGGGCCAGCTGCTGGCCAGCATGGGGCCGCTCTCGGCGGGCCTGGATCTCCACGGGGACCGCCACCAGTGGCACCTGCTGCGCGCGCGGGAGTGGTTCGAGGCCCAGCCGGCGCTGCTGCACTGAGCGCGCGGCGGCTCGTCGAGCCGGACGAGGCCTGGGCCGGGTCATGCAATGGTTTCATCTGATACCGGTGTCATCCCGAAGGTTTCCCCTATTCAGCAAATTTCCCAGTAAAAACAGGAAATTGAACCTGCCGGTGCTGTTTTGCAGTGCAGCGTGCAAAGCCCCTAACGTCTCCTTCACGATGGCCCCGCATCCCGACGTGGGGGAGGGAGCAGGCCCGCTGGCAGTTCGCTGCAAGCGGGCTTTTTTTATCTCCGGACCGGACACCCGGTGGCAGTGCCGCGGCCTGCGCCGCATGGACAGCCGGCATGCGCACGCGACCGGACGTGCCTGCGACGCATGCCACAATCGCGGCGATGACGACTTCCGCCGCTTCCACCTCTCCTGCCGCCGCCACCGACCGCGAGGCACTGCGCGAACGCATCGGCGCACGCGCCCTGGCGACGCTGCGCGGCGCCTCGCCCCGCCCCGCGGCCCTCCTCGAGGACCCAAGCCTGTGCGAGCGGGTGCAGCGGGTGGCCCTGGCCAGCGACTTCGCGATCGAAACCCTGCGCCGGCAGCCGGCCCTGCTCGAATACCTGGCCGCTGCCGATCCGGCGCCGTTGCCGCCACCGGTGCTTGATCCGGAGCAGCCGACGGCCTGGCCGACGCAGCTGCGCCTGTACCGCACCGCCTGCTCGACCCGGCTGGTATGGCGCGACGTGCTCGGCCTGGACGACGTCGAGACCACGCTGGCCGGCAGCACGCGCCTGGCCGAGGAATGCCTGCAGCTGGGCCTGGACGCGGTGGAGCGCGAATTCGCCGGGCGCCATGGCGTGGTCCGCAGCCCCGACGGCGCGGTGCAGCGGCTGGTCGTGTTCGGGCTGGGCAAGCTCGGCGGCGGCGAGCTGAACTTCTCCTCCGACGTCGACCTGGTCTACGCCTACCCGCAGGACGGTGAATCCGACGGCCGCCGCGCGCTGGCCGCGGAAGACTATTTCGCGCGGCTGGGCCAGCGCCTGGCCAAGCTGCTGGACGAGACCACCGCCGACGGCTTCTGCCACCGCGTCGACCTGCGCCTGCGCCCGTTCGGCAGTGCCGGCCGGGTGGCCTGGTCGTTCGCGGCGATGGACGGCTACTTCCAGCGCGAAGGTCGCGACTGGGAACGCTATGCCTGGCTCAAGGCGCGCACCGTGGCCGGCGACATCGCCGCCGGCGAGGCCTGGCTGGAGACGCTGCGCCCCTTCGTCTACCGCCGCTACCTCGACTACACCGCGCTGGACGGCCTGCGCACGATGAAGGCGGCGATCGTCGCGGAGATGCAGCGCCGCGACATGGCCGAGGACCTCAAGCGCGGACCCGGCGGGATCCGCGAGATCGAATTCCTGGTGCAGTCGCTGCAGCTGATCCGCGGCGGTCGCGAACCGGAGCTGCGCGGGCGCAGCCTGCTGCCGGCGTTGCAGGCGCTGGTGGCTGGCGGGCAGATCGCGCCGGACCACGGCGCCATGCTCGCCGACGCCTACCGGTTCCTGCGCCGGCTGGAGAACCGCGTGCAGATGCTGCGCGACGCCCAGACCCACGCATTGCCCGACTCGGCGGAGGACCGCGAACGCCTCGCCCTGGCGCTGGACCGCGAAAGCTGGGAAGCGCTGCACGCCGAACTGGCGCAGTGGCGCACCCAGGTATCGGCCGAGTTCGAGGCGCTGCTGGTGCCGCGCCGCGGTACCGCCGCGCCCGACGCGCTGGAGAGCTACTGGCGCGCGCTGCCCGACGGGGCCAGCGCCGACACCCTGGCTGCCGCCGGTTTCGCCGATGCCGAAGGCGCCGACGCGGCGCTGCGCGACTTCGCCCGCAGCGGCGGGGTGCGCGCGCTGTCCGACGCCGCCCGCGCTCGCCTGGACCGGGTGGTGCCTGCGCTGCTCGGCGCCGCGGCCGGTTCGGCGCAGCCGGAGGCGGCGCTGCGGCGCCTGCTCGGCCTGCTGCAGGCGATCCTGCGCCGCGCCAGCTACCTGGCCCTGCTCGATGAACAGCCCAGCGCGATGGCGCGACTGGTCGACGTGCTCGCGCGCAGCGCGCTGCTGGCCGAGCGCATCGCCAACTACCCGCTGCTGCTGGACGAACTGCTCGACGCGCGCGTGGCCGGGCCGATGCCCGACGCCGATGCGATGCAGGCTGCCTGCGCCGCCGCCGCGCAGGACGAGGATCCGGAAGTGGCGCTGCGCTCGCTCAACGAGGTGCGCCAGGCGCTGAGTTTCCGCATCGCCCTGGCCACGCTGGACCGCCGGCAACCGGCCGAGGACTGCGCGCGCCGGCTGGCGGCGCTGGCCGACGCGGTGGTGGTGCAGGTGCTGCGTATGGCCGAGTCCGAGGTGCGGGCCGCGCATGGCGAGCTGCCGGGCGGCCGCTTCGCGGTGATCGGCTACGGCAGCCTCGGCGGTCGTGAGCTGGGCTTCGGTTCGGACCTGGACCTGGTGTTCCTCTACGACGCCGATCCGACCGGAGCCTCCACCGGCGCGCGTGCGCTCGAGGCCTCGCGCTGGTACACGCGCCTGGCGCAGAAGGTCGTGGCCCTGCTCGGTGCGGTGACCAGTGCCGGGCGCCTGTACGAGACCGACATGCGCCTGCGCCCGGACGGCGGCAAGAGCCTGCTGGTGTCCTCGCTGGCCAGCTATTCCGAATACCAGCAGCAGCGCGCCTGGACCTGGGAACACCAGGCGCTGGTGCGGGCGCGCCCGGTCGCCGGCGACGCTTCGCTGCTGGCCGACTTCGAACAGGTGCGTGCGCAGACCCTCGGCCGCGCCCGCGATCCGGCGGCGCTGGCGGCCGATGTCGGGCAGATGCGCCAGCGCATGCGCGCCGAGCTGGACCGCAGCGATGCGGGACGCTTCGACCTCAAGCAGGGCGCCGGTGGCCTGGTCGACCTGGAGTTCCTGTTGCAGTTCGGCGTGCTCGCCCGTTCCGCGCAGGTGCCGGCATTGCTGGAGCCGCGCGACAGCCCCGGCCTGCTGCAGGCGCTGGGCGACTGCGGCTGGCTTGAAGCAGGGGAGATGGAGGCGCTGCACCAGGCCCACCAGGTGCTGCTCGAAGCCGGCCTGGCCTGCACCCTCGACCGCCGTCCGCGCCTGACCGCCGAAACCGACGCGATCGCCGGAGCGCGCGCCGCGATCACCCGGGCGGTGGCGGCGCACGGGTTGGCCTTCGATCCGCCCGCGGCGTAGCGCACCGCGCTGCGCGTACGCGTCGCGCGGCGACGGTGCAAGCGGCTACAGCGACAGCCGTTCGCGCACGATCGCGGCCACCCGCGCGGTCTCGCGCAGCGGCACCGCCGGGAACGGCGTGGCGGCGGCGTTGAACGGACGCACCCGGCCGCGCTCCAGCAGCGAACGCAGGAATACGCCGATCCGTCCGTCCGCGCAGCCGGCCTCCAGCACGTGCACCGGTGCGCGGGTCGCGCAGGCCTCGGACACCATGTTCACCGAGTCGGGCGTGCACACCAGTTCGTCGGCGCAGGCGAGCATGCCGGGGTAGGGGTTGGCGCCGCTGCCGTCCCACAGCAGGCCGGGCAGGCCGCGCAGGCCGTTGCGCAGCGCGTCCATGGCGGCCGCAGGCGTGCGCCGCGACACCGTGGCCAGCAGGCTGCCGCCTTCGGCGGACACGCGCTGGCGCAGCGCGTCGAGCAGGTCCGGCAGCGCTTCGACCTTCCACGGCGCGTGGCGGGTCGGACCGCCGACGAGCAGGACGATGCGTGGCCGCTGCAGCCGCTGCAGCGCCGGATAGCGCGCCGCCGCGGTGGCCAGCCAGTCCTCGTCGACGGGGTTGAGGCTGCCGAGCACGGACACTACATTCTCGCCGCGCAGGCCGTCGTGCCCCGGCGCGACGACCACGTCCCAGTGGCGGGTGTCGATGCGCGGGTCGAGGATCTGCACCACGCGCGCGCCGCGTCGCCGCAGCAGCCGCGTCGCCAGCGCGCCCTGGCGGCCGCAGCCGATCGCCAGCGCGGGCGGGCGGGCCAGGTCCGCGGCGAAGGCCGGGCCGAACGCGTGGGTCGCGCCAGGCAGGAGGCGAGGTGCCACCCAGCGCCACGGCGCCTGCGGGAACAGCGCCGGCGCATGCGGCGCGGCGGAGTGCAGCGCGCGTGCGAGCGCTTCGGCCTGGCGCAGGTTGCCGGCGTTGCCGTCGGTCAACACCCAGGTGCCGCCATCCGTCGCGGGTCGTTGCGAAAACGACATTGATTCGTTCCGTACTGAGCTGACACCGACTGCTGCTGCAACAGCCTACACTGTGGCAAGCCTTGGGGAGGGCCAACGATGGCCCGAATCCTGCCCGCAGAAAACGACAGAAGGACCATCATGCCGCACCCGCTGAACGACGCCGCCCTCGACCAGCTGTTCCGTACCGCCCGCACCTACAACGCCTTTTCCGGCGAAGTCAGCGACCAGACCCTGCGGCAGCTCTATGACCTGGTGAAGTTCGGTCCCACCCAGGCCAATACCACCCCGGCCCGTTTCGTCTTCGTGAAGTCGCCGGAAGCCAAGGCCAAGCTCGGCCCGGCGCTGGCCGAAGGCAACTACGCCAAGACCATGGCCGCGCCGGTGACCGTGATCATCGGCCGCGACGAGTCCTTCCACGAGAAGCTGCCCTTCCTGTTCCCGCATACCGACGCCAAGGCCTGGTTCGACGGCCCGCGCGAGAACCGCTACACGCCGTCGCTGCGCAACTCTTCGCTGCAGGCCGGCTACCTGATCCTGGCCGCGCGCGCGCTGGGCCTGGACGCCGGCCCGATGACCGGCTTCGACGGCGCGAAGGTCGACGAGGCCTTCTTCGCCGGCACCAGCATCAAGTCCGACATCCTGGTGAACCTGGGCAAGGGCGACCCCGCCAGCATCTTCCCGCGTTCGCCGCGGCTGTCGTTCGACGAGGCCGCGCGCATCGAATGACGCGTTGTTAGCGTCGACCGCCGCACCATCCATCGCGTTCCACCTCAACGACACTCCCAGAAAGGAGCCCACATGCGCATCCGCCTGCTTTCCGCCGCCGCACTGCTGTCCCTGGCCGTCGCCCCGGCGTTCGCCGAGCCGGTCACCTACAAGCTCGACCCGAGCCACACCAACGTGCTGGCGCAGTGGAGCCACTTCGGCTACTCGCATCCGTTCGCGCATTTCGGCGATGTCGAGGGCACCCTCGTCTACGACGCCGAGAACGTGGCCGGTTCCAGCGTCGAGGTGACCCTGCCGCTGTCCGGGCTCAACGGCTTCAGCGAGAAGTTCAACGAGCACCTGCGCAGCGCCGACTTCTTCGACGCGGCCAAGTACCCGACCGCCACCTTCAAGAGCACGAAGGTCGAGGCGGCTGGCGAGGGCAGACTCAAGGTAGCTGGGGACCTGACCATCAAGGACAACACCCGCCCGGTGGTGTTGGACGTGACCCTCAACAAGGCCGCGGCGCACCCGATGAGCAAGGCCCCGGCGATCGGCTTCGATGCGACGGCGACCATCAAGCGTTCGGATTTCGGGGTCGGCGCCTACGCCCCGAACGTCAGTGACGAAGTCACCCTGCGCATCACCACCGAAGCCGCGGCTCCGAAGGGCGAGTGATTCCCCCCTGCGCGGCAGTCGCTCCCCCCCCCCTCCGGTTGCCGCGCCGGCCGGTCCGTGGTCCACGGACCGGCTTTTTTTTACCCGTTACGCCTTGCCGGGCGCCGGGCCGCGGGCCCCGCTGCTAGAATCGGCACCTGTTCCGCTCCATCCCCGCACGCCATGACCAGCACCGCCAACGCGCCCGCCAACGCCGAGAAGCGCTACACCGTGCACCGCAGCGACCTGCCGCTGAGCTGCCCGACCCCGGAAATGGCGCTGTGGAACTCGCACCCGCGGGTCTACCTGCCGGTGCAGGACGAGCCCGACCACCAGGCCCAGTGCCCCTACTGCGGCGCGGTCTACCAGCTGGTCGACTGACCTCCCGCCCGGCCGCGGACCGGCCCGCCGATGCGCCGCCTGACCGTGGTCCAGCTGCTGCCGGCGCTCGGGTCCGGCGGCGTCGAGCGTTCAACCCTGGAAATCGCCGCGGCCCTGGTGGCTGACGGTCACCGCGCGATCGTGGTCTCGGCCGGCGGCCGCCTGGTGCCGGCGCTGCTGGCCAGCGGTGCCGAACACGTCGAGCTGGATATCGGCCGCAAGTCGCCGGCGGTGCTGCGCCACGTGCCCGCACTGCGCGCGCTGTTCCGCCGCGAGCGCGCGGACATCGTCCACGCCCGTTCGCGCCTGCCGGCCTGGCTGGGGCGGATGGCGCTGGGCAGCCTGCCGGCCGGGCAGCGCCCGCGCTGGATCACCACCGTGCACGGGCTCAATTCGCCCGGCCGCTACAGCGCGGTGATGGCCAGCGGCGAACGCGTGGTCTGCGTGTCCCGGACCGTGCATGACTACGTGCGACGGCATTACCCGTTGGTGGACCCGGCGCGGCTGCGGGTGATCCCGCGCGGCATCGATCCGGCGCAGTTCCCGCGCCGGCCGCATCCGGACCCGGCCGCGCGCGCCGGCGTCGCGCAGGAACACCCGGCGCTGGCCGGCACCGGCCCGCTGCTGCTGCTGCCCGGGCGCGGCACCCGCCTCAAGGGCCACGCCGACGCCCTGCAGCTGCTGGCCATGCTGCGCGCCGGACCGTTCCCCGACGCGCGGCTGTGGCTGCCCGGCGCGCGCGAGGCCGGCCGCGACGCCTATATCGACGAACTGCTCGCACAGGCGGCAGCCCTGGGCATCGCCGACGTGGTGGCCTTCACCGCGCCCACCGCGCGCATCGCCCAGGCCTACGCGGCCAGCGACCTGGTGCTGCAGCTGTCGCGCAAGCCCGAGGCGTTCGGGCGCACCGTGGTCGAGGCGCTGGCGGTGGGGCGGCCGGTGCTGGGCTGGGCGCATGGCGGCGTCGGCGAACTGCTGGCGCAGCTGCAGCCACGGGGCGCGGTCGCGCCTTTCGACACCGCCGCGCTGGCCACGGCCGCGGCCTCGCTGCTGCGCACGCCGCCGGCCCTGCCGGAAACGATCCCGTTCACGCTGCAGGCGATGCAGCGGCAGACCCTGGACCTGTATGCCGAACTGGCCGGCTGAGCACGAAGCGGTCCGCGCCGGCGCCTTCGCCTGGACACCGGCCTGGGTGCTGGCCTTCGTCGCGCTGTGGCCCTGGCCGGGTCCGGCCGAAGGCGTGCTGGCGCTGGGTGCGCTGGCGGTGCTGGTGCAGCTGGCGCTGTGGGCCGGCAAGGGCCGTGCGCTGCCGCTGGACCGCGGCGCGTTCTGGCTGGCGGCCGGCGTGTTCGCGGCGTACTGGCTGCCGGAGCTGCTGTCCGCGCCCGATGCCCTGGATCGGGGCCGCGCGTGGAAGGAAGTCATCGCGGACCTGCGTTACCTGCCGTTCCTGTGGGGCGTGGCGATCGCCCTGCATCCGGCGCGCGGACGTGCCGTGGTGTCGACCGGGCTGGCGCTGCTGCTCGCCGCATGGACGCTGGACGCGCTGCTGCAGGCGCTGACCGGCACCAGCCCGCTGTTCTGGAGCCTCGACGCGCTGCGGCGGCTGGCGACCGGCAGTGGATCGTGCAGCGCCGCCGAAGCGCTGGCGGTGGACCGGCTCAGTGGCGCGTTCGGCCCGTGCAACCTCAAGCTGGGCCTGGTGCTGGCCAGCCTGTCGCCGTTCCTGCTGGACGCCGCGTGGCGGCGTGGCGGTCGCATCGGCTGGGGCGTGGTCGCCGTGGCGCTGGGCGTGGCCATCCTCCTGGGCGGCGCCCGTGCTGCATGGATCAGCTATGCGCTGGTGCTGGCCTTCACCGGCTGGCGGGCGCTTGGCGCACGCCGCCTGCT
>Ga0182737_1000912_pt1 | contig 33707 bp, 33 predicted proteins | sample eDN5th30CBELigOP_FD_128878 | JGI IMG/M metagenome (GOLD analysis project Ga0182737, IMG submission 128878) | Enriched Organic Plus compost microbial communities from Emeryville, California, USA - eDNA 5th pass 30_C BE-Lig OP (version 2) (version 2) ... | reverse complement strand
CAACCAGCATGTCGGTCGACTGCAAATCCGAACGCCTCCTGACCAATCCGACGACGGCTCATGACCCACCTCCATTATTCGACAATGGAGATTGAATCATCAATCAATTCAGCCATCTAGAAACTTCCGCGCACAGGTCTCATTACCACCACCGCCGCCGCCGCCGTAGAGGTTGCCGCTGTTGACCACCGTCACGCCGGTCTGCTGCACCTGCAGGGCGTTACCGCCCGCGCCGCCGTTATGCGCTCCGCCTGCCCCGGCGATAGTCCCTTTGTTCTCGATAACGAGGTCTTTGCCGCGTCCCGTTCCGGTGAACATGGCGGCTGTTCCGGCGGCCGTGGAACCGACCGTCACACCCGGGTCGACAATCACCCGCTTGGTCTTGGCCGCGTCCGCCCAATCGGCCGCGCCGAACACACTTTGCAGGTTGACGTTGTTGGTGTTGGCCGCGATGTGCACCACCACCTCCGCCGGAACCACCTCTACCGTAAAGGTACGCTCGACGACGTTCGCCGACGCGTCGGTGGCACGGATGGTGAACGTGTAGGTGCCCAGTGCCGAAGGTGTGCCGGTAATCTCGCCGTTCGTGCTGTTGAAGGTGATGCCGGTCGGCAGGGTGCCTTGTTGGCTGAAGTTGAGTGACGGGCCGTCATCGCTCACGCTCGGCACGAATCCGAACGGCTGCCCCAGCATCGCGGTGTAGAAATAGGTGGTGGGGCTGTTCCAGACGGGATCGGTCAGGTCATTGGCACACGCCCAGCCCATGGCGACCCAATCCGTGCTGTCGCAGAACTGAAGCTCGTTGTGGGTACTGTTGTAGCGAATGGTACCCGCCACCTCTCCCCCGCAGCCCGGACCGTTCGGCTTGCGCTTGGCGGCGCAGGCGGTGTTGATCCAGCTTTGCCCGTTGCAGAACTGAACCATGCCTTGGTCGCTGGCATATATCACCTCACCGGCAACGCCGGTCGGTCTGACGCAGCCGGTCTGCGGGGCGTTGGCAATGACCGCGCCCGCGTTAATCCAGTCGGTGCCGTTGCAGTATTGCATGGTTTTGACGGTGGTATTGAAGATGATACTGCCTGCCTCTCCGGCAGGGCTGGCGCAGGTGGCAGCCGCTGTGCCTATCATCGCCGTCATCAGCACGACAGTCGCCGCCACCGCGCACGCACGGCGGCGGGATGCGAAGGAGAGGAAGCGACGGAGGGTTTTCATCAACCGTTAGTATCGCATCCCTATCGTGGATCGACCACACGGTTGCAAACAGGATGGGCAGGGATTGACGATAAACCGAGCGATGCAGGGTGCAGGCGACGTTGAAACAAACCCAGCCCAGCCCTACCCCGGCAGCGAAGCCACCGTGGGGCAGCTATTGAGTCTGGCGGACGAGTATTTGAAGGCGGCTTATGGATTGCTGCCGCAGGTCAGCCGGATCAATCCCCACACCTCTTCCGCTCCGGCCCGGCTGTGCGCCATTCATGCCGTGGAGTGCTACCTGAACGCCTTTCTGATGTTCCAGGGTATGACCCGTGAAGAGGTGCGCGGGCTTCAGCACAATCTGGCAAAGCGGACGGAGCTGGCGGTGGCGAAGGGATTGAAGCTGAAGGTTAAGACCCACGCCCACCTGGTACGGCTGAGCGACCAGCGCGAATATCTGGTGGTCCGCTACGGCCCCGAGCGGGTGGGCGGGCTTACTGAGCTCAACCGCGTGTTCGCGACCCTGAAGGAGATTGGTGTGAAGGTTGCGGCTGCCATCCGCTGCCAACCCTATGAGCCGACCGACCCGCGATTTAAGCGATACTGGTGACTCCGACGCGGCCACAAAAAAGCCCCCGAGGGGGAAGGGGCTGAAAAGCGGCGGTTAGAATCGTTTTTCTTACGAGGCGCGGCCAGAGTGCCCTACCTTGGCCTGATCCGCAAGGGGCCAGGCGCGCAGCGAGATAGACGGAATCGACGCGCCAGGCTAGGGACGGCAGAAGTAAAGTCTGTGGTTGATCTGCGTGAACGCACCGAGGGTGCTGGAAACACACCCGGCGTCAGGGTTGTCTTTCAGCGTGAGCGTACCGCTGACCTCAACCGTACCGGAACCCTTAGCCACGACGCTGGTGCTGCCGGACACGATGCGGTCGCCGGAAGCTTCGCCGGTGATGGGCACGCCGTTGACGGTCAGCGCCGTGGCACTGATGTTGACCGTGGTGAGGCGGCTGTTGGCGTTGTCCCACGTCAGGCCTGTGCTGGCGTCGAAGCTGCCGCTGGTGTTGTACTGGATCTGCCCCGTCGAGCCGCCCGGAACAGTGCTGCCGCCCGAGAGCGGGTTATTCCAGCCGTTGCTGGTGCCGTTGAACTGGCAGAAGGTGACGGCGACATTTTTGGGGCGGGTTTCGTTCGCTATGCTTGTGGAACCGAAGGCTACCGCTTCGGTCTGGGAGTTCTGATTCAATGTCGCATCATAGTACGGGTGGGGGTTGCTGTCGCTGCTTGCAACCAACGGTGAATTGGATGCGCTGGAATTGTATTGACTGTAGTCCACCACACCTTTGTGGCTGTGGTTGCTGAGTGCATCCCCCTGAACACTTCCAGCCACACGCGTGGCGTCCGGATCATTACCCGCTCCATTATCAATCCTACGCAGGAAGCGGCCACGGGCGGGGGTATATTCGCTCCAGCCGGTCGAGCAGGTAGTGCTGGCGAAAGCCGAAATCGTACCGGCCGGAATCCCCACACCCATGACCTGCCGGCCCGTGCCGGTGCACAACTCCAGCGCGGTGTTGGTGCTGTTGTAGCGCAGGGTTCCGGCCTTGCCGCTGTCGCAGGTGAGCGGCACGGTGGCGCTCACGGTGGCGTGGCGCAGGCCCGTTCCTGGCACAGTCGGCGGAAAGATCGAGGACCTGACGCGTGACGATGGACAGCATACCCTTGCACTGCAAGCAGTGTTTGATGCCGCTCATCGGCGCGACATCGCGATGGGGTGTCTACGAAAAGGACCATGCCGCGGACGAAGAGTCTCGCTCGTCTTGGGATGGTCAGTCGGTAACGCCCCTGGCAAGCGTGGCCGCTGCCGCAACATGATGGCGCCGGCCTTTTCGACCGCGTCACTGTCCTCAATAAGGCGGTCTGGCGCAGGAGAACGCACAACGCGCGAAAGTCTCTTGCACAGGACCTTGGCCCGATGGGCACGCAATGGGGGCCAAGATGGCCCTAATCCCCAACCGGATCCACGCCCGCGGCGTGGCAGCACGTTGCGAACGCAGTCTGGCCGGCTTTGGATGAGAGGATCGGCGGCACCTAACCGCGTGCGCGGCGGCCCCAACACGCATGAGCATAAAAACCCGTCGACCGTTGATTGAAAGGCGCCGGGCTTTCAAGCTCTCGCGCCCCCCGGCAAGGGAAAAATCCCAGTTTGCATCATCTTCTGGAACCAAGTCACGCGACGGAAGTTTCCCTTGCGACAATCTCTTAATTCCAGGCCCTCATTTCAGGAGACATGCCCATGGCTGACGAAAAAAGCACCGGCAAGCACACGCTCGGCGTCGTCGAAGGTCGCGACACTGTTTCGCAAGAAGCCCGAAGCGCAGACGCAGAGGCGTTGATCGCCGAACAGATCGAGGCACTGAAGTCCGAAATTGGCCGGCTGAAAGAATCCGCAGGCCTGATTGCAGAAGGTACCGGCCAGCTGGCGGTCGCCAAGGCCGAGTCTCTGCGAGGCGATTTGCGCCAGACGATCCAGGCCAACCCGCTCGCCGCGCTCGCCGGCGCCGCGCTCATCGGGTATCTTTGCGGTTTGCGTCACCGCTGATACGCAGGCCGGCAGGATCACGATCGGCTCTCTCATCCCCTTCCAGGCCCCCTTCTAGGACCGTGACCTGATCGTCATCCTGGCTGGACTTTTGAAGATCGTGCAGCCCGCCAAAGTCCTCCGGCGTGCCGAAGGCTGTGCCTGACGGTCAAGCGTGGCCTTTGCAGCGCGCAACCGGCCGGGCGAAAGGGGAGGCCCTTCGATGGAGCCAGCGGGACGTCATCCGTACTTCCGATTGACCTGCTCGGCAGCGAGCCTGGTTGCGTCCACGTCTGCCCGATGGCTTCGCCTGCGCCGCCTATTGGGAAGACGTCAGGATGGGCCGTGCAGTCTTGCCTTTAGAGGCACCCTGGGGATGGCGTGACGGGCCGGAAGCGGCCGAGGCCTGGCCGCGCGGGTGGTAGGCGGCCGGCAATGGTGAATAGCCCTCTTGTGCAAGCAGCGTTTCCGTCCGCCCCGCCATGATCGTGCAAAAGACGACCGTTTTTCTCTGATCGCTGCGCTCCTTGCGCCACCGAAGGATTTGTTCACGGTCGGATCGTGTGCGCTTTGGTGGGAAGAGCGCTCAGCCGGCTCGCGGCGCTTTCAATTCGCCATCGCTTTCTGGAACCGCTTTCCCACGGATTGCGGGAAGAGAAGACGGCCGCGCTACCGCGGCCGGAGCCCTGCGGCCGCCGGACGGTTAGCTTGCTCGCCCTGTGCGGCAAGGAAGGGCGCGCATAGGCGCGCCCGCAAAAGTCGAAAATGCATGTTCGACCTTTGCGGCTCTCATCCTACTTCATTCAGGTCAGGAGCCGGGGCAATGCCCGGCTTTCTTCAATCGGGCAGCAGCGGCTGGCCAAAGCACCTTAGAACCAGCGCTGGCGGCGAGGCGGTTCGTTCTCGAGGGAACCGAGGAGATAGCCAAGCACGATGCCGGCAACACCGGCCGTCAGGACGAGGGTGGAAACTGCGGCCGGGTGTTCGCGGGCTGCTTGCGCCACCGCGGCGCCCTCATTGCGGACATAGTGCGTGGCCGACCGAACCGCAGGTCGTGCTGCCTCCATTGCGTTGCCTGCGCGTTCGCGCATGCTATCGTAGGCTTGCGAGCTCTTATCGCCGATATCCTTCTGGAGTTGGGCGATTTCTGCGCGAAGGGCCGAAATCTGGGATTGAACGTCGTTGCTTGCCATTGCGATCTCCTTGTCAGCGATGAGGGACCCAACGGTTAAGGAGGCCTTCTTGTTCCGTCAGCTGGCCTGCCGCCGGCTGTCGCGGCGAACCTGCGAGGGCGTATCGCCAAAAGCCGCGCGAAAGCGGCGAGTGAAGTGCGACAGGCTCTCGAATCCGGTTTCCAGTGCGACTTCGATCAGCGGCTTGTTCGTCCGGATCACCATGTTGAACGCTGTGGACATGCGGATGCGCATGTAGATTGCACTCGGCGAAGCGCCCATGTCTGCCTCGAAGAGCCGCTCGAGCTGGCGGCGGGAAACGCCTGTCATTGTGGCTATACTGTCGATGGACAGAAGGTCCTCGGTGTGTTGCTCCATCATCATGACGGCCAGATGCACGCGCCGATCACGCGCCTCCAGGCCTAGCGGGTTGCGCGGCTGCAGGTCCGTTGCGTCGCGTCGATGACGGATCTGCAGGATTTCCAGCGCATTGCGTTCGGCCGCCTCGCCGACATGGTGACGAACGAGCGTTGCGGCAAGATCTGCCACGCTGCTGCCGCCGGCACAGGTGGCGACCTTGCCGTCGAAGCGGAAGATCTGCTCCGACGTCGCCTCGATGGCGGGATAGCGGGCGCGGAAATCGCGATGGTGCAGCCAACTCACGCAGGCCGTATGCCCCTTGAGTAGGCCCGCCTCGGCCAGGATGAAGCTGCCCGTGCACAAGCCGATGAGCCCGACGCCGGCGTCGGCCGCCTTGCGCAGGTAGGTCTTGGCATAGCTGTCGATCGGCTCCTCCACGCTAAGCAGGCCGCCGACGACCGCGATATAGTCGAAACAGGATGGATCGGCGAAGGGCGCGGTCGGTGCGACCTGGATGCCGCTGGACGAGGAGATGAAGTTGCGCGTGCTGGACAGCACGTCCCAGTCGCAATTGACGCGCCGGGAACGATCCTCGCTGTCGCTGGCGAGCCGCAGAGTATCGACGAACAGGGCGAAGGCGGAAAGGGTGAACCCCTTCGACAGGATGAAGCCGACGCGCAACGCCTTCGGCCCTGACGCCCCGTCAATCTCCTTCGATGCGCGCACATCCACGGCCATCCGGGCCTCCCAAACCGCCACTGTGTCTTCTCATAACAGATTTTGCCGGTCCGCTCCATTCCCGCCGCCTACGAAAAAGCCGCCTTGCGGCGGCTTCTCGATGTCGGTTGGCCCGACGTCAGTTCAGCGACGTCCATTGGCGCTGGACGTCGTCGGCATCCTTGTTGAGATGGACATGCGCATCGACATGATCGACCCATTCCAGCGGAATGAGGTGGTGCTTGCCGTCGGTGGAATCACTCTTCGTCAGCTTGATGCGGCTTTCAGCGTCGAGATGGTCCACGGTGCCGACATGGCGGCCGTCTGCGGCACGCACTTCCATGTGTTCGCGAATGTCTGTTGCAGCAACCATTGGGGTTCTCCTTCTTTGGGGATGACCCCAACTCAACGCCGAACCTGTCGCCTGGTTCCGGCGAAGTTCGCGATCCTGTCGTCAATCCGACTTGGACTTGTGCTCGGGCTTGCCCTTGCGCTTGGTGGCGGCGAGCTCCTCCAGCTCCTTCTCGGACATGGATTTCTCCATGCCCTTCGAGGCGCCCTTCAGTTCGCTCTTCTTCATGTCGCCGCGCTTGGCGGCAAGGGCGGCGCCGGCGGCCTTCTGCTGTGCTTTCGATTTTGCGGGCATGGCATCCTCCTTGGCGATGACCCGATCAACCCGCAATCGTCCCAGTTGTTCCTTGGCGTGCCTCAGCCGCGTTCCTTCACCGTCTCCATCGCCACGTTGGTCGAGGTGCTGGCGACATAGGGCAGGTTCGAGATGCGCTCACCGAGGACGAGCCGGTACTTCTTGATGTCGCGCGTGCGGATCTTCAGGAGATAGTCGAAGCGGCCGGCGATCATGTGGCACTCCTCCACCTCCTTGATCTTCTTCACCGCAGCGTTGAAGCCGGTCAGCGCCGCCTCGTGCGTATGGGTCAGCTTCACCTCGGCAAAGGCGATGTGGTCGAGATTCATCTTGGAGGGATCGAGGATTGCCTTGAAGCCCTGGATGAAGCCGTCGGCGATCAGCCGCTTGAAGCGGTTCTGGCACGGCGTCTTGGAAAGGCCGACCTTCTCCGCCAGCTCGGCCACCGGGATCCGGCCGTTTTCCGCCAGCTCCTCGAGTATCTTCCGGTCGAAGGCGTCCAATGAACTTTCAATCTGGGAAATATCAGGCAAATCGACCTCCTTACGGCTAAAAATAGGCTCATATAGCCTAAATCATAACGATATGAAGTCCATATGCTTTTCGGCCGCGTGATATTGTCCGCACCGGTTTTCCCGGAACGAAATCCTGCCGCGTTCCGACGAGACCGGGGGAGACGGATGCAAGACGACCGCTTCGATGCTAGCATGGCGCCGGACCTGTTCCGCCGCGGCATCCCAAGGCGGAACGCGCCTGCCGTCGCCTTCATCCGCTGACCTTCACGACACCAAACCGCTTCTCATAGGTCCTCCGATGCACAAGCCCGCCGACATCGCCGCCCCCTTCTCGCATTTCGCCCCGCCGATCCGCCCGCAGACGGACCTGCGGCAGGCGATCACCGCCGCCTACCGCCGCCCCGAGACGGAATGCCTGCCGCCGCTCCTCGCCGCCGCGCGCGTTTCCGAGCGCGAGCGCTACGACATCCGCAGCACCGCCCGCACGCTGATCGAGGCGCTGCGCGCCAAGCACAAGGGCACGGGCGTCGAGGGCCTGGTGCAGGAATATTCTCTGTCGAGCCAGGAAGGCGTGGCGCTGATGTGCCTTGCCGAAGCCCTGCTGCGCATTCCCGACACCGATACGCGCGATGCGCTGATCCGCGACAAGATCGCCGAGGGCGACTGGACCTCCCATATCGGCGGCGGCAAGTCGATGTTCGTCAACGCGGCCACCTGGGGCCTCGTCGTCACCGGCAAGCTCACCTCGACGGTCAACGACCGCGGCCTTTCCGCCGCGCTGACGCGCCTCATCGCGCGGGCCGGCGAGCCGGTCATCCGCCGCGGCGTCGACATGGCGATGCGCATGATGGGAGAACAGTTCGTCACCGGCGAGACGATCGACGAGGCGTTGAAGCGCTCCAAACCCCTTGAGGCCCGCGGTTTCCGCTATTCCTACGACATGCTGGGCGAGGCCGCGACGACGGCCGCCGACGCCGAGCGCTACTACCGCGACTACGAGGCCGCCATCCACGCCATCGGCAAGGCCTCGGCCGGGCGCGGCATCTATGAAGGCCCCGGCATTTCCATCAAGCTCTCGGCATTGCATCCGCGCTATGTCCGCGCGCAGGCCGAACGCGTCATGACCGAGCTTCTCCCGAAGGTGAAGGCGCTCGCCGCCATCGCCAAGGGCTACGACATCGGCCTCAACATCGACGCCGAGGAAGCCGACCGGCTGGAGCTTTCGCTGGACCTCCTCGAAAGCCTCGCCCTTGACGAGGACCTTACGGGCTGGAACGGCCTCGGCTTCGTCGTGCAGGCCTACGGCAAGCGCTGCCCCTTCGTGCTCGACTATATCATCGACCTTGCCCGCCGCGCCGGCCGGCGCATGATGGTGCGCCTCGTCAAGGGCGCCTACTGGGACGCCGAGATCAAGCGCGCCCAGCTCGACGGTCTCGACGGCTTCCCCGTCTACACCCGGAAAATCTACACGGACGTCGCCTATGTCGCCTGCGCGCGCAAGCTGCTCGCCGCGACGGACGCCGTCTTCCCGCAGTTCGCCACGCACAACGCGCAGAGCCTTGCCACGATCTACCAGCTCGCAGGTCCCGATTTCACCGTCGGCAAGTACGAGTTCCAGTGCCTGCACGGCATGGGCGAGCCGCTCTACGACGAGGTGGTCGGCAAGGACAAGCTCGACCGGCCCTGCCGCATCTACGCCCCCGTCGGCACGCATGAGACGCTGCTGGCCTACCTCGTCCGCCGCCTTCTGGAAAACGGCGCCAACTCCTCCTTCGTCAACCGCATCTCCGACCCGAAGGTCTCGGTGGAATCGCTGATCGCCGACCCGGTCGACATCGTCGCGGCCATGCCCGTCGTCGGCGCGCAGCACGACCAGATCGCGCTTCCGGGCGACCTCTTCGGCAAGGCCCGCAGGAATTCAAAGGGTCTCGACCTTTCCAACGAGACGGTGCTGGCCGGACTTTCCGGTGCGCTTGCCGCCACCGCCGCCCGCCATTGGCATGCCGCGCCGCTTCTGGCCGACGGCACGGGCGAGGGCGAGACGAGCGACGTGCTGAACCCGGCCGACCATCGCGACGTCGTCGGCCGCGTCACCGAGATCCGCGCCGAGGATGGCGAGCGCATCGTCGCCATGGCCGCCGAACACGGCGCGGCCTGGGCCGCGACCGCACCTGCCGAGCGCGCCTTCTGCCTCGACCGGGCAGCGGACATCATGGAAGACCGCATCGAGCCGCTGATGGGCATCATCATGCGCGAGGCCGGCAAGTCGGCGGCCAACGCCATCGGCGAGGTGCGCGAGGCGGTCGACTTCCTGCGTTATTACGCCGAACAGGCCCGCCGCACGCTCGGCCCGGGGCACCTGCCGCTCGGACCCATCGTCTGCATCAGCCCGTGGAACTTCCCGCTCGCCATCTTCACCGGACAGGTGGTCGCCGCCCTCGTCGCCGGCAACAGCGTGCTGGCCAAGCCCGCCGAGGAGACGCCGATCATCGCCCATGAGAGCGTGAAGATCCTGCACGAGGCCGGCGTTCCGGTCGGCGCGCTGCAGTTCGTGCCCGGCGCGGGCCGCGTCGGCGCCGCCCTCGTCGGCGCGTCGAAGACGGCCGGCGTCATGTTCACCGGCTCGACGGAAGTCGCCCGCCTCATCCAGGCGCAGCTTGCCGAACGGCTTTCGGCCGGCGGCAAGCCGATCCCGCTGATCGCCGAGACGGGCGGGCAGAACGCCATGATCGTCGATTCCTCGGCGCTCGCCGAGCAGGTCGTCGGCGACGTCATCGCGTCGGCCTTCGACAGCGCCGGCCAGCGCTGCTCGGCGCTACGCGTGCTGTGCCTGCAGGACGACGTCGCCGACCGCACGCTCGCCATGCTGAAGGGTGCGCTGAAGGAACTGTCGCTCGGCCGCACCGACAGCCTCAATGTCGATATCGGCCCCGTCATCACGGCGGAGGCGCGCGACGGCATCGACAAGCATATCGAGCGCATGCGCGGCCTCGGCAACACGGTCGAGCAACTGCCGCTGCCGGCCGGCACGGAGCACGGCACCTTCGTTGCACCGACCATCATCGAGCTGAAGACGCTTTCCGACCTGAAGCGCGAGGTCTTCGGCCCCGTGCTGCACGTCATCCGCTTCCGCCGCTCCGATCTCGACAAGCTGATCGACGACATCAACGCCTCGGGCTACGGCCTCACCTTCGGCCTGCACACGCGCCTCGACGAGACGATCGCGCATGTCGTCAGCCGCATCAAGGTCGGCAACGTCTACGTCAACCGCAACATCATCGGCGCGGTCGTCGGCGTGCAGCCCTTCGGCGGACGCGGCCTTTCCGGCACCGGCCCCAAGGCGGGCGGCCCGCTCTATATCGGCCGCCTCGTGCAGAAGGCCCCCGTGCCGCCGCAGCAGGATTCGGTGCATACCGATCCGGCGCTGCGCGACTTCATCACCTGGCTCGACCGCAAGGGCAAGGCGGCGGAAGGCGAGACGGCGCGCAGCTTCGCCAACCGCTCGGCGCTCGGCCTCGAACGCGAGCTGCCGGGCCCGGTCGGCGAACGCAACCTCTATGCGCTGCATCCGCGCGGCCGCGTGCTGCTCGTTGCGAAGACGCAAGAGGGCCTGCTGCGGCAGGTCGCCGCCGCACTCGCGACGGGCAATGCGGTCGCCATCGACGACGTCGCGTCCCTGAAGCCGGCGCTTTCGGACCTGCCGGCCTCTGTCGCGGCCCGCCTGTCCTGGTCGGCGGACTGGGAGAAGAGCGGCCCCTTCGCCGGCGCGCTGATCGAGGGCGATGGGCAGGACGTGCGCAACGCAACCCTAAAGATCGCGGCCCTTCCCGGCCCGCTCGTGCTGGTTCAGGCTGCATCAAGCAAGGAACTGACGAGCGATCCGGAAGCCTATTGTCTCAACTGGCTGCTGGAAGAGGTCTCGACCTCGATCAACACGGCCGCCGCCGGCGGCAACGCCAGCCTGATGGCCATCGGCTGATGCCGATCCGGCAAGGCGCCACCCCGGCGCCTTGCCTAGCGGGCGAACTTTCGTGCGCCGGCCACGCAGGCGACGACGGCGAGTGTCGTCGCCACCATCAGCGGGCTGACCGTCTCGTGCAAGAGGCCGGCGGCCAGGAGCAGGCCGAAGAAGGGCTGGAGCAGTTGCAGCTGGCCGACCGCCGCAATGCCGCCGAGTGCAAGGCCGCGATACCAGAAGACGAACCCCACCAGCATGCTGAAGACGGAGACATAGGCAAGCCCCGCCCATGCGCTGCCGGCAATGCCCTGCCAGGTTCCCGGCAGCGAAGCGAGCGCGATCACCGCCATCAGCGGCAGGGACAGGACGAGCGCCCAGGAGATGACCTGCCAGCCGCCGAGGCGGCGCGAGAGCTTGGCGCCTTCGGCATAGCCGAGCCCGCAGGCAAGGACGGCCGCGATCATCAGCAGGTCGCCGGCAACGGAGATCTCGCCGCCGGCGCTCAACGCGAAACCGGCGACCGTCGCGCTGCCGAGGCAGGAAAACAGCCAGAACATCGGCTTCGGTCGCTCGCCGCCGCGAAGGACGCCGAAAACGGCGGTGGCGAGCGGCAAGAGGCCGATGAAGACGATGGAATGCGCCGCCGTGACATATTGCAGGGCGAAGGCCGTCAGGAGCGGAAAGCCGACGACGACGCCGAGCGCAACGATGACGAGCGAGAGGAGATCGCCGCGCGACGGCTTGTCCTGCCGAAGCGCAAGAAGCAGCGCCGCACCCAGCAGCGCGGCGATCACCGCCCGGGCGGAGGTGAGAAACAGCGGCGAGAAATCCGTGACCGCCACGCGCGTCGCCGGCAGGGAGCCGCTGAAGATGACGACACCGGCAAGCCCGCTGCCCCAACCGTTCATGGATGTTTTCATGTTTCCTCGCTTTCCTTACTCCCGCTACGCGCGAAGGGCTGGCCAAGACAGGAACAAATCCATACAATTTCGCAAAACTGTACTGGTTCGAATTCCCATACATGAGGCGCGCCATGCTGGAGACTGCTGTGAGGGGCCGGACGACCGAGGTCATGGCTGCCATCCGCGAACGCATCGCCGGCCGGGCGCTGGCGGCCGGCGACCGGCTGCCGTCGATCCGCCGTTTCGCGGCGGCGATGAAGGTGTCGCCCTCAACCGTCGTCGAAGCCTATGACCGGCTCGCCGCCGAAGGGTTGATCCGCGCGCAGCGGGGTTCCGGTTTCTACGTCGCCAACGCGGCGCCCGCGCCCTTGCGGCTGGCGGAGGCCGAGACGCCCAAGGCGCGCGCGGTCGATCCGTTCTGGGTCTCGCGCCAGTCGCTCGATGCCGATGCGGCGGTGCTGAAGCCCGGCTGCGGCTGGCTGCCGGCGGACTGGATGCCGAACGACGCGCTGCGCCGGGCGATCCGCGGCCTCGCCCGCAGCGACGGCGACCTTCTTGCCTATTACGGCGGCACGCGCGGCTCGCCGGCCCTGCGCCGCCTGCTGCTCGGCCGGCTGGCGGAGGAAGGCATCGCCGCGGGGGCGGACCATCTGATGCTCTCCAGCACGGGCACGCAGGCGCTCGACCTCGTCTGTCGCCTCCTGCTGCGGCCGGGCGACACGGTGCTGGTGGACGACCCCTGCTATTTCAACTTCCAGGCACTCCTGAAAGCACATCAGGCACGGGTGGTCGGCGTGCCCCATACGCCGTCAGGGCCGGATGTCGCGGCCTTCGAGGCGGTGCTTGCCGCCGAGCGCCCCCGCCTCTACATCACCAATTCGGCGATCCACAACCCGACGGGCGCGACGCTCGCCCCGCAGGTGGCGCATCGCATCCTCAACGCGGCAGCGACCGGTGAAACCATCATCGTCGAGGACGACATCTTTGCCGATTTCGAGCCCGAACCCTCGACGCGCCTTGCCGCTCTCGACGGGCTGGAGCGCGTCATCCGCATCGGCAGCTTCTCCAAGACGCTTTCCGCCTCCGCGCGCTGCGGCTACATCGCCGCGCGGCCGGACTGGATCGAGGCGCTGGTGGATTTACAGATCGCCACGAATTTCGGCGGGCCGAGCCCGATCTCCAGCGAGATCGTCGCGCACATGCTGGCGGGCGGCGGCTATCGCAAGCACATGGAGGAACTGCGCCGCAAGCTGGTGCGCCTGCGCCGGGAGACGGCGGACCGGCTTTCGCGGCTCGGCATCGAGCCCTGGCTGATGCCGCGGGGCGGCTTCAACCTCTGGTGCCGGCTGCCGGAGGGGCGGGATTCCAGCGAAGTCGCGCAGGCGGCCCTCGCCGGCGGCGTCGTCTTCGCACCCGGCAATGTCTTCAGCGTCTCGCAGGGAGCGGCCGGCTTCATGCGCTTCAACGTCGCGCACATGCAGGATCCGCGCATCTACCGCGTGCTGGCCGATGCCCTGAAAGGCTAGCGGCGCTTGGCCAGCACCGAGCGCGACAGGACGACGGCAAGGCCGATGAGCAGCGTTGCGGCGATGAAGAGGAAGGCGGCAGCGGCAATCGCCGGGCTGATGTTCTCGCGGATCGAGGAGAACATCTGCCGCGCCAGCGTGCGCTGGTTGGGACCGGCGACGAAGAGCGTCAGCACCACCTCGTCGAGCGAGGTGGCGAAGGCGAGCACGGCGCCGGAGAGCACGCCCGGCATGGCGAGCGGCAGCGTCACGCGGCGCAAGACCGTCGCGGGCGCTGCACCGAGGCTCTCGGCGGCAAGCTCCACGCGCTCGTCGATGCCGGCAAGGGCGCCGGTGACGCTCACCACCACGAAGGGCACGGCGACGACCGTGTGGGCGATGATGACGCCCATATAGCTGTTGGTGAGGCCGAAACGCGCCAGAAGCACCTGCATGCCGACGCCGAGCACCACGGCCGGCACCACCATCGGCAGAAGGAAGAGCGTGCGCACCGCGCCGCGGAAAAGGACGAGCCGGTTGCGAAGGCCGAGCGAGGCGGCCGTGCCGAGCGCGGTGGCGAGCACCGTCGTGCCAGTGCCGACGATCAGGCTGTTGACGATCGCCCGCCGCCAGGCATCGGCGAAGAAGAGCTCGTGGAACCAGCGCATCGACCAGGAGGGCACCGGATAGGTGAGGATGACGCTCGAGGTGAAGGCGAGCGGCAGGATGGCGATGAGCGGGGCGACGAGGAAGAGGATCGTCAGCGTTGCGAATGCGGTCTTGGCGAGCTTCATCGGCATGGTCAGCGCCTCCCTGGCTCGTCGGCCGAAAGCCGTGCATAGACGCTATAGAGGAGGAGCGTCGCGACCAGCAGCACGACGCCGAGCGCACCGGCCATGCCCCAGTTCGCCGAACCCGTGGCGTAGAAGGCGATGATGGAGGAGATCATCTGGTCGCCCGGCCCGCCGATCAGCGCCGGCGTGATGTAGTAGCCGATGGCCGAGATGAAGACGAGAAGACCGCCCGAGGCGACGCCGCGCAGGCTGAGCGGCAAGAGCACGCGCAGGAAGGCGCGCAGCGGCGGCGCGCCGAGCGAGGCGGCCGCGGGCATCAGGTTCTTCGGAATGGTGATCAGCACGGAATAGATCGGCAGCACCATGAAGGGCAGCAGCACATGGGTCATGGCGATGATGACGCCGGTGCGGTTGAAGATCAGCGACAGCGGCGCGTCGATAAGGTGGAGCCAGCGCAGGAGGTCGTTGATGAGCCCCTGTTCCTGCAGGAGGATGAACCAGGCGGCCGTGCGCACCAGAAGCGAGGTCCACAGCGGCAAGAGCACGGCGGCGAGCATCAGGTCGCGCTTCCAGCCGGACAGCGAGGCGGCGATGATGGCATAGGGATAGCCGATCGCCGCGCAGAAGAACGTCACGAGCGCGGCGATCCAGAAGGTGCGCACGAGGATGACGCTGTTGACGGACTGGTCGGCCGGCAGGTGCTCGATCTCGCCGGCGGCATTGCGGCCGAGGTCGAGGGCGGCGAGCAGGTTGCGGTCTGTGAGCGGCGAGAGCGCATCGGCGATGGCGAGCCAGAATTCGGGCTTGCCCCAGCGCTTGTCGATGGAAACGAGGTCGGCGGGCGGATTGTCGGTATCGCCAAGCGCGCTCGTCGTCTTGCCCATCAGCGTGCGGAAGCCCGAGCGGGCCGAGTTGAGGCGGCGCACCATGTCGCCGAGCGCCTGGTCGTCGTCGACGGCCCGAAGATCCTCCATCAGCGCCTGCTGCATGGGCAGGGTCGGCGACGAAGTGCGGTCCCAGCCGGCCAGCACCTCGGCGCTGCGCGGCAGGAGGCGCAGCACGGCCGTGTCGGACACCGACTGCGACATCATGCTGAACAGCGGCCAGACGAAGAAGGCGAGCAGGAAGACGAGGAGCGGCGCAAGCAGGAGCAGCGACCGGACGGTCCTGGGCGTGGCCGCCGTCATGGCGCGATGACCCGGCAATCGCCGGCCGAGAAGGCGGCATAGACCTTGGTGCCCGGCGGAAATTCCCGCGAGCGGCGGCCGAGCTTGGCGATCAGCGGATGGGCGTCGTTCTGGAGCTGCACGCGCAGGTGATCGCCCTGGTAGACGAAATCGGCGACCTGCGTTTCGAGCACGTTGCGCGCCTCGCCGCGCGTCTCGCTGAGATCGACCCGCTCCGGCCGGATGGAGAGATAGACCGGCTGGCCCGAGGCGACGGGCGCGGAAACGGCCGAGACGATGCGCGCGCCGGAGGAAAGGCGCACCGTCGCCTCCGCCCCCTCGACCGCCTCGACGACACCTTCGACGAGGTTGGTCTCGCCGATGAACTCGGCCACGAAGCGGGTCGCCGGCTCGTCGTAGACCTGGCGCGGCGTGCCGATCTGCTCGATCCTGCCCCTGTTGAAGACGGCGACCCGGTCGGACATGGTCAACGCCTCGGACTGGTCGTGCGTGACGAAGACGATGGTAAGGCCGAGGCGGCGGTGGAGGTCGCGAATATCGAGCTGCATCTGCTCGCGAAGCTGCTTGTCGAGCGCGCCGAGCGGCTCGTCCATCAGCACCACGCGCGGCTCGAAGACAAGCGCACGGGCAAGCGCCACGCGCTGCTGCTGGCCGCCGGAAAGCTGCGAGGGCCGGCGTTCGGAAAGCGCGGAAAGCTGCACCATATCGAGCGCCCGCTTGACGCGCCCGGCAATCTCTGCCCGGCCGAGCCCGCGCATCTGCAGCGGAAAGGCGACGTTCTCGCCCACCGTCATATGCGGGAAGAGGGCATAGCTCTGGAAGACGACGCCCATGTCGCGCTTGTGGGTCGGCACGGCATTGATCGCCGCCCCGTCGAGAAGGATGGCGCCGGAGGTCGGCTGCTCGAAACCCGCGAGCATCATGAGGAGCGTCGTCTTGCCCGAGCCGGACGGGCCGAGCAGGCTGACGAACTCGCCCTTGCCGATGCCAAGGTCGAGATTCTCCACCACGCAGAGCGAGCCGTAGAACTTTGTGATGCGGTCAAACCGGATGAATTCGGCCAAAGGATGCTCCATGACTTCTGCTGGCTGCCGGAAGCTCGCGCGCCGGCGAACGCAAACCTCACTTTCGTCATCCTCGGGCTTGACCCGAGGATCCATGCCTCCGCACGGCGTTTGTGGATCCTCGGGTCAAGCCCGAGGATGACGACGGAGGGGGCAGGCTTACCCGCGACCGGGGGCGGAGCACGCCCACCCCCGGGTCGGGAGGCCTTTTACTGCGCCAGCCAGGCGTTGAAGCGCTGCGTCAGCGTTTCCGCGTTGTCGATCCAGAAATCGACGTCGAGGGAAATCGCGTCCGTCATGTTGGCGGGATCGGTCGGCAGGTCCTTGGCGAACTTTTCCGGCACCTTGGCGGCGGCTTCCTTGACCGGCAGACCGTAGGCGACGAATTCCGGCAGCTTGGCCTGGTTGTCCGGCTCGCTCGCAAAGGCGATGAAATCCTGCGCGGCGTCTTTGTTCTCGGCGTCCTTCAGCACGACCCAGCTATCCACGGCATAGATGCTGCCCGGCCAGACGACCTTGAAGTTCTTGCCTTCCGTGCGGTTGATGCCGGTGATGCGGCCGTTATAGGCCGAGGTCATGGCGACTTCGCCGGAGGCGAGGAACTGCAGCGGCTGGGCGCCCGATTCCCACCAGACGATGTTCGGCTTCAGTTCGTCGAGCTTCTTGAAGGCGCGGGCGACGCCCTCTTCCGTGCCGAGCACGTCGTAGATCTCGTCCTTCGGCACGCCGTCGGCGAGCAGGGCGAATTCGAGCGTGTATTTCGGGCCCTTGCGCAGCGAGCGCTTGCCGGGGAACTTCTCCACGTTCCAGAAGTCCGCCCAGGAGGTCGGGCCTTCCTTCAGCTTGTCGCCGTCATAGGCGATGGCCGTCGACCAGACGATGGCGCCGACGCCGCAGTCGTTGACCGCGCTGTCGAGGAAGCGGTCCTTGCCGCCCATCTTGTCCCAGTCGATCTTCTCGTAGAGGCCGTCGGCACAGCCGAGCGCCAGTTCCTCGGATTCGACCTGCACGGCATCCCAGTTCGGCGCGCCGGCCTTCACCTTGGACTGGATGACGCCAATGCCGCCGTCCCAGGCCTCGTCCAGCACGGGCTTGCCGGTCTTTTCCGCGAACGGCTTGAAATAGATCTCGCGCTGCGCGTCCTGATAGTTGCCGCCCCAGGAGACGACGGTGAGGTCCCGCGCGAAGGACGGCGCCGCAAGGCTTGCCGAAAGCGCGAGCGCGGCGGCAGCAAGGATCCCGGATTTCAAGATTGTCTTCATTGCACTCCCCTTTTTCGTTTGGATGGAACCGGCCATCCGGCTCCGATGACGATATGCTGCCGCCGTCCCCGCCTTTGGCGTGTCGACGCTGCGGCTGCCGCCTGCCCTTTCCCCTGGGCCGTCGGCCGATTGATGCACTCCGGTCATTTGCGGTCAACGGAATTTTCCGTGCCGGCCGTATCAGACGTGCTGTCCTCCGTTGATGTGGATTTCCGCGCCGTTGATGTAGGACGACTGTTCGGTGCAGAGGAAATGGATGGTCTCGGCCACCTCGCGCGGCTCGCCGAGCCGGCCCATCGGCACTTCCGCCGCCACCAGCGCGTCGGTGCCCGGCGAAAGGATCGAGGTCTCGATCTCGCCCGGCGCGATGGCATTGGCGCGCACGCCGCGGCGGCCGAATTCATGCGCCATCTCGCGCGTCAAGGCCGCCAGCGCCGCCTTGGACGCGGCATAGGCGACGCCCGCAAAGGGATGCACGCGCGAGCCGGCAATCGAGGTGACGTTGACGATCGAGCCCTTCGCGGCCTCCAGTTCCGGCATCAGGGCCCGGGCGATCAGCGCCGTGGAGACGAGGTTGACGTTGAGCACCTGCGTCCAGGCGGCGGCGTCCGTATCCAGCACGCCGAGGCGGCTGCGGTCCGGCCCCTTCGGCGAGATGCCGGCATTGTTGACGAGCGCGTGCAGCCGGCCGTTCGGCAGGCGCTCGCGCACCGTCGCGGCAAGGCGGTCGATCTGCGAAAGGTCGGCGAGGTCGGCCTGGATGTGGCTTTCGCGCGCCGAGGGCCAGGCGCATTCCTCGGAGAACGCCTGGCGCGAGACGGTGAAGATGCGCCAGCCCTTCGACTGGAAGAGCTTGACCGTGGCATGGCCGATGCCGCGGCTCGCCCCCGTCAGCAACATGTAGCGACGTTCTTCGGTCATGCGGGGCGATCTCCTTGATGCTTGATACATCGTAATGAGCGGCCGGCGAATTGCAAGCCTCCCGCCGCAAAAGCCTAGGCCCGGCGCGCGATGCGCTCCTCGCCACGCTCGATGCGTTCGAGGATCGGCTTTCCACCGAGCAGGATGTCGTCGACGATCGCCATGGAGGCGGCGGCCGGATCGTGCCGCTTCAGCGCCTCGACGACCGGATAGTGGTGGTCGATCATTGCCCGCCCGCCCGGAATATAGGCGTCGGAAATATGCGGTCCCATCTGCAGCCAGAGCCGGCGCAGGATGCCGTTTAGCACCGCAAGCCCGGCGATCTGCGGCAGCATGAAGTGGAAGGCCTGGTTGAGCTGCGTGCCCTTCAGCCGGTCGCCGGCGGCGATTGCCGCCTCGTTTTCCCGCAGAATGCGCTCCAGTGCCTCGATATCGGCGCTCGTCGCCACCTGCGCCGCCGTTTCCGCGGCAAGGCCTTCCAGCCGGATGCGGATTGCGCGGATTTCCATGTAGCGGCTCTCGCTGAGGCCGGGGATGCGGATGTCGCGCGGCGAGCGGAAAGTGATCGCCTCGTCGTTGGCAAGGCGCAGGATCGCGTCGCGGATCGGCGTGACGGAGGTGCCGAACTGCTCGGCAAGGTCGCGGATCTTCAGCCGGTCGCCCGGCTGGAAACGCCCCTCGATCAGCGCATCGCACAGCGCGCCGTAGACGGCACCGTTGAGGCTCGCATGGTCCAGTGTCGTGAATTCGGGCATGGAACTGGTCCGCAAAATCGAGTAACACGATACTTGATGCATCTTTTTTGACGGGTTTCAAGTCTGCGGGCCGTTTTCGACGCCTCGCGGGCAGCAGTTCAAAGGCGATGCGGCCTGCGCATGGGAGCCAGCATGACACACTCACCGCCCGCCGCCCGCGCGGCCGATTCCATGTCCGCGACGTGGAACCCGACGACGCTCGACGACGCGCGCGCCGCCGTGGCCGCGGTCTATGGGCACGACGGCACCGTCAAGCGCCTGTCCAGCGAACGGGACGAGACCTTCCTCTTCACACGGGAAGACGGCACGCCCTTCGTGCTCAAGATCGCCAATCCCGCCGAGGACCCGGCGGCGCTGCAATTCCAGGACGGCGCGCTGCTGCACCTCGAAGCGGCCGCGCCCGCCGTGCCTGTGCCGCGCCTCGTGCCGACGCGTGCCGGCGCGCCCAGCCACACGCTCGCCACCGCCGACGGCCCGCGCATCATGCGGCTCCTCACCTTCCTGCCCGGCGAATTGCAATACCGCACGCCGCCGGGCGAAAAGCAGAGCCACAATGTCGGCCAGGCGCTCGCCGAGCTCGGGCTTGGCCTCGAAGGCTATGACGGCCGCCCGCCGGCCGGAAAGCTGATGTGGGACATCTCCCACACGCTCGACCTCGTCGCCGTCGCCGGCCACGTCGCGCCGGAGCGGCAGGCGGCGACCGGCGCCGTGCTCGCCGAATTCGAGCGCGCCCTGCCCGCCCTTGCCGCCCTGCCGCGCCGGCAGATCATCCACAACGACTTCAACCCGCACAACATCCTGCTCGATCCGGCCGAGCCGAGCAAAGTGGTCGGCATCATCGACTTCGGCGACATGGTGCACGCGCCGCTCGTCAACGACCTTGCCGTCGGCCTGTCCTATCATCTGGCGACGGACGACTGGGCGGCCCGCGCCAGCGCCTTCCTCGAAGGCTTCCTGTCGGCCCGCCCGCTGGCGCCGGAGGAGATCGCGGTCCTGCCGCTTCTCCTGCGCGCCCGGCTCACCATGTCGGTCGTCATCGCCGAATGGCGCTCCGCGCTGTTTCCGGAAAACCGCGACTACATCATGCGCAACCACGCCACCTCCTGGCGCGGCTTGCAGAACATATCCGATCTCACTCCGGCCGGGCTGAAACAGCTCGTGCCCAACCTTTCCGAGGCCTGATCATGTCGATGGTGAATGCATTTTCGCGCGAGGATTTCGAGCGGCTGAGCGAGGCCGACCGGGCGCTCATCGCCCGCCGGGAAAAGGTGCTCGGCCCCGCCTACCGCCTGTTCTACGAAAAACCGCTGCACCTCGTGCGCGGCGAAGGCGTCTTCCTCTACGACGCTGCGGGCGAAAAATATCTCGACGCCTACAACAACGTCGCCTCGCTCGGTCATTGCCATCCGCGCGTGGTGGAGGCCATCAACGCGCAGACCGCCGTGCTCAACACCCACACGCGCTACCTGCACGAGGGCATCGTCGACTATGCCGAGGCGCTGACGGCGACCTTCCCCGAAACCCTCAGCCAGGCGATGTTCACCTGCACGGGGAGCGAGGCGAACGACCTTGCCGTGCGCATCGCCCGCTTCGTGACGGGCGGCACCGGCATCATCGCCACGGACCTTGCCTATCACGGCCTGACGAACGCCGTCGCCGAGTTCTCCCCCTCGCTCGGCGAGGCCGTGACGCTCGGCCCGCATGTGCGCACCGTGCCGGCGCCCGACAGCTACCGCCACGCGCCGGACGTGATGATGGAGAAATTCGGCCGCGACGTTCAGGCGGCCATCGACGACCTCAAGCGTCACGGCATCAAGCCGGCCATGCTGATCACCGACACGATCTTTTCGAGCGACGGCATCTTCGCCGGCCCGAAAGGCTTCCTCAAGCCCGCGGTAGACGCCATCCATGCGGCCGGCGGCCTCTTCGTCGCCGACGAGGTGCAACCCGGCTTCGGGCGCACGGGCGAAGCGATGTGGGGTTTCGAGCGCCATGGTGTCCGGCCCGACATGGTGACGATCGGCAAGCCGATGGGCAACGGATATCCCATGGCCGGCGTCGTGCTGCGGCCGGTAGTCGTCGCCGAGTTCGGCCCGCGCGCCCGCTATTTCAACACCTTCGGCGGTAACCCCGTCGCCGCCGCCGCCGGCAAGGCGGTGCTGGACACGATCCGCGAGGAAGGCCTGCAGGAAAATGCGCTTGAGGTCGGCCGCTACCTCCGGGAGGGGCTCGAAAGCCTTACCGACCGCTATCACGCCATCGGGGACGTGCGCGGCGCCGGCCTCTTCGTCGGCGTCGAGATCGTCGCCGACCCGGCGGCCAAATCGCCGGACGCGACGCTGACGACGCGTATCGTCAACGGCCTGCGCGAACGGCGCATTCTCATCAGCGCCTCCGGCCCGCGGGCGAACGTGCTGAAAATCCGCCCGCCGCTCGTCTTCTCGCGCGAGAACGCCGACATGCTGGTCGACAGCCTCGCCGATGTGCTGAAGACGCTCTGACGAAAAAGCCGGGCCACACCCCTTTCCGTCGTCATGGTCGGGCTTGACCCGACCATCCATCCAACCGCATGCCGCGGATCGTGGATCCTCGGGTCAAGCCGAGGATGACGCAGGAGAGGAAGGTAGTGCTCCCGGCGTTTCCCTGCGTGACCCGCTCAGACGAGCGCGGTCACCTGGATCTCCACGAGGAGCTCCGGCGTTGCGAGGCGGGCTTCGACGGTGGCGCGTACCGGCAGGTTGTCCGGGTCGACCCACTGGTCCCAGATTTCGTTCATCTGGGCGAAATGCGCGATGTCGCGCAGCCAGATGTTGGCGCTGAGGAGCTTGGCCTTCGACGTGCCGGCCTCTGCAAGCAGCGCGTCGATCTGGTCCAGGATGTGGCGGGTCTGCGCCTTGGCGTCGGCGCCTTCGCCCGTGACGCCCGCGGTGGTGACGATACCGTTGACGACGACGGCCTTGCAGAAGCGCTTGCCGGGTTCGATACGCTTGATCATGAAATCCTCCTTCTGGAATGGTTTTGCCGGATGGCGGCAGCGCGGCATCAATGCCCGAAAGGCCGGCATAGTGCAACGCGCGCAGGCGCAAATCCGCGAATATCACGTCCAGGCATAGCGCACGATGTGGAAGAAGACCGGCGCGGCGAAGACGAGGCTATCGGCCCTGTCGAGCATGCCGCCATGGCCCTCGATCATGTGCCCCCAGTCCTTGACGCCGCGGTCGCGCTTGATGGCTGAAGCGACGAGGCCGCCGAAGAAGCCCATGACGGAGGCGAGCGCGGCGAGCGTGCCGGCCTCCACCAGCGAGAACGGTGTTAGCCACCAGAGGCCCGCGCCGAGCAGCGAGGCGCTCGCGATACCGCCGATCAGGCCTTCCCAGGTCTTCGACGGCGAGACGGTCGGCGCGACCTTGTGACGGCCGAAGAGCTTGCCGAAGATATATTGCAGCACGTCGCTGCCCTGCACCGTCGCGATGAGGAAGGCGATGAGCAGCAGGCCCCGGCCCTCGTTGCCGGCAATCGGCAGCGTCACCAGCGCCGGCACATGGCTGATGCAATAGACCGAGAGCATGATGCCCCATTGCTGCTCGCTCACCCGCTCGAGAAACCGGGAGGTGTCGCCGCGGATCGCCGTGAGCGCCGGCATGGCGAGGAAGCAGTAGACGGGCACGAAGATGGAATAGAGCCCGTACCAGTCGATCCAGATGAGATAATACTGCACCGGGATGACGACGAGGAACATGCCGAGCAGCGTCCAGCGGTCGGCGCGGCGCGTGTTGGTGAGCGTCACATATTCACGCAGCGCCGCAAACGAGACGAAGGCGAAGAGCAGGACCACGCCGCCCTTGCCGAAGAGGAAGGCGACGCTGATGCCCGCCACCATGATCCACCAGGCCTTGATGCGCGCATTGAGGTTTTCCAGCGTCGACGGCAGAGGTTTTGCGGCGCGCCGGGAGAGCACGCCCGCAACGAGGCTTGCCGTCGCAAGCACGGTGACGAGGCCGAGGAAGAGGCGTGTCGTGTCGTCGTTCATCCGTTTCCATCCCTTTTCGGCGCGAGCGCCAGAAGCGCCTGCCGCGCCCGATCGAGAAAGGCCTTGCGGTCTTCCCCCGCTTCCAGCGCCATCGGCGCGCCGAAGACGACGCGGCAGAGCAGCGGCACGGGCAGCAGCGCGCCCTTCGGCAGGACGCGCGACATGTTCTCGATCCAGCAGGGCACGAGCTCGACGTCCGGCCGCGCGGCGGCAAGGTTGTAGAGGCCCGAGCGGAAGCGCAGCAGCGGCGCCTCGCCCATGTTGCGCGTGCCCTCCGGAAAGAAGATCAGCGACTGGCCGGCGTCGAGCGCACCCAGCATGACCTGCATGGGGTCAGCCGTGCGTTCCACCCAGTTGCGCTCGACCAGAACCGTGCGCAGCAGCCGGCCCGCGATGAAACGGCGCACGGGGCCGCCATTCCAGTAGTCCGCGCCGGCGACGGCGGCGGTGCGGGCGCGCTCGGCCGGCGGCAGGCAGGTCGAGACGAGGATGAAGTCGCCGTGGCTCGCATGGTTGGCGAAATAGATGCGCTGGCGGCCCCGCGGCGCCGCGCCGGCCCAGATCGGCCGCACTCCGGTGACGGCGCGCGACAGGACCGCCAGAACCGCGCCGGAAACCCGTTGCAGCAGCGTCATGCTCGGCCTCCCCCGGCCGCATCGAGCAGCAGGACGGCATAGAGGCAAAGAGCGATGACAACCGAGGCCCATTGCAGCCGCACGAGCCGCCGGCAGCCGGCAAGGCGTGCAGCAAGCGGAGCCGGTGCGGGGCTCTTTTTTCGAAGGCCCACGCGCGCCAGCACGTCGTCCACCGCGGCAAGGCCCGCTTCTTCCGTGCCATAAGAGGCGGCGAGACGGAAGAGCGCGGCGTCGAAGACGAGATGGGCGGAAAGGGCGAGCGGCAGGAGGCAGAAGGCGAGCAGCAATCCCCAGGCAAGCGGCCCGGCAAAGCCGTGTGCGCCCGCCGTCGGCGGCGCGGCGGCGAGGATCAGCACCGCGAGAAGCCCGCCTGCAAGGCCGTGGCGGCGAAGGCGGGCGACGATTGCCGACAAATCCGTCATCGCGCGGCCTCCTCGATGAGGGCATGAGCGGCAAAAGAAAGGTGCACCGGCCGGCCGGCGGCCCTCACCTGCTCGACGGCGGCCGCGGCATTCCCGGCCAGCCCCGACCGCACCAGCCAGCAGGCAGCGAGGAGGGCGCTGCGCTGGAAGCCGAGCGCGCAGCAGACAAGAACGGGGCCGCGCCGGCGAGCAATATCGAGCGCATCGGCCGCCGCGCGAAGACGCGCCACGGGAACCGGCAGCAGGTCGAGCGAGGCAAAGGCGTGCCAGTCAAGGCCGGGCAGCGCCGCGCCCGGCAGTTCCGCCGTCATGTCGATCACCGCGGCATAGGGGGAAAGCGCGCCCTTCCTCGGCAGGCGGCCGAGGAAGACGCCGTCCGCGATCTCCGCCGCCGCCGGTAGCCGCCGCGTCCACCAGAGGACGTTGAGCCGCACGCCGAGCCGGTAAGGCAGCGGCAACCAGCGGCTTGCAAGGCTGATGCGCCCGTCCGGCCGTTTCTGGAACGCGTCCGCGCCGCCGCCGGCATAGGCGAAGGCGACGATGGCCAGCGCAAGCGCCGGCCAGAGGAGGAGAAGGCCGGCGCCGGTGATGCGCATGGCCGCTATCGACAGGGCAAGGAAGATAGCCGCACCCGCCGCGTAGCAGGCGGCAAGCCGCCGGGCCTTCGGCTCCCCGGCCAGGCGAAAGCCGGAAAATGGCGCAGGCCCTTCGGCCGGAAACAGCCAGAGGGCGAAGAGGCCGAGCAGCGCGCCGGTCGGGATATCGATGGCATGGTGCTGCCATGTGGTCAGCACGGAAAGTCCGATCAGAAAGCACCAGACATGCCAGACGGTCCGCCACGCGCCGCGTAGCCGCCCCCGCCAGTGATCCCATATGATCACCAGCAGCGCGATATGCAGCGAGGGTGCCTGGTTGAACGGCTTGTCGAAGCCGCCGAGCACGTCGAACAGGAAGCCCGGCACGCCGTGCGTGTCCGGCCGCACGAAGATCGCCTGCAGGGGAAAGGCGATGAAGCAGAGGACAGCGACCACCTGCGCGACAAGATAACGCCGCGCCAGCCGCCCCACCTCCTGCGGCGTGTCGCAAACGAAGAGCGAAAGCGCGTAGAAGACGTTGATCGACCAGTAGGGCACGATCGTCCAGGCGATGAAGGGAATGTGCCGCTCCCAGCCGAAGGCGAGGTTCGGCACGTGCGTGCGCAGCGAGGCCAGCCAGTTCGACGTGCCGTAGGTAAGATAGAAGAACGGCCCGAGGACGGCGAGCCATAGCGCCGCCGCGCGTACGGCGGCGCGACGCGACAAGACCGGAACGGGTGCGACGCCCTCCCCCATGCCGGCCTCAGACGCGCTCGGCCAGCGACACGGTGAAGATGCCCCATCTGTCGATGCGCTGCTCGATCTTGCGGAAGCCGGCGGCGGTAACAAGCTGGTCCATCTCCTGCTGGCTGCGTCGCCGCATGATCCATGCCGCCCCGCCGCGATGGGACGTCAGCGCCCGGGCGATCATCTCGAGCTGCGGATGCCAGGGCTGGCCGGTATAGACGAGCAGCGCGCCCGGCTCCATCGCCCGCGCAAGACCCGTAAGCGAGGCCTCGATCAGCGCATTGTCCGGGAAGAGCTCGTAAAGGCCGGAGACGATGGCGAGCGTCGGCTTGGGCTCGATCTCCGCCAGCCCTTCCGTGTCGAAGGCGTCGGCGCGGCGGAAGGACGCGACGGATTGCAGGCCGCGCGCGGCGATCAGCGCCGTGCCCTTCTCGACATTGATCGGCGAATAATCCTGCAGGCGGATGCTTTCCGGCTTCGCCGCGGAGGCCGCGACGGCGTCGAGCACGTAGCGTCCGTGGCCGGCGGCGATGTCGAGGACGCGCAGCGGCCTGCCCTCGCCGGCAAGCCGCGCCAGCGCCCTGCCGATCAGTTCTTCCAGATGGACCTTGCGCTGGCGGATGCCGCGCCAGCCGATGGCGCTCAGGAACTGCCGGTCGACCAGCCGCCCGGCGGGCCCTAGGCCGCGGGCCTCGTCCTCGTAGACATAGTCCAGCGTCGAGCCGGAATCGAAGCCGGTGCGAAGGCCCGTGGCGATGCCCTTGGAGATGAGGCCGCCGAGGCGGATCGAGGCCCGCGTGAGCGCCCAATAGAGCCCTCGGGGAGAAAGAAGCGGCAGCGGGCTTGCCAGCCGGTCGGCCTCGTCGCGCGTCGCGCCGGAAAGATGCGCCTGCCGCAGGTCGGCGACGACCGGCGGTTCGGCGAAACGCGCCGTGACGAAGGCCCGCACCTTCTCCAGCGCCGTGGCCCGGTCCCGCTCGCCGAGCGTGTCGTGGTAGAAGCCGGGCAGGATGTGGCGCTCCTTGATGCTGCTGCCGAGATTTTCGAAGAAGCGATGCTGCGGCGCATGGCGCACGACGAAATCGCTGCCGGAGATGAGGACCTGCGTCGGCACCGTGATGGCACGGGCATCCGCCACCACGCGGCCCGCCGCCTCGTAGAGTTCCAGCAGGATGTTGGAGGCGATGGGACGGGTGATCAGCGGATCGGCCTCGAACGAGGCGATGCGCGCCGGATCGTGTGTCAGGAAGCAGGCCTTGACGTAGGAATTGACGAAGAACGGGCCTTTCAGCTTCTGCCAGAGGGCAATGCCTTCCCTCGCGAAGGGCACGTAGAGCTTCACGTCGAAGGCAGGCGAGGCGAGCACCAGCGCGCGGATGGAAGGCGCGTAGTCGTGCACCCAGGTCGCGGCCAGCACGGCGCCGACGCTCTGGGCGACGACGGCGATCCGCTCCATCGGGAAGCCCCCGGTTTCGACGATATGCTTCACGAAGCAGTCGAGGTCGCGCACCGAATGGGCGAAGGACGGCGAATGGCCCCTTTGCCCCGGCGAACGGCCGTGGCCGCGCGCATCCCAGGCATAGAAATCGAAATCGTCGAGCCCCAGTTCCTCCACGATATGGGCCACCCGGCCGCCATGCTCGTGGCCGCGATGCAGGAGCACGACAGCGCCCTTCGCCGTGCCGGAGCGGGCGGGCCAATGGCGGTAGAAGAGTTCCACGCCGTCATGGCTCGCGAACGCCGTTTCGATCATGCCGTCTTCCCTCTGCGTCGATGTCATCCCCACCTATACGGCTGAGTTGGCATGTTTGCAGTTGATTTTCGTGCAATTGGGCTTTCTTTTCAGGGGAATACTCGTGCGGACCGCGCCTTCATGTCGATCTACAAGCTGAAATCCTCCTTCCAGTCCCTGCTGCGCCCGCTCGTCGGGCGGCTCGCCGCGCTCGGCGTCACCGCCAACCAGGTGACCATCGTCGCGGCGGTCGTCTCGCTGGGGATCGGCGCGCTTCTCGCGCTCGACCCGCGGCCTGCGCTCTTCGCGCTCGTCCCGGTCTGGATGTTCGTGCGGATGGCGTTCAATGCCATAGACGGCATGCTCGCCCGCGAGCACGGCCAGCAAAGCCCGCTCGGCGGCTATCTCAACGAGCTTGCCGACGTGGTGTCCGATGCCGCGCTCTATGCGCCCTTCGCGCTCGTCGCGCCCTTCTCGCTGCCGTGGCTTTCCGCCGTCGTCTTCCTCTCGGCGCTGACGGAATTTGCCGGCGTGCTGGGCGTCGCGCACGGCAAGGGACGCAGCTACGAGGGGCCGATGGGCAAGAGCGACCGGGCGCTGCTCTTCGGCGCGCTCGGCGCGCTCGTCGCCGCCTTCGGCACGCTGCCGGCCTGGACCTGGCACATCCAGCCGATCGCCTGCGTGCTGCTTGCCTGGACGGTCGCCAACCGCGTGCGGGCGGGCCTCGCCTAACGCTTGCGGAAACGGCGCGGCGTCGAACGTCCCGTCACCTCGTCCCAGTGCTCGTCGGCGCGCCGCTCGAAGGTCGCCGCATCCCGGGCATCGCTCTGGTAGAAGGCGCCGCGCGGCACGTCGGGCGCATAGGCCTGCTCGCTCCAGCCGCGCGTGTCGTCATGCGGGAAGGCATAGCCGACATGGCCGAGCGCCGCCGCGCCCTTGTAGTGGGCGTCACGCAGGTGCATCGGCACGGCGGAAGGCGGCTCGGCCGCCACATGGGCGAGCGCCAGCGAGATGCCGCGGCAGGCGGAATTGGATTTCGGCGCGCGGGCGACATGGAGCGCGGCATGGGCGAGCACGATCTGCGCCTCGGGATAGCCGATCTTCTCCACCGCATGCAGCGCCGCCACGGCCGTCTGGAGCGCGGTGTTGTCGGCAAGGCCGACGTCTTCGGACGCGTGGATCATGATGCGCCGGGCGATGTAGCGCGGGTCCTCGCCGCCATGGACGAGCCGGGCGAGCCAGTAGAGCGTGGCGTCGGGGTCCGAGCCGCGCATGGATTTCACGAAGGCCGAGACGACGTCGTAATGCGCATCGCCCGTGCGGTCGTGGTTGACGGGCGCGGCCGCGTAGGCCTCCTCGACCGTCGCTTCCGTCACGACGACCGGCTCTCCCGGCGCATGACCGACGGCAAGGCTCTCCAGCACGGTCAGCGCGCGGCGGGCGTCGCCCCCGGAGCGGCCGGCGATGCGGCGAAGCTGTTCCGGCTCCAATTGAACCTCGATGCCCTGGTTCGCAAGATGGGCAAGGCCGCGCCGCACCACCTCCTCCATCTCCTCGATGCTCAACGGCTCCAGCTTCAGGATCGTCGATCGCGAGATCAGCGCGGGCGTCAGCGTGTGGTAGGGATTGCCCGTCGTCGCGCCGATGAAGTCGGCGACACCCTCCTCGCAGAGCGCGAGGAGATGGTCCTGCTGCGTGGCGCTGAAGCGGTGCACCTCGTCGGCGAAGAGCAGCGTCGGGCGCATGCGCGCCTCGTCGGCGATCTTGCGGATGTCGGCGACATTGTTATGGGCGGCGTGCAGCGGGCGGAAATTCTTGCCGAGCATGGTGCCGATGGCCCGGGCGATGGAGGTCTTGCCGAGGCCCGGCGGCCCGTAGAGGATGATGCTGCCGAGCCGGCCGGCGGCGATGCGCCGGCGCAGCATCGTGCCGGGGCCGATGATCTTCTCCTGGCCGATGACGTCGTCCAGCGTCGCCGGGCGCAGTTCGGCGGCAAGCGGCATGGAGCCGGTGCGCGGCGCGGCGTCGAAAAGATCGCTCATCGGAACCTCCATCGGAAATCGGCTGGCCCCGTCTAGCCGCCCGCGCGATGGGGGTCAAAGGAAACCGTCAGGCGGGCCGGCGCCGCACCGCCATCGCCGTCACCTCGACGCGCATGCCGGGATCGGCGAGCGCGCTGACGCCGACCGCGCAGCGCACCGGATAGGGCTTCTTGAAATAGGCGCAGTAGACCTCGTTGAAGACCGGGCGCTCGGCCATGTCTGTGAGGTAGATCGTCAGGTGGATCACGTCGGCAAGGCTGCTGCCGGCCTTTTCCAGCGAGGCCTTCAGGCTCTCCAGCGTGCATGTGCTCTGCGTGCGGATATCGCCTGTCTCGATGGAGCCATCGGCCTTGAGCGGGATATGCGTCGTCATCAGGAGGTTGCCGAGGCCGGCGACGTCGGAGGAAATCTCGCTCTCGTCCGTATCCTCGATGAAGAAGGGGGCGTTGTCTTCGGCCATGGCGATTCTCCTCTGTGGTGTTGCAGGAAGCGACACAGGCTTTCGCGCCATCCGTCAACCGGAAATCGGCGGATCGAGCCCGAGCGGATCGGCGACGCGCGGCCAGATGTCGAGGCGCGCCTTGCGGTAGGCGGTCGTCGCAGGATCGGTCGGATAGGAGGTCGGCGCGGCGATATAGACGATCTTCGAGGAGACCGGCTCGAAGCCGGCATGGAAATGGTTGGTCGACTTGACCAGCAGGAAGGCCTTCTTCGTGAAATCCACGCCCTGGTTGGAGAAGATATCCGGCTCGTAGGTCTGGGTGCGGCTGGTGATCAGCACGATGTCAATGCTCGTGCCGACCGGGCGCACGACCGCCGTGCTGCCGAGCGTCACGCGGCTGGCACGAAAACTCTGCCAGCCGGCATCGAAGACATGTTCGACCGTTACGCGCAGGTCGAGCGGCTCGCCGCCCTCCGGCCCCGACTTGCCGCCGAAGCGCAGCGCCAGCTCCGCCCCCTCGCCCGCCGCATGGCAGAAGGCGACGGCGATGGGGTCCCAGATCGTCGCGACCGCCACGTCCTCGAAGCCGCGCTCGATCATCCGGCGCAGGATATGCGTCGCATCGCCCGCCACGCCGCCGCCGGGATTGTCCCAGACATCGGCGATCGTCACCGGCTTTTCCGGCCGCCCGGCGCGGATGGCGATGGCTAGGTCGAGGCCGGCCTCGGTATTGCGCATCGGCATGGCGGTCGTCCTGCGCAGACCGTAAAGCTCGGCACCGAGCCGCTGCGCCAGCGCATCGCCCTTCGCCCTGTCGCCGTCCGTCACGACGACGATGCGCGTTCCCATCTCCGGCACGTCGCCGGCCATGAAGCCGTGGATGACGGCGACGGAGAGGATGCCGTCGCGCCCTTCCAGCGCCTTCAACCGGTCGACGAAGGAGCGCATCGGCTCGCGGCTCGTCGGGTAGATGGTGATCATCCGGCAGTCGAAGGTGGAGATGACCGGGCGGATCTCACCCTTCAGGGTGCGCAGCGCAAGATCGACGACATGCTCGCCGCGCTCCTCGAAATCCGTATGCGGGAACTCGAGGAACGCCGCCATCAGGTCAAGATTGGCAACGCGCTTGGCCGTCAGATGGCTGTGCGGGTCGAATTCGGCGGCGACCAGCACGCCGGGGCCGACGAGATCACGGATGCGGGTCAGCAAATCGCCCTCGGGGTCGTCGTAGCCCTGTGCCACCATCGCGCCGTGCAGGCCCAGCACGACGGCATCGACGGGCAGAGCGGCGGCAAGCTCGCCGAGGATCAGGTCGCGCAGACCCTCATAAGTCTGCCGCTGGATGAGGCCGGCCGGCTCCGCCCAGCAGGACGTGCCCTCGATGACGGTAAAGCCCTCCGCCTTCCCGCGACGGCGCAGGATCGGCACGACGGAGGAGCAGAGCGTCGGCGTTTCCGGATGCTCTCCCGGCCCCGCATAGAACGCCGCCTTGAAGGCGGTGAGGTCCGTCGGCACGGGAGAAAAGGTGTTGGTCTCGGTGGCGAGCGACGCGGTGAAGATGCGCATGCCGTTCATTCCTGACGTTCGATGTGTAATTCGTTTTCACAGATGAGCTATTGTTTCTATCATCGTCAATACGGAATGCCTCTTTATGAAAATCTATTACAGAAACCGGTCACCAACGTCCTAATGGATCCTTCCGACACCTTTTTATTATCCTGCTCGCCGACGGCGAGCTGGTGGATGAGCGAGGAGACGATCTCGCCACCGGCGGCAGCGCGGAACGGCAAGCGCTTCGTCGCAGCCAACTTACGGCCGACGCCAGAGAGTAGAGATCGCAGAGGCGACGCATAAGGCCAGCCCCTTCGGATGCTTCGCCCCTGCGGACTCCCGGCAAAATGACGAACGCAGCCCCCTTTGCGGCGCAGCCGAGCGCACGGCCCGAAGGACGGCACCAAAGCGTTCCGCGCTGCAATGATGGATCAGGGCTTCGAGGGAGAGGCTTTTTCAAGCCGCTTAACGGCTTTCGCGTCGGAAGCCTGCTTGTGCAGCGCGTCCCAATCGTCAGGCGGATTGCCGTCGTCCAGCATCCCCTTGAACACTTTGTAGGCGTCCGTTTTGGAGCCATAGGCCCGCAAGGTGTTCTCGTCGTTCACCCAGGCAAAGATGATGACCTTGCTGGCGCTGCTGTAGCGGAAGAACAGCCGAAAGCGGCCATTACCGAACTTGGCACGAAGCCAATGCTTGCGATCATCGCCAAGGGTTGAGCTTTGGCGATAGATCGCGACCGTCGGGTCCGAAGGGACCGTGGCGGTGACGAGCTGGACCAAGGCGGCGAGAAGCTTGGCGTCGGCGGATTTTTTGTACTCGTCGAGTTTCTTTTCGTTGAGCGCATCGACCGTCTCGATCAGCTTTTCCCACTGATCGAGAAAGAGACGGTGCACGAGGACGGTCCAACCATTGATCGTCAGCATATCAAATCGAAACGCTCCCCTCGATCTCGGCATCGAGATCGACCGTCATGCCTGCCGTTAGGGCAACAGCTTGGTCGAGTAGAGATTGCGGGAACGCAAGGACGGATTTTTCAGGGTGTCTGACCATATCCCGAGCCAGAAATTCGAGAAAGCGGTCGATCACGGGATCGGCAGTTTCCTCGACTTCCGCTTTCTGGATATAGACGCGGCGCTGTTCATCGACGAAAAAGGCAATGCGCCCGCCGTAATCCACGCCCAGCGCCTGCCGGACAGACTTGGGCACGGTGGTCTGTCCCTTGGCGGTGATGGTACTTTCTTCTTTCAGTAGCGCTCCCATGGCGGGCCTCCAAACGTTATCTGGACGGTATGTAAGGAATTTTCCTTACTAAATCAAGAAGTGCCTGTGGCGGCCTGATCCGCCGGGCCCTCGTTTCACTGTCTGGCCGATACCGCCGCGAGCCGCGTCAGGGCGGACGCGAAGACGAAGGCCCCGCCGATGATGCAGAAGATTTACCGCCAGATTTCGGAGGGCACGGCTTGCTTGGTGACGCCGTGGATCAGCCCATCGCTCGCGATGGCGGTGGGCGCGGCGAAGACCAGGGCCACGATCAGGCGCAGGATTGGTGCGCGCAGCGGGTCGAACAACCGCGCCATCACGCCAACGACGGCGACAACGCCGACAAGGCCCGCCCCGATGAATCCCGCTCCGGTCTGATAGAATAACTGCGCTGCGCTGACGCCGAGCATAAGGGCAAGGCGTAGGTAACGAGCGCATAACCGATATACCCAAGCCGCTTCTTGATCGGGTGATTGAATGCTGGCCCACCACGTCGGCACAATCATCCCTCAGTCCCGGCCCCAAACTCGACGTTTGCAGTTGCCTTGCCGATAATATTAGGATCGCACAATAGCGCTATCAGTGCTAGTGTGCGAGACAATGTTAAAAAGCGGCATCAGAGGTGGCTCGGTTTGTCTGAACAGCTTTATGCCGATTGCTAAGTGGTTTCCGGCGCTGTTTATGCCGCGAGTGGAATTGTCTGCGGCTGGTTGAAGTAGACCTGATCCGGCGTTTTCCGGT
>Ga0182737_1000910_pt1 | contig 33728 bp, 33 predicted proteins | sample eDN5th30CBELigOP_FD_128878 | JGI IMG/M metagenome (GOLD analysis project Ga0182737, IMG submission 128878) | Enriched Organic Plus compost microbial communities from Emeryville, California, USA - eDNA 5th pass 30_C BE-Lig OP (version 2) (version 2) ... | reverse complement strand
CCCCGGACTTGGTCTTCGGGGACTTCTCGTCGTCGGCGGGACCTGACGGGAGGCCGTCGTCGACCGGGAGGTCATCGGGGTCGAGCACACCGGCATCGACGAGCTTCTGCGTCGCGACATCGGGTGCGGCCGCGGCGATGCCGGGCAGGTCGGCGTCGCTGGCGACGCCGTGTGCGGGAGAGTCGGCCCGCGTGAGCGACACGACGGTGGCGGCCGCGATCAGCGACATCGCGAGCGCGGCGACGCCGCGACCCAGGGGTGAGATCGTCACGGTGGGAGTACTTCCGGTGGGAGCGTGGGGAATGCTCGGGCCACGATATCCCTCCAGGACGGAGGAAGTCACGTCGGACGTGGCACAGTGTGACCCGACGAACGTGGTGTCGCGAGGCGAGGAGAGCAGATGAACCAGCCGTCATCGCGCGCCGACAGCGCGGCGGCCTCGGCGCTCGAGGTCCAGGCGTGAGCGACGCGATCGACGATCACTTCGTCGCCCAGGTGCGTTCCTGGGCCGACGAGCCGAGGTCCGTCCTGGACTTCGCCGATCCCCAGGGCCGGCATCTGGATCCGTCGCGCCTGCTGGCCCTGCTCGAGGCTCAGGTGCAGAGCCGGCATCTCGATTTCGCCGCACGCTGGATGCACGGCCAGGGCGAGGGGTTCTACACGATCGGGTCGGCCGGGCACGAGAGCAATGCCGCCGTGGCCGCCGCGCTGAGGGTGACCGATCCGGCGCTGCTGCACTACCGGTCGGGCGCCTTCTATGCTGCACGCGCCCAACAGCACGCGGGTTCGACCCCGGTGATCGACGTGCTGGCCTCACTGGCGTCGTCGATCGACGACCCGATCTCGCACGGACGCCACAAGGTGTTCGGGCACCCCGATCTCTCGATCATCCCGCAGACGTCGACGATCGGCTCCCACCTGCCGCGGGCGGTCGGCCTGGCGTTCATGCTGCCCCGTGCCCATCAGCTCGGCGCGGACGTGCCGTGGCCGGCCGACTCGGTCGTCGTGACCAGCTTCGGTGACGCGTCGGTCAACCACTCGACGACGACGGGCGCCCTGAACAGCGCGTCGTACATCACGCATCGTGGACTGCCGCTGCCGCTGCTCATGGTGTGCGAGGACAACGGCATCGGCATCAGCACGCCGACACCGGCCGGCTGGATCGAGGCGGCGTTGTCGGGGCGCCCGGGCATCGAGTACGTCCCACTCGACGGAACCCGCCCGGCCGAGGCGCTCACCGTCCTCGACGACGTGGTGGCGGGCATCCGTGCCACGCGGCGCCCGGCCCTCGTACACCTGCGCACGGTGCGGTTCATGGGTCATGCCGGATCCGATGTCGAGTCTGCCTATCGTCCGGCCCGGCAGATCACGGCCGACCGTGCACGCGACCCGATCCTCGCCACGGCGGCGACGCTGGTGGCCGGTGGTGTCCTGCGGCCCAGTGATGTGCTCGGCTGGTACGAGGCGACGCGCGAGTTCGTGATGGCCGAGGCCAAGCTGATGTGCGGGCCGCGCCGCCTGGAGTCCGCCGAGGAGGTGATGTCGCCCCTGACGGTCCGCCGGTCGCGATCGGTCCGGTTGTCCGCCTCGGCCTCGGCGGCCGACGAGCGCCGGCACGAGGTGTTCCGCGGGCGGCTGCCCGAGCACCACGAGCCGTTGACCCTGGCCGGGGCGATCAACGCGACGCTGTTCGACCTGATGGCCTCGCGGCCGCATCTCGTGGTGTTCGGTGAGGACGTCGCCGTCAAGGGCGGTGTGTACGGGGTCACCCGCGGTCTGTACCGCGAGTTCGGCCCGCGGCGTGTGTTCGACTCGATCCTCGACGAGCAGACGATCCTCGGCACCGGACTGGGCGCCGGCCTGGCCGGGCTGCTGCCGATCGCGGAGATCCAGTACCTGGCCTACCTGCACAACGCCGAGGACCAGCTGCGGGGCGAAGGCGCTTCGCTCGCGTTCTTCTCCGACGGCCAGTTCGCCAATCCGATGGTCGTGCGGATCCCGGGCCTGGCCTATCAGCGGGGATTCGGCGGTCATTTCCACAACGACGACTCGGTCGCGGTCCTGCGTGACATCCCCGGATTGATCGTGGCCTGTCCGGGGCATCCGTCGTCGGCCTCCGAGTTGCTGCGCACCTGCGTGGCACTGGCCGAGGAGGAGGGACGGGTCTGCGTGTTCCTCGAGCCCATCGCGCAGTATCACCAGCGGGATCTGACCGACGGCGACGGCATGTGGCTGACGCACTACGTCGAGCCCGCTCTCGACCTGCGGCGGGAGGTCTTCGGAGTGACGGCGTCGTACGGCGACGGCACCGATCTGCTGCTCGTGACGTTCGGCAACGGTGTGCGGCTCAGCATGGAGGCCGCGATGGTGCTCGAGGCCGAGGGCATCGGCTGCACGGTGCTCGATCTGCGGTGGCTCGCTCCGCTGCCCGTCGACGACCTGCTCGAGCAGGTCGAGGCGCACCGCCGCGTGCTCGTGGTCGACGAGACCCGGCGCAGCGGCGGCGTCGCCGAATCGGTGCTCGCGGTCTTGGCCGATGCCGGCTTCGACGGAACCGTGCGCCGTGTCACCAGCGAGGACTCGTACGTTCCCTTGGGACCTGCGGCCGACCACGTGCTCTTGTCTGCGACGGACGTGGTCGTGGCGGGTCGCGCGATGGTCCGTCCCGGCCGATAAGGTGGATGTGATGCCGATCACGCCCGACACCCAGGGCGCTGACATCGGCGACGTCCCGTAATCGACCGGCGCGTGATCCGCGTCCGGGTGCATCAGGAGGCACGATGGCGCGTTCGGTCAATCAGGTGGCCGTGTTCGGACTGGGCAAGGTGGGCGAGCTGGTCGCCGTCCTGCTCGGCGAGTCCGGCTTCAAGGTGGTCGGCTACGACGCCGCACCGCGGGCCCTCGACGCCGACTTCGAGGTCAAACCACTCGACATCAAGGACTCCGCAGGACTCGGCGAGGCGTTGCGGGGCGTCGACGCCGTGGTGTCGTGCCTGCCGTATCACCTGAACATCGATGTCGCTGAGGCCGCGTACGCCGCCGGCACGCACTACTTCGACCTGACCGAGGACGTCCCCACCACGAATCGGGTCATCGAGCTGTCCGCCGAACGCCCTGAGAGCGTCTTCGCGCCGCAGTGCGGGCTGGCGCCGGGGCTGATCGGCATCGTGGGCGCGTCACTTGCCTCCAGGTTCGATCAGATCCGCTCGATCGAGTTGAAGGTCGGCGCGCTGCCGCAGAACCCCACCGGCCTGCTGGGTTATGCGTTCAACTGGTCTGCGGAGGGCGTCGTCAACGAGTACCTCAACGACTGCGAGGTGCTCAGGCAGGGGCGCCGCCAGATGGTTCCGGCGATGACCGAGAAGGAGCGGGTCTTCATCGGAGGCATCGAGCTGGAGGCCGCACTGACGTCGGGTGGTCTCGGCACCATGTGCCAGACGTATGAGGGTCGCGCCACTCGACTGGACTACAAGACGCTGCGCTATCCGGGCCATTTCCGGCAGATGCACTTCCTGTTCGACGAGCTGAACCTGCGTGATCGTCGTGACCTGGTGGGGGAGCTGCTGGTCGACGCCAAGCCGCCGGTCAACGACGATGTCGTGTACCTGCACGCCGCCGTCGAGGGCGTCAAGGACGGGCAGCCGTTCCGCGAGAACTATGTGCGCGGGTATCTGCCGATCCAGATCGGTGGACGCGAGTGGCGGGCGATCTCATGGACTACGGCGGCGTCGATCGTCGCGGTCGTCGAGCTGGTGGCCGACGGACGCCTGCCGCAGCACGGCTTCATCCGCCAGGAGGACATCGCGCTGACCGATCTGTTCTCGACGACCGCGGGTGCGCATTTCGAGACGTCAGCCCTCACGACAGGAGCCAGGCAGTGACTCACGACGTGGCCGTACGGGCCCGCGACATCCTCGACCGCCTCGGCGTCGCCGACCCCTTCGGCGAACACGGCGACCTCGAGTGCCGTTCCCCGATCGACGGTGAGCTGATCGGCCGGATCGACGCGCACACTCCGGACCGGGTCGGTGCGACGGTGGGCCGTGCGCAGGCGGCGTTCGAGCAGTGGCGCACCGTGCCCGCCCCGGTGCGCGGCCGGCTGGTGCGCGAGCTGGGCGAGCTGCTGCGTGAGCACAAGGACGATCTGGGTGCCCTGGTGTCGATCGAGGCCGGCAAGATCGTGTCCGAGGGCCTGGGCGAGGTCCAGGAGATGATCGATATCTGCGATCTGGCGGTCGGCCTGTCACGCCAGCTGCACGGTCTGACGATCGCCACGGAGCGCCCTGGGCACCGGATGATGGAGCAGTGGCATCCCCTGGGCGTGGTGGGTGTGATCTCGGCGTTCAACTTCCCGGTGGCGGTCTGGTCTTGGAACGCGGCGCTGGCCTTCGTGTGCGGCGATGCGGTGGTGTGGAAGCCCTCGGAGAAGACCCTGCTGACGGCGATCGCCTGTCAGGCCCTGGTCGCCGAGGCCGCGCGCCGGGCCGGGGCTCCCGAGCACGTGTCGCAGATCGTGCTGGGCGGGCGTGAGGTCGGCGAAGCGCTCGTCGACGATCCGCGGGTGCCCCTGGTGTCGGCCACGGGTTCGACCCGTATGGGTCGGCAGGTCGCGCCGCGGGTCGCCGCCCGCCTCGGTCGCACGCTGCTCGAACTGGGTGGCAACAACGCCGCGATCGTCGCACCGTCGGCCGATTTGGATCTGGCGGTACGGGGCATCGTGTTCTCGGCCGTCGGGACGGCCGGTCAGCGCTGCACGTCGCTGCGGCGGGTCATCGTGCACGAGTCGGTCAAGGACGATCTCGTGGCGCGGCTGAAGGCGGCCTACGAGACGTTGCCGATCGGGTCGCCGCTGGACGCCTCGACCTTGGTCGGGCCGCTGATCGATCCGGCCGCCGCCGAGGCGTTCGAGGCCGCGATCGGTCAGGCGGTGGCCGATGGCGGCATGGTGGTCACGGGTGGCACGCGTGCCGATGTTCCCGGCGGTGGGGTGTACGTGCGGCCCGCGATCGTCGACATGCCGGAGCAGACCGAGATCGTGAAGGCCGAGACGTTCGCGCCGCTGCTGTACGTCCTGACGTACGCAGAGCTCGGCGAGGCCCTCGCGTTGCACAATGCGGTGTCGCAAGGCCTGTCGTCGTCGATCTTCACGCTCGACGTCCGCGAAGCCGAGACGTTCGTGTCGGCGGTCGGCTCCGACTGCGGTATCGCGAACGTCAACATCGGCCCGTCGGGTGCCGAGATCGGCGGTGCGTTCGGCGGAGAGAAGGACACCGGTGGCGGCCGTGAGTCGGGTTCCGACGCCTGGCGCGCCTATATGCGCCGGGCGACCAACACCGTGAACTACTCGACCGAGCTCCCGTTGGCCCAGGGCGTGGAGTTCGGCTGAGCCGGGTTGCAGGTTTCACACGCTGGCGTGTGAAACCTGCGTTCGCAACAACAAGCTACTTGTTGTCAGCGCCGGTTTCTTGTTGTCTCGATTCCGGTGCGGGGCGCCTCAGTCCGGCCGCTGACGGAGTTGCTTGGTCTGGGAGCGGCGCTTCTTGGCATCGAGTCGCCGTTGGGCCGAGGCCTTCGACGGCTTGGTCGGCCGGCGGATCTTGGGTGGCACGATGGCGCGTTCGACCAGGTTCTCGAGCCGGGTGAGCGCCGCCTCGCGGTTGCGATGCTGGGAGCGGTACTGCGACGAGACGACCGTGATCTGACCATCGACCAAGCGCGATCTCAGCCGGGTTGCGGCGAGATCGCGCTGGGTCGACGACAGGACGGTCGTCTCGGCGAGCGACCAGATCAGCTCCACGCGGGTGTCGCTGGTGTTGACATGCTGGCCGCCCGGGCCCGAGCTGCGGCTGAATCTCCAGCGCAGCTCGGACTCAGGGATCGACAGGCGTCCGTGGCGGCTCACTCACTCAGGATGCGGTACAGCGCCTTGCGCGCGTCGTCCAGGGCCTCGGCGGCCGCGGACTGCTGCTCCGGGGTGCCCTGGGCCGCGACCTGCTTCCAGGCCTGCAGGAAGGACTTCAGCGACCGGGCCAGCTGCCGGGCCTCGTCGGTGCGCTGGGGTCCGTCGGGCTGTTCCCACGGGGTGCCGAGCTCGTCGCGGTGCTCCTCGACGTAGGTTCGGCCGCCGGCTGTCAGACTCGCGGTCTTGCGACCGTCGACGCGCTCGAACTCGACGAGGCCTTCGTCCTCGAGCTGCTGCAGGACGGGGTAGATCGAGCCCGGGCTCGGTGTCCAGGTGCCGTCGGAGCGTTCGCCGATCTCCTGGATCAGGTCGTAGCCGTGGCGCGGCTGCTCGGCGAGCAGCAGGAGCGCCGCGGCGCGGACGTCGCCGCCTCGCCCGCCCCGGCGGCGCCCTCGGGGGCGTCCGCGGCCGGCGGGGCCGAGGTCGAAGGTGAACTCGCGGCCGAGCCCGTGGGTGGGGTCGAAGCCGTGGCGGTTGCGGTGCGGGTGCATGGACTCGTGCTTCATGGGGGTCTCCCTGAGATATGGGGACCGGGATCGCTGTGATCGATCGCCGATCGGTTGATGATGCGTTAACGATATATCGCTATCATGTCGATAGTCAAGCCAGGAAGCATGACGAGATGAGAGCGGTGAGCCGATGCCGTATCCAAAGCGTCGATAGGGCATCAGCTCACCGCTCCCGGTGGCGTGTCGCAGGAGCGGTGCGTCAGCCGCCGGCGACGTAGTTGCTCAGCTGATCGCGTTCGAACGCCAACTGATCCATACGATGCTTGACGGCATCGCCGATGCTGAGCACGCCCACCAGTCGACCGTCGTCGAGCACCGGTACGTGGCGCACGCGGTGATCGGTCATGGTGGTGAGCAGTGACTCGAACGAGTCGTCGGGGCCGCAACTGCGCAGATCGGTGGTCATGATCTGCGAGACCGGGACCGAGCGGGCGTCGTCGATGCCGCGCAACTTGCGCACCACATCGCGCTCGCTGACGATACCCAGCACATCGGAGCCGTCGCTGCTGACGACCAGTGCGCCGACGTTGTGTTCGGCGAGTGCGTCGAGCAGTGCAGCGATGGTGGCGTCGGGCGAGATCGTGTAGACCTCGTCGTTGCCCTTGGACCCGAGGACGTCGCGTACCTGCACCATGCGGTGACTCTAGTGTGCGAACCGCGTCGTGGCTACGACCTCAGGGCGCCTCGTCGAACGGGCGCCGCGAGAAGTCGAAGGCGTGGACGTTGCTCTGGGGGGCTGGGCTGTCGGGCGCGGGATCGGCGACGGGCCCGGGCGCATCGGTGCAGGGCTCGTCGGTCCAGGTCTCGTCGAGGGAATCCGGCGTATCGGGGAAGTGGCCGACGTAGGCCATCGCGTCGTCGTGAAGCGGACCGTTCGTGGCCAAGGCGTTGTCGCCCCACGGCCCGGGTTCGCCGGCGAGGCTGGTGAACCGGCCACCCGCCTCGCGCACGATGATGTCGAGCGCCGCCATGTCCCAGACCTTCAGCTCCGGCTCGGCCGCGATGTCGACGGCGCCCTCGGCGATCAGCATGTACGACCAGAAGTCGCCGAACCCCCGCGTGCGCCAACAGCGGCGGAGTAGAGCGTTGAACGCCTGGGCCTTGCCGATCTCCTCCCAGCCACCCAGTGAGGCGTACGACAGCGAAGCGTCGCCGAGCCGGGAGACCTGCGAGACCTGGATCTGGCGTGAGTTCAGCAGGGACTTGCCGGTGTAGGCGCCGGCCCCCTTGGCGGCCCACCAGCGTCGTCCGAGTGCCGGTGCGGAGACGCATCCGGCGACGATCTCGCCATCGTCCTCGAGGGCGATCAGGGTGGCCCAGACCGGGACGCCGCGCACGAAGTTGGCCGTTCCGTCGATCGGATCGACGATCCACCGGCGCTTGCGGGTGTCGCTCGTTCCGGGGACCTCGCCCGACTCCTCACCGAGGACCGCGTCACGGGGACGACTCGACCGCAGGGTACGGCGGATCGCGTCCTCGGCGGCCTGGTCGGACTCGGTCACATACGACATGTCGGGCTTGGTCGAGACCTGTAGGTCGACCGCGCCGAATCGGTCCATGGTCTGGTTGTCGGCCGCGTCCGCGAGGACGTGTGCCAACCGCAGATCATCGGTGTATTCCAGGGCCATGCCCCCCACCTTAGGGCCGCGTCGTGGTGAACTCAGGCAAGCTGGTCGCGGGAGGCCCAGATGCGTCGGAACGACGCGACACGAGCCTCGGCGAGCCGGCCGTCGGCCGCCGCGGTGTCGAGGGCGCACTCGGGCTCGTCGGCGGCATGGGTGCAGCCGCGCGGACAACCGGCCGCGACCTCGTCGAGATCCGGGAACGCCCGGATCAGGTGGGACGGCTCGACGTGCGCCAGGCCGAATGATCGGATGCCCGGCGTGTCGATGATCCGTCCGTCGCCGGGCGGGGGCAGTTCCAGGCTGATGGCCGAGGTCGACGTGTGCCGGCCGCGGCCCGTCACCTCGTTGACGTGGCTCGTGACCCGATCGGCGTCGGGAACCAGGGCGTTGACCAAGGTCGACTTGCCCACGCCGCTGTGGCCCACCAGGACCGTGGTGTGTCCCGACAGCGCGGCACGGATCTCGGCGAGATCGTCGCCGCGGCGGGTGACCAGCACGCCGACGTCGAGCGGTTCGAGCTCGGCCAGAATCTGGGTGGGATCGGCCAGATCGGCCTTCGTCAGGCAGACCAGGGGAGTCATGCTGGCATCGAATGCCGCGACCAGGCACCGGTCGATCAGGCCGGGGCGCGGGGGAGGATCGGCGAGGGCCGCCACGACCATCAGCTGATCGGCGTTCGCCACGACGATGCGCTCGATCGGGTCGTCGTCATCGGCCGTGCGACGCAGGACCGTGTCGCGTTCCTCGACCTCGACGATCCGTGCCAGGGTGCCGTCGGCGCCGGTGAGATCACCGACGACGCGCACGACATCGCCGACCACGACGCCCTGGCGCCCGAGCGTGCGCGCCTTGACCGCGGTCAAGGCCGTCCGGTCGTCGAGGTGCACGGTGTAGCGGCCACGATCGATCGTGATGACCCGGGCGATGGCGGCATCGTCGTAGGTGGGCCGCACCTTCGTCCGGGGCTGGGTGCGCCGCCGCGGGCGGTCGAACGCCTCGTGGTCGTCGTCGTGGCGCATCGCCCCCTTGCGGCCGGCCATCAGGACGTCATCGCCCGTTCCCAGACAGGAGCGAAGTTCGGATACGTCTTGATCGTCGTCACGACGTTCTCGACGAGCAGATCGGGCACCCGGAGCGCCAGGACCACGGCCGCATGCGCCATGCGATGGTCGTGGTAGGTCTGGAACGTCTCGCCGTGCAGGGGGCGAGGTTCGATCTCGAGGCCGTCGTCGGTCTCGGTGACGTGACCACCCAGACGGTTGATCTCGGTGGCCAGCGCGGCGAGCCGATCGGTCTCGTGCCCGCGCAGGTGCGCGATGCCGGTCAGGCGTGACGGACCTTCGGCCAGGGCCGCGACGGCGGCGACCACCGGGGTCAGCTCGCCGACATCGCCCAGGTCGAGGTCGACGCCGCGCAGGTGATCGCCGGCGGTGAACACCAGGTCGTCGCCGGACCGTTCCGCGCTGCCGCCGAACGCCTCGGCGATCTCACGCCATCGATCGCCCGCCTGCTGGGTGACGCCCGGCCAGGACTTGATGACCACGCGGCCACCGGTCACGAGCGCGGCCGCGATGAACGGTCCGGCATTGGACAGATCGGGCTCGATCACGACGTCGAGCGCCGCGACCGTGCCACGCGGCACCTGCCAGTGGCCCGGAGCGCTCGCGACCTCGACGCCGCGTTTGCGCAGCTCGGCCACCGTCATGTCGACGTGAGGCTGCGAGGGCATGCGTTCGCCGACGTGGCGCAGGTCGAGGCCGTCGACGAACCGGGGCGCGGCGAGGAGGAGGGACGACACGAACTGACTGCTGGCCGAGGCGTCGATCTCGAGCGCACCGCCGACGACCTCGCCGGTGCCGGAGACCGTGAAGGGCAGCGTGCCCCGCCCGCCGTCGTCGACGTCGACGCCGAGGTCGCGCAGGCTCTGGAGCGTGGTGTGCATAGGGCGCTGGCGAGCCTGCTCGTCGCCGTCGAACGTGACGGCTGCCGTGCCGAGCGCGGCGAGGGGAGGCACGAACCGCATCACGGTTCCCGCGAGCCCGCAGTCGATCGTGACGGGATCATCGGAGCCGCCGCCGATCGGCGAGACCGTCCATTCCATGCCGTCGCGCCGCACGCCGGCTCCGAGGGCCGTCAGGGCCGACACCATCAGCGCGGTGTCGCGCGATGCGAGCGGCCGTGTCAGGACCGAGGGGCTCTCGCCGATGGCGGCCAGAAGCAGCGCACGATTGGTGATCGACTTCGATCCCGGCACACTGATCGTGCCGTCGAACGGCTCGGAGCGGTACGGAGACAGCCACGGCAGCGGCACGTCTCGGGCGGGCTTCATCCACGGAGGGTTGGTCATCGTCCCTCAGCGTAGTGGTGCCCGTGCGGTGCCTGCGCTGGTCGCGGAGTGATCGATGCGATGGAATGCGGGTCCGGGGTCAGAACGGGGGCCACGGAACCGCCGGCATGGGACCTTGCGGGGCCGGGAACACCGGATGGGCCAGCAGCCGGTCGCACCGCTGGCGCAGGGCCCCGACCTCGTCGGGTGTGATCAGGTCCGTCAGGGCCGCGGTGAGGTCGCCGTCGAGGGCGTCGCGCACGTTCTGGACGCCTGCCAGCTCGCCGTCGGTCAGGGGTTGGTCGATCCAGCCCCACAGCACGGTCCGCAGCTTGTGATCGGAGTGGAACGTCAGGCCGTGGTCCACGCCGTGGCGATGACCGTCGGGCATGGCGAGGACGTGCCCGCCTTTGCGATCGGCGTTGTTGGTGACGATGTCGAAGACCGCCATCCGCCGTAGCGCAGGCGAGTCCTCATGCACCAGCGAGACCGGGCGGTCCTCGGCGTCGAACCCGTCGATCACGGTGAGCCACTCGGGCCCGCTGGTGCCGGCCGGCACCAGGGTGACGGCCTCGCGGTCAGGATCGACCTCGCACCATTCCTGGAACATGCCCGGCCCGTGAGGACCGTCGCCCCACCAGGTGCGGGGCGCGATGTTCCAGCCGAACGCCTGCGATACCAGGTACGCGGCCACCTCGCGGCCCGCGAGGGTGCCGTCGGGGAAGTCCCACAGCGGTCTCTCGCCCGCGACGGGCTTGTAGACGACCTCGCGATCGCCGAGACGACCGACGAACGTCGCGTTCGACGCGACGATCAGGCGGCCGGTCAGTTCGAGGTCGGTCACCGGAAGCCGTCGGGCAGGTCGCAGACGTGGTCGTCGCCGTCCATCGGCGCTCCGCACAGGGAGCACGCCGGCCGGCCGGCCGAGACCACCTCGCGCGTGCGTTTGGTGAAGGCTCGTGCGCTACCCACCGGGAGCCGCACCAGCAGCACCTCGGCCGGTTCGGACATGTCGTCCTCGACGAGCGGGAACGCCTCGATCACGATCTGCGCCGTACTGGGGTCCCAGCCCAGACTCATGTCGCCGACACGGAACTGCTCGGCGACCGGCTCGTCGAGCGGCGCCGTGTCGTCGAGTTCGGGTGCGGTCTCGGGTGGGACGCTGAAGGGATTGCCGTCGGTCTGCATCAACTGGTCGAGGACCTCGTCGATCCGGGCCGCGAGCGCCACCGACTGCTCCTTCTCCACCGTGACGCTGATCAGATCGTCGGCCGCCCGCGCCTGCAGGAAGAACGTGCGGTGTCCCGGGACGCCGACGGTGCCGACGACGAAGCGATCGGGCCAGTCGAATCGATGCACGACGGGGGAGGAGGCCATGTGCTCCAGCCTAGAACGTCCGCGCAGCGGTACTCCGACGTGCGGCGCCACGGGGACATGAGTGGCGCACATCGTTCCGCGAGTGGCGCAGGCTGGTGGCATGAAAGCCTGTCACGATCGCGAATCTGCGCCACTCGCGGTCAGGGGCGGGTCGGTCGGTGTACCGCCGCCGACCGTGGGAGTGCCGGTGGCCGCGAGCCAGGCGAGGTCGCCGGCACCGGAGTTCACGGCGAGGACCTGAGGCCGGGCGGTGGAGTACCGGACGATCGAGATCGAGGCCGGGTGGACGTCGAGGCGCTGGAACTGGTCCAGATGCATGCCCAGCGCATCGGCGAGTACCGCTTTGATGATGTCGCCGTGACTCACCGCGATCCAGATCGCGTCGGTGCCGTGCGTGGACTCGACGGCGGCATCGCGGTCACGGACCGACCCGACCGCCCGCGCCTGCATCTGCACCAGCGACTCGCCACCGGGGAATCGTGCGGCCGAGGGCTGTGCCTGCACGACCGACCACAGGTCCTCGCGGGCGAGCTCGGCGAGCGGACGACCCTGCCACTGGCCGTAATCGCATTCGGTGATCGCATCGTCGATCGTGACACTGCGGCCGTGGGCGACGGCCTCGGCGGTCTGGCGACAACGCTCCAACGGGCTCGACACGATCTCGGCCAGCGGCACGTCGGCCAGGCGCTCACTCGCGCGACGTGCTTGATCCCGACCGACCTCGTCGAGTTCCACGCCGGGGGTGCGTCCGGCCAGCACGCCCTGGGCATTGGCCGTCGTCCGGCCGTGCCGGAGCAGCACCACCGTCGCCATGGCGCCAGGCTAGTGGGACAGCTTGCTCTTGACGGTCTCGCCCGCCTCGACCACGCGATCCTTGGCTCGGCGGCCGATGAACTTCTTGTGCGGATCGGGGTCGAGGGTGCTGAGCAGCAGGCCGCCCGTCATCGACACGTTCTTGAGGAAGTGGATCGTCTGATTGGTGCGCTGCGCGGGATCGGTCTCCTGCCAGAACTGGTGCCCTGCGGCCGTCGTGGGCGGCATCGTGGCCGCCAGCGCCAAGGCCGACAGACGAGGCAGCCGCCCCGTGGCGAGGCCGAGCCCGGCGACGACCTGGACCGCGGCATTGGCGCGCACCAGCACGGAGCCGTTGACCGGTGCCTCGGGAACCGCTCGCCTGATGGCGTCGGCGATCGGCTGGGCCTTCTCGACGCGGCGGCCCGGACTCTTCAGCGCCGAGGCGCCTCCGTACACGAACATCGAGGCGAGCATCGGTCGGGCGATCACACGAAGCACGGTCATGCTTCCCATTCATACCCGATCGGGCGTGAGACTCACGAGCCCGCGGGTGCCACGCTCACCTTCGGGGATCCGAGCAGGAACAACGCGATGACGCGCAACCGCAGCGGCTCGGCCGGATCGCCGATGCAGACGATCGGGCCGATCGGATCGTGGCAGGTCCAGCCGTCGGACACGCGCGAGACGGTTCCGCCGAGGCCGCCGTATCGGAGGGTGACCTGGACCGGGCCCGGGTACGGGGAGATCGTGATCCGCACGTCCTGGCGCAGCGGCCCCAACTGGCGGACCGAGACGTCGGCGACGGTCGGCGACGGCGGCGTGGTGCGAGTCGGGGTCGGGCGGGGAGCCGGCGGGGTCGTCGGCGCCGGCGCGGTCGGCACGACGGGCACGGTCGTGACCGGGGCGGTCGGCGACACGCTGGGAGTCGGAATCGGGGTCGGAGTCGGGGTCGCCGTGGTGGGAGAAGGCGTGTCGGATGCGGGGGACGACGGGGCCGCGGTCGCGGCCGGTGCCGCCTGAGTGGCGGACGGCGAAGACGACTCCGGATCGGATCCGTGGTTGGCCGCGACGGCGATACCGGCCGCGACCGCCACGACGGTGACGCCCGCTGCCGCGCTGCCTCCGGCCGGACCGAGCGCGCGGAACGGAGCGGTGATCGCGCCGGCCGCCCCCTTGAGCACGGCCGCAGCCCCGACCGCACCGGCGGTGGTGCCGGCCGTCAGATATCCGGTGGCGGCCGCGCCCAGGAGGGCCGGGGCCAGCCATGCGGCCAGATTGCCGTTGATCTCGCGCAGTTCGAGATACAGGCCGGTGCAGCGGGCGCACTCATCGAGATGGGCCTCGACCTTGCCGGTGTCGCGGGCCGCCAGCCCGCCGCGCACGTATGCACCGAGCTTCTCGGTCGTGCTGCGGCACGCCTCACGCTGTTCGGCACCCAGATGCTGCTGCAGGTACGACTGACGCAGCCCCTCGCGGGCGCGATAGGCCAGGGCGGAGATGCTGTTGGCGCTCATGCCCAGCAACGGCGCCACCTCAGCCGGCTTCTGTCCCTCGACGTCGAGGTGCCACAGCACTGTCTGCCAGCGCTCCGGCAGGGCGGCGAACGCCTGGGCCGCGGCGCCGGACTCGAAACGCATCTCGGCCGGATCCACCCAGTCGACGGTCCGATCCAGCTCTGCCTCGTCGCCGGTGGACCGTACGCGCGCGCCGGCGCGGATGCGGTCGATGTGGAAGCGCCGCATCGCGGTGAGCAGATATGCACGGAACGACTCGTCGGGCCCCTTGCCCTGCTGCAGAGTGACCAGGACGCGGGTGAACGACTCGGCGACCAGGTCATCGGCATCCGGCCCGCGGACCAGCTGACGCGCCAGCCGCTCGGCTGCGGCGCGATGACGGTCGAACAGCACGCCGTACGCGGCGTTGTCGCCGCCGCGGACCGCCGTGATCAGGTCGGCGTCGGTCGGGGCGTCGACCTCGGTCGTGTCGACGACGCTGCCGGCCATGTCTCCCCCACCTGCCCTTCCTGCGTCGGTGTCGTCCCCTCCAACGACGCCGTTCTCAAATACTAAAGACTTTTCGCGTCACGGGTTACGGCCTCATTCGTCACATCGTTGCGAACACCACGGAAACCGTGAAGGAGGCGAGCATCCATGGCGAAGGCATATGACGACGTCAGCTATGCGTTGCTCGGCGAAGTGGTGCGCACGGGACATCCCGATGCGGTCGGCGTTGCACACGAGGTGGGAGCGAGTGCAGCGCGCATGGGGGCACCCCTCCACGAGGTCCTCGACCAGGTGGAGCGTGCCCACGACCGCATCGGGGCGGAACCGGAGTACACACTGGTGCGAGCGGCGGCGATCTCGTGGGCCGAGCATGCTCGTCTGGGCTGGTCCGATCACGCCTGTGAGGACCCGCTGACGTCTCTTGCGACCAGTGAGCACCTGAGGACCAGGCTGGCGGAGGTGTACCGGGGGGCGGCGCGCCGGGGGGAGCGTGCCGCACACCGCCATGTCCTGGTCGTCGCGGAGTTGACCCGGCTTCCTCTGGGGCATGAGCTGGAGGCGTCCCTGCGCGCGATCGACGTGGCCGAGGCGTTGCGCTCGGTGTTCGCGGGGGACGAGACGGTTGCTGGCCTGACGTCGCGCCGTTTCGCGGTGCTGGCCGAGCGGGAGCGGGTCGACGACCTGACGATGCATCTGCTGGGCCTGGTGCTGCGGCGCGACGTGGGCGGCGATCTCGGGCCGTTGCGGGTGTGGGTCGAGGAGTTGCCGCCCACCGACGACGAGGTGCGGCATCTGATGGCGGCGCTGACGAGTTGACGCCCGGTCGGCTGTCACCGCGGTGTGTCACGCTGGCGCCATGTGCGGCCGCTATGCGACGTCTCGGACGTCATCGAGCCTGACCCGGGCCTTCGAAGCCGACCTGGTCAGGCTCGATGCCGAACTCGAGCCCGACTACAACCTGGCGCCCACCAAGCAGGCGCCGGTCGTGATCGGCCGCCGCGACGCCGGTGGTTCGGCCCCGATGCAACGCGAGCTCACGATCGCCCGTTGGGGCCTGATCCCCGGATGGGCCAAGGACCGCTCGATCGGCAATCGGCTCATCAACGCGCGGGCCGAGACACTGTCCGAGAAACCGTCGTTCAAGCGGGCCTTCGCGCAGCGCCGCACGCTGATCCCCGCCGACGGCTACTACGAATGGTATGCCGGCAGCCCCGACGGACCCACCGACTCACGGGGCAGACCGCGCAAGCAGCCCTTCTTCATCCGGCCCAAGGACGGGTCCGTCCTGGCGATGGCCGGCCTGCACGAGTTCTGGAAGGACCCCGAGACCGACGCATGGGTGCTGAGCTTCACCGTCATCACGACGACCGCCGAGGACGCCGTCGGCCACATCCATGAGCGCATGCCCCTGATGGTCGAGCCCGCGGCCTGGGACGCCTGGCTCGACCCGGCGCCACGGCCGACGGCCGAACTGCTCGAGCTGCTCACGCCTGCGGCGCCCGGCCTGCTCGATGCCTACCCGGTGTCGGCGGCGGTCAACAACGTGCGCAACAACGGGCCCGAGCTGATCGACCCGGTCGGGCCTGAGCCCGCGATGGAATAACCGCCGCACGACACGACGTTCTGGTCCATGGAGGAGGTCAGATGTCAGCAGCACCCTGTCGTGAGCGTCCCGGCCGTATCGTCATCGAGCCGGACGGCGACCGCCTGAGGCCCGGGGTACTAGGCTCGAGGGCGATGACCGATCATCGTGACGATCCCACGCCCGTCGTGGATCTCGATACCGAGACCCCTGAGCAGCGCAGCGCCCGCTTCGAGGCCGATGCGCTGCCGTTCCTCGACCAGTTGTATTCCGCGGCGCTGCGCATGACGCGCAGCCCTCACGACGCGGAGGACCTGGTGCAGGAGACGTACGCGAAGGCGTACGGCGCCTTCCATCAGTTCAAGCCGGGCACCAATCTGAAGGCGTGGCTGTACCGCATCCTGACCAACACCTACATCAATTCGTACCGCAAGAAGCAGCGTCAGCCGCAGCAGGTCACCGACGAGATCGAGGATTGGCAGATCGCTGCCGCGGAGTCGCACTCGTCGAGCGGCCTGAAGTCGGCCGAGATGGAGGCGTTGGAGCATCTGCCTGATTCCGACGTCAAGGACGCGTTGCAGGCGTTGCCCGAGGACTTCCGCTACGCGGTCTATCTGGCCGATGTCGAGGGTTTCCCGTACAAGGAGATCGCCGAGATCATGGACACGCCGATCGGCACCGTGATGTCGCGACTGCACCGTGGCCGCCGCATGCTGCGCGACCAGCTCGCCGACTACGCGCGCGAGCGCGGGCTTGCGGTCACCACGGGGGGTGACCAGGCGTGACGTGCGACGGACCCGACTGCCAGCAGGCGCTCGAGAAGCTCTATCTGTTCATCGACCACGAGATCGACAACGCCAGTTGCGACGAGATCCAGGCACATCTCGACGGCTGCAGCGACTGCTTGACCGAGTTCGACCTCGAGCGCATCGTCAAGCAGCTGGTCTCGCGCTCCTGCGCGGAGCAGGCGCCCGAGCCGCTGCGCCAGAAGGTGCTCTATTCGATCCGTACGGTGTCGGTCCAGATCACGGAGTCCCGACAGCAGTCATGACGCACCCGCCCACGGCCCAGGTGGCCTACGTCGTCCGACCCGAGCACACGGCGCGTGCGGTCGGCAGCGGCGATCTGGACGTTCTCGGTACCCCGGTTCTGCTCGCGTGGTGCGAAGAGGCGACCTGTGCGGCGCTCGACCTGTCGGCCGGACGCACGAGCGTGGGCGTCGGTGTCCGTATCGAGCATCTGGCGGCCAGTCCCGTGGGCGCGACGGTGACGGCGACGGCACGTGTGTTGGAGCTCGATGAGCGTCGAGCCCACTTCTTCGTCAGCGCGAGCGACGAGCACGGGACGCTGCTGTGCCGTGGCGAGGTCGACCGCGCGATCGTCGACCGGGAGCGATTTCTGGCACGCGTGCCTCGTGTGGGAGACTGAGTCGCTGCACCAGCGACACAGGAGGTCCCGTCATGGGCAAGACCGGCCGCAAGCGCCGCGCGCGTCGCAAGAAGGGCGCGAACCACGGCAAGCGCCCCAACGCGTGAGACGACCCCCGTCGATTTCGACGGGGGTCGCGTCATTCTCCGGGCCGTGCTCCTCGGCCTCTGCGGTGTCGTGTCTCCGCGACGCCGGACGCTCGATCGGGCCGGCGTCCCGTCGTCCCTGCGTCATCTGAGCGTGGCCGTCGGCCGCTTCGCCGATCCGGTCTCTCCTGCGCGCCGCACCATTGCGGCGCGGTTCGACCGTGCGTGCGTTTACACCATTGACACGCTCTGTACCCCTTCGTACGATGGTTCATATACGGAACAATGTTCCATATATGAAACTTGCCGAGGAGGAGGGCGTCGCACATGGACCGAGTGTCGATGCGGTCAGGCTATCGACCACCCGTGTGGGACGACGCCGAGCTGGGCAGGCCCCGCGGCGATGCGTCCACCCTGTTCAACCTGCGGCTGCCCGGTGACGACGACCCGCGGCGCCACGAGGTACGGCGCTGGCTGACCGAGCATCCCGATCCCACCCCGCTCGAGCTGTACGAGGCGGGCTACATGGTTCCGGCCTGGCCCGCACCGTACGGGCGTGGCGCGAGTGGGGCCGAGGTCCTGATCATCGATGAGGAGTTGCGCAGCGCGGGCATCGTGCGGCCAGAGCAGGGACAACGCGTCCGCGGGTACATCGGTCCACTGATCCTCAACCACGGCACACCTGAGCAGATCGAGAAGTATCTGGTACGGATGCTGTCGTTCCAGGATCGCTGGTGCCAGCTGTTCTCAGAGCCCGAGGCCGGCTCGGACCTCGCGTCGCTGACCACACGGGCCGAACTGCACGGCGATCACTACGTCGTCAACGGTACGAAGACCTGGTCGAGCGGTGCAGATCACTCCGAGTACGGGCTGCTCCTCGCGCGCACCTCGCGCGGCGAGCGCAAACACCAGGGCATCTCGTTGTTCATCCTCGACATGTCAGCACCGGGGATCCATCTGGACCCGGTCTACAACGTCAACGGTCATCGCGGTTGGAACATCACCCACCTCGAGGACGTCCGGATCCCGGTGGAGAACCGCATCGGACCGCAGGACGACGGATGGACCGTGACGCGCAACGTGCTGGCGAACGAACGTCTGTCGATGTCGAGCCTGGCCGGACTGATCTGGGGCATGGGACCGACGTTCGAGGACCTGGTGGCGTACGCCCGTCGCCTGCACGAAGTCCGACCGCTCGCCCACGACGTGCGAGAACGGCTGGCCGAGGGATTCATCGAAGCGACCGCCCTCCACGTCATGCGCGTGCAGGCGCTGGGCAGCGTTGCGCAGGCTCGGTCCACGGACCTGGTGCCCGAGGTCCGGCGCACCCTCATCGACGACAACGGTCAGTCGATGTTGGAGCTCTGGCGTGATCTGCACGGGGCGTCGGGAGTCCTGAACCGGCCACCTCACCTCGATGACGTCCCCGACGCCTCTGCCGAGCTCACCGAGGCGTTCACCGAGGCCTACCCGCGTTCGCGCGTCGTCACGATCGGAGGCGGCACCGGAGAGATCCAGCGCAACATCCTGGCCGAGTACGTCCTCGGCCTGCCTCGCAACTGACTCCACCGGTCGTCGACCGACCCCTGCCTGCTTTCGAAAGGATCCTTGATGAGTACCGTCCTCTATCGCCGTGAAGGTCACGTCGGCATGATCGGACTGAACCGTCCCGAGAAGCTGAATGCGATCAACGAGGAACTGAAGCGCGACCTGCTCACGGTCCTGGACGAGTTCACGGCGGACGACGAGGCGCGCGTCGCGATCCTGTACGGCGAGGGCCGCGGCTTCTGCACGGGCATCGACCTCTCGCCGCAAGGCGACTACGAGCATCCGTATGTACTTCGCGACCGCGACCGGATCGAGGACAGCGTCCGCACCTGGCTCCGTCTGTGGGAGTGCCCGAAACCCATCATCGCCCAGGTCCACGGCTTCTGTTTCGCCGGCGGGACGCAACCCCCGCTGTTCTGCGATCTGGTGGCGGTCGGCGAGGAGACCCGCATCGGATTCCCGAAGGTGCCCGTGGGCGGCGGATTCATCTCGCCGATGTGGAGCTGGCGGGTCGGCAGCCAATGGGCCCGTTACATGTCGTACCAGGTCGGCATCGAGATCACCGGGCAGCAGGCACACGAGATGGGCTATGCCGCACTGATCTACCCGGAGGCAGAACTGGCCGATCGCGTCATGGAGGTCGCGCAGAACATGGCGAAGGTCCCGGGCGAGATGTTGCGCATCAAGAAGGCGGCCAACAACCGGGTCCAGGAACTCCAGGGGTTCAGGACCGCCGTGCTGCAGGCCGTCGAATGGGACGCGATCGCCCACACCGCGGAGACGGTCGATGTCGCACGATCCTGGATCGCCGAGCACGGCCTCAAGGGCGCGATCGCCAAGTTCCGCGAGGAGGGCATGTGACCGGCGCCGGTACCGACAGCATCGCCTATTACCCCGCAGAGGACCTGCAGGAGCGCAGACTCCTGCTGCGCCGAGTGGTCGAGCGCGAGTACCTCGGGCCCGACATGCTCGATCAACGGATCGGCCGCACCGGATTCTCGAGCCGGGAGTGGTCCCGGCTCGTCGGCGAGGTCGGTGTCGGGCTCGTTCTGCTCCCCGACGAGCTCGGCGGTCTCGGTCTGGGGTACGAAGACTTCGCGGCCACGATCGAGGAACTGGGGCGAGCGCTGCTGGCGGCGCCGGTGCTCTCCCAGGCCGTGCTCGTGCCCGGCATCATGCAGTCCCTGCACGCCGCCGGCCACGCCGGGGTTGCGGGCGCCTGGTCCGAGGCCGCGAACGGGACGACGAGCGTGGCCGTGGGCTTCATGGACGCTCAGGCTCGTGTCGACCGTGCCCACGTGGGGGTCCGGGCGACGGCCGACGGCGCCGGCTGGAGTCTCGACGGCACCCACCACCTGGTCCTGGACGGCGAGGGTGCCGATCAGTTCGTCGTCACCGCGCTGAGCGCGGGCCAACTCGGCCTGTACCTGGTGCCGGCGAGCGCCGCCTCCGTGCGCAGCGTCGAGAGCGTGGATCCCTCGCGCAGGCTGTCCACCGTGACGTTCGACGGGGCGCACGCCGAGCAGATCGCAGCCGGCGCCGCCGCCGATCAGGCGGTGTCGCATGCCGTCAAGCTGCTCCGCCTCGCCACGGCGGCCGAATGCCTGGGGGGTGCGCAAGCGGCCCTGGACGAGGCAGTCGAGTACGCGAAGATCAGACAGCAGTTCGGCAAACCGATCGGTGCGTTCCAGGCCGTGAAGCACCGCCTGGCCGATGCGCTGCTGGCGATTCAGTCCGCTCGCTCCGTCGTGTCGTACGCCTGCTGGGCCTGGGACGACGATTCACCTGAATCGGACCGTGCCGTGCTGGCCGCCAAGATCGCGGCCAGCGATGCCTACGTGACGGCGGCGGCCCATGCCGTCCAGGTGCACGGTGCGATGGGGACGACGCTGGAGATGCCGTGTCAGGTCCATTTCCGGCGGGCGCGTTTCCACACGATGTTCCTGGGAACCAGCGCCCACGACAAGCTGGCGCTGGCACGCATGCTGGGATTCGGCGACTCATGACCTTCCCCGCCTTCGGCGATCTGCCGCACATTCCGCAGGCCCCCGCCCTGCGGCACAGCTGGGACGTCTTCGGGCGCGACGACAATCTGGGCACGATCAACCGCATCTCGGGCGACACGGTCGTGGCCGCCGCCGCCCTGATTCGCCAGGGCGAGCGCGTGGGCGTGTGTCTTCCGCTTGACGAGCCGAAGCCTGCCCTGTTCGGGCGGCCCGGCCTCGAGCATGTCAGCACCAGGAGCGACTACGGGTGGAACGACACGTTCCATCAGTTCGACCCTCAGAGCACCACCCAGTGGGACGGACTGCGCCACATCCGTGGCCGAAGCAGCGGCCACTACGGCGGCTGGGACGGGCAGTCCGGTGACGATCCTGGGCGCATCGGCGTGTCCTACTGGGCCGATCAGGGCATCGTCTCGCGCGGACTGTTGTGTGATGTCCACAGTGCTCTGGACTACGACCCGATGTCGGGTTACGCGATCACCGTGGCCGACCTCGAGACGACGCTCGCAACCGCCGGTGTCTCGCCCCGAGTCGGAGACGTGCTCTGCGTCCGGACCGGATGGACCGATCGCTACCACCAGATGAGCGCCGCCGAGCGCGCCGACTACGCGGCGCAGTTCGCCTCCGGGGCGATGGGCCCTTCGGCCGGCCTGCACGGCGACGCGAGCATGGCCGAGTTCCTGTGGGATTCCGGATTCGCCGCGGTCGCCGTCGACAACCCCGGAGTCGAGGTGTCGCCCGGCGACCCGTGGTTCGGCACCTTGCACCGGCAACTGATTCCGGGCCTCGGATTCGCGATCGGTGAGCTGTTCGACTTCGGGGCGCTGGCCGAGGCCTGTCGACGCCACCAGCGGTGGGAGTTCTTCTTCGCCTCGGTGCCACTCAAGATCACCGGCGGCGCCGGCAGCACCGCGAACGCGGTGGCGATCTTCTGACGACCCGACCGCCTGCCCATGTCCATGCACGTTCGACCGTTGAACCGGAGGAAGACCAGATGACCGTAGGAGTAGCCGTGGTCGGCGCTTCTGACAAGAACATGTGGTACGGAAACTTCCGTGCCAACCTGCGCAGCAATGGGTGGGACGGTGCCATCTGGCCGGTGAATGCGAGCTCGGCCGAGGTCGGTGGTGATCAGGCGTTCGTCGATCTGGACTCGGTGCCCGGCACCGTGCGTGCCGTAGCGGTGGTGCTGTCGAAGGAGCGTTGCCCCGAGGTGGTGGCCAAGGCGGTGTCGCTGGGTGTGGAGGACATCGTCTGCGTCGCGTCGGGCTTCTCCGAGACCGGCGAGCAGGGCCTGGCGTTGCAGCAGGCGTTGGTGGCCGCGTGCGGTCCGGAGACTCGCCTCTACGGTCCGAACGGAGTCGGATTCGCCGACTACCGCAACTCGCTGTGCCTGGTCGGTCAGCCGATGCCCACGAATCGCCCGAACGGGTCGGTGAGCGTCATCTCGCAAAGCGGCGCCCTGCTGAACTCGATCATGTCGGCAGTCATCGAGGACGGCGGCGGCATCGACTGGGGGGTGTCGCTCGGCAACGGTGCGCAGTTCGGACTGGCCAGGGCGATCGAGCACATCGTCGCGCGAGGTACGACGCGCAGCATCGCGATCTATGCCGAGTCGCTGGGATCTGATCCGGCCGGCATCCGTGGCGCGCTGACCGCGGCTCGCGACGCCGGGGTGGCCGTCGTGATGCTCAAGGCGGGCCGGTCGGAGGTGGCCAACAAGATCGCGTACTCCCACACCGCCAGCGTGGCCGGTGACGACGCGCAGACGGACGCCTTCCTGCGGGCCTTCGGAGTCATCCGGGTCGACTCGCTCGATGAGCTCGCTCGGGTCGCGGTCCTGGCGCCGCGTGTGAAGCCGTCGGGTGGCAGGGGGGTCGCGGTCGTCGGTGCCTCGGGTGGACAGGCCGCGGTCGCCGGGGAACTGGCGGCTCGCGACGGATTGCGCCTCGCGCGCCTGACGGACGACACGATGCGCCTGGTGCGGTCGTCGACCGGTCCCGGCTCGTTCGTGGAGAACCCGTTCGACCTCACCGGCGGCGCAGCGGCCGACGACCGGCTCTTCGAGGCGATCTACGGCGATCCCGAGGTCGGCTTCGTCCTGTCGCCGTGGTCGATCACCTTCCCCGATGACGGACCCGGTCAAGCCCACAATCGTCCCCTGGTGATGCGCGCGGTGAACGCCGCTCGCGCCTCGGGAACGCCCACGGTCATCTCGTCGCTGGTGAATGTTCCCTGGACCGATTGGATGCTGCAGGTCCGTGAGGAGAATCCGCACATCACGATCGTGCGTGGCATTGAGGGCACCATCCAGGCGCTCGCGAAACTGTTCCCGGTCGATGACGATGCGGGCCCGGACCCGAAGGCCCACGACGAAGCACCGGGCCATGACGGGGCCGATGGCGTGATCGGTGAAGTCGAGGGCCGCGCGCTGCTGGCCGGCCTCGACCTGCCGTTCGTGTCCGGAGAGGTCTGCCACGAGGCCGAGTCGGCCGCGGCCGCCGGTCGCCGCATCGGCTTCCCGGTCGTGGTCAAGGTCGACGTCCCCGGGGTCGCTCACAAGGCGAAGATGGGCCTGGTGACCGTCGGGTGCCGCGACGAGGCGGCGGTGCTCGACGCGGTGGCGCGGGCCCGGACGAGCCTGGCGTCGCACGGCCTGGACCCTGGTCAGATCTCCGGCATCCTGGTCCAGCAGATGGCGTCGGGGCGCGAGGTGCTGCTCGGATTCCACCGGGCCGCCATGGGCGCGTTCCTGACGGTCGGTGCCGGGGGTGTCGGCGCGGGCGCAGGATCCGTCGCCTCGACCATGCTGCTCCCCACGCCGACGCGTGACCTCGGGCCGGCGATCGCCAAGGCGGCCGGGGTCCCCGTGACGTCGCCGGGCGTCAAGCAGGCGGTCGACGCGGTGGCGGCGCTCGCCGAGGCGTTCGTGGCAGGCGATCTGCAGGACTACTCCGTCCTGGAGATCAATCCCGCGATGATCTCGCCGGAGGCATGTTCCTTCGTCGACGTTCTCCTGGAGCCGAGATGAGTCGACGAGAGCTGGCCGTCGGATCCGCGACGACGATCGCGGTGACCGGCATCGGCATGACCGAGATGTCACGGCGCAGCGGTCGCAGCGTGCAGGCCCAGGCGTGCGAGGCAGCCAGGGCGGCCTGTGCCGATGCAGGCGTGTCCCCGGGTGAGGTCGACAGCGTCATCCCGCTCGGGGGATATCTCACGACCGAGGACCTCATCGCCGGCATCGGACTGCCCGACTCGGTGTACGACGCCACGCCCGGTCCGGGTGGCAACGCGCCGGTGGCGTCGGTGCGCCTGGCCGAGGTCATGATCGCCGGAGGAGCGGCACGCCACGTCCTGGCCGTCGTCGCCAAGAACGGCGCCTCCGAAGCGCGGATCGCCGAGCGTGTCACCGCGCTTCCGGGACAGGAGTTCCGCAGGCAGCTGGAGCGGCCGCAGGGCTGGACGTCGCCGGCGGAGTGGTACGCCATGCTGTGCCGGCGTCACATGACCGAACACGGCACGACCAAGGACCACCTGGCCGCGGTCGCCCTGGCCGCCTACGACTTCGCGCAGTCGAATCCGCGCGCCATGATGTACGGCCGGCCGCTGACCCGGGCGATGTACGACGCCTCGCCGATGATCGCCGAGCCCTATCAGCTGTACGACTGCTGTCAGGAGACCGACGGCGCGGTGGCGGTTCTGCTCAGTGCCGCCGACGCGGTGACCCGTCCGGAACGAGCGGTCCCCGTCCTGGGCGCCGCGACCGCACGGCCGCAGAGTCCCGACGACCTCTCTGCGCGCGAGAACTGGGACCTGATCGGACTGCACACCGCCGCGCCGATCGCGTTTGAGCGCGCCGGCGTCGGGCCCGAGGACATGTCGGCGGCGATGGTCTACGACTGCTTCACGTTCGAACTGATCCATCAACTCGAGGCGGCGGGTTTCTGCCCACCGAACGAGGGGGGCCCGTTCGTCGCCTCGGGTGCGATCGCACGCGGCGGTTCGCTGCCCGTCAACACGCACGGAGGCCTCCTGGCCGAAGGCCACATGAGCGGGATGGGCCACCTCGTGGAGGCGGTCCGGCAGCTGCGCGGCGAGGCCGGCGACAACCAGCTCGAGAGCCCGCACCACATCGCGGTCACCGGTTGGGGTGACTGGGGGGACGGTTCGCTCGTCGTCCTGGGCGGCGTCGGCGAGGGGAGGGCGGCATGAGTACCTCGTCCCAGGTCCCGGCCACGATCGGCGCGTCTCAGGAGCGGACCTTCGATCCTGCGCATCCGGATTTCGCGCCCTACTGGGCCGGATGCGTCGAGGAACGGTTGCTCGTGCCGGTCTGCGAGGACGGCCACGCCTTCTGGCCGCCTCGTCCCACCTGTTCGCGGTGTTACCGGCCCACCGCCCGCTGGGTGGAGACGCGAGGCCGCGGCTCGCTCTATTCGTGGACCGTGGTTCACCGCACCCGGAACCGCGAGTTCGCTGCCGCAGTGCCCTACGTGGTCGGGATGATCACGCTCGCCGATCTGCCCGGCATTCGCATGGTCGGTCACGTCGAAGCAGATCGGTCGCTCCTGGTGGAGGGGCTTGAGCTCGACGTGGTGTTCTCGGAGACCCGGCACGGCGTGCGGTTGCCGCGGTGGCGGCCGCGCTCGGCGCCATGGCGAGGGGAGCGCGCGCATGCGTGACCACGAGCTGACCCTCTCGACCCTGTATCGCCGAGCCCGATCGGAGTTCGGTGACCGCGAGATCGTCTCGATCGGCGCCGGCGGCCGCCACACCTACAGCTTCGAGGAGTTCTTCGGACGGGTCGATCGTCTGGCGTGGGCCCTGGCCGGACTCGGAGTCAAGCGAGGTGACCGGGTCGGGACGATCGCGTGGAACCATCACCGTCATCTCGAGCTGTACGTCGCCGTGACCTCGGTCGGCGCGGTCCTGCACACCGTCAATCTGCGGATGGCTCCGCACCAGGTCCTCGACGTGGTGACCCGTGGCGGGGACGTCGCTCTGTTCGTCGACGCCGACGTCCTGGGGCCGCTGGTCGACGAAGGGGCGCTGCCACCGGACGTTCCGCTCGTGGTGCTACGCGAAGACGGAGACGTGATCGAGGCGCCCGGCGCCGTGGACTACGAGTCGCTCCTGGCCGCCAGCAGCGACGAGCCGTACAGCTATCCGGAACTGAGCGAGTCCGATCCGGCGGCCATGGCCTTCTCATCCGCCACGACCGGCCGGCCCAAGGGCGTGGTCTACTCGCATCGGGGCCTATACCTGCATTCGATGATGCTCGGCCTGGCTGACACCTGGGCGCTGTCCGAGGCCGATGCGGTCCTGCCGGTCGTGCCGATGTTCCACGTCAACGCGTGGGGCCTGCCGTTCGCTGCACTGTGGTTCGGATCGACGATCCTGCTGCCCGGTAGACGGCCCACAGCGGAGACCGTGGCGTCCCTGCTCGAGGAGGCCACGTTCGCGGCTGCCGTCCCGACCGTCTGGATGGATGTCCTGGCCCGAGCACGCGAACACGCCATGCGATTCCCGCGGTTGCGTCTGGTCGTCTCGGGCGGCGCCGCGCTCAACGCGTCGTTGCTCGCCGAGGCCGACGAGTTGGGCGTGCCGCTCATCCACTCCTACGGGATGACCGAGGCGTCCCCGGTCGTGTTGGTCAATGCTCCCCGCAGCGCCGATGCGACGAACGTGCAGAAGCGTGTGCGCCAGGGCTACCTGGTCCCGGGCCTGGAGGCTCGTGTCGAGCTGTCCGATGGCGGCGCGGCGCCTCGCGACGGCGTCACGGCCGGGGAACTGCTGTTGCGTGGCCCCTGGATCGTCGACGGTTACGTCGACGACCTACGGACCGAAGAGGTCTTCCGCGGCGGGTGGTATCACACCGGCGACATGGTCACGATCGACGCGCAGGGCTCGCTGAAGGTCGTCGATCGCCAGGCCGACCTCATCAAGAGCGGTGGCGAGTGGATCTCATCGATCGATCTGGAGTCCGCCCTGATGGAACACCCCGACGTGTCCATGGCCGCGGTGATCGCAGTTCCCGACCCGCGGTGGCAGGAACGCCCCAAGGCATTCGTCGTCGCGACCGGCCAGGTCACTCCGGAGGAGCTGCGCGGCTGGCTGGAGGAACGCTTCCCGCGCTTCTGGGTGCCGGACGCGATCGATCTGGTCCCTGAGCTACCGCTGACCGCGGTGGGCAAGTTCGACAAGCGCGCGCTGCGAGGCAGCGAGTGAGTCGGTCCAAAGGTTCGTCAAAGACTCGGGAAACCAATAGAGGAGGATCTCTCGAAATGAAACTCAATAATCGGCGCACGATCGCTGCAACCGCAGCCATGGTGCTCAGTTCCTTGGTCCTTGCGGCCTGCTCGTCCGGCGACGGGGACTCCGACGCGAACTCGTCGGCGGGGGCCGACTGCGACGACGTCACCACCGTCCGGCTCGCCCAGGTGGGCTCGACCTTCGGGCTCGGCTCGGCGGCGTACGGACAGGTGCCTCTGCAGGCCGGCTACTACGCGGATGAATGCCTGGAGGTCAAGTCCACCTTCCAGCTGGACGGCAGCGCGGGTCTGGTGGCCTCGCTCGTGAGCGGAAATGCTGAGTTCGGGATCGCCGGCCCCAGCACCGTCATGAACGCCGTGGCGCAGGATAAAGATGCCGGAATCAAGGTCATCTACTTCACCGGATACACCAACGTCCGGGCGGTGACGGCCGCCGACAGCTCCCTGCAGACGTACGCCGATCTGGCGGGCAAGTCCGTCGGCGCGACGAGCGAGGGCGCATCGACCCAGACGCTCTGCGAACTGGCCGCTCGCCAAGATGGCGCGGACACCAGCGACATCAAGTGGTCCTACACCACGCAGATCGGATCGGCTGCCCAGGCGTTGGACAGCGGCAAGTTCGACGCGTGGTGCGGTCTCGACACCGACGTGCCGAACTTCGAGGGCGTCAACGTCAAGACACGGCCGCTCACCATGCCCGAAGGCCTGGCGGAGTCCGTGCTCCCAGGCGGCGGTCTCATCACGACCGACAAGTTCCTCAAGGAGCACCCCGACGTGGTGAAGAGCTTCTTGCGGGCCGTGATGAACGCGACGCAGTTCGCCATCACGAATCCCGAGGCCACGGCGTATCTGATGCTGAAGGAGGATCCCAATACGGCACCTCTGGGTGATTCGCCGAAGGCCCAGGTCGAGGCGGCCAAGAACGTGTGGCTGGCGCGGGCCGCGAACGTGGTGCCCGTGGCCAAGGACGTCCTTCCGGGCGACCAGCCCGACGATCTGATCCAGAAGGGTGTCGATATGTATATCGAGGCCGGACTCGCACCTTCCACGGTCTCGATGGACCAATGGCTGGACCTGAGCATCTTCCGGGAGATCGCCCCCGACGTCGACACCTCCGCTGCCGTCGAGGACGCCAAGAACTTCAAGATCCCGTCCGACTACAAGTTCAACTGATTCGCTCGATCGGTGGGTGGTCCGGCCGGACGGCCGGACCACCCACCCCCCAGAAAGGGTTGTCATGAGTACCAGAGACTCCGAGGCGTCCGCGATCTCGACGCTGGGCGCAGATCAGCAGCCACCTCAAGCGGCTCGCCGGGACGGCAGGCGCGCCAAGATCATCCCGTTGGTCGGCTCGGTGGCCGTCTTGGTTTCCATCCTGGTGATCTGGCATTTCGCCATCATCGTCTTCGATGTGTCGACGTTCGTCGTGCCCAGTCCGATGGACACCGTGGAGGCTCTGCGCCAGGGGCTCTTCGTCAACGGCTCCTATTGGCCCGAGTTGTGGTACACCCTGCGGAACGCCCTGATCGGGCTGGCCCTGGGTGGGCTCTTCGGCGTCCTGCTCGGCACGGTGCTCGCCGCGTCGGCCATGACCGAACGGATACTGCATCCGTTCTTGGTCGCATTCCAGACGTTCCCCAAAGTGGCCATCGTCCCGATCCTCACAGTGTGGTTCGGGTTCGGCGCCACCCCCAAGATCATCGTCGCGGCGATCTTGGCGTTCTTCCCGCTGATGGTCAACACCTATACCGGCATGCTGGCGGTACTGCGCGCGGAGTACGAGCTCATGCATTCCTTGCGCGCGAGCAGAATGCAGATATTCTTCAAGCTCAAGCTGCCTCGGGCCGTGCCGGCCATCCTGGCCGGGCTCGAGTTGGCCATCGTGTACTCATTGCTCGGTGCCGTGACGGCCGAGTTCCTGGGCGGCTCCGACGGTCTTGGCCACCTGTCGCAGGTGCGGGCCAGTTTCCTCGACACGCCCACCGTATTCGCGATCCTGGTGATCTTCGGTCTTCTTGGTACCGCACTCTACGAGATCGTCAGCCTGGTCCGCCGTCGCTTCGGTTACTGGCAGTGAAACGGCGACGCCCATGCCATATTCCGCGACGTCAAGAGATGAGAACGAAATGAACAACCACGCAGCAACGGCTGACGTCCCTGCGCCCGAGGCGATTTTGGAAGCACGGCAGGTGACGCAGCGTTACTCATTGCGGGGCGGCGGCGAGCTGCTCGCTCTGGACCATGTGAACCTGGAGATCAAGCGAGGGCAGTTCGTATCCCTTGTCGGTCCGAGCGGTTGCGGGAAGACAACGCTGCTCAAGCTCTTCTCAGGTCTGCTCCGGCCGACTGAAGGAGACATCCGATTCAATGAGAGCGTCATCGAGCAGCCCAGTCGAGAGATCGGGTTGGTCTTTCAGCAGGCCGTCCTCTTCCCGTGGAGGACCGTGCTCAAGAACGTGATGTTGCCGGCTGAGATCGTAGGGCTTGCTCCGGGTGAAGCGCGCGACCGAGCAGAAGAACTGCTCGAGTTGGTGGGTCTCAAGGGGTTCGGTTCCAAACTGCCGAGCGAGTTGTCCGGCGGTATGCAGCAGCGGGTGGCTATCGCTCGCTCGTTCATGCATGATCCGAGCGTTCTGTTGATGGACGAACCATTCGGTGCGCTCGATGCTTTCACCCGCGAGACGCTGAACGATTCGTTGCTCGACATCTGGGAGAAGTTCCAGAAGACCGTCGTGTTCGTCACCCATAGCATCGAGGAGGCCGTGTACCTCTCCGACGTCGTCGTCATGATGGGCCCACGCCCGGGCCGGATCATCGACATCGTCGATATCGACCTGCCGCGACGCCGGTCCGAGGAGACCCGGGATGACCGGCGATTCGTTGAGTACGGTCGGGACTTGCGCCGACTTCTCAATCACTGAATAGACCACCGAGTCACGACGGGTAACGGGTGCACGGCGGACACGCCGGCAGGTCCTCGGCCAGATCGGCCGACGACGCCCCGACCCGCGCCGCTCGAGATCTGGATGACGGGCCAGACCCGTCCTTGCGCGCTGAGGAGTGAACACGTGAACACGGCAACAAGAGACGAGGGTGGTCCGGACGCAGGGCCCCCGAACCAGGGCACGAAAGTGCTGGACGAGATCACCGTGACCCGCCGGGTCACCCAGGACGATGTGCGGCGCTTCGCCTTCGCGATCGGAGCGGACGACCCGATTCATCACGATGTCGAGGCGGCCCGTGCGCAGGGATACGACGATCTGGTCGCCCCCGCGTACTTCTTCGTCTCGCTGGGCATGCCGATCGGTGTCGAGGTCCCGATCACGGAGTTGCGTGAGGACGGATTGGCGCGGACCAACGGTGGGGGTCGAAGGGTCGCCGGTACCACGGAGGTGCGCTGGTTCGAGCAGATCTGCGCCGGAGACGAGGTGGCGGTCACGCGTCGGCGGATGGCGCCGACGGTCACGGAGGGCAAGTCGGGCACCCTGACGATCTTCCCCTCGGTGTTCACGTTCTCGGTCAACGGTGAGGTCGTCGTCGAACAACGAGCCGTAGGAATCGGGCGCTAGATGAAGGAGTCGAAGACAGTCATGGAGCCGGGGACCCTGTTGGTCACGCGCACAGTGCAGCCGCGCGAGGTCGACCTGTTCTTGTTCAGCGCCATCACCTGGAACCCGCACCGTATTCACTACGACCGTGACTACGCGCGGACCGAGGGTTATCCGGACATGCTGGTCGCCGGCCCACATCAGGCGGCGCTTCTGGCGCAGATGCTGAGCGACTATGCCCGGTCGTGCGGGGGGCGGGTCGAGTCGATGGCCGTGCGGCACCGCTCTCCTGCCTATTGTTCGCAGGTCCTCGAGCTGGAAGCGGTCGTGAGCCGAGCTGCCGTGGACGCGGGCTGGTGTCGCGTGGAGGCCGACCTGAGGATCCGCGCGGCCGACTCGCTGGTGGTGACTGGACGCGCCGGACTGATGCTGCCTGTTGCGTGACGCGAATCGCGTGGGTCATCCTTGACCGAGGATCATATATGAAAGTACGTTCTATATATGGTTCAGGCAAGTCCGTCAGTCGTGACCGCCGCACGTGTTCTAAAGTATCTCACCCGGTACAGGACCGCGCGGGCGACGCTGACTCAGATCGCCGTCGACCTGGATCTGCCCAAGTCCAGTACGTCGCGCATTCTCAAGGCGCTGGTGGACGAGCACCTGCTCGATTTCGACGGGTTGACCCGGCTGTACTCTCTGGGCCCCTATGCGGTCGTGATCGGTTCACGGGCCGAGGAGAACGTCGACTACCTCACCGAGGTGCGCTCGGTCTTGCGCGAACTCGCCGAGCGGACGACGCTGACGGCCGCATGGATCCAGCGCGTGGCGTCAGATCGCCTGATGTACGTGGCCAAGCATGAAGGTACGGCCAATATGCGGGTCGCGATCTCGATCGGCAACCGTTTCCCACTGACCGAGGTGTCGTTCGGCCAGTGGGTGGTGGCCTATGCCGACGACGAGGATCGCGCCACGATCCTGGCCCGCGGGCTGCCGACGGTCAGCGGATCCAACATCACCGATCCGGTCGAGTACCTGGCCCACTGCGCCAAGATCCGTCGCGAAGGTGTGGTGACGACGAGCGGTGCCTACATGCCGGGCATCTGGGCGGCCTCCACGCCTGTTCTCGGGAGAGGGGATCAGCTGGTCGGGATCTTGGCCGTCATCGGCCTTGCCGAGACCACCGATGACGAACGTCGTCGCGTCGCGACCGACATCATCCAAGAGGTGACGCATCGCCTCAATTTGAGGGAGATCGCCCAGAGCTTGCCCGCTGTGCATGCTGAGCAAGCGCGCGGCGAGAACACGGACGCCTGAGAGAACCGGACTGGCCCTGCGAATGGATCCGCTGCGAAGGCGTTCAAGGGTGGTCCTGACCGACGGCGACCGCGAACGCTCGGCGGAGCTGAGCCTCTGAGGGCCCTGCCGACTCGGCGATGCGCCCTTTCGGTCCCGACTCCGCATCGGTTGCGGGGCCCGTCGTCGCGAGGCCGGAGATACGGCGTCCAATGCGCAGTGTCGCCAATCGGGCGGCCAGGACATCGGCGCGCCAGCTCTGGTCGCGCCTCAGCAGGGCCTCCGCGGCAAGCGCGGTGACGGTCGTGATCTTCGTGGCCTCGAGATCGACCTCGAGTGCAACCGAGGGCAGGTCACGATGCCCCCATGGTCGTTCTCGAGACGGTGCGTCGAGGTGCCGGGCGAGCGCTCGAGCGGCGCCCGCCGCGAGTGCGTTCTCGGTGAGCAGCCGCCAGCCCTCGGTGCGTGCGATCGCGTCGTCGAGCCGCTCGACCTGGATGATGCTGCCAGGATCGACCGATACCTCGGACAGGACGACCCGCGAGACCGCGGCCTCGGCGGTGTGCCTGGTGATTTCCAGCCCATCAGTGCGGGGGTCGACGGCGACCAGCGCGCTGCCGTCCTCGCTGTGTGCCGACACGAGCAGCACATCGGCCAGATGTGCCCAGGCGACCTGGTCGAGTGTTCCGTCGAGCACGAGGTTCGTGCCGGCCTTCTCAAGGCGTGGCGGCGTGGCGGCGTCGGTGCCGGAGCCGATCGATGCGCACAGCTCGGACCAGCCTCCGGTCGAGACCACGAGTTCGCCTTCGACGATGCGATCGAGAAGGTCTTCGGCGAGTCGTACCTCGGCGCAGAAGGTGAGGAGCGGCACGACGAGCCCGATGGTGTCGGCGAACGGTCCGACGATCGAGGACGCACCGAAGGCCCCGATCAGGTCGAGCTGATGCTCCAGCGATCGCACGGTGGGTTCGTCGATGTCCGGAACATCTCTCCGGTCGACGATGCCCAGGTACTGCGACAGCAACTCGAACCATCCGTCCTCACCCAATGCTCGCCATGGCTCGACCGCCCAGACGCGGACCCCGCGCTCGTCTCGCCGGACGGAGTCCTCGGTGTCCCATCCCGACAATGTCGCCGACAGGGCGCCGAGCCGGTCCGAGCCGGTCGTGGACGGACGACCGACTTCGCGCACCCGCTCGAGCGCGGCCAGTTGGGTGCGCCGGTCCACTGGTGCGAATCCGGGGCCGGCTGTCTGCCGGGTCGCGTGCCGCACGGCTTCCACGGGGGAGTGGGCGATCTCCTCCAGCGCGTCGCGATACGCCAGCTGTGTCTCGATCGCGACGGCACGGTGATCGGCTTCAGATG
>Ga0182737_1000909_pt1 | contig 33782 bp, 36 predicted proteins | sample eDN5th30CBELigOP_FD_128878 | JGI IMG/M metagenome (GOLD analysis project Ga0182737, IMG submission 128878) | Enriched Organic Plus compost microbial communities from Emeryville, California, USA - eDNA 5th pass 30_C BE-Lig OP (version 2) (version 2) ... | reverse complement strand
CCGGCACCCACGGCTCCCTGCGCACGACCTCGTCGCTGGCCTTTCTGATGAGCACCCGCATCCGGGCCCCCGCCGTCCTGCGCAGCGATGAGGTGAGCGCGTACCTGCGAATCGAACCGTAACTCCCTCAAACGCTCTCGCTCTCGCTCCCGCTTTCGCTTTCGATCCTTTCCCCGGCTGTTACGATTTCGATTTCGCTTTCGTTTTCTCCCGTCCCCCCTCCCCTCCGTGTCCCTACACCTTGCAACCTCAACCCGCTTGAAGCCCGGCGTCGGTCCCGATAGCTTGCGAAGTACTGCTCTGATCGGGACAACGGAAGTGACAGACAAACTGCAGCACCTCAAATCGATCCTGCTCGAATGTGAGTCCGTGTGTATCGGCTATTCGGGTGGGGTCGATTCTGTGTTTCTGGCGAGGTTCGCGCTGGATGTGCTCGGGCCGGAGCGGATGCTCGCGGTCACCGGGATCAGCCCCGCGGTGCCTCAGGTGCAGTTGGATGTGGCGCGGGGCGTCGCGCGCGATTTCGGAATCCCGCACATCGAGGTCGACACGCTGGAGTTCGAAGACCCGAACTACACCTCCAATCCGGTGAATCGCTGCTATTTCTGCAAAAGCGAGCTGTGGGTACGGCTGAGCGCGGTTGCGGCGCAGCACGGGTTGCGTACGGTGCTCGACGGTTCCAATGCGGATGACGCGAGCGACTACCGGCCGGGGATGCAGGCGGCGCGCGAGCGGGAGGTCCGTTCGCCGCTGCTGGAAGCGGGATTGACCAAGGCGGAAATCCGTGCTGAATCGAAGGCGCTGGGCCTGCCGACCTGGGAGCAACCTTCGGCGCCGTGCCTGTCGAGTCGGCTGGCCTACGGCGTGGCGGTCACGCGGGAGCGGCTGGGCCAGGTCGAACGGGCCGAGGCCGCGCTGCGCGCACTGGGTTACCGTGAGTTCCGGGTCCGCCATCACGGGGACTGCGCGCGACTGGAGTTTGCGCCAACGGAGTTGACGCGGGCCGCGGAAGCCTGGGCCGAGGCAGCACGGGCTGCCCGGGAGGCGGGGTTCGGCCGGGTGCTGCTCGATGTGGACGGCTACCGTCGCGGCGCCCTGAACGCGGCCGTGCCGCTGGTGCAGCTCGGGGTGTCGCGATGAGGGACGCCCGGTGTATCGAAGCGGAGAGGCTGCTGGCGGCCGAAGGCGTCGTGGGGGCGCAGGTAGACGCGGCGGGCGAAGCATCGGATATTGCAGCAATTGCGGCAGCCGGAATCGCGCTGGAGCAGTTGCAGGCCTTGAGTCGACGCATCAAGGCGCTGGGGTTCCGCTATGTGGCATGGACAGACCAACAGCCGGAGTGACGGCCTTGAGCACATTTGACGACGTGATCTACCTCGATTTTGCGGCGACCTCCGCCGTGCGCCCGCGCGAAGTCACGCAGGCGGTGGTCGACTACCTCGAGGGGTGTGGCGCGACTCCGGGGCGCGGCGGGCACCGGCTGGCGGTCGAGGCCGCCCGAGTCGCGCTGCGCTGCCGCATGATGCTGGCGAAGCTCACCGGGATTCCGGGCGATCCCGGGCGGATCGCCTTCATGATGAACGCGACGCACGCGCTGAACACTGCGCTCTGGGGCACGCTGCGCCCCGGCGACGCGGTTGTCATCACCGCCTACGACCACAACGCGGTGCTGCGCACGGCGCATAGCCTGAACCTGCAACGGGGCGTAGAGGTCCGGATGCTGAGTGGCGCGCCGGACGGCTCAATCGACTTCGACGAAGCGAAGCGACTGTTGCAGGGCGCGCGGCTGCTGGTCGTCAATGCGGTCTCGAATGTTCTCGGCACGCCGCTCCCCGCACGCGAGCTGACGCAGCTCGCGCATGAGGCAGGTGCACTTGTCCTGGTCGATGCTGCCCAGTCGGCGGGTCATTCGGCGATGAACATCGGTGACGAAGGCTACGACCTGGTCGCGTTCACGGGGCACAAGGGGCTGCTCGGGATCCAGGGCACGGGCGCGCTCTGGGTCAGGGATGGGATCGACGTGCACCCGTTCCTGACCGGCGGGACCGGCGGCGACTCGACTCTGCGCGACATGCCGCCCGCGTATCCGGATCATCTGGAAGCCGGGACGGGGAATGCTCCCGGGTTCGCCGGGCTGCTTGCGGGCATGGAATGGATCCGGGCGCGCGGCGTCGACGCGCTGCATCAGCACGGGGCCGAACTCAAGCAGCGGCTGCACGAAGGGCTCTCGGCGATTCCCGAGGTGAAGGTGCTTTCGCCCAATACGCCGGACGGTGCCGCTGTGGTCACAATCGTGCCGCGCACAATGGAAGTCCCCGCGCTGGCGACGCGGCTCGACCGCGAGCACGGCGTGCTCACGCGCCCCGGGTTGCATTGCGCGCCCGAGGTGCACAAGCTGCTCGGGAGCGAGAAGACCGGCGCGGTTCGCTTCTCGATCGGGTGGTGTACAACCGAGGAACAGATCGATCGGGCCATTGATGCCGTCGCGCAGGTGGTCGGTTCCTCCCGCGTGTTCCCGGCCGCCTCGCCCGCCTGACGCGGTGCGGCTCTTCGTCGCGATCAATCTTTCAGAGGAGGAGCGACTGCGGCTTCACACCGCGGCCGCTCCTCTTCGTGTCGTTTCGGCACCGGTCCGCTGGACCCGGCCGGAAGCGGTGCACCTTACGCTGAAGTTTCTCGGCGAAGTTCCCGAAGCCCGACTCCCGGACCTGCAACGGGCATTGCAGCGGGCAGCAACCGCGACCGCGCCGTTCGGGCTGGAAATCGGCGGGGTCGGGGCGTTCCCCAACTTCCGGCGGGCGAGAGTGTACTGGGTCGGTGCGGAGCTGTCGGATCCCTTGCTGCAGTTGCACACGTCTGTCGAGCAGGCATTCCGCGCGGTCGGGTTCGCGACGGAGGCACGGCCCTTCCATCCCCACCTGACGCTCGGTCGGGTAAAGCCGCCGGTGAGCCGATCGATGGCGGATCTGCTCGCGGCGGCGGCGGAACGGGTGTCGTACCGGGCAACGGTTCCGGTCGACACAGTGGAATTGATGCGCAGTTTTACCGGGTCGAACGGTGCGCGGTACGAGCCGCTCGCCCGTTGCGACCTGGGCGACTGACGCGAGAGGTTGAAACGAATGCGGAAGCTGCTGTTTTTGCTGTTGGTCGGGGTGATCGCCGGGGTGGCGTGGATGAATCGCGATCAGATTACCGCGCTGCTGGGTCGCCACAGCCCGACGGGCGAAGCCGCGTCGCTGGAAGTTGCCCAACAGGCGGAGAAGAAGCTGCAGGACCTCGCCAACGGCGAAGCCGATTCGGTGAAGCTCAGCTCGGTCGAAATCCAGAGCCTCCTGAATTACCGCTTCGTGCAGGTATTGCCCGCGTTCGTCGATTCGCCGCGCATCGAACTGGAGGACGGCAAAATCAAGGTCAACGCGCGTATTCCGGTCGACCAGCTCCCGGAGATCGGTGGGCTGGGCGATGCGGCCGCGTTTCTGCCCGATACCACCGATGTCGGTATGACCGGGCGTATCCTGCCGCTTGGAAGCGGACGGATCGCAATTGCCATCGATGAGGTAAATGCAGCGAGCATCCCGCTGCCGAACCGGCTGGTTCCGCCGGCTCTGCGGAAGCTGGGTCGCAGGAATGAACCCGGACTGCCGCAGAACGCGCTCGCGGTACCGTTGCCTCCGGGTGCAGGCTCCGCGCGCGTGAGCGGCGATACGCTCGTGATTACTCGACTTGCAAACCACACCGGACAGGACTGAAGCATACGCTATGGCGCGTATCCTGGTCGTCGACGACGAAGAAGGCATTCGCCGCATTCTCGAGCAGGTCCTCGAATACGAGGGGCACCTGATCCGAACCGCAGGTGGGGGCGGCGAAGCCATTGAGCTGTTCCAGGAGTTCCGTCCCGATCTGACGCTGCTGGACGTGAAGATGGCGCGGATGGACGGGCTCGAGGTGCTCGACCGCATCCGCGCGATCGACGGTAACGCCGTGGTCGTGATGATCAGCGGACACGGGAATATCGAGACCGCAGTCGAAGCCACGCGTCGCGGCGCATACGACTTTCTCGAAAAGCCGCTCGATACCGATCGGCTCCTGCTCACGATTCGCAACGGCCTGCAGGTGCATGGCCTCGAGGAAGAAAACGCGCGTTTGCGCGGCGAGTTCGAGAGCCATCACGAGATCGTCGGGAAGAGCTTCCCGATTCGTGCCCTGGTCGATCGCATCGAGAAGGTCGCGCCGACCGATGCGCGTGTGCTGATCACGGGCGAGAATGGCACCGGCAAGGAACTGGTCGCGCGCGCGATCCACCGGCTTTCCGTCCGCAATGACGGGCCATTCATTGAGGTGAACTGCGCCGCGATTCCGTCCGAACTCATCGAAAGCGAGCTGTTCGGACATGTAAAGGGCTCGTTTACGGGTGCACACACCGATCGCTCCGGGAAATTCGAGCAGGCGAACGAGGGCACGCTCTTCCTCGATGAAATCGGCGACATGAGCCTCGCCGCACAGGCGAAGGTGCTGCGTGCGCTGCAGGAAGGGCTGATTACACGCGTGGGCGGCGATAGAGCGATTCGCGTCGACGTGCGCGTCATTGCCGCAACCAACAAGGGACTCGAGCGCGAGATCGAGGCAGGGCGCTTCCGGGAGGATCTGTTCTTCCGGCTCAACGTTGTGCCGATTCACGTTCCGCCGTTGCGGGAGCGTCGTGAAGACATTCCGATGCTGGTGCGTCACTTCGCGGACAACGCCATTCGCGATCAGCGACTGCCGCAGCGCACCTTTGCGCAGGAAGCAATCGATCGGCTTGCGCGCATGGAATGGCCGGGCAACGTGCGCGAACTGCGCAATACAGTCGAGCGGCTGCTCATCCTCTCGCGCGGCTCGGATGTGAGCGCGGGCGACGTGGACCGGCTCGTGGGCGGCGGCGCCGCCAGTGCTGGAGTCGCCGGCGAACTGCTCGACGCAAAAACCTTCGCCGAATTCAAGGAGCGTGCTGAACGTGCGTACATCCTGGCGAAGCTGCGCGAACACGACTGGAACGTGAGCGAAACCGCACGCGCCGTCGACATGCCCCGCTCGAACCTCTACAAGAAGATCGAGCGATACAATCTGATCCGGGAGGAAGCCTGAGCTACACGCTTGTGTACGTCCTTCTCGGCGTGTTCTGGATCGCCGCGGCGTGTGGCGGCGGTGCACTGCTTGCACTGCTCGCCCGGCGCATGCATCCGAGCCTTTCCTTTCGCAGGCTGTGGGTGTTCTACTCGGGGTTGCTCGCGATCGGGACCGCGGTGCTTTTCCTGATCGGCATTTTCTGAAGCCGTTCGTGCCCGGTGCCACCGCGCCGCAACTGCCCGATCTGTGCGGCACCGGCAACAAGTCCCGCCGCAGGGTTGCCCGAACCGTGCGATCCTCTCAGCTTCACGGCGGAATGTCGTCTCCTACCGAACAACGATTGAAATGAGCAAGAAATATCTGAACTACATCGGCGGCGAGTGGGTCGAAGCGTCGAGCGGTGCCTGGTTTGAGAATCGCAATCCTGCCGATCAGAATGACCTGATCGGGCACTGGCCACGTTCGAACCGCGAAGATGTCGAGCGCGCCGTTCAGTCGGCGAAGCGCGGCTTCGAGATCTGGCGCCGCACGCCCGCGCCGCTGCGCGGTGACGTGATTCGCCGCGCCGGCGACATCCTGTCCAGCCGCAAGGAAGAGATCGCGCGTGCGATGACACGCGAGATGGGCAAGGTGCTGAACGAAACGCGCGGCGATGTGCAGGAAGGCATCGATACCGCGTATTACGCCGCTACCGAGGGACGTCGGCTCTTCGGTCACACGGTGCCGAGCGAACTCCGCGACAAGTGGGCGATGAGCTACCGTCGCCCGATCGGTGTGTCCGGTCTCATCACGCCGTTCAACTTCCCGCTCGCCATCCCGACCTGGAAGATGTTCCCCGCGCTGCTGTGCGGGAACGCCGTGATCCTCAAGCCGGCCGAAGACGTGCCGCACACGTCAACGCTTCTGGTCGAGGCGATGCTCGAAGCCGGGCTGCCACCCGAAGTGCTGCAGCTCGTTCACGGCTTCGGCGAAGAGGTTGGTGCTGCAATCGTCGAACACCCGTCGATTGAGCTGATTTCCTTTACCGGCTCGACCGCGACGGGTTCAAAGATCGGCGAAGTCTGCGGACGCATGCACAAGCGGCTCTCGCTCGAGATGGGCGGCAAGAACGCCCAGATCGTCATGCCCGATGCCGACCCGGATCTCGCACTCGATGGCGTGCTGTGGGGTGCCTTCGGAACGACGGGCCAGCGCTGCACTGCAACCAGCCGGCTGCTGCTGCACGAGTCGATTCACGACAGCTTCCTCGAAAAGCTGCTCGAGCGCACCCGGGCGCTGCGCCTCGGCAACGGCCTCGAGGATGGCAGCGATGTCGGGCCGCTCATCAATCAGGCTGCACTCGACAAGACCGCGCGTTATGTCGAGATCGCACGCGAGGAAGGCGACCAGGTGTTGTGCGGCGGACAGCGCGCGACCGGCAACGGACTCGACAATGGCTTCTTCTTCGAGCCGACGATTCTCTCCGGTGTGAAGCCGGGCAGCCGACTCGCGCTCGAAGAGGTGTTCGGCCCGGTGTTGAGCGTGATTCGGTTCCGCGACCTCGAAGAAGCCATTCGCATCAACAACGAAGTCGAGTACGGCCTCTCGAGTTCGATCTACACGCGCAACGTGCTCGACTCGTTCCGCGCGATGACCGAACTCGACAACGGCATCACCTATGTGAACGCGCCGACCATCGGCGCTGAGGCACACCTGCCGTTCGGCGGTGTGAAGAAGACCGGCAACGGTCACCGCGAAGGAGGCTGGGAGGTCTACCAGTTCTACTCGGAGACAAAAGTTGTGTACGTCGATTACTCGGGCCGTTTGCAGCGCGCCCAGATCGACACGTACGATGCTTCTCCCTATTGATGCAGGAGCTGTGGCGCGTTGGTGAGTTTGTTTGACAGCGCCAGCGCGCCCGAATAGGATTCCACAGTGGTAGTACAGCATGGACCTGAACGATCGGAATGCGATCGTATAGACGACGTCGATGCTGCCGGACCCGCCGAGGCCGCACGCCCCTTTCGCGCCCGGTGGGTCTGGGACTGGATCAAGTCCATCGTTGTCGCCTTCACCCTCTTCCTGATGATCCGCACCTTCCTGGTGGAGGCGTTTCGGATTCCGACAGGAAGCATGGAGAACACGCTCCTGGTGGGCGACTTCCTTCTGGTCAACAAGGCCGTTTACGGGGCGCAGCTCCCGTTGACACACCTGCACCTTCCGGCATTCAGCGAGCCGGAGCGAGGCGAGATCATCGTCTTCGTTCCGCCGCACGAGCCGGACAAGAATTACGTCAAACGATTGGTCGGACTTCCAGGGGATACCCTTGCGATGCGTGACAAGGTGCTCTACCTCAATGGGGTCGAGCAGGTTGAACCATTTACCCGACACAGCGATGCCGGCGATGGTTTTTCATCGCGCATGTACTGGCAGTGCGATCATCTGGCCACGCCCGTACGACGCCACCGCTGCCGGCCGACACGTGACAACTGGGGGCCGATCGTCGTACCCCCAGGCCAATACATGGTACTCGGAGACAACCGCGACGACTCCGAGGATTCCCGTTACTGGGGCTTTGTCGAGCGCGCTGCCATCAAGGGGCGCCCGCTCTTCATCTACTATTCGTTCGATGGCACCACGCTGCGCCCCATCCCGTGGCTGACCGGCATTCGCTGGCACAGGATCGGGGGCGGCATTAGCTAGGTCAGCTAAATCGGGAATCATTCCTTCGGGTTGCTCGGAGCACCGTATGAGCTTTTCCACGCGAAAAGGGACGTACGAGGAGAGTTCGCTCGATCAGTACCTCAAGGAAATCAGCGCCTACCCGCTGCTTTCGCGTGAGGACGAAGTCGCGCTGGCCAGAAACATTCGCAAGGGAGATGAAGAGGCGCTCGAGATCCTCGTGCGCTCCAACCTCCGCTTCGTCGTTTCCGTCGCCAAAAAGTACCAGAACCAGGGTGTCGCTCTCGGCGACCTGATCAACGAGGGAAACCTCGGCCTGATCCGCGCCGCTCACAAATTCGACGAAACCAAAGGCATTAAGTTCATCTCGTATGCCGTCTGGTGGATTCGGCAGGCCATCCTCCAGGCCCTCGCCGAACAGAGTCGGATCGTGCGGGTCCCGCTCAATCGCGCCGGCGCACTCCACCGCATCGGAAAGCGCAGTTCAGCATTACTTCAGGAGCTCGGCCGCGAGCCGACGGTGGAAGAAATCGCCGAAGAGCTCGACCTCTCCCACGACGAAGTCCAACGCACTCTGGCCATTTCCCAGACTCACCTCTCCCTCGACGCTCCACTCACCCCCGGCGAGGACAACCGCCTCCTCGATTATCTGCCCGATCAGTTCGCCTCCGGCCCCGACGACGAGACCTACGAGCGCGCCCTCACGAATACCATTGAGGAGGCACTCGGCACGCTCAAGGAACGCGAGGCCAAGGTGCTGCGCCTCTACTTCGGCCTCGACGGACAGGACCCGATGACGCTCGAGGAAATCGGGTCGCTGCTCGGGATCACAAGAGAGCGAGTCCGGCAGATCAAGGAAAAGGCGCTGGTCCGGCTCCGCCACGCCTCGCGCTCACGCTTCCTCGAAACGTTCATCCAGCACTGACGGCTCCGGTGAGACCGCCTCCGCCTCCGCGACCGCAATCGGAAGCGGCCCGGTTCCCGGTTTGCGCCGCCGCCACCGCAACCGATACTGGTACGGACCGTTGACCGATTCCAGCCGGGCTGGTATCTTTCAAAGCTGTCCCGCATAGCTCGCGGTTCGTTTTTACGGGGTTTCAATGAAGACCTATACGCCAAAGGCCACCGAGATTGAACGTCGGTGGTGGGTTGTGGACGCGGAAGGCAAGGTGCTCGGGCGCCTGGCCAGTGAGATTGCGCAGGTTCTGCGCGGTAAGCACAAGCCGATGTTCACGCCGCATCTGGATACCGGTGACTACGTCATCGTGGTAAACGCCGAGAAGGTCCGCCTGACGGGCAATAAGGCGGAGGATAAGGCCTACTTCCGTCACTCGGGGTACATGGGTGGCGAGAAGTTCGTGCCGTTTCGCGACATGATCGAGAAGCACCCGGACCGGGTAATCGATCTGGCGGTGAAGGGCATGCTGCCGAAGAACAACCTGGGCCGTCTGATGCGGCGCAAGCTGAAGGTGTACGCGGGCCCGAATCATCCGCACGAGGCGCAGTTGCCCGAGCGCCTGGAGATCTGAAATGTCGACAGTGCTTCAGTACCACGGCGTAGGTCGCCGCAAGACGAGCGTGGCGCGTGTGTTTCTCCGTCCCGGTTCGGGGAACTGGGAAGTGAACGGACGCACGCTGGACGACTATTTCCCGCGCATGTCGCATCAGCAGCACGCTTCGGAGCCGCTGGCTGCGGTCAACATGATCGGCCGTTTCGATGTGAAGGTGAACGTCGATGGCGGTGGTGAGACCGGTCAGGCCGGAGCAATCCGGCTGGCGCTCGCGCGTGCGCTGGTGCGTTACGACGAGGAACTGCGTTCCGCGCTGCGCACGAAGGGCATGCTGACGCGCGACGCGCGCGAGGTCGAGCGCAAGAAGCCCGGCCGTCCGGGCGCCCGCAAGCGCTTCCAGTTCTCCAAGCGTTAACAGGCGGCGAGTCTTCGACTCGCGCCGGTTAACGCCTGGTCGGCGGCACGGCGCGTTCGCGCCATGGCGTCTCGAAGCGTTGATCGCTTCGAAAGGCGACGGCGAAAGGCGACGGCGACAACGGCGTCGCTTTCTCGCTGTCTGTATCAGAGGTGATCAGGCGAGTATGCGCTCGCCGTCTCCGTCGCCGTCGCCTGATGTGAACAAAATTCACGCATCGCCAGACGCGGATCCGGGTCCTGCGGAGAATAGCAGGTGGGGAAGCGGGTGAAGGTGATGCAGGCCGGGAGAAAACCGGCGCAACCCAAAAGGCAAGGAACAATGGCAGACCAGCAGTTGCAGCAGCTCCTCGAGGCAGGCGTCCACTTCGGGCACCAGAGAAGCCGTTGGAATCCGAAGATGAAGAAGTACATCTTCGCCGAGCGCAACGGCATTCACATCATCGATCTCCAGAAGACAGTCCGGAAGCTGCAGGAAGCGCAGCGAGTGGTACGCGAGGTCACCCTGAGCGGTGATCGCGTGCTGTTCGTATGCACGAAGCGGCAGTTGCGTCCGATTATCGAGCAGGAAGCGGTGCGTTGCGGCGGCTTCTTCGTGACGGAGCGCTGGCTCGGTGGCATGCTGACCAACTTCACGACGATCCGCAAGCAGATCCGTCGGCTGAAGGAACTGGACCGTGGTCTGGCCGAAGGTGCGTACGAGTTCTACACGAAGAAAGAGCAGTTGATGCTGTCGCGTGAGCGCGACAAGCTGGAGAAGTACCTGGGCGGTGTGAAGGACATGGGCCGCCTGCCGGGTGCTGTGTTCGTAATCGATGCGAAGAAGGAAACGATCGCGGTTCAGGAAGCCAACAAGCTGGGCGTCCCGGTGATCGCGATTGCGGACACGAACGCGGATCCGGATGTGATCGACTACCCGATCCCGGGCAACGACGATGCGATCCGTTCGGTGTCGGTGATCACGAACGCGATTGCGGAGGCGATCGAGCAGGCGCGTCGCGAGCTGCCGCCGGACGCACGTCGTCGTGCGGATGAAGTCGAGGCGGTGACGTACTCGAGCGAGGGCGGGCTGGCACAGGAAGCCGCGCCGGAAGACAAGGGCAAGCGTCGTCGACCGCGTCGCAAGCGTCGTCCGCGGCCGGAAGTGATCGCGAACATTCGTACCGCTGGTGAGGACGAAGAGGGTGGCGAAGCAGCAGAGGCGGAGGGCGGGGAGGCCTGAGGCCTTCTCGTGAATCGCTCAGCGCTGGAAGCGCTGCAGCGCTGCTCTGAGTGCAGCCCTGCGGCGCTTTCTTCTATCGGCGCGTTGCGTCGTCCATGAGTTTACGTTGACCAATAAAGCGAGAAGAAGGGACATGGCCGAGATATCTGCAGCACAGGTAAAGGAGCTCCGCGATCGTACGGGCGCGGGGATGATGGAGTGCAAGAAGGCGCTGACCGAGACGGGCGGCGACATGGAGAAGGCAATCGACCTGCTGCGCGCGAAGGGTGCGGCCAAGGCGGCGAAGCGCTCGGAGCGCGAGGCCAAGGAAGGCACGATTGCGAGCTACGTCCACCTGGGCGGCAGGATCGGCGTGCTGGTCGAAGTGAACTGCGAGACGGACTTCGTGGCGCGCAATGAGGAGTTCCAGAAGCTTGCCCGCGACCTGGCCATGCACATCGCGGCGGCGAGTCCGCTGGCCGTGGCGCCCGAGGAGCTGCCGGCCGATGTGGTCGAGCGCGAGCGCGCGGTCTACCTGGAGACGGTCAAGCAGGAAGGCAAGCCCGAGAAGATGTGGGACAAGATCGTCGAGGGTAAGCTGGCGCGGTTCTACAAGGACGTGACGCTGATGGAGCAGATCTTCGTGAAGGACCCGGAGGGGAAGAAGACGGTCCGGGAACTGGTCACGGAAGCGAGCGCGAAGACGGGCGAGAACATCCAGGTCCGTCGTTTCGTCCGTTACGCGCTGGGCGAGTGAGGCGCGAGTGGCGGCCGAGGACCTGAAATACAAGCGAGTTCTGGTCAAGCTGAGCGGTGAGGCGCTGGCGGGGGACGAGGGTTTCGGGATTTCGGCGGCGGTGGTGCGCTCGTTGACCGAGGAGATCAAGCTGCTGCACGAGTACGGGGTGAGCCTGGCGCTGGTGATCGGCGGCGGCAACATCGTACGGGGGACGAAGGCCAGTGAAGAGGGGATGGATCGCGTAAATGCCGATTACATGGGCATGCTTGCGACCATCATCAACGCGCTCGCGCTGCAGGATCCGCTGGAGCGCGTTGGGGTCGATACCCGTGTCATGACCGCGATCCGGATGGAAGCGCTGGCAGAGCCGTATATCCGGCGTCGGGCGCTGCGCCACCTCGAAAAGGATCGTGTGGTGATTTTCGCAGGCGGGACCGGCAACCCATACTTCACGACCGATACCGCTGCGGTACTGCGGGCGATGGAGGTCAACGCGGATGTGTTGATCAAGGCAACCAAGGTCTCGGGCGTGTACAGTGCCGATCCGAAAAAGGACCCAACCGCCGAATTCATCCCGCAACTGACGCATCAGGACGTGCTGACGCGCGAGTTGAACGTGATGGACGCGGCGGCGATTTCACTCTGCAAGGACAACGGGCTTCCCATTATCGTGCTCAACATTCACGAGCGCGGCGCGCTGCTGAGCGCGTTGCGCGGGGAACCGCTGGGGACACTGGTCTCGTAACACCAGGGGCGCGCTCGGGCTGACTCAGCTCATGCCCGCGAGTGCACGCCTGCTGCAGCCCATACCCTGGCCGGAATCGGACAGGGCCCATGAGAGCTCCCTCTGGCCGGAAGCGGGCCGGGGCAGCAAGGTACAATCGGGCGTGGGGGCCAGGTCGCAAGGCAGTACGCCTGCGTGACCTGGCGCCCCGTCGCACCACAGCAATGGGGTGGAGGATATGGAATCGATCGCTGAAGCGCGGTCTCAAATGGAGAAGTCGATCGAGGCGATGCGCCGCGAGTTCGCCTCGGTCCGTACCGGCAAGGCCACGCCGGCGCTGCTCGATATGGTGCGCGTCGATGCCTACGGCTCGAAGATGCCGATCAACCAGGTCGCGACGGTGTCCGCACCGGAGGCTCGTATGCTGATCGTGCAGCCGTGGGACAAGTCATTGATGCACGCTATCGAGAAGGCGATCCAGACGGCGGAACTCGGGCTCAACCCGGCCAATGACGGGAATGTGATCCGGGTGCCGATTCCGGCGCTGACGGAAGAGCGGCGCAAGGATATGGTTCGCATGCTGCACAAACTCGCCGAGGAAGGTCGCGTTGCGATCCGCCACGCCCGGCAGGAGGCCAACAAGGACCTGAAGCGCAGGCAGCAGGCGCACGAACTCAGCGAAGACGATGTGCACCGCCAGATGGATGAAGTGCAGAAGCTGACCGACAGCTACATCCAGAAGGTGGAAGAGCTGCTCAAGACGAAGGAGCAGGAGGTAATAGAGGTCTAGTGGCAGCGGAGGCGCGCGCCCATCTGCTGGAAGAGGTCAGGCTCAACGGCAGACTCCCGGCGCATGTGGCCATCATCATGGATGGCAATGGCCGCTGGGCGGGCGCGCGCGGGTTGCCGCGGTTCCGCGGGCACACCGCGGGTATGAAATCCGTCCGCGACGTGATCGAAGGGTGCATCGAGGCCGGTGTAGCCGTTCTCACGCTGTACGCATTCTCCCAGGAAAACTGGAACCGGCCCCTGGCCGAAGTCACCGCGCTAATGGGACTGCTGCAGCGCTATGTGACGAAGGAACAGGCTGAACTGATCCGTCAGGGCGTCGAAGTGCGGGTGTTCGGGGACATGTCGCGCGTTCCGCCCGCGCCGCGCCGTGCAATCGAGCGCATCGAGGCGGCAACTCGCGGCGGCGGGCGGCTGAAGCTCAACCTCATGATCAGCTATGGCAGCCGCGCGGAAATTACGCGGGCCGCCAGGGTTCTCGCAGAACGGGTTCAGGCCGGGGAGCTTACGCCCGACCAGATCGACGAAGCCGCCATCAGTGCAGGACTCTACACCGCAGAGGTGCCGGATCCGGATCTGTTGATTCGCACTTCCGGAGAACTGCGCATCAGCAATTTCATGCTCTGGCAACTCGCCTACACCGAACTGTATCTGACTCCGATCTTCTGGCCGGACTTCCGCCGCGAGCATCTGTTCGAAGCGATCCTCGATTATCAGAAACGCGACCGCCGATTCGGGCGAGTGACGACCAGTTGAAATGGCAACGGAGCTGACCAGGCGCGTCGCGGTTGCGGGCGTCGGAATCCCGATCGCGATCGTCATCATCTACCTCGGCGGCTGGGCGCTTGCCGCGCTCATCGCACTGATCGCGGCGCTCGGTGCGGGAGAACTGTTCAATCTGGCGGAGAAGAAGCAGGTCCAGCCGATGCGAAGCGGCGGTGCGCTTGCGGCTGCGGCGATCGTCCTGATCGCGGGACGCTTCGAACCCGGGATTGCGGCCGACTGGCTGTGGGGCACGGCGATCGCGCTGTTGATTCTGTTCGCTGGAGCGGCCATCTGGCTGCGAGGGGTGGAGGGCCACCCGCTCGCCAGTGCCGCACTGACCGCATTCGGCGCGCTGTTTGTCGGCGGTACCCTTTCCTATGCACTCTGGCTGCGCGCACTCACGGCGACCGGCGGCACGGTCGACTGGTCCGACGCGTGGCGCGGTACCGCCGTCCTGGCGTTTCCGCTGGCTGTCACCTGGATCAACGATACCTTCGCCTACTTCGGCGGCCGCGCGTTCGGCCGACACAAGCTGATTCCGAAGGTCAGTCCCGGCAAAACCATCGAAGGTTCGATCGCCGGGGCGATTGGCGGCGTGCTGGTCGCGCTGCTCTACGGGGCACCGGTGCTGGGCGAACGGCTTGGCTTTGGCGGCACGCTGTTGCACTGGGGGATGGCAGGCCTGGGCATCGCTGCACTTGCACAGATTGGCGACCTCGCCGAATCGCTCTTTAAGCGCGAAGCCGGGGTAAAGGATTCGGGCACCCTGCTGCCTGGACACGGTGGCGTGCTGGACCGCTTCGATGCGCTGTTTTTCACGCTGCCGGCGGCGTACGCATTTCTGCTGCTTGTGCAGCGCATTGGATAGAGATGAGTCTCGGAGTAGCCATTCTCGGGTCGACGGGGTCGATCGGTCGGAGTGCACTGGCCGTGATCGATCGCCATCCGGACCTGTTCCATGTAGTCGCACTCGCAGCGCATCGTAATGCCGCCGAACTCTCGGCGCAGATCGAGCGGTACAACCCGCAGACGGCCGTGCTGGTCGAAGGCAATGGCGGTCCGTGGAAAACGGGGCGCGACGCCCTGCTCGAGGTCGCCGCGCATGTGAACGCGGATGTGGTGATCAACGCCGTTGTTGGGGCCGCCGGATTGCAGGCGACGCTGGCCACACTGCACGCCGGCAAGCGGCTCGCCCTGGCGAACAAGGAGTCGCTGGTTGCGGGCGGACCGCTGGTGCTGAACGCCCTCCGCCAAGGTGGTGGCGAACTGGTGCCGATCGACAGCGAACATAGCGCGATCCTGCAGTGTCTGACCGGCCAGCAACGTGCGGTGAGGCGCCTGATCCTGACCGCATCCGGTGGCCCGTTCCGCACGCTCGATCGCGACCGGTTCGGAGAAATCACGCCCGCGCAGGCGCTGCGGCACCCGACCTGGGACATGGGCGCAAAAATCACGATCGACTCTGCTACGCTGGCCAACAAGGCGCTCGAGGTGATCGAGGCGCACTTCCTGTTCGGCATCGCGTACGAGCATATCGATGTGGTCGTGCACCCGCAGTCGATCATCCATTCGATGGTCGAGTTCGTGGACGGGTCGGTGCTGGCGCAGTTGGGGTTCCCGACCATGGAACTGCCGATCCTGTACGCGCTGACCTTCCCGGATCGTGTGCAGGACGATGGGGTCCGGGTTTTCGACCCCGTTGCCGCGGCGAGCCTGACCTTCGAGCCGGTCGATCCGGAACGTTTCGGCGCATTCCGCCTCGGGATCGAGGCCGGACGGATCGGCGGGACCATGCCCGCGGTATTCAATGCGGCGAACGAAGTTGCGGTTGCCGCTTTTCTGGCTGGCAACTTGCCCTTCGATGCGATTGCGGATGTGATCGAAGCATCGCTCGAAGCGCATGAATGCCAGCCCGTAGATTCCCTTGAAACCGTGTTGCGTGCCGATGCCGATGCGCGCGCGGTGGCCCATGAGGCGTTGAAACAGAGATGCTGATCACGATTCTCGCGACCATCGTCGTCCTCGGCGTACTGATCTTCATTCACGAGCTGGGGCATTTCATGACCGCCAAGTGGGTGGACATCGAGGTGCCACGCTTCTCCATTGGTTTCGGGCCGAAGGTCATCGGATTCAGGCGCGGCGAAACCGAATACGTGATCTCCCTGCTCCCGCTTGGCGGCTACGTGAAGATGGCCGGCATGGAGGAGATGGAGCAGATCGAAGGTGGACCGGATGCGCCCAGGATTTCAGGCGCGGCTACCGCCGACGATACCGGTATCGAGGTGAAGGAGCCGCGTACTGCCGGTCCTCGTGATTTCGAGTCGAAAAGCCTGCCCGCGCGTACGCTGGTCATCTCGGCCGGCGTGATCATGAACCTGCTGTTCGCGGTTGCGGTTTTCGCTGCGATTGCGGGCATCTGGGGCGTGCAGAAAATCGCCGATGCGCGCGTTGGTGAGGTGATCGAGGAACTGCTGCCTGCCGGCACCGAGCCGCTCGCCCATATCACGCCTGGCACCCGCATCACGCGCGTTGGCAACGACAACGTCAGTGACATGCGCGAAGTCACGATGGCGATTGCGACGGCACCGGCGGGTCCGCTCGAGATCCAGTTCGACCAGGGCGCACCCGTACGGATCCAGGTGCCGTCGGCTGACAGCATGAAGGGGCGTCTGATTGCGGCGTTCCAGCCGGCGGTGCAGACCCCGGCACGCGTCGGGGAGGTTATCGCCGGGACCGCTGCCGCCCGCGCAGGGCTCCAGCCCGGCGATGAAATCGTGCGTGCCGCCGGCCAGCCCGTCACCTCCTGGCAGCAGTTCAAGTCGATCATCGAGAGGCGTCCCGGCGAGAACGTCCCACTCACGATCGAGCGGGAAGGCCGTCAGTTGACGATCGACATCACGCCGACTCCCAGCCAGATGCCGAATGGCGAAGCCTTCGGCCGGATCGGCGTGACGCCCGCCGTGCCCGAAGCCTCCGCGTTGCCCAAGGAGCGGCTGGGCTTCTTTGCCGCAATCGGGCACGGGTTCAGCGAGACCTGGACCGTGGTCGCTCTGACCGTCGAGTTCCTCAAGGACCTGCTGACCGGCCAGGCATCCCCGCGCAATCTCGGCGGCCCGATCGAGATCGGCCGGCTTTCGGGCCAGGTGGTGCGGCTTGGTTTCGAGCAGTTCCTCGGCTTCATGGCGCTGTTTTCCGTCAACCTGGCTGTCCTGAACCTGCTGCCGATTCCGATCCTGGATGGCGGGCACCTGATGTTCCTGGCCGTCGAGGCGGTACGCGGGCGTGCGCTTTCGTTGCAGACCCGCATGCGGCTGAGTCAGGTGGGCTTCCTGATCGTGCTGGCGATCATGCTCTGGGCCGTCACCAACGACGTTCTCAAGCGGTTCGGGATCTGAGCTAGAGCAGCGACAACTGCGTCACGCAGCCGTTCCTGCGCCGCAGGGCCAGCACGTCGATCGGTTCGAGCGGGCGGTCCTGCGGTGCAACCGTGAGGCTGCCCCGGTACCGTTCACGTTCGAGTGCCGTGCCGATTACCTCGTGGGCGAGGTCCGGGTAGTTGCAGCTTTCGCTGAGGTGTGCGAGCACGACGGAGACGAGCCCATTGTGGTGCAGATCACGGACGAGCTCGCCCGACGCGTTGTTGGAGAGATGCCCGTGGCTCGATGCGATGCGCTGCTTCACGGACCAGGGATACGGTCCGTTCCAGAGCAGCGCTTCGTCGTGGTTGGCCTCGAGCACCAGGACGTGCGAGTCGGCCAGGCGTGAGCGCACCGCGGCGGTTGGCCGACCGAGATCCGTCGCTATGCCCATCTTGCAGCCGTTCTCGAGGTGCGTGATGGTGACGGCAACCGGGTCGGCAGCATCGTGGACCGTGAGGAACGGCTGGACTTCGAACGGGCCGATGCGGAAGGGGTCACAGGCGCTGTAGCTGTGCAGATCTTCGCTGCCATTGAGCAGCGAGGCGCAGGCGATCCGGGTCTTGTCGGTCAGGTAGACGGGGATGTTGAAGCGCCGTGCGATAACCCCCATGCCACGGGTGTGATCGCCGTGATCGTGCGTGATGACCAGTGCGGCGAGGGAAGCCGGGTCGATTTCGACTTCGCGCATCCGCCGCTCGAGGTCTTTCCCACTGAATCCGGCGTCGACCAGGACTGCCACCCCGTCGCTTTCGACGACCAGCGAATTGCCGACACTGCCGCTGCCCAGAACCGTTACCTTCACGTCTCCGCTCTTGCCCTGTGCCAGGCGCGCTCCAGAACGCGCCTCGTTCCGTCCGTCAACTGGACACCTCTGCGCGACATAACGATCTCCGCCGTTTCGAGGAATCGATCGAGATCGTAGCTCGTGACGTGACTGCGATTGCCCCAGCAGAAAGGCGGAACGTACTTCGCCGGCATCTCCGGCCCGAACAGGTTACTCCCGGTGCCGATCACCGTTCCCGTGTTGAGCAGTGAACCGATCCCGGTCTTCACGTGGTCGCCGAGGAAGCAGCCGATCTTTTTCTCGCCGGTGTTCCGGTCTCCGCCCGGGGTCCAGACACGCACCTTGCTGTAGTTGTTCTTGAGGTCGCTGTTGGTGGTCAGCGCCCCGAGATTCACCCAGCGGCCGATGTAGGCGTGCCCCATGAACCCATCGTGTGCCTTGTTCGAGTAGCCGAGCACAACCGTTTCCTCCAGCTCCCCGCGCAGCTTGCATTGCGGGCCGGCCGTCACGCCGGAGAAGGAACCGCCGAGCAGGGTTGTGCCACGCCCGATATAGCTCGGTCCGGCCAGCCTTGTGAAGGCGCGGATCACGACGCCGCGATCGAGCCAGATCGGGCCACTCGTAAAATCGAAAACCACACCGGGCTCGATCCGCACGTCCGACGCGAGTGCGAGGTGCGGCTCCCCGATCCAGTTCAGGCCATTGAAGGCAGGTGCGTCGGTCTTGTGGCGCGGAAACAGCGAGTCGATGTCGAATGCTGTCTGCGCGCTCGATCCGGACATCAGCTCCCAGATTTCATGGAGCATGCGTCCCGCGAGTGCGATCGCATCGCCCTGCGCCGTGGGCAACTCCAGCAGCTCCGCGGGCTCCGGCGCCGCTTCGCCTGCAGGAATAAACCAGCCGACGACCTGGCCGTCCATGGTCAGCGGGGACAGCCCGGCCGGCTCCTCGAACCGGAAGTTCCAGTCGAGTACGACGCGCGAGCAGAGCAGGATGACAGGGCTGCCGGAAGGGACCCGATCCAGGACGGGCGCAGCGTCGTGCTCATCGAAGGTGGCGAGTTCATCGCGCGTGATATGACCGAGACAGCGCCCGCCGAGCACACGTTCGGCACGTTCGCGCAGAGACATCGCTCCAAACCAGAGCTCGCCCGCCGGGCGCGTATTCGTGAACGGCATCCAGTCGCGGGAAATGCGATCGTCGAAGAGAACAATCTGACGCTCAGTCATCACTCTTCAGCTCGCGCAATGCTGCCGGCAGATTGTTGAGCAGCGATTTCAGGTCGGCGGTGCGTTCGCGCGCAGCCACCAGGGTAACGTTCCCCGTTCGGACGACGACCAGGTCTTCCACCCCAAACAGCACGATCGCGCCTTCATCGGCCCAGGCGATGTTGTCGGTCGCATCGACTGCGGATACCGAACCGACCACGACGTTGCCGTTCGCATCCGCGGGCCGGGTCCGTCCTACCGCATCCCATGCACCGACGTCATCCCAGGTGAAATGAGCGGGCACGACGGTCACACGCTGGCTGCGTTCGAGCACGGCTTCATCGATCGATGACGCGGGCACGCGCGCAAAGAACTCTGCGTCGCGCCCCTCCTCGATCAGCGAGAGGTGTTCTGCGATTTCCGGCGCACACGCGCGAATTTGTTCCAGCAGCGTAGCAACCGGCCAGACAAAAATCCCGCTGTTCCAGAGGTATCCCTGGCGCACGTAATCCGAGGCAAGTTCGCGTGACGGCTTCTCTACGAAGCGGGCGACCCGGTACGCTTCGATTGTATCGGGCACCCGCTCACCCGCGCGTATGTAGCCGTAGCCGGTTTCGGGGCGGGTTGGTGGCACACCCAGCGTAACCAGTGTGTGGTGCGTCGCCGCGTGCTTCGCCGCGGCCAGTAACTGTGTACGGAACACGGAAGGCTGCGCGATCACGTGGTCGGAGTGCAGCGAGGCCATCACCGCGGCGGGATCGATCTGCGCGATTTTTGCCGCCGCCCAGGCGAGGACGGGGCCGGTCCCGCGGGCCGCGGGTTCGACCAGCAGGTTGCCAGCGTTGAGTGCGGGTACCTGCGAAAGCAGGGCGCGGCCGAGCTGCTCGCCGGAAAGGATGCGGATCCGTTCCGGGGAAACTAGCGGCAGGATCCGCTCGATCGTGTCGCTGATCAGAGACGGCCCCGGTCCGAGGGCCAGCAGTTGCTTGGGGCGCTCCGGTGTCGAGACCGGCCAGAAGCGCGAGCCAACACCGCCCGCAAGGATTACGGCCCAGAGCGAGGGGTCAGGCTGCGAAGATTTCGTCGATTCGGGCAAGGAGCTTCTTCGGGCTGAAAGGCTTCGTCAGAAAATCCGTTGCGCCGAGCACGGCCGCCTGCTCGCGATCGGCCTCGTGGCCTTTCGCGGTCAGCATGATGACCGGGGTGGCGCGTCGATGCGGAATCTGGCGAAGCCGCGCGAGCACGTCGAGTCCGCTCATGCGAGGCATCATGATATCGAGCAGAATCAAGTCGATCGGCTGTTCGCTCTCCAGCCGCCCGAGCGCACTCACCCCATCCTGAACGAGCTCGACCCGATACGGTCCGTTCTCCAGCTTCAACTGGATGATCCGGCCAATATAGGGTTCGTCATCGACGACCAGGACAGTGCGTTGTGAATCGGTGAACACGGTCGGCATCAACAAGCGGTATGGGTGAACAGGGTTCTGGCTCGCGCTGCTTCGCTCAAAGGTGCCAGTTTCGTGCCGGGCACAGCGGACCACAATCATCGCTCCGCGGGTAACTGTACGGCAACACGCTCGGGACGGCCGATAACCGGCCTTCCGCAAGCGTGAAACTGCTTGATCGGCCTTGACATGCGCGTTCTCTGGCCGGTACTCTAACCCCTCTCGGAACACCCGGAATGCTGAGCATGCGACCGCGTATTTTGCTGGTTCTCGCGCTGTTTCCGCTCCTGGCCGCCTGTGATGATGGCCTCGGCCCGCGCGATTGGAACAACGCCCCTGACACTGTGACCGTCTACTCGCTTTCGCGCCCCGAATTGCTCGGGATGCCGTCCGCGATCGACCTGGTCAGTTCCTGTGCATTTCAATGTTCCGCCATTCCGATCAGTGTCGAAAGCCCCGGCGCATCCGGGCGCTGGGACATCGCGTTCAGCGAGGAAAACGGTCAGCCGGTTTTCCTGCCAAGCGGCGTATTCCAGGGTTTCGATGATCGGGTCGGCATCGGCCTGCTCGAGGAAACCAGCTTCGACGCGATCACGCGCGTGCCGAGTGGCAGCGAAATCTTCCGCAACGAAGTGGTGCCGATTCAGATCGGGCGGGTCTATGCGGTTCGCAGCCGACGCGAGAGCTGCGGCTTCAGCGTCGGCGTGCGCTACGGCAAGCTGCAGCCCCTCGCCTACAACGCGGCGGAAGGTACGCTCCAACTCCGGGTAGTGGTCAATCCGTACTGCAACGACCGCAATCTGGTACCCGAAGACTAGGCATGCTCGATCTGAAGCGAATCCGCGAGGCGCCGGACGAGGTTCGCGCGCGCCTGCAGCGGCGCGGCAACCCTGAGTTTCTGGTGCTGGTGGATCGGCTGCTCTCCGTCGACGAGGAGCGTCGCAGCCTGATTACACGCGTCGACATGGCCCGGGCGCGCCGCAATGAGGTGTCTCCGCAGGTCGGCAAGCTCAAGCAGGCAGGCAAACACGAGGAAGCGGAGCCACTGATTCTCGAGATGCGCGCGCTCGGCGTCGAGATGGACGAACTCGAGAAGCGGCGTAGCGAGATCGAGGAAGAAGTCCGCGGGATCCTGCTCAACATCCCGAACGTTCCCGATGACGCAGTTCCGGAAGGCGACGAGTCGCACAACGAAATCGTGCGTAGTTGGGGCGAGCCGAAGACCTTCGAGTTTGCGCCGAAGCCGCACTGGGAACTTGGCGACCAGCTTGGCATTCTCGATCTGCCGGCCGGGGCGCGAATAACGGGCAGCGGATTTCCGGTTCTGATCGGCGCGGGCGCCCGGTTGTCGCGTGCGATGATCCAGTTCATGCTCGACCTGCACACCCGGCAGCACGGCTATACCGAAGTAGCACCGCCGTTCCTGGTGAACGCGCAGTCCGCGACGGGTACGGGGCAGCTCCCCAAGTTCGGGGAGGAGATGTACTACGTCACCGAGGACGCATTGTACCTGGTCCCGACGGCCGAGGTGCCGGTCACGAATCTCCTCGCGGGCGAGTTGCTCGACGGTCGCAGACTGCCCGTCCACTACGTCGCGTATTCTCCCTGTTTCCGGCGCGAAGCGGGCTCGCACGGGAAGGACACGCGCGGACTGTTGCGCGTCCACCAGTTCGAGAAGGTCGAACTTGTGCGCTTCGAGCGTGCGGAGAACGGGCCGGCCGCACTCGAGGAATTGACGGTGCAGGCGGAGCGTGTGCTGCAGGAGCTTGGGCTCGCCTACCGCGTGGTGCGCCTTGCGGCCGGCGACCTCGGCTTCGCGAGCGCACACACCTACGACCTCGAAGTCTGGTCGCCCGGGGTAGGGAAGTGGCTGGAAGTTTCAAGCTGCTCTCTGTTCACGGATTACCAGGCCCGCCGCGCGAATATTCGGTACCGGCCGGAGCCGAACGCGAAGCCGGAGTTCGTGGCCACGCTGAACGGCTCGGGGCTGGCACTGGCGCGCACACTGGCGGCGGTGCTCGAGACCCATCAGCAGGAAGACGGCAGCATCCTCCTGCCCCCCGCGATCGTTCCGTATTTCGGAGCTGACCGCATCGCATCCTGACGAGCGCCGCACGCGATGAGCCGACGCTACTGGCCTGCTGCGCTTGCGGTTCTCGCGCTCCTCGTCTTCGGTTCCTACCTGGTCTTCATCCGCTACCTGGAAAACCAGTGGCTGCGGCAGGAGGCCATCCATGTTCGGATGTACGAAACCGTGCAGCGGGGATTGGCGTCACCGCGGGAAGAAGACGCGACGCAGGCGCTGTTCAACATGCAGGCGCACCTCGACTCGCTCGGTGTTCCGCTCATCGTTTTCAGCCCCGATGGCCTGCTATACGCCGTAAAGAACCTCCCGTTCGAGGTCGATCTCTCCGATTCCGTCGATGTGATGCGCGCGATTCGCTACGCGCCGACGCTCTCGAAACGCAATCAGCCGATCATGAGTTCGGAGATCGGCACAATCTACTATGGCTCTCCACCCGTTATCAGTGCATTACGTTGGATCCCGTACCTGCAGGTCAGCGGCGCGGTCCTGCTGGTGATCGTCGCATTCACGATTATCGGAGCGAATGTGCGTGCGGAACGTGAGCGTATGTGGGCGGCCATGGCGAGGGAGCTTGCACATCAGATGGGCACCCCGCTTTCCTCGCTGTCCGGGTGGCTGGAGATCCTGCAACTGCCGGACGTTGAACGCGCGGAGATGGCGAGCCTCGAACACATCCACCACGTGATGTCGGCGGATGTTGAGCGGCTGGAGCGCGTATCGCGTCGGTTCGAGCTGATCGGCAAACCACCGTCACTCGAGCAGGTGCGCGTCGCGCAACTGGTGCATGAACTCGCAGCATACTTCCAGCCGCGTCTGCCGCGACTCTCCGGCGGGATCAAGCTGAGGGTGCGGGTTCGTCGCGGTCTGCCGGATATCAGGGCGAATCGGGTGCTGCTGGTGTGGGCGCTCGAGAACATCGTCAAGAACGCGGTTGATGCGCTGGCCGGGCGTGGCGGTACCATCGTGATCACGGCGACGCATGCTGAACACACGGGCGCGGTCCGTATCATGATCGCCGACAACGGGCCCGGCATCGCAGCGCACGTGCGTGACCGCATTTTTGAGGCAGGGGTAACAACCAAATCGGCAGGCTGGGGCGTCGGCCTCGCACTGACCAGACGCATCATTCATGGCCTGCACGGCGGGCGGGTCCGGGTCCACTCCCGTGCTCGTGGCGGTACAATCTTCGACATCGAGTTGCCGGGGGCAGGCAGACTGCTGCGTCGCCGGCTGTTTTCGCGTAGATGAATTCTTCCTATCTGAACACACTCAATCCGGAACAGCGTGAGGCGGTCGAACACTTCGAGGGACCGATTCTCGTGCTGGCCGGAGCAGGTTCCGGCAAAACCCGTGTGCTCACGACACGCATCACACACATGGTGCAGGAGCACGGCGTCGACCCGGCGAAAATTCTTGCCGTCACGTTCACGAATAAGGCAGCCGGCGAGATGCGCGAACGCATCCGCCGCATGCTCGGTCGCGAGCCAGCCGGTATGTGGATCGGGACCTTTCATTCCGTGGGGGCACGGCTGCTGCGGCGACACGCCAGCCGGCTCGGCTGGGGCGCCAACTTCAGCATCTACGATGCGGATCAGTCATTGCGCGAAGTAAAGCGCGCGATGGATCGGCTGAACATCCCGCAGAAGAAGTGGCATCCGCAGGCGGTCGCTTCCGCGATTTCGAATGCGAAGAACCAGTTGGTCGATCCGGTGCAGTACAGTGAACTGGCAGCCGATCTGTTCTCGCGCATCGTCGCCGATGTGTATCCGGCGTACAGCGAAGCGCTGAAGGAGCAGAACGCGTTCGACTTCGATGATTTGCTGGTCAAACCGGTTCAGCTCTTCCGTGAGATTCCGGATCTGCTCGAGAATTATCGCGAGCGCTTCCAGTTTGTGCTGGTCGACGAGTATCAGGACACCAACCACGCGCAATACACATTTCTGGCGTTGCTGGCGCGCGAGCACCAGAACCTGATGGTGGTCGGGGATGACGATCAGTCGATCTACGGCTGGCGCGGTGCGGACATCCGCAACATCCTCGATTTCGAGAAGGATTTCCCCTCTACGCGCATCGTTCGCCTCGAGCAGAACTACCGCTCGACCGCAACCATCCTGGACGCGGCAAACGCGGTGATCTCGCAGAACACCCAAAGGAAGGGGAAAACGCTGCGCACGGATGCAGGTGCGGGTGAACCGATCACGCGGGTGGAAACCCTCAATGAACGCGACGAAGCGGAATGGATCGCCAACGAGATCGATCAGCGTCGCAATACCGTGAACGGCTCGTGGCGCGATTTCGTGGTGCTTTACCGAACGAACTCCCAGTCCCGCGCTCTGGAAGAAGCCTTCCGGCGTCGTGATCTTCCGTACCAGATCATCGGGGGCACACGCTTCTACGAGCGGCGCGAGATCATGGATGTGCTGGCGTATCTGCGCCTCATCTCCAATCCGCGCGATGCTGGTGCGTTCGATCGGATCGTGAACTACCCGAGGCGCGGCATCGGCGATACGACCAAAACGCACCTGTTCACCTGGGCCGCGGAGAACGGGATCCCGCCTCTCGAGGCCGCTCTGCGCGCGGAGGAAATTTCGCAGATCCGGGGCGCAGCCTCCGGTTCGCTGGTCCGATTCGCCGGAATGATCCAGCGTTATACCGCGCTTGCACTGCATCTCGGCGTCGGAGAACTGCTGGAGAAGCTGATGGAGGAGATCGGTCTGCTCGATGCACTTCGCGAAGAAGGCCCCGAGGGCGAAGAGCGCATCGAAAACGTGCGGGAACTGCTCGCAGGTGCACACGAGTTCGATGCGCGTGGTGAACCAGAGCTCGACGCAGAAGACGAGGAGCAGGAACGCACACCACTCGACATGTTCCTCGAGAAGGTGTCACTGGTTACGGATGTCGATCGCCACGACCCGAACGCGCAGGCCGTCACGCTGATGACACTGCACAATGCGAAGGGACTCGAGTATCCCTTCGTGTTCATCAGTGGCATGGAGGATGGTTTGTTCCCGCTGCTTCGGGCGTACGATGACCGCGAGGCGCTGGAGGAAGAGCGGCGGCTGTTTTACGTCGGCATCACGCGCGGCGAGAAGAAGGTCTACCTCACCTGGGCGCGGACGCGACGGCGCGCAGGTGAGGTGCTCAGTTGCATCGCATCGAGTTTCCTCGACGCGATTCCGACCGAACTGATAGAAGCAAAAACATCACCTTCGCTGGCGCGGGCCCGTTACCAGTTCGACGACCGCTGGGGCGGACGCGTCGGCGCACGCAGCAACTACAGTTCCGGCGGCGAGCGCAGGCAGAGCGCGGACACCTACAGTGGACCGGTGATCGACTACTCCGATGCACAGGATGCACCGAGGTTTGTGAAGGGCGAGCGAGTGCGCCACCCGACCTTCGGTCGCGGAGTAATCCGCGAGTTGTCGGGCTTTGGTCGCGACCTGAAGGCGACCATCGAATTCGAGGCGGTCGGCCGCAAAACGATTGTTCTGCGATACACCAACCTGCAGAAGGAGTTGTAGCGAATGGCGGTCACTGCCGCGGATGTCCTGCACGTTGCGAAACTGGCGCGGCTCGAACTGAGCGAGGCCGAAATTCTCAGGTATACCGAACAGCTCAACGCGATCCTGGTGCATGCGGAAGAGCTTCAGGCGGTCGATGTGAGTGAAATCTCTGCGTTCAGCATCGCAGTGGACTGGCCTGCACCGCTGCGCGAGGACGTGGTCGGCCCCGATCCGCTTGCCGTTGAAGCGCCCGCGCTCTCGCCTTATTCGCGCGATGGATTCTTCACTGTCCCGCGCCTCGCCGCCATGCAGAACGCGGACGGCGACGCGTGAGCCCTGGGTCCGGGATTTCCGGGATTGCAGAACCGGTTCGTTCGCGGGAGCGCAGCGCGCGCGACGTTACGACCGAGGCGATCGAACGGATCGAGCGTATCGAAACGTCCGCGGACGCGCTGAATGCGTTCATCAGCTATGACCGCGACGTGGCAATCCGGCAGGCCGCCGCAATCGACGTACGCATCGAGACAGGCGAGAACACGCTTGCACTCGCCGGTGTGCCGATCGCGATCAAGGACAACATCGCTACACTCGATTTCGATACCACCTGTGCATCGAAAATACTGAAAGGCTACCGCTCTCCCTACGACGCGACGGCGATCCGCCGCCTGAAAGAAGCAGGTGCGGTGATCATCGGGAAGACCAATATGGACGAGTTCGGCATGGGCTCGTCCACCGAGTTCTCGGCGTTCGGTCCGACCCGAAACCCGCTCGATCGCACACGTGTCCCGGGCGGGTCCTCCGGTGGTTCGGCTGCCGCGGTGGCTGCGGGACTTGTTGCCGGTGCGCTGGGCTCCGAAACCGGCGGTTCGGTACGGCAGCCGGCAGCATTCTGCGGGATCGTCGGGATCAAGCCCGGCTACGGCCGGGTCAGTCGCTACGGTCTCGTTGCGTATGCGTCCTCGCTCGATCAGATCGGCGTCTTCGGCAGAACGGTTCGAGATGCTGCACTGCTGCTCGATGTGATCTCCGGTCACGACCCGCTCGACTCGACCAGCACGCCGATGCCGGTCGATCCCGTTTGCAACACGTTGTCCAGCGACATCGATCGCCTCGTCATCGGTGTGCCACGGGAGTACTTTCCCGAACAGCTCGACCCGCGCATCGCAGACCTGTGTCGCACAACTCTCCAGCGATTTGCGGCGCTCGGCGCAACGATCCGCGAGGTCTCGCTGCCCCACACAGCGTACGCCATTCCGACCTACTATCTCATCGCGACCGCGGAAGCATCAACCAACCTCGCCCGCTACGATGGCGTGCGGTACGGCGTGCGCGCCGACACCGACAGCACGGCGGAACTGTACGCGCGCACACGCTCCGAAGGGTTCGGCGAGGAAGTGAAGCGTCGCATCATGCTTGGTACCTACGCACTCAGCGCCGGCTACTACGATGCGTATTATGCCCGCGCACAGAAGGTCCGCACGCTGATCGCCCGGGACTTCACGCGTGTTTTCGATGATGGTGTCGATGTCCTGTTCACACCGACTGCGCCGACCACGGCGTTCGCGTTGTGCGAAAAATCGAACGACCCGTATGCGATGTACCTGTCCGACTGCTTCACGGTGACCGCCAATCTCGCCGGGGTTCCGGCAATGTCGATTCCCGTCGGGCTGGTCGATGGATTGCCGGTCGGTGGGCAACTACTGGCAAAGCGCGGGGATGAGGCGACGATGGTGCGTGCAGCATACGCACTCGAGCAGGCGCTGCACGTATGAACGGAGAACTCGAGCCGGTCATCGGCCTGGAAGTGCACGTTCAACTGAAAACGGCGACAAAGCTGTTCTGCGGCTGTGCTACCGGATTTGGCGCCGAGCCGAACAGCAATGTCTGTCCGGTATGTCTCGGTTTGCCCGGTGCGCTGCCGGTTCTCAACAGGCTCGCAGTCGAACTCGCCGCGCGTGCGGCGTTCGGGCTGCAGTGCGCGGTGCACGAAACCAGCATCTTCGCACGAAAGAATTACTTCTATCCGGACCTGCCGAAGGGCTACCAGATCACGCAGTTCGATCGGCCGATCGCAACCGAGGGGGAACTGACCGCGCCGGAAGCCGATGAGGAACGGCCGGTTCGCATACGACGCATCCATCTCGAGGATGACGCGGGCAAGTCGCTGCACGACCGATTGCCCGGACGCACGGCTGTCGACCTGAACCGCGCCGGAACGCCGCTGATCGAGATCGTGACAGAGCCGGATCTGCATTCACCCGCGCAGGCCCGCGTGTTCCTCACGCGGCTCAAGCAGATTCTGCAGTACCTCGATGTCAGCGACTGCGACATGGAGAAGGGAAGTCTGCGTGTTGATGCGAACGTCTCAGTGCGTAACCGAGGTGTGCTGGAACTCGGCCCGAAGACCGAACTCAAGAACATGAATTCGTTCGCCAATGTCGAGCGTGCGCTGAACTTCGAGATCGCCCGGCAGATTGCGCTTGTGGAACGGGGTGAACGCGTTGTCAATGAGACGCTGCTCTGGGATGAGGTGCGGGGCGAAGCGCGCCCGATGCGGTCGAAGGAGGAGTCGCACGACTACCGCTATTTCCCGGACCCGGATCTGCCGCCCCTGGTGATTACGTTGCCGACGCTGGAACGGATCCGCGCGTCGGTCCCCGAACTGCCGCGGGCGCGGGCACAACGATTCGTCCGTGATTACGCGATCCCGGCCTATGATGCCGAAGTCCTCACGGCCGACCGGGCCATCGCGGACTACTTCGAGGCTGTTGCACTGCAGGCTGGCGACGCGAAGGCTGCAAGCAACTGGATCATGACGGATGTGCTGGGTGTGCTCAATGACCGCGGCTGGAGCATCACGGAGTTCCCCGTGTCTGCGTCCGCACTCGCGCAGCTCATAAACCTCGTACGCGATGGAGTGATTTCGCACGGGACGGGTCGCACAGTGCTTGGAAAAATGCTGCAGACCGGTCGGAGCGCGTCGGAAATTGTGGAAGCGGAAGGTCTCGCGCAGGTCAGCGATGTTGCACAGCTCGAAACCTGGGTGCGCGACGTTCTGGAACTGCATCAGGCCGAGGTGGAACGTGTACGCGCCGGGGATCAGAAGCTGTTCGGGTTTCTGATGGGGCAGGTGATGAAACGTTCGCAGGGAAAGGCGGATCCCCGCCGGGCTACCGCGATCCTGCGAGAACAGCTCGGACTCGGAAACTGAGGGTGCAGTGACGGGTGCGGCAGTGCAGGCGGCTGGTCAACCGCTCGTCACTGCCGTCCCATCCTCCTTCATCTGCAACGCCTCGCGATAATGCCCGAGCTGCCCATCCGGCAGCGGAAAGAAGTCGTCGGCCATCTCACTCAGAATTTCCGGACGTTCCAGCGCGCCTTCGCGGATCGCCAGTCGCCGAACCTTCTTGGCCAACTGCAGGTTGAACTCCCCGATCGGATCCAGTGCGGCCGGCAGAGAGATCCGCCCACGCCGCAGGTAGTCCACCACAAAATCGAACGAGCGCGACAGGTAGCCGTCGATCGTGTCCGGCGTGAGATCCCAGCGTGAGCTCTGGATCATTCGATCGAAGACGACGTGCCACTGCTCGTTGTCCTGGAAGCGGATCATCCCGCGGAAAATCCGCCGGTTCGTTTCGAAGGAAAAGATCGTTCCGCTGAGCACGCAGTCAAAAAGGTGATCAGCTTCGGAATGATCGTACGCCAGCACGACTTCGCGTGCGGTTGTGGTGAATTTCTGACCGAGTTGCACGTCGAGGCGGTGTTCCCAGTACGAATGGCCCAGCGATTTGGAGCTGCTGGTCAGCAGAAGCTGGCGCGGGACGAAGTAGTTGTGCGCGATGGTATCCGCCGCGAGATGACAAAGGTATCCGTAGCCGACCGCGCGAAGCCGGTCGTTGTCCGCCCGCTCGAGAATCTCCTCTCCAACGTGCCAGAAATGACAGTGTCGTCCGGCGGGTACGTACTTTTTGGCAAACGAGATGTCGGCCGCGATCGAACCGTAGAGGAAGCTTTGCGGGTACGCCCGCAGCAGGTCCGCAATCGCGGCCGGAATCAGCGGCAGCGCATCCAGCAGAGTCAGGCCGAGGTAGACATGCGTAGCAGGTCCAAACGCCCAGACATCGCTGGGCGAAAGGACCATCAACACGGCCGCGACGCCGAGGATCGTGAGCAGCTTCAAAATCAGCTTCGAACCTGGCGAAGTTTACGCTTGATCGACCGGCGGGCGTCGCGCATCCCGTCGCTCATGTCATCGCGCGCGTCGGCCAGGATGCGTTCGACTCGGTGCTGGAACTCGTCGATCGCCTGCCTGCCTGCATCGGTCAGCTCCTCGGTGGCGCGGCGGCCGTGTTCCAGACCTCGGCCATACCGTTTCCCTGCACGCCGAGCGGCCTTGCCGGCCTTGCGTGCCACAGGCCCGAGCTGTCCCATGATCCGTTGGGTGCGGGTTTGTGGTTCGGGCCGCAACAGCAGCGCTGCACCCGCGCCGATCACCGCGCCGATCACAAAGGCCGTTACATATTCCGCCGATTCGCTGTTATTCCTCATCATCGTCTTTCTCCAGGTCCGTTGGCGCCCTCCGATTCGGCAGCCGCACCGACGAACGACGCGGCTCGCGCAAAACGTGGGCGGCTTCATGCACGCCACGCGCCGTTGCGGCGGCATCCAGCATGAGTTCCTCGGCCTCCGCCTGCACCACGTCGAGGACCGTCCCGATCTGTCGGACACGCTTCTCCGCTGCATCGGTCAGTTCGCGCAGTCGTTCATTCACGTCTTCGACGGTTTCCAGCAGATCATTCGACTTGCGGCGTACCGTTTCGGTGATCGCGCTGGCATCGACCGCCACGCGGGTCACACCATCGATCAGCGGCTCGGCGCGCGGTGCCAGTTCATCGATGACTTTCTCGAGTGCGCGCAGGGTGCGCCCCAGCGTTTTCATTGTGTTATAGCTGAGCAGTGCGGCGCCGATTGCAAGCACCAGGACCAGGACCATGCAGACCATCATTACGGTCTGGGCGGTGGCAACCCGGCCGACAGCATCGATCAGCGCAGCATCCTGCACGGCAGTGGCAAGCAGATTCAGGGACACCCGCATCCTCGCGTTCAGTCGAACAGGTCGACGCCGAGTGTGCGCGTCGACAATTTCGGGACCAGTCCGATCCTGCGCCGCCGATCCCGACCGGCACGGACCACTTCAAGGAACGATCCACGCACCTGTTCCGGCAAGTGGGCGACCGCCTGCGCGGCGCTGCGCCGCTCCTCGAACCACCGGGTCAGCGCGAGGTCGACTGCGGCCGTCCCGCCGAAATGGGCATAGGGGTCGGCCGCTGCTGCACCACCCGCGCCTTCGATCTCCAGCCCACACAGTTCGGAAATCTGTGTTTCGTACAGGTCCCCGAGTGGAAGCAGTGGCTCAGGCGGAATTTCCCCGAGCAACAGGGCTGTCTTGCTGGCCGGATTGGCCAACAGCGCGTTGCGCTCGGCTGCAAGCTGCCGCGCCCGCGCTCGCTGCTGTTCGATCGTCTGCAGGGTATCGCCCTCCGCGTGCACAACCTCGGTTTGGCCTGGGGCGGCCCGTGAACAGGCCGCGAGGCACAGGTCCGTTCCTGCCGCTCCTCCGAGAATCACGAAACCGCTGGCGCCATGGTCGACCAGTGCCTGCCGCAGGACGCCGGCGATCAGCATCGTGATCCGCTCCCGGCGTTCCGTCATCGGGCCAATCCCTGCTCGAGGGCGCGGATGACCAGGTGCGGGTCGTCGTCACGCAGGTGCGAATAGGGGGTGCGCGCCCGGCGGATCTCCTCAGGGTCGAATTCCCATTCGAGCATTGCTTCTTCTACCCTGGCAGCGCGCTGGTGCACCGTCCCGTCGGGCCCGACGATGAGCGAAGCGCCTGCGAAGGTCAGCGCACCCTCGACGCCGACCCGGTTACAGAGCGCGACGTAGATGCCGTAGAGCTGCGCCGTTGTGCGTGCGATCCCCTCCCACGTCCCGGTGGATGCGAACGGCGAGCCGTGCATGCCGCCTTGCCATGCTCCGCGCCCCGCGCCGGCCGCCATCACCAGCAGTGCGTCCATTCCCTGCGCCGCCAGTGCGTAAATCAAGCCAGGGTGCCAGAAGTCTTCGCAGACCAGGATGCCCAGTTTCCAGCGTTCGTATGTGCACAGGTCGAGGCGCTGCCCGCGTCCGAAGTAGCGACCTTCATCAAACATCCCGTAGGTCGGGAGGTAAAGTTTGCGGTGCAGGTGCTGCACGCGGTCGGCGACCAGCGCTGCGGCATTGCAGGGAATGCCGGTGTCCCCACGCTCAATGAACCCGACCAGCACACTTCGACCCTGCCGCGGATGCAGGTGGTGCAGCAACTCGTGCGCGGGCATGGCCAGTTCATGAACCGCGTCCCGAACGTCGTAGCCGGTCAGAGAGAGTTCCGGCGTAATCAGGATCTGTGCTTCACTGGATGCACTTGCCTGATCGATCCGCTGCGCATTTTCAGCGACGCGACGCAGCGCAGGCGCGCACTGCCATACACCGACTCGAAGCGGAGATTTTTCCATTCACCGTGCTTGCAGCAGGAACGCCGAGCAGAGAGGGGACCGGGCAGTTTAGGACGCGTTGCGGAAGGGTGTCAAGCAAGCGGAATTACGCGCTTTTCGGGCGGGTTGGCCCGATAAGGTGCAGACGGTATGTTCCGTGCGGCAGGGCGCCCGCTCGTGGCCGTTCTGCGATTCACTCACGGAGACAGGGATGCCCAAGTTCGTCGTCGAAGGTGGTTACGCACTGCGCGGTACAATCCGCCCCGCCGGAAACAAGAATGCTGCTTTGCCGATCATCGCAGCCACGTTGCTGACCGATGAAGATGTCATACTCGACAACGTTCCCGCGATTCGCGATGTAAAGACGCTCCTCGATCTGCTCGCGACACTGGGCGCCGAAACCGAATGGCTCGGTCCCAACAAGGTGCGAATTTGCGCGAAGAACCTGAAGGCATCCGAACTCGACACGGAAGCCGCCGCGCGCATCCGCGCCTCCATCCTGCTCGCAGGGCCGATGCTCGCGCGCGTGGGACGCATGGTGCTCCCGCCACCAGGCGGGGATTTCATCGGACGGCGTCGTGTCGATACCCACTTCCTTGCACTCTCCAAGCTCGGTGCGAATGTCGATGCGGATCGCGGCTACCGGCTGGAAACGACCGGTCTGCGTGGCGCCGACATTTTTCTCGATGAACCCAGTGTAACCGCCACCGAAAACGCGATCATGGCCGCGGTCCTCGCCAAAGGGCGCACGCGCCTCCGAAACGCCGCCGCCGAGCCGCACGTACAGGACCTGTGCCGGATGCTGAATACACTCGGCGCGAAGATTTCCGGCATTGGAACCGGTGTTCTGGAATTCGAAGGCGTCGAGAAGCTGCACGGTGGTGAGTACCGCAT
>Ga0182737_1000908_pt1 | contig 33794 bp, 30 predicted proteins | sample eDN5th30CBELigOP_FD_128878 | JGI IMG/M metagenome (GOLD analysis project Ga0182737, IMG submission 128878) | Enriched Organic Plus compost microbial communities from Emeryville, California, USA - eDNA 5th pass 30_C BE-Lig OP (version 2) (version 2) ... | reverse complement strand
TTCCGCGAAATGAAGATGCGCGGCCACTATGAAAAGCCGTCCGAAAAGCGCGCTCGCGAAAAGGCAGAAGCCGTTCGTCGCGCACGCAAGCTGGCCCGCAAGCGCGCTCAGCGTGAAGGCCTCATCGGCGGCCGTCCGGGCGCTCGCTGATCGACTTTAAAAACGGGCGCTGTTGAACAGCGCCTTTTTTGCTTTCCGGTGCTGGCTTCCGCTTGCGCCGGATTTTGCACGTTTTGACTTCAGATATTTGAGATCGTTTCCAGACATAGTGTGACGCGATCCATGTCAGCGAGATATAATTTCATCTATTCCGCTTCCATTTTTAATGCGGCGTTACGAAAAGTTTCTGGACTTCTCGCGCGCCATTATGTGTAAAAACAAATGATTAGGATATCCAACTGTCAGGCGGACTATCTAATTATAAACCAAGCTTGAGAGTATGCCGCCTTTTTGCTGTTTTCATCTGCTGGTTGACGCCAGTATAGTACCGTAACAGACAGAATAGCCCGGCATGAGCAGGCCCTGGAAACCGGGCTGGCACGGGATGGAGAAGAGGCAGAAGGGTCTTGCGCCCTATGCGAGCTGAAAGGAATGCAGTCGTTGCCCACGCGCGTGAAGATGATGCAATCGTCCGGAACGAAAGTTTCGGGAATTGAAGCATTGGGTGGAACAGGCCGAAACGGCCTTCTCATTGCCGCCGCACTTCTGGCTTTGACCGTTGCCGGCTGCCAAAGCTCCACAACCACGGCACTCAGCACTGTCGACAAGGCGCAGGGGTCGAGCGAGAACATCAGTTCGCTGACAAGCGTGATCCAGAGCAATCCGCGTGATCCGGAAGGCTACAATGTGCGCGGTTCCGCCTATGGCAAGTCCGGGCGCTACAAGGAAGCGCTGCGCGATTTCGATCAGGCAATAGCGCTCAATCCGAATTTCTATCAGGCCTATGCCAACCGCGCGCTGGTCTATCGCTATATGGGCGACAGTACCAAGGCCGTGCAGGATTACAGCAAGGCGATTCAGCTCAATTCGCAATATGACGCCGCCTATATCGGGCGAGGCAATGTCTACCGTCAGGCCGGACGTCTCGATCAGGCGCTCAGCGACTTCAATCAGGCTATCGCCCTGCAGACGACCGATGGTCGCGCCTATCACAATCGCGGCCTGATCTATCAGGCCAAGGGTCAGCACAAGCAGGCCATCGAAGATTTCTCCAAGGCAATATCGCTTAATTCCACGGCGCCGGAGCCATATAATGGTCGCGGCATTTCCTATGTGGCGCTTGGCGATTACGACAACGCCTTCGACGATTTCAACACCGCCATCACGCTCGACCAGAACGTGGCGGAAAGCTGGGCCAATCAGGCGCTTGTCTACGAGCACAATGGCGACAAGGCCAAGGCTGCGAATTCCTATTCGCGTGCCGTGCAGCTTGATCCGAAATACCAGCCTGCAAAAGACGGTCTGGCCCGCACACGCGGATAACCTTCGATATTATCAAGAATTGAAGAGTGATAGCGGCGTTTTCCAAATTCGAAAGCGCCGCTTTTCTTTATAGTTGGCCGCGATATATTGAATCTCATGTCGCTCTTCGATCACATCGGATTCAAAGCCCGTAACGTCAATCGCAGCCTTTCTTTTTACGAAAGCTGCATGCCCGAACTTGGCCTGGAGGTCATTGCCCGATCAGGCAGCGGTTTCTTCGTCAGCGGGGGAGAACGGGCACCGGTTCCGTTTCTGTGGATTCACGGCGGCCACGATGGGGCGGGTGATGGCGATGACAAGCCCGGCGACCGTCTGCATCTCATGTTTACAGCCGGAAGCCGCGAGGCGGTGGAGGCGTTTCATGAGGCCGCGCTGAAGGCTGGCGGCAGGGAGAGCGGCGGCCCCGCCTATCAGGGGCCGGAAGAAATGGGCTATTACGCAGCGCTGGTCTTCGATCCCGACGGAAACACGCTGGAAGCGGGTTTCCGTGAGAGGAAGAGATAAGCGGGCAGGGAACAGATCAGGCGCGCAGGTTGCGCTTGTCGAGACGGCTCACCAGCCGGTCGCCGATCCACTGGATGCCGCAAACCATGATGATGAGGATGATTACAACCGCGATCATGATCTGCGTCTCGAAGCGCTGATAGCCGTAGCGAATGGCGAGATCGCCGAGACCGCCTGCGCCAATAGCGCCCGCCATTGCCGATGCGCCGACCAGTGTGATGATCGTGACCGTGAAGCCTGCGATGATGCCGGGCAGGGCTTCGGGGACGAGCACTTCGCGCACGATGGTCCAGCGATTTGCGCCCATGGAGCGTGCGGCTTCGATGAGGCCATGATCCACTTCACGCAGCGATACTTCCGCAATGCGCGCATAATAGGGAATAGCGGCAATGGAAAGCGGCACGATGGAGGCCCATGTGCCGATTGACGTGCCGACGATGAAGCGCGTGACGGGAATGAGCGCCACCAGCAGAATAATGAACGGAACCGAGCGGAAGCCATTGATGATGGCGCCAAGGATCGTATTCAGCGTCAGGTTCTGTGCAAGGCCGCCACGCTCCGTCAGGATCATGATGAGTGCCAGCGGCAGACCGACGACGAGCGAAATCAGGCTCGAAAAGCCGGTCATGATGATGGTCTCCCAGAAGGAGCGCCAGAGAAGATCAAGCATCGCCTGAGACATAGCCGAGTACCTCCGTGGCGTCTGCATGGGTGTTGAGATAGGTGATTGCGGCGTCGAGTTTCGCCTTGTCCTGTGCGGGCAGGCCGATGAAGAGCGTGCCGACCGGCTCACCCTGGATCGTATCCATGCCGCCATGGATGAGCTGCGGTGCCACGCCGGTGGCAGCAGCGACATTGTTGAAGAACGCGCCTTTTGCGGCTGCGCCCGACAGCTTTACCTTCAGCACGGCGAGGGCGCCGGATTTCTCCAGCCGGTCGCGCCAGATGGCAGGCAGTTCCGGTGTCAGCACCTGCAACATGCTCTGCGTGACGGGCGATTGCGGATTGGCGAAGACCTTCCAGACCGGGCCTTCCTCGGCGATGGCGCCGTGGTCCAGCACGATCACGCGGTCGGCAATGCGGCGGATCACTTCCATCTCATGCGTGATGAGCAGGATGGTAAGGCCGAGCTTGGTGTTGATGTCTTTCAGCAGGGCCAGAATGGACTGGGTGGTTTCCGGGTCGAGCGCGGACGTCGCTTCGTCCGAAAGCAGTACAGCCGGTTCGGCAGCAAGGGCACGGGCAATGCCGACGCGCTGCTTCTGGCCGCCGGAAAGCTGGGCGGGATAGTGCTTTGCCTTGTCGGAAAGGCCGACCAGTTCCAGAAGTTCCGCAACACGCTTGGCGCGTTCAGCCTTCGGCTTCCCCGCGATCTTCAGCGGCAAAGCGATGTTTTCCGCAACCGTCTTGGCTGAAAGCAGGTTGAAATGCTGGAACACCATGCCGATGCGACGGCGCACGGGACGCAGTGCGTCTTCGCCAAGGCCGGTGATTTCGCGCCCTTCGATCAGGATCGAACCGGCATCCGGCTTTTCAAGGCCGTTGACGCAACGGATCAGCGTGGACTTGCCCGCGCCGCTGCGACCGATGATGCCGAGAATTTCGCCGCGCGCGACGGAAAGCGAAACGCCGTTGATAGCTGCCGTATCGCCGAACATTCGGCGCACGTCTTTCATCTCGACGATGGGCGCTGATGTGGCGGGTGGCTTTTCAATGGTCACGGTCGATTCTTCTATAGTTTGATGCGCCGCTGCGAACAGCGGCTGTTTTATTAAGGTTCAAGGAAGGATGATGCCTCGCTCAAGCCATCAGCTTTTGCTGTGGCGATGCTTTAGGGCAATTTTTGTCGGTACGTCAATAAAAGCCGCGCCGGAAACGGTTCCGGCGCGGTCTTTCAAGCATCAAAGGCAATTATTTCCAGGCCGGGATGCCGGTGCCCTTGTAGGCACGGTCGATTTCGGCCTTCACGGCGTCGTTCTGGAACGAAGCCACGAGATTCTTCACCCATTCGGCGTTTTCATCTTCGGTGCGGACTGCGATGAAGTTGTTGTACGGGTTGTTTTCCTTCGATTCCCAGCCGATTACCTCTTCCTTGTTGAGGCCTGCCTTTGCTGCCCAGTCGTTGTTCACGATGGCTGCATCAAGATCGTCGATGGAACGACCAACAACACCGGCGTCGAGTTCCTTGATCTCAAGCTTCTTCGGGTTTTCGACGATGTCGATCGGGGTGGCCAGAATGCCTGCATCCGGCTTAAGCTTGATGAGGCCCTTTTCTTCCAGGACGCGAAGCGCACGGCCTTCGTTCGACGGATCGTTCGGCACGCCGACCACCGCGCCTTCCTTCAGCTCGTCAAGGCTCTTGTGCTTGCGCGAATAGATGCCGATCGGCCAGACGGCGGTGTAGCCGGCAACGCTGATCTTGTAGCCGTGCTGCTTGATCTGCTCATCCAGATAAGGCTTGTGCTGGAAGGCGTTGGCGTCGATTTCCTTGCGTTCCAGAGCTTCATTCGGCTGGTTGTAATCGTTGAAGGTCACGCGCTCGATGTTGAGGCCGTGCTTTTTGCCTTCTTCGGCAACGACTTTCCAGACGTCTTCATCTTCACCGCCCATGATGCCGACCTTGATGGTCTTGTCTTCTGCGTGGCTCGGCGCCGACGCGAAGCCGACAGTCAGTGCGGCTGCGGTGAAGAGGAGGGCTTTCAGACCGGCGCGACGGGTCAGCGTATAGCGGGAAAGGACTGACGACATTTTGTTTTCCTTGTTTAAAGACTTTTGGAGAGCCGGTCCCGGAAAGCGATCTTTTGAGATGATCTTTCTCCCCCTGCCCACCTTGTTGCCGATAATTCCCTTTTGTCGGGCAATAAACAAGGAAAATTATTTCAGAATTTGCCAGAGCGATGATGCCGAAATTGCGTTCACAAGACGGTGAGCGGATTGCCATTTCCGCTCACCGTCTTCACAGGAATCTGGTTCTAGCGGTTGTCGGCAATAATCATCTGTGCGGCCTTCTCGGCGATCATGAGAGTCGGCGAGTTGGTGTTGCCGGAAGTGATGGTCGGCATGACCGAGGCGTCGGCGACGCGAAGGCCCGCAATGCCGTTGAAACGCAGGCGCGGATCGACGATTGCTTCCGCATCCTGTCCCATGCGGCAGGTGCCGACCGGATGGAAGATCGTCGTGCCGATATCGCCGGCCGCCTTTTCCAATTGCTCCTGCGTTTCGTAAGTGGGGCCGGGCTTGAATTCCTCGGGGCGGAACTTCTGCAACGGTGCCTGTGCCACGATGCGGCGCGTGATACGGATGGCGTCGGCGGCAACGCGGCGGTCGCTTTCGGTGGCGAGATAATTCGGCTTGATTGCCGGTTGGGCGCGATGATCCGGCGATTTGATATGGATCGAGCCGCGGCTGTCGGGGCGCAGATTGCACACGCTTGCCGTGAAGGCAGGGAAGGGGTGAACGTTTTCGCCGAATTTTTCGAGACTGAGCGGCTGCACGTGATATTGCAGATTGGCGGTCTCAAAGGACGGGTCCGAACGGGTGAAGACGCCGAGCTGGCTTGGCGCCATGGACATCGGCCCGGATTGCCGCAGCAGATATTCCAGCCCGATCATCGCCTTGCCAACCAGCTTGTTTGCCTTCTCGTTGAGCGTCGGAATGCCGGTGACCTTATATGCACAGCGCAATTGCAGGTGATCCTGAAGGTTTTCGCCAAGCTGCCTGCGCTCCAGCGTGACCGGGATGCCCGCTTGCTGCAGCACGTCGCCGCGCCCGATGCCCGACAATTCGAGGATTTGCGGCGATCCGACCGCACCGGCAGCGAGAATGACCTCGCGCTTTGCCTTCACCGTGCGGGTGGTGCCGTTCTGGTCGAAAGTGACGCCGGTGGCGCGCAGTTCCTCGATCTCGATGCGGCGCACATGCGCGCCGGTTTCGACACGCAGGTTCTTGCGGCCTCGTGCCGGGCGCAGAAAGGCCTTGGCCGTATTCCACCGGATGCCGCGCTTCTGGTTGACCTTGAAATAGGACACGCCTTCATTGTCGCCGCGATTGAAATCGTCGATGGCGGGGATGCCCGCAGATACGGCTGCGTCGCGGAAAGCATCCAGAATATCCCAGTGCAGGCGGGCGCTTTCGACGCGCCATTCGCCACCCGCGCCGTGCAGATCGCTAGCGCCTGCAAAATAATCTTCCGACTTCTTGAACAGCGGCAGGACATCGTCCCAGCCCCAGCCGTCGCACCCGGCCTGACGCCACAGATCGTAGTCGCGAGCCTGACCGCGCATATAGATCATGCCATTGATCGAGGAGCAGCCGCCCAACACCTTGCCGCGCGGATAGCCGAGCGAACGACCGTTCAGTCCCGGTTCGGCTTCCGTGGTGAAGCACCAGTCGGTGCGTGGATTGCCGATGCAATAGAGATAGCCAACCGGGATGTGAATCCAGGCGTAATTGTCTTTTCCGCCTGCTTCCAGCAGCAGTACGGAGCGGTTCTGGTCTGCGGAAAGCCGGTTCGCGAGGGCGCAACCTGCCGTGCCCGCGCCAACCACGATGTAATCGTAGGTGTCGGTCATGATCTCATATCCAGTAAAAGGCGAAGCCGCTATCGAGCGAGCGTGCGGCTCCCGAAATGTTGGTTAGCCGAAGAGTTTCTTTCCAATCCGCGATGCATAGAACTCGCCTACGATTCCTTTCCGGAAGAGGAGGACGCATGCCATGAAGATGAGGCCCGTGACGATTGTGACGGGGAAGTCGGATGTAGCGAGATAGTTCTGCAGTGCGACGACGAAGGCGGCGCCGACGATGGGTCCGATCAGCGTGCCGATGCCGCCGAGCAGCGTCATCAGGATGACCTCGCCCGACATCTGCCAGCCGACATCGGTCAGCGTTGCAAACTGGAAGACAAGCGCTTTCAAGCCGCCCGCGAGGCCTGCAAGCCCTGCCGACATGACGAAGGCTGCAAGCTTGTAGCGGTTGACGGAGTAACCGAGCGAGATCGCGCGGTTTTCATTTTCGCGCACCGATTTCAGGATCATGCCGAAGGGCGAGTTGATGATGCGCCAGATGATAAAGACACCAAGGACGAACACGGCCAGCACGAAGTAATACATGTTCATCGGCTGGTTGAGGTCGATGATGCCGAAGAGAAACCCGCGCGGCACGCCCTGCAATCCGTCCTCGCCATGGGTGAAGGAGGCTTGCAGGCAGAAGAAGAAGAACATCTGCGCCAGCGCCAGCGTAATCATCGTCGAATAAATGCCCTGGCGGCGAATGGCGAGATAACCGATGACGAGGCCAAGCGCTGCTGCGGCGAGAACGCCCAGCACGAGGCCGAGTTCCGGCGTGACACCCCAGACTTTCACCGTATGGGCCGTGATATAGGCAGCACCACCGAAGAAGGCCGCATGGCCGAAGGATAGAATGCCGGTATAGCCCAACAGAAGGTTGAAGGCAGAGGCGAACAGCGCAAAGCACAGCATCTTCATCAGGAAGATGGGATAGACCATGAAGGGTGCTGCCAGCAGCCCGACCAGGGCAATGCCGAGCACGATGATCGAGAGGCTGTTGACGGCAGGCGCCTTGCTGTCGCGCGGGGTCGCGGTTGCCTTGAGAGCGGGCTTGAGAGCGGTATCAGCCATATCAGGCCTCCTTCCCGAACAGTCCGGCGGGTCGAACCAGAAGGACGATAGCCATGATGACGAAGATGACGATGCTGGAGGCTTCCGGATAGAAGACCTTGGTGAGCCCTTCCGCCAGCCCCAGCACATAGCCGGTGATGATGGCGCCGAGGATCGAGCCCATGCCGCCGACGACCACCACGGCAAAGACCACGATGATGATGTTGGAGCCCATCAGCGGACTGACCTGATAGATCGGCGCGGCCATGATGCCAGCCACACCGGCAAGCGCCGCACCCAACGCATAGGTGAAGGTGAGGAGCAGCGGCACATTGATGCCGAAGGCTTTTACCAAAGTGGGGTTTTCCGTTGCGGCACGCAGATAGGCGCCGAGCTTGGTCTTTTCGATCAGGAGCCAGGTGCCAAGGCAGACGAAGAGCGAGGCGACGACGACCCAGGCACGATAGTTCGGCAGGAACATGAAGCCGAGATTGTGTCCGCCCGCAAGCGAAGGCGGCACCGCATAGGGTTGGCCGGCAGCGCCATAATAATAGCGGAACGTGCCTTCGATCACGAGGGCAAGGCCGAAGGTGAAGAGCAGACCATAGAGCGGGTCGAGATTGTAGAGCCGCGACAGGGCCACGCGCTCGATGATCGCGCCGCCCAGCCCGACGATGAGCGGGGCGAGGATAAGCGCTGGCCAGTAACCGATGCCAAGCCAGCTCAACAGCAGATAACCGACAAAGGCACCCAGCATATACTGAGCGCCATGGGCAAAGTTGATGATGCGCAAAAGCCCGAAGATGATGGCAAGGCCAAGGCTCAGCATGGCATAGAACGAGCCGTTGATGAGACCGACCAACAACTGCCCGAGAAGTGCCTGCAATGGTATTCCGAAGATCATGGTCATTGTCTCAGACTCCCAGCGCGTGCGTGAGCGCCGCCATGCGAGCGGGCAGTTCGGCGGTCGGGAAGTTCTCCGTCACCACGCCATGGTCCATGAGATAGAAGCGGTCAGCGACCTTGGCGGCAAAGCGGAAGTTCTGCTCGACCAGAAGCACGGTCATGCCGCGTTTCTTCAACTCCACCAGCACATCACCGATGCGCTGCACGATGACGGGCGCCAGACCTTCGGTCGGCTCGTCGAGCAGCAGCACCTTGACCCCGGTGCGCAGGATGCGCGCAATCGCCAGCATCTGCTGTTCGCCGCCCGAAAGCTTGGTGCCGGGGCTGTTGCGGCGCTCATGCAGGTTCGGGAAAAGTGCGTAAATCTCGTCCAATGACATCAGGCTCTGCTCGCCTTTTGCGACGACCGGCGGCAGCAGCAGGTTCTCATGCACGCTGAGCGTGGCGAAGATGCCGCGTTCTTCCGGCACGAAGCCCAGACCCGCATGGGCGATGCGGTGCAAGGGCACGCGCATGATATCCCGGCCGTCCAGCGTGATCGTACCGGTGCGCTTGCGGATGATGCCCATGATGGCGCGCAAGGTTGTCGTCTTGCCGACGCCATTGCGGCCCAGAAGCGTGATGGTTTCGCCGGGCCAGATATCGAGGTCGACGCCGTGCAGGGCATGGCTTTCGCCATACCAGGCATTGAGCCCGCGCACGGATAATAGCGGTTGGCCTCTAGTCATGTTCGGTTCCCATATAGGCGGTGCGCACGCGCTCGTCTTTGGAGACGGTGGCATAATCGCCGGAGGCGAGGATTTCGCCGCGCTGCAGCACCGTGACGTGGTGGGCAATGTCGGCCACCACCTTGAGATTGTGTTCGACCATCAGCACCGCGCGGTCCTTCGCCACATCGGCAATGAGGGCGGCAATGATGTGGACGTCTTCATGGCCCATGCCTGCCATCGGCTCGTCGAGCAGCAGCACTTTCGGATCGAGCGCCAGCGTGGTGGCGATCTCAAGTGCGCGCTTGCGGCCATAGGACAGATCGGCGGCCTGCGCATGACGGGCATCGGCAAGGCCAACACGTTCCAGAAGCTCGACGGCCTGCGCATCGAGCCGGTCGAGTGCCGAGAGCGACCGCCAGAATTGCGTGGCAAGCCCGTTGGGGCGCTGCAATGCGACCTTCACATTTTCCAGGACGGTCAGATGCGGAAAGGTTGCTGAAATCTGGAACGAGCGCACCAGCCCCATGCGGGCCACCCTGGCCGGATCGGTCTTGGTGATGGTTTCGCCCAGAAGCGTGATCTCGCCACTCGACGGCTGCAAGAATTTTGTCAGGAGGTTGAATACCGTCGTCTTGCCTGCACCGTTCGGGCCGATCAGCGCGTGAACGCGGGCATGTTCCACATCAAGATCGACATTCTTCACCGCGTAAAAGCCGCCAAACGACTTGCCCAGTCCGCGCGCCGAAAGAACCGTCCGACCGCCAGATGAGCCACCATCGTTCGGCCCTGCTTCAGGCAGGGCCGTCATATTGCCAGTTGCTGTGTTCATTCAACCAGCCTCTTACTGCGTTACCAGCGGGCAGCCGCTTTCTTCCGGCTTCATGTAGGCCTGATCGCCGGGAATGGTTGCTAGAACCTTATAATAGTCCCATGGCGCCTTGCTTTCATCAGGCTTCTTCACTTCCATCAGATACATGTCATAGATCATGCGTCCGTTGGGGCCGACCTTGCCATGACGGGCAAAGACGTCTTCGACCGGCATTTCATGAAGCTTCTTGGCGACGGCTTCGGTTTCATCCGTGCCTGCTTCCTTGATCGCCTTCAGATACTGGGTGACAGCGGAATAGGTGCCTGCCTGGATCATGTTCGGCATACGGCCCGTGCGCTCGAAGAAACGCTTGCCGAATTCACGCGATTCATCGTCACGATCCCAGTAGAAACCTTCAGTCAGCGTCAGGCCTTGAGCGGCTTCGAGGCCGAGACCGTGCACTTCCGACAGGGTAAAGAGCAGGGCCGCGAGGCGCTGTCCACCCGCAACGATACCGAATTCAGCCGCCTGCTTGATCGCATTGGACGTGTCGAGACCGGCATTGGCGAGGCCCACGACCTTCGCGCCGGAGGCCTGTGCCTGCAGCAGGAAGGAGGAATAATCGGTCGTTGCCAGCGGGTGGCGTACGGAACCCAGCACCTTGCCGCCCTTGGATTCGACGAATTTGCTTGTCTGCTCTTCCAGCGAATAGCCGAATGCATAATCGGCAGTGAGGAAGAACCAGGTATCGCCGCCCTGCTGCACAAGCGAGCCGCCAGTGCCGACGGCAAGCGCATGGGTGTCATAGGCCCAGTGGAAGCCATAAGGCGTGCACTGCTTGCCGGTCAGTTCCGACGTGGCTGCGCCTGTGTTGATGGTGATCTTTTTCTTGTCTTTCGACAAAGCCTGCACAGCGAGGCCGACCGACGAGGTTGTCAGTTCCATGATGGAATCGACCTGCTCCGTGTCGTACCATTGGCGGGCAATGTTCGAGGCGACGTCCGGTTTGTTCTGGTGGTCCGCCGTGATGATCTCAATTGGCGCATCGAGCACTTTGCCGCCAAAATCTTCGGCTGCCATCTTGGCAGCTTCGAACGACCATTTGCCGCCGAAGTCGGCATAGACACCCGACTGGTCGTTCAGAATGCCGATCTTGACCTTGCCGTCGGAAATTTCCGCTGCCGACGAAATGGCCGTGGCGGCGAAAAGCGCTGCCGTTGCAAGTGCGAGACATTTCATGAAGTGCTCCTCCCAATCAACACTTTGAGCCATTGCGGAAAAACCGCACGGCATCCTCCTTCAAGCAGTCTTTGCCAGGCAGGAAACGACTTATCCTCTTTGTCGTTCATCCCTCCCTTGCGCCCGATTTGTTCCTCCGCTCGGGCTTTGAATTAGAACGGTAGCATTGACAAATGCGTACACGAACAACAATTTTTGAACACCGTCTGTTCAAAAACGTACAGATAGAGCAGCATAAGCTGCTGCAATTGTTTAGGAGGGGTGCATGCGGCAGTTCACATGGGACGATCTGCAATATTTTCTTGCGGTTGCGCGCACCGGCCAGCTCTCGACGGCGGCGCGGCAATTGCGCACCAGCCATGTCACGGTTCTGCGTCGGATCGACCGGCTGGAACAGGCCCTTGCGACCAAGCTGTTCGAGCGCAATCCGCGCGGCTATCTGCTGACGCCGATCGGCGAACGGCTGGTGAACTCCGCCGAAGTCATGGAACGTGAGGCGATGAAGTTCCAGACCGAAGCCACCGGCAATCTGGCGGCGCTGTCAGGCGTCGTTCGCCTTTCGACGCTGGAAGGTTTCGGCAATTTCTTTCTTGCCGACCGTCTGCCGGTGCTGGCGCAATCCTATCCGAGCCTGTTCGTGGAGGTGGTGACGATCCAGCAGATCATGTCGCTGTCACGTCGCGAGGCGGAATTGTCGATCACGCTGCATATGCCGCGCACCGGCCCCTATCACAGCGAGAAGCTGACGCCGTATCGGCTTTTTATTTATGGCCATCGCGATTATCTGGAGCGGCATCCGCCGATCAGGACGCGCGAGGATATGGCACGGCACCCGTTCATCGGCTACATCGACGACATGGTGTTCACGCCCGGTCTCGATTACATGCGCGAAATCCTGCCGGGGCAGCGCTGCACCTATCAAAGTTCAAGCATCCATGCGCAGCTTATCGCCACGCAGATCGGCTATGGCCTGTGCGTGCTGCCTTACTTCATCGCTAGTCGGCATCCGGAACTGGTTCCGGTTCTGCCGCGCGAAATGCATCTGGTGCGTGAATACTGGATGAGCTGCCACATCGATGTGGTGGCCGCACCGCGAATCCGGGTGCTGAGCGATTTCATGATCCGCTCGGTGCGCGAATCTTCAGCAATTTTCCTTGGGGAATCCCTGCTGCGGGCATGAATTATGGTGAGATTGTCGTTCGTTGCCGGTCAGATCGTACCGCCGCCAATGGCGAAAATGCATGTAATGACGAGCGCGGTAAAGCCGAACCCGATAATGAATAGATTAAGCGTCTTCATGTCCCCTCCTTTTCAACCCAGGGGCGTTATGTTCGACTTGCGGTAGAATGTCTACCTTAAATTGTAGTAGTCCAAACTAAAGTTGTGGAGCCTGATTTCAAACGGTTTCACGCTCGATATCACGGCGAAGCACAATTGCCGTAGTGAGATCCTCTACAGTTTCATGAGTGGCGATGAGATCACGCAGGCTGTTGAGCCGGTCTATGGAGGGGACTTCAACCTCGACAATCAAATCGAGCTGGCCGCTCACCGAGGAGACCCGGCGCACTTCGGCATGACGCGCCAGTTCATCGAGGAGGCCGAGTGCCGGGGTGCGCTTGAGACTGACCAGAATCATGGCGCGAATGACATTCTTGTCGATCTGGCCGATATCCGCCCTGTAGCCGCGAATGACACCATTCTTCTCAAGATTGGCGACGCGCTCCCCGGTTGCGCTGCGCGAAAGACCGATGCGGCCCGCCAGCGTTTTCAGCGGAATGCGCGCTTCCTTGGAGAGAATGGCCAGTATCTCGCGATCTTTCGCATCCAGTTCCCGCATGGTCGGTTCTTTCGTGCTGCCGTAAATGTACCGGTCCATTCCGGCAAAGTGCCGGTCTGACCGACGCCTTTTCTGATGCCTGAAAATCGCGGACATGCCAAGCTCATCCAGTTACTTCCCATTCATATTCAACCCGTGAAGCGCCTCCCATGACCGATCTTTCGCATCCCGCTCCCGATTTTTCTCCGCAAGAGGCTGAAGTGCTGGCCCAGCTTCATTTCGGCGTGACGGCGAGTGCCTCGCCGCTCGACAGCGAGCGCGACCGCAATTTCCGGCTGAAGACGGGCAATGGATCGGGGGACTGGATTCTGAAGGTCGTCAATGCCAGCGAGCCGCGTGTCGAAAGCGAGTTCCAGACCGCGCTGCTGCAGCATCTGGCCAAGGCCGATCCGGCGCTTGCCGTGCCGCGCCTGAAGGCGAGCCTGTCGGGTGAGGTGCTGGCCTCTATCGAAAAGGAAGCGGGCAAGCCGCATGCGTTGCGGGTGGCAAGCTGGCTTCCCGGAACGCCGCTGGCCGAGGTCAAGCGCACCAACACGCTGATGCACAATCTGGGCGGTGCGCTGGGGCAACTGGACCGCGCCTTGCAGGGCTTCATTCATCCGGGCGCCTTGCGCGATTTCGACTGGGACGTGCGCCATGCGGGCCGGGCGCGTGACCGCCTGCATTTCATCGACAAGCCGGAAGACCGCGCCGTCGTCGAGCGTTTCCTTGTTCGTTTCGAGCGCGATGTCGCGCCAAAGCTGCCGCTCCAGCGCGCCCAGGTGATCCACAGCGACGCCAATGACTGGAATGTGCTGGTCGACCCACAGGACAACGAGCGTATCGCCGGGCTGATCGATTTCGGCGATGCGGTCCACACCGTTCTGGTCGCCGAAGTGGCAATTGCCGCTGCCTATTCCATTCTGGACATGGACGACCCGATTGGTGCAGCCGCAGCTCTTGCTGCCGGGTTCCATGCGAAATATCCGCTTTTGCCGCAGGAAATCGATCTCATATTCGATCTGATTGCGATGCGCCTCGTCACGAGCGTCACGCTGTCGGCCTCACGCCGCGAAAAGACCGATGATAATCCTTATCTTGCGATCAGCGAAGCGCCTGCATGGCGGCTTCTGCACAAGCTCGATGCCATGAACCCGCGCTTTGCCACCGCCATTTTGCGCAAGGCCTGCGGTTTCGATGCTGTCGACGGTGCGGGTGCGGTGCGTGACTGGATCAGTGCCAACCGAAAGAACTTCGCTCCGATCGTTCGCCCGCATCCGGCGACCATGACCAAGGCGCTGGTGCCCTATGGCGACCCGGCTCATGTGATGACGGTCGATTCCGCCGGGCAGCGCCCGAAGGAAGCGACCGCCTGGTGGGACGATTTCTGCGCCCGCAACCATGTGCAGCTCGGCATCGGTCCATGGGGCGAAAAGCGTACTGTCTATACCGATGAGGCGTTCCGTTCGCGCTTTGTCGAAGGCGAGCGGCGTGTCCACCATCTGGGCCTCGACCTGTTCATGCCGGCAGGCACGCCCGTCTACACGCCGCTTGCAGCCACTGTGAAAAGCGTCGAGATCGAGACCGCGCCGCTCGGCTATGGCGGGCTTATCGCGCTGGAGCATCAGCCGGAAGGCTGCCCGGCTTTCATCACGCTCTGGGGCCATATGGCGCATGAAGCTGTTGCCCGGTTGAAGCCGGGGCAAAAGCTCGCCGCCGGTGATCTTGTCGGCGCTATGGGCGACATGCACGAGAATGGTGGCTGGACGCCGCATCTCCATTTCCAGATTTCGACCGATACCGGCCTCACGGCAGCGGAAATTCTGGGCGTTGGCGAATATGCCTATCTCGATGTCTGGGCTGATATTTTCCCGGATGCCGCAGTCCTTGCCGATATTCCGGCAGAAGCGTTCCACCAGACCGGACGTACGCGCGCTGAAATCGTCAGCGCCCGCAAGGATATTCTGCTGCCGAACCTCTCCATCTCCTATTCCGAGCCGATCAAGTTCGTGCGCGGCGAAGGGGCATGGCTGATCGACAATCGGGGCCGTGCCTATCTCGATTGCTTCAACAATGTCTGCCATCTCGGTCATGCTCATCCGCAAGTGGTGGAAGCGATTGCCAGACAGGCCGCGATCCTCAACACCAATACGCGTTATCTGCATGACAGCATCATTTCCTATGCCGAGCGCCTGACGGCGACCTTGCCGGAAGGCTTGACGGTAGCCTCGTTTGCCTGCTCGGGCAGTGAAGCGAACAGTCTGGCGCTGCGCATGGCACGTGCGCATTCGGGCCAGCGCGATGCGCTGGTGCTCGACTGGGCCTATCACGGCACGACACAGGAGCTGATTGATCTCAGCCCTTACAAATACAAGCGCAAGGGCGGCAAGGGACGTCCGGACCATGTGTTCGAGGCCGTCATCCCCGACAGCTACCGCGCGCCGGAAAACTGGCCGCTGGCGGAACATGGCAAGCGCTTTGCCGAAAGCATTGCCGAGCAGATCGAGGCCATCAAAAGCCTTGGACGCGGCCCGGCTTATTTCATTGCCGAGTCGATCCCGAGCGTCGCCGGTCAGGTCTTCCTGCCGGAAGGCTATCTGCAGGAGGTCTACGCGATGGTGCGGGCGGCTGGTGGTGTCTGCATCGCGGATGAGGTGCAGGTCGGCTTCGGCCGTGTCGGTAGCCACTGGTGGGCGTTTGAAATGCAGGACGTGGTGCCGGATATCGTCACCATGGGCAAGCCCATCGGCAACGGTCATCCGATGTCGGCTGTGGTAACGACCCGTGAAATAGCCAACAGCTTCAACAATGGGATGGAATATTTCAACACATTCGGCGGCAATCCGGTTTCCTGCGCGACAGGTCTGGCAGTGCTGGATGTGATTGAACGCAACGATCTGCGCCGCAACGCGCTCGATATAGGCAACTATCTCATCGACGGGTTCCGTTCGATGCAGAAGCGCTTCGATATCATCGGCGATGTGCGCGGGCAGGGGCTGTTCCTCGGTATCGAGCTGGTCACGGATCGCAAGACCAAGGAACCGGCAACGGCTCTGGCCAAGAAGATCAATGATGGCGCGCGCGAACGCGGCATCCTGATGGGAACCGAAGGTCCGTTCGACAATGTTCTGAAAATGCGCCCGCCGATGATCTTCACGCGCGCCAATGCCGATCATCTGCTGAGCGTTCTGGAGGATAGCTTCGCGGCTGCGCTGAAGTAGAGCATGTCTCCCGAAAGCGGTAACCGGTTTCGGGATAAAGACATGCGTAAAAACAAACAGATAGAGCATTTCCAATGATTCAATCAAAACAGGAACTGCTCTAGTTTCGAGTGAATGTGAATAACAACAGGCCCGGCGGCATGCTGCCGGGCAATGGATCGGCTTTGTCGAAATTCTGGGCCGAAATTCTGGGAGGAGGAACAATGAAAAAGATAGTTTTGGGCTCGTTATTGGCGGCAGGCTTTGCCCTGTCTGCTCAAAGTGGGGCGCAGGCGGATACGCTTTCGACCGTGAAGGAGCGCGGCAAGATCAATTGCGGCGTCAGTCAGGGCGTTGCAGGCTTTTCGTCGCCCGACGATCAGGGAAAATGGACCGGCTTCGATATTGATTTCTGCCGCGCTGTATCGGCGGCAGTCTTCGGCGATCCTGACAAGGTGAGCTTCATACCGCTTTCGACCAAGGAGCGCTTCACTGCGTTGCAGTCGGGCACGGTCGATCTGCTTTCGCGCCAGACCACCTGGACACTTTCGCGCGATGCGGGCATGGGTGTCCATTTCGTCGGCACGGCCTATTATGACGGTCAGGGCTTCATGATCCGCAAGGATCTGGGCATCGATAGCGCGCTGAAACTCGATGGCGCGTCGGTCTGCACCGAACAGGGTACGACCACCGAACAGAACGCTGCCGATTATTTCAATGCCAACAATATCAAATATGAGCCGGTGGTGATCGATTCTGCCGATGGCATCCTGAAGGCATTTGAAACGGGTCGCTGCGATGTTTACACGACCGACGCGTCCGCACTTTATGCGCAACGTCTGAAGCTTGCCGAACCCGATGCATTCACCGTTTTGCCGGAAGTGATTTCCAAGGAGCCGCTCGGACCTGCCGTCCGCCAGGGCGACGACAAATGGTTCAACATCGTTCGCTGGACCCTGTTTGCAATGCTTGAGGCTGAGGAACTGGGCATTACGCAGGCCTCGGCAGAGGCGGACCTCAATTCAAAGAAGCCGGACGTGCGCCGTTTCCTCGGTTCGGAAGGCGATAGCGGCCAGCAGCTCGGACTTGAGCCGAAATGGGCCTATAATATCGTCTCCAAGATCGGCAATTATGGTGAAATGTTCGAGCGCACGATCGGCAAGGGCAGCCTGCTCAAGATCGACCGTGGCATCAATGCGCTGTGGAACCAGGGCGGGCTGATGTACGCGCCGCCTGTAAAGTAAAGACCAGAGCCTTCTATGAAAAAGCCCCGGAAAACCGGGGCTTTTTGCTTTTATCTCTGCTTGGCGAGACCCTGCTCGCGCATCTGGCTGAGGCTCATCTTCGGTGAAAGCGCTTCGGGATCGATGCGGATTTCGATGAGGCCCGGCTTGCCGGACTTTTCGCAAGCCTCGAAGGCCGGTGCGAAATCAGCGGTCTTTTCCACCACTTCGCCATGCAGGCCATAGGCGCGTGCAAGCGCTGCGAAGTCGGGATTGGCAAGGCCGGTGCCGGAAACGCGGCCCGGATAGGTGCGTTCCTGATGCATGCGGATCGTGCCGTACATGCCGTTATTGACGACGATGAAGATGGCATTGGCGCCATATTGCGCCGCCGTTGCCAGTTCCTGACCGTTCATGAGGAAACAGCCGTCGCCCGCAAAAGCCACCACCGTGCGTTCCGGCGCGGTGAGCTTGGCTGCGACCGCAGCCGGTACGCCATAGCCCATCGAGCCGTTGGTGGGGGCCAACTGGCTGCGATAGGTACGGTACTGGTAGAAGCGGTGCGGCCAGGCGGAATAGTTGCCTGCGCCATTGGTGATGATGGCGTCGGCTGGCAGATGTGCGCGCAGCCATTCCATCACTTCGCCCATCTGCACATCGCCGGGGATGACCGGCGACTTGATGTTGTCGCGGTAATCGGCATTGGCGCTGTCGGTCCATGCCTTCCAGCGCGGATCGGCAACCGGCGCAAGCTTTGCCGCTGCCGCACAGAAGGCAGGCATGGAAGCATTGACCGGAACGTCTGCATGATAAACGCGGCCCAGTTCTTCTGCGCCCGGATGGATATGGACGAGCTTCTGCTGCGGTACCGGAATGGATACCAGTTCGTAGCCCTGCGTCGTCATTTCGCCGAGGCGGGCACCGATCACGATCAGCAGATCGGCATCGCGAACGCGCTGCGCCAGCTTGGGGCTGATCGAGGTTCCCATTTCGCCAGCATAAAGCGGGTGGGTGTTGTCGAACATATCCTGGCAGCGGAAAGACGCTGCGACGGGCAGGTGCATGTTTTCGGCAAATTTCTGCAGGTCGCCAATGGCTCTGGCATTCCAGCCGCCACCGCCGACGATCACCAGAGGCCGCTCGGCCTTTGAAAGCAGCGCCTGCATGTCCTGCAACTGGTCCGCACCCGGATGCATCTGAACCTGTTTAAAGGCTGGTGCGTCGCTGACGGCGGCATAGGATGTCAGCATATCTTCCGGCAGGGCGATCACGACCGGGCCGGGACGTCCGTTGACGGCGCGGTGAAAGGCCTGACTGACGAGTTCCGGAATGCGGGCGGCGTCGTCGATCTGGACGACCCATTTGGCCATCTGGCCGAACATGCGACGGTAATCGATTTCCTGAAATGCCTCGCGCTCGACCTGATCGCTGGCGACCTGACCGATGAAGAGCAGCATCGGCGTTGAATCCTGAAAAGCCGTGTGCACGCCAACCGAGGCATTGGTTGCGCCTGGACCGCGTGTGACGAAGCAGATGCCGGGCTTGCCGGTCAGCTTGCCATAGGCTTCCGCCATATAGGCCGCGCCGCCTTCCTGCCGGCAGACGATCAGGTCAATCGCGTCGCTGGCATCATGAAAGGCGTCAAGCGCGGCGAGATAGCTCTCGCCGGGTACGCAGAAGACGCGGTCGGCCCCATGGATGCGCAGCGCATCCACCAAAATCTGGCCTCCGGTACGGGCATTGGGTTTGCTCGTCATTGTATGCATTTCCTCAATCTCACCATGTCTGGCTCGCCATTCCGGCTTACCTTGCAAGGGCGGTTTTTCCGCCTCTTTTCAAAAAGATCGTCCCGAAATTACGGACAATTCATGTGTTTGGGGGAACGGGAACTCATGGTCAGACGCACCCAAATGGCCGACAGGTGCACCGGGCCTTAGTCTCGCGGCCGAGTTTTACCCTCAGCCGTCTGCTTTTCCTCCCAGTCAAGCACGCTGATATGAACATAGCCAGCGGTGCGAATACAGATTAAACATCATGACTAAACTGTATGAACTCATGATGCACCGGTATGGAGGAATGGCGATGGCCAGGGAAAACACAGGCAAGATCCGCGTCGGTATTGGCGGATGGGCCTATGAACCGTGGGACAAGAGCTTTTATCCTGAAAAGCTGTCGAAGAAGCGCCAGCTTGAATATGCTTCAAGCAAGCTCACATCCATCGAGATCAACAGCACCTATTATGGTCCACAGAAGCCCACGACCTTCGCCAAATGGCACGATGAAACGCCGGAAGGCTTTGTGTTTTCATTGAAGGCACCGCGTTTTTCCACCAACCGCCGCGTGCTGGCGGAGGCGGGCGAAAGCATCGAGCGGTTCATGACCGGCGGCATGATGGAGCTGAAGGACAAGCTCGGCGTCGTCAACTGGCAGTTCATGGGAACAAAGAAGTTCGATCCCGTAGATTTCGAGGCTTTCTTGAAGCTTCTGCCGAAGCGTGTCGACGGGCGCGATGTGCGTCATGCGGTGGAAGTGCGCCACGACAGTTTCAATTCACCGGAGTTCATTGCCCTGCTGCGTGAATATGGTGTGGCCGTCGTGATTGCAGGCGACAGCGATTTTCCGCAGTTCGCCGATATGACCGCGCCTTTCGCCTATCTTCGCATTATGGGCACAGAAGAAAATGAACCGCTCGGCTATAGCGAAAGCCATCTCAACCAGTGGGCGGCGCGCGCCAAGGCGATTGCGGCGGGAGAGCTTCCCGAAGGACTGAAAACCGTCACGCCGCCTGTTGCCGATCATGTCGCCCGCGATGTCTATCTCTATGTCATCAGCGGCTATAAGGCGCATAATCCGCATGCGGCCATGGCCTTGATCGAAAGGACAAAATGATGCCTCGTGGCGACAGTTGATTTTCATCTGAGTCGCCCGAGCAATCATGTCAAAATTCGATCTTTCAGCGCTTGAAGCCTTCGTTCGTACCATTCCGCAGCATTATAAGGGGCCGGGCGGCGCTGTCGCGGTGCTGAAAGATGGCAAGGTCGTGTTGCGCCATGCATGGGGCTTTGCCGATCTTGCCGCGCGCAAGGCGATGACGCCTGAAACGCGCATGCCAATCTGCTCCGTCAGCAAGCAGTTCACCTGCGCCGTTCTGCTCGACAGTGTCGGCGAGCCGGAAGTTCTTGACGATGCGCTTGCCCGCTATCTCGACAAATTTGCGGAAAAGCGTCCCAGCGTGCGCGATCTGTGCAACAACCAGTCGGGCCTGCGTGACTACTGGGCGCTGACGGTTCTGTGCGGGGCCGATCCGGAAGGCGTCTTTATGCCCGAACAGGCACAAAGCCTGCTGCGCCGCCTGAAGACCACGCATTTTGCACCGGGCACGCATTATTCCTACTGCAATGGCAATTTCCGCATTCTGGCTGATTTGATCGAGCAGCATACAGGCCGTACGCTTATCGAACTTCTGTCGGAACGCATTTTTCAGCCTGCGGGCATGAAGACGGCGGAGCTTATCCCCGATACCGCGCTGTTCGACGAATGCATCGGCTATGAGGGCGATACGGTGCGCGGCTTCCTGCCTGCCGTCAATCGCCTCCACTGGATGGGCGATGCCGGCATCTGCGCGTCGCTGGACGACATGATTGCCTGGGAACAGTTCATCGATGCGACCCGCGACGACGAAAATGGAATCTATCGTCGCCTGAGCGGACCGCAGACTTTCAGCGATGGTGCAGCAGCGCCTTATGGTCTTGGCCTCAAATTCGAGGAAACAGGCGGCAAGCGACTGACCGGCCATGGCGGTGCTTTGCGCGGCTGGCGCAGCCAGCGCTGGCATTGCGCTGATGAGCGTCTCTCGGCAATCGCTTTGTTCAATTTTGAGGGCGGGGCGTCCGACGTCGCCTTCAAGCTGATGAATATTGCGCTTGGCGTTTCCACATCGGAACCGGTGCGGGTGGAAGCCGATGTCGCATGGTTCGGTTCATGGCTCGACCATGAAACCGGCCTCGTGCTGAGCCTTGAAGATGCCGGACGCGGACGCATGAAGGCACGTTTCGGCACTGGCCCGGAAATGATGGACGTCGTGGGCGAGAACGAAGCGCGTTCCTCGATGACCACGATCCGCCGCGATGGCGACACGATCCATCTGGCGCGTGAGGATGAAAATCTGAGCCTCACGATGCAACGCCTGCAAGGTGCGGCGAAGCAGGATGTTGCGGGGCGTTATCGCAGCGACGAACTTGAGGCCGATCTTCTGATCGTCAATGAGGGCGGTGCTTTTTACGGGGCCTTTGAAGGATTTCTCGGCAAGAGCGATATGTATTCGCTCTATGAGGCGGGGCCGGATGTCTGGTTGCTGCCGGTGCAACGCTCGATGGATGCGCCGTCGCCGGGCGAATGGAAACTTGTCTTCCATCGCGATGCCAAAGGCGAGATAACAGGCATGACCGTCGGCTGCTGGCTGGCACGGCATGTGGACTACAGGAGAATTCAGGGATGAGCGAGCTGAAAGTCAGAACCCGCGAGACGGGTGCCGTCGCAGAAATGCCGCATGGAAAGCTCCCCGTCATCACCACGCCGACCGGCGGCGTGGTCGAGCTCGTTACGAGTGTCAGTCAAGCGGGCTTCAATCCGCTCGATCTCATCTATTCGTCGGTCGCGGCCTGCATGGCGCTCAGCGCGCGCATTGCCGCAACCAAGCTCGAACTGAAGGAAAAGCTGACCGATGTGCGGGTGGAAGTGAAGGGCGACAAGGCGCATGAAGGACCGTCGCGTATCGAACGGTTCAACATCACCTTCCATTTCGGCGGTGATCTGACCGACGACGAAAAGCATCGTCTCGCCGAAATGGCTGAGGAAATCTGCACGGTCAGTAATACGCTGCGCGGCGAGCCGCAGTTTGATCTGAAGGTATCGTAACCTTCAGATCACATCCCGGATGCGATCGACGCCGAGCTTGATGACGCTTTCCATGGCCTGGCGTGCCTTCTGTGGATCACGCGACGCAATGGCGTGGGCAATGCGCAGGTGATTGGCCGCGCATTCGGCAATACCTTCCCGCGATGAGGCCGGAGACGAAAGCTGGAACGAGATTGCCAGCGCCGCCTCGATCAATCCGCTGACCGAGCGCATGAACGGATTGCCGGACATGCGCGCAATGGCCAGATGGAACTCCAGATCAACCTTGGCGATGGATTCAGGCGTGTGGTTCGGATCGTCGAACTTGGCGGCGAGCGCGTAAAGTTCGACAATCTCGTCGCTGGTGGCACGCTCTGCTGCGGCCGCTGCGGCTGCCGGTTCCAGCGCCATGCGCATTTCGGCCAGATGATCCACGAAGACTTCATCGAAGCCTGCCTCGAAGCGCCATGTCAGCACGTCGGGATCGAAGAAGTTCCAGCTTGCATGGCCCAGAACGCGCGTGCCAACCTTGGCCTTGGGTTCGATGAGGCGCTTGGCGGCAAGGGTTTTCATCGCCTCGCGCAGAACGGTGCGGGAAACGCCGAAGCGCAGCGACAATTCATGGTCTCCCGGAAGGATGGACCCTGCGGGAATGGTTCCCGCGACGATGCCACGGCCCAGTTCACCTACCACGACTGCGTGGCTGTTATGGCGCTTGCGTCCGGTTATGGCCGTTTCCAGCAATCCCAATTCAGGCCTCCTTCATTCGTTGCCTGGCTAGCTGTTTGTTTCAACGCGCATCTTGCCCGAAAACCGGTTCCCACTTTTCGGGATGCGCCTTAGATCAGAGAACCACGCAAGTCCTCGTTGCAGAGCAATGAACAGGAACAGCAATATACCGATTGCTATTTTCGTCCACCAGGAAGACAGCGTTCCGTCGAAAACAATGTAGGTCTGGATCAGGCCCTGTATGAGAATGCCGACGAATGTTCCGGCCACAAGGCCTGCGCCACCTGTCAGCAATGTCCCGCCGATCACCACCGAAGCGATGGCGTCCAGTTCTACCCCCACCGTCGCCAGCGAATAGCCGGACGACGTATAAAGCGTATAGACGATCCCGGCGAGGCCGGAAAGGATACCCGACATCGTATAGATGCCGATTGTCGTGCGGGCAATCGGAACGCCCATCAGCTCTGCCGACTGCTGGTTGCCGCCAAGCGCGTAGATATTGGCGCCGAACCGCGTGCGATGGGCGATGATGCCGCCGACAATGAAGACCGCAAGCATGACCATGGCGATGAATGTCAGCCTGCCGCCGCCCGGCAGGCGGAAATAAAGCCCCTGCAAGGTGTCGAGAAACGGATGCGCGATGGGCACGGATTGCGTCGAGATGAGGAAGGCCGCGCCGCGCGCCAGAAACATGCCCGCAAGCGTTGCCACGAAGGGTGGAATCCGCAAGAAATGGATCATCATGCCCATCCACGCCCCGAACAATGCCGCGATCACCAGTATGAGCGCGAAAGCCACGAGCGGATGCACGCCGAGCTGCCCGACGAGCACGGCGACGAAGACGCTGGTGAAGGCGATGACCGAACCGACCGACAGGTCGATGCCGCCGGAGAGGATCACGAATGTCATGCCGACGGCTGCAATGCCGAGGAAGGCGTTGTCAGTCAGAAGATTGCCGATCACCCGCGTCGACAGCATGTTCGGAAACTGGACGATGCAGATCGCATAGGCGAGCAGGAAGATTGCAACCGTGGTCAGGAAAGGCAGATTGCGCAGTGCTTTCATTGCCGTGCTCCCTGCTGGCTTTGGTGGACCGGATTGGCTCCATTGCCCTTGCGTTCCGAGCGCAGGAAGGTAATGAGCTGGACAATGGCCGGTGACTGGAAGGTGAGCACGATCACGATGATGACGGCCTTGATGATGAGGTTGAATTCCGGCGGAAAGCCCGCCATCAGGATGCCTGTGTTGATCGACTGGATGATGAGCGCACCGAGCAGCGAGGCCATGATCGAGAAGCGCCCGCCATTGAGCGAGGTGCCACCGATGACGACGGCCAGAATGGCGTCGAGTTCAAGCCACAGCCCGGCATTGTTGGCATCCGCGCCGCGAATATCCGCAGCCGCGATAAGCCCTGCAAGGGCAGCGCCAACGCCGGAAACCGCATAGACACTGAACAGGAGAAAGCGGGCCTTGACCCCCGCCAGCATCGCTGCGCGACGGTTGATCCCGGTCGCCTCGATCAGGAAGCCAAGCGCACTGGTGCGGACTGCAATGCCCACGACCAGACCGGCCAGAATCCAGATCAGGACTGGGATCGGAATGCCGAGGAAGGAGCCGGAGCCAAGCGCTGCAAAGGAAACATTGTTGAAGGTCAGGATCGCGCCTTCGGTGACAAGCTGTGCGATGCCGCGCCCTGCCACCATCAGGATAAGCGTCGCGATGATCGGCTGGATATCGAAGACCGCAACCAGAAAGCCGTTCCACAAGCCACACAGAAGGCCCACGCCAAGCGCTACCGGAATGACGATTGCAAGCGGATAGCCTGCGACGATGAGCGATGCGGCAAAAGCACCGCTGATCGCCATGACCGCGCCGACCGACAGATCGATGCCACGCGTTGCGATTACCAGCGTCATGCCAACGGCCAGAATGGCAACGGGCGCTGCACGCACCAGAATATCGATCAGGCTTCCATAGAGCCGCCCGTTCTGGAAGGAAATGTCGAGAAAGCCGGGTGCGATGATGGTGTTCACCACCAGAATGAGCACAAGGGCGGCCAGTTGCGGCGCCAGTCTTTTGAGTTTTCTGGTCATGCGGGCAATCATGCTGCAGCTTCCTTTTCGCTTCCGGTCTCAGCGATTGCACGCACGATATTGTCGGCAGTGATTTCATCGCCCTTCAGTTCCGCCACATGGCGACGGTCGGACAGGACGATGACGCGATTGGCGACGGCGGCAAGCTCCTCGAATTCCGAAGAGATGATGACCAGAGACATGCCTTCAGCGCAAAGTTCGCCGATGAGCTTCAGGATTTCGGCATGGGCGCCGATATCGATGCCGCGCGTCGGCTCATCGAGGATCAGCAGGCGGGGATCGGTGGCAAGCCAGCGTGCCAGTATGGCCTTCTGCTGGTTGCCGCCGGACAGGAATTTGATCGGCTTGTCAGGATCCGGCGGGCGAATATCGAGCGCCTTGATGTAGCGCTGCGCAAGCGCCGTCTTCTCGCGCGACGAAATCGGTCTGGACCAGCCGCGCTTCGCCTGAACCGCCAGCGCAATGTTTTCCGCCATCGAGAAGTCACCGATGATGCCGTCTGTCTTGCGTTCTTCCGGACAGAAAGCGAAGCGCTCCGAAATGGCTGCAACAGGCGAGGGGAGCCTGGTTTCCTTTCCGTCGACGGTCAAGGTGCCACTATCGGTCTGATCGACGCCGAACATCAAAAGAGCGGTTTCGGTGCGGCCAGAACCGAGCAGCCCCGCAATGCCAACGGCTTCTCCGGGCTTGATCGAGAGATCGAACGGCGCAACGCTGCCCTTCTTGCCGAAGCCTGCAAAGCGGATCGGGGCCACCGTCTCGCGACTTACTTCCTCGGTGAGCTGGCGACGCACGGTTTCCTGCAACTGATGGCCGAGCATCATGGAAATCAGATCGGTGCGCGGCAGTTCCGACAGGTTGCGGCTGCCGACCAGCCGTCCATTGCGCAGCACGGTGGCGCAATCGGCTATGGCATAGACCTGATCCAGAAAATGGGTGATGACGACGATGCCGAGGCCTTCGTCCTTCAACTGGCGCAGTACGCCGAACAGCATCTCGACTTCGCGTGCGTCGAGGCTGGCGGTCGGTTCGTCGAGCACCAGTACCTTGCCCGAAAGGTCGACGGCGCGCGCAATCGCAATGATCTGGCGGATGGCGACCGAATAGGCGGACAGAGGCGCACCGACATCAATGGTGAGGCCGTAGCGGGAAAGAAGGTTCGCCGCATCCTTTTCCATCCGGCCTTGGTCAACCAGTCCGAAACGTTTCGGCTGGCGTCCCAGAAACAGGTTCTGTGCAACCGTCAGATTTTCGAGAAGGTTGACCTCCTGATAGACTGTGCCGATGCCAAGCGTCTGCGCTTCCGCCACGGAGGCGGGCGCAATCGGCTGGCCCTCAAGCAGGATCGAACCGTCGAAGCCATGATAGGCGCCGGTCAATATCTTGATGAGCGTGGATTTGCCAGCGCCGTTTTCGCCAAGCAATGCATGGATTTCACCCCGGTTGAGCATGAAATCGACATGGTCGAGCGCAGTCACGCCCAGAAAGGATTTGGTGATCGAACGGGCTTCAAGAAGCGGCATTGCGGCCGCCGATGGAGCGTCTTTTGCAGCCATGGCAGTCTTCCATTGCATTTTGCAAAGGTCATTCCGGGCCGCGACAAACGCGGCCCGAGGACGAGAGGATCAGTAGCCGAGACCCTTCTTGGCTTCATAGACGGCCTTCGGGTCGTCAGCCTGCGTGTAGAGCTTCGACTCCGTCTGGATCCACTTCGGCGGAACGGTGCCCTTGTCCTTGAAGGCTTCAATCGCGTCGAAGGCCGGGCCAGCCATGTTCGGCGTCAGTTCGACGGTCGCGTTGGCTTCGCCGTTCGCCATGGCCTGGAAGATGTCCGGCACGGAGTCGATCGACACGATCTTGATCTCGGTGCCCGGCTTCAAGCCAGCTTCCTTGATCGCCTGAATGGCGCCGACAGCCATATCGTCATTATGAGCGTAGACGGCGCAGATGTTCTTGCCGCCACCCTCGGCCTTGATGAAGCTTTCCATGACTTCCTTGCCCTTGGTGCGGGTGAAGTCACCCGTCTGCGAGCGGGAAATCTTGATGTTGTCGTGACCCTTGATGGCGTCTTCAAAGCCCTTCTTGCGGTTGATGGCGGGCGAGGAGCCGGTGGTGCCCTGAAGCTCAACCACATTGCACGGCTTGTCGCCCACATCCTTCACCAGCCAGTCGCCGGCGACCTTGCCTTCATGAACCTGATCGGAGGTAACGGCGGTCAGATAAAGGTCTTCCGGTGAATCGATCTGACGGTCGAGCAGGACGACCGGAATTTCGGCTTCCTTGGCTTCCTTCAGAACGGCGTCCCAACCCGTGGAGACCACCGGTGCGATGAGGATTGCATCGACCCCTTGAGCGATGAAGCCGCGAACGGCCTTGATCTGGTTTTCCTGCTTCTGTTGGGCATCGGCGAATTTCAGCGTGTAGCCGCGCTTTTCGGCTTCCTGCTTGGTCAAGGCTGTTTCTGCGGCACGCCAGCCCGATTCCGAACCGATCTGCGAAAAGCCAACCGTCAGTGATGCAGCGAATGCGCTCGAAATCAGGGCAAAAGACGATGCAGAGATCAGGGCGGCCGTCAGGACCGTCAAACTGCGTTTCATGATAGTTCCTCCCAATAAGGCCCTCCCGGCCTTCGCATTTATGAAGCATATAATATTACTTTATGGCAAGCGTCTTTCGACATTTCCCAACAAAATGCCGGTGCGACAAACGGGCAATATTCCCATTTATAAATATAAAACAATGGCTTGTGTTCGCTGTGCCCATCTGCTCTTCATGAGCTGCGCCTAGAGGGGCATCAGCTTGCTTGACAAAGCGGGTTACGGCAAAATAGTCATATTAATAACACGAACCGTAAATTGGCGCCTTATGGTGTTTTTCAAGCGGTCGGGGTGAATTCCGCAATGGGTATGCGGAAAATGGGAGGTTTAATGTTACGTCTGGTCCAGTTCCGCGATGAAAGCGGAGAAATGCGTGTGGCTGCCTGCAATGGTGAGGGAGCGGCGCATGTCGTCAAGGGCGTGGCAACGACCTATGAGCTGGCCACGGCGGCAATTGCAGCGGGTATCAGCCTTGAGGAGCAAGTCGCACGCAGCGGTAAGGGCGAGGCGGTCGATATTGACGCTGCTCTGGCTGCGGGCCGTGTCGGCCTGCCGATTACACATGCCGATCCGGCACATCTCATCGTTGCCGGTACTGGTTTGACGCATCTGGGCTCCGCCGATGGCCGCGACAAGATGCACAAGGCGGCGCAGGCTGCCGAAAAGCCAACCGATTCCATGCGCATGTTCCTGATGGGTGTCGAAGGTGGCAAACCGAAGCCGGGCGAGACCGGCGTGCAGCCGGAATGGTTCTACAAGGGTGATGGTTCCGCGCTGGTCGCGACCGGCGGCGAACTGGTTTCGCCTTCCTTCGCCGAAGACGGCGGCGAAGAGCCGGAGCTTGCAGGCATCTATATGATTGGCCCGGACGGTACGCCGTTCCGGCTCGGCTTCTGCCTTGCCAATGAATTTTCCGACCATGTGACCGAGAAGCAGAACTATCTCTGGCTTGCCCATTCCAAGCTGCGTCAGGCGTCGTTGGGGCCGGAGCTTTATGTGGGAGCGTTGCCTGACCACGTGGAAGGCGTTTCGCGCATTCGTCGCGGCAATGAGGTGATCTTCGAAAAGCCGTTCCTGTCGGGCGAAGCGAACATGTCGCACACGATTGCCAATCTGGAACACCATCATTTCAAATATGGGCTGTTCCGCCGTCCGGGCGATATTCATGTCCATTTCTTCGGCACGGCAACCTTGTCTTTTTCGGAGGGCGTGAAGACGGAAGCTGGTGACCAGTTCGAGATTTCCGCCAAGCCATTCCGCTATCCGCTGGTCAACAGGCTGGCGCAGGCGGCGGCCGAAAACGTTGTCATGAAGGCACTCTGAAATGGCGGCGGAATCGAACATCGCTCTCGCAATCGTCGGTCTGGGCAAGATCGCGCGTGACCAGCATCTGCCGTCCATTGAAGCCGTTGATGGCATTGAGCTGAAAGCCATTGCCAGCCGCAATGCCGGGCTGGATGGCCTGCCGTCTTTTCATGATATCGATGAGTTGCTTGGCAGCGATGTCGCCATTGAAGCGGTGTCGCTCTGCACGCCGCCGCAAGGGCGCTTTAGCCAGGCCTACGCTGCCTTGAAGGCGCGCAAGCATGTGATGCTGGAGAAGCCTCCGGGCGCGACCATTTCGGAAGTGCAGGCGCTGGAGCGTCTTGCGCAAGCGGAAGAAGTGACGCTTTACGCCACGTGGCATTCACGCGAGGCGGCAGCGGTCGACCCGGCACGGGAATTCCTGAGCGATGCGGAAATCCGCTCGGTTTCGGTCACGTGGAAGGAGGATGTCCGCCACTGGCATCCGGGCCAGCAATGGATATGGGAGCCGGGTGGACTTGGCGTGTTTGATCCTGGCATCAATGCGCTTTCCATCGTCACGCATATCCTGCCCGAACGCTTTTTCCTGACGCAGTCCGATCTGTACTTTCCTGAAAACCGTGCGGCACCCATTGCAGCCGACCTCCAGTTTCAGACCGAAAGCGGCATTCCGGTTTCGTTCGAGCTGGACTGGCGGCAGACCGGCCCGCAGACCTGGGATATTCGTGTGGAGACCGATAAGGGCACGGTTCTGCTCAGCCATGGAGGCAGCCGCCTGACCATTGCCGGGACCGAGAAAATGGCCGAGCCGGACCGCGAATATCAACGACTTTACAAGCGTTTCGTGCAATTGATCGGCGCGGGGCGGTCGGATGTCGATCTCGCTCCGCTGACCCATGTGGCCGATGCGTTTCTGCTTGGAAAGCGGCATGTGGTTGAAGCATTTGAAGATTAAAGCGCATCCCGAAAAGTGTGAAACGGTTTTCGGACAAGATGCGCGATGAACCAAACATTTGGAATGTCGATCTGATTTTAAGGATCGGCGTCGAAGGAATCGAGACCGCTTTCTGGTCTCTCACCCACGCAGGACAATGAAATGAACAAGCCCGTCTCTCCGAAAACGCCAAAGCTCCGCTCTCGCGCCTGGTTCGACAATCCTGATAACGTCGATATGACGGCGCTCTATCTGGAGCGCTACATGAACTATGGCCTGAGCCAGGAAGAGCTGCAGTCCGGTCGTCCGATTATCGGCATTGCGCAGACGGGTTCCGACCTCTCACCTTGCAACCGTCATCATCTGGAACTCGCCAAGCGCGTCCGCGAGGGCGTTCGTGAGGCAGGCGGTATCGTTATCGAATTTCCGGTTCATCCTATTCAGGAAACCGGCAAGCGCCCGACCGCCGGTCTGGACCGCAATCTTGCCTATCTTGGCCTCGTGGAAGTGCTTTACGGCTATCCGCTCGATGGCGTCGTGCTGACAATCGGTTGTGACAAGACCACGCCTGCCTGCCTGATGGCAGCGGCGACGGTCAATATTCCAGCTATCGCGCTCTCGGTCGGCCCAATGCTCAATGGCTGGTTCCGCGGCGAACGCACAGGTTCCGGCACTATCGTCTGGAAGGCGCGCGAGCTGCTTGCCAAGGGCGAAATCGACTATCAGGGCTTCGTCAAGCTCGTTGCTTCCTCGGCTCCATCGACCGGCTATTGCAATACGATGGGCACGGCCACGACGATGAATTCGCTCGCCGAAGCGCTCGGCATGCAGCTTCCGGGCTCCGCCGCCATTCCGGCTCCTTATCGTGACCGTCAGGAAGTTGCTTATCTTTCGGGACGCCGCATCGTGGAAATGGTGCATGAGGATTTGAAGCCATCGGACATTCTGACCAAGGATGCCTTTGTCAATGCCATCCGCGTCAATTCCGCTATCGGCGGCTCGACCAATGCGCCGATCCATCTGAACGCGCTTGCGCGCCATGTCGGCGTGGAACTGACGGTCGATGACTGGCAGAAATATGGCGAGGAAATTCCGCTTCTGGTCAATCTCCAACCCGCCGGTGAATATCTCGGCGAGGACTATTACCATGCCGGTGGCGTACCGGCCGTCGTCAACCAGTTGATGGGGCAGGGCCTTATCAATGAGGATGCGATGACCGTCAACGGCAAGACCATCGGCGAGAACTGCAAGAACGCGAGCATTGAAGACGGCAATGTCATCAAGACCTACGACCAGCCGCTGAAGAAGCATGCCGGTTTCCGCGTGTTGCGCGGCAATCTGTTCTCGTCGGCGATCATGAAGCTCAGCGTGATTTCGGACGAGTTCCGTAACCGCTACCTGTCCGACGACAAGGACCCGAATGCCTTTGAAGGCAAGGCGGTCGTGTTTGACGGACCGGAAGATTATCATCACCGCATCGACGATCCGGCGCTGGAAATCGACGAGAATACGGTGCTGTTCATGCGCGGCGCTGGCCCGATCGGTTATCCGGGTGCGGCGGAAGTCGTCAACATGCGCGCCCCGGATTATCTTTTGAAGAAGGGCATCACTTCGCTGCCATGCATCGGCGACGGTCGCCAGTCGGGCACGTCGGGTTCGCCTTCGATCCTCAACGCCTCACCGGAAGCTGCCGCTGGCGGCGGTCTGGCGATTCTCAAGACCGGCGACCGCGTGCGTATCGATCTTGGTCGCGGCAGCGCGGACATTCTGATCTCTGACGAAGAACTGGCGGAGCGTCGCAAGGCGCTGGAAGCTGCCGGTGGCTACAAATATCCGGAAAGCCAGACGCCGTGGCAGGAAATCCAGCGCGCGGTTGTCGGCCAGATGGAAACCGGTGCGGTTCTCGAAAACGCGGTCAAGTATCAGGACATCGCGCATACGCGTGGCCTGCCGCGAGATAACCACTAAGGTTCCCCGGATGGCTCTCGATAAAAAGCCATTCGCGGCAGTTGCGGACTGGGGCACCACCCGGTTCCGCCTCTGGACGCTGGATGCCGATGGCAATGTGCTGGGCGAAAGCCGTGGCGATGACGGCCTGTTGCAGGCAAAGGAAGCCGGTTTCGAGCCAACGCTCGAACGGCACCTTGCTTCTGTCGACGCGCCGGATGATCTGCCCGTGGTGATCTGCGGCATGGCCGGATCGCGGACCGGCTGGATTGAAGCACCCTATATGAGCCTGCCCGCTGGTCTGGATGGCATCGTGAAGGCTGCGGTGCGCGTGCCTGCGCGCCGTCACGTCATCATGCTGCCGGGTGTTGCGCGTCGGGACGAAACGGCGCCCGATGTTATGCGCGGCGAGGAGACGAAGCTTCTTGGACTTGTGCATCGTGGAACACGGGATGCTGTAGTGGTGATGCCCGGCACTCATGCCAAATGGGTGCGGATTGCCGATGGCGGTCTTGCCGATTACCGAACCTTCATGACCGGCGAAATGTTCGCCCTTTTGAAGGACAAGTCGGTACTGGCCGGTGCGCTGGAAGGTGCGGGTGCGGTGGAGCCGAATGGTGAGGCTTTTGCGGCCGGTGTCAGAGCGTCACTCGAAAACCCGGCGCTGATTTCCAATGCGCTTTTTTCCATTCGCGCAGGCTGGCTCGTGCATGATCGCAAGCCGACCGACCAGCAGGCTCGTTTGTCGGGCTTGTTGATCGGGCTGGAAGTCGCAGGCGGGCGTACGCTTTACGGCAAACCCGAAGAAGTACTGCTCCTCTCGGACGACACAATGGGCGCGCTCTATGCCAGCGCGCTTGAAATCGCAGGGCTGACAGTCAGGCGCGTTGCAGCCGATGAGCTGGTGCGTGACGGTCTGTTTATGGCCGCAAAACACGCTTTCGGAGGAGCGGAACAATGAGCGACCGCATCGCATGGCCAAAGCTGCGCTATCCGCTGGTCGCTATCCTGCGCGGTATTCGTCCGGAAGAGACGGAAGCAATCGTTGGTGCACTGATCGAGACCGGTTTTGAGGCGATTGAAATTCCGCTCAATTCGCCGGAGCCTTTCGTTTCGATTGAGAAGGCGGCGAAGCTTGCGCCTGCGGGCGTGTTGATCGGGGCCGGGACCGTATTGAGCGTCGAAGATGTGGACCGTCTCAACGATGTCGGCGGCAGGCTTCTGGTCAGCCCCAATGTCGAGCCGGATGTCATCCGCCGTGCCGGACAGCACGGCATGGTGACGATGCCGGGCGTGTTCACGCCGACGGAAGCCTTTTCGGCAATCCGGGCAGGTGCATCGGCGCTGAAATTCTTTCCGGCCAGCGTGCTGGGCGCGGACGGTATCAAGGCTATATGCGCCGTCTTGCCGAAGGATATTCCGGTGGGCGCCGTGGGCGGTGTTTCAGAGGCTGATTTTGCGACCTATCGGGCTGCGGGAGTGAGCTGCTTTGGCCTCGGTTCCAGTCTTTACAAGGCCGGATTGACGGTCGCTGAGGTTCGCGAACGCGCTGAACGCGCGGTTGCGGCATGGGACAAGATCGCGGACTGAGGAGGCTCGCGATTGAAGGAATTCCGCATGGCCGGAAGGCGGGGGCGGAAATTTTGGGAGAACGACAGGCGGAAAAGCCTGTCCCAATTTGGGAGTGAGACAATGGCAGGCATGAAATCTCTAACACTGGCAGTCGCGATGGCCGCGCTTGCCTTTAGCGGTCTGGCGCATGCGGAAGACAAGGGTCTTGTCGCCGTCGC
>Ga0182737_1000906_pt1 | contig 33974 bp, 26 predicted proteins | sample eDN5th30CBELigOP_FD_128878 | JGI IMG/M metagenome (GOLD analysis project Ga0182737, IMG submission 128878) | Enriched Organic Plus compost microbial communities from Emeryville, California, USA - eDNA 5th pass 30_C BE-Lig OP (version 2) (version 2) ... | reverse complement strand
GGGCCTGGGAGTGTTCTGGGCACTCGACCTGGTCACCGACCGCGCGACCAAAGAACCCATATCCAGGGCGACGCTCGGCCGGATCCGCTCCGGACTGCTCGAACGCGGCTACCTGCCGTTCCTGGCCGACAACCGCATCCACGTCGTGCCCCCATGCGTCATCACGGTCGAAGAAGCACACCGCGGCCTCACCATCCTCGACGAGGTCCTCGGCGCCATGACCTGATGCGGCACCTCTCCTACTGGCACGCGACGTGCGGGGAGGACCTCGCACCGCGCGCGCCCCTGCCCGGGGACCTCGAGGTCGACGTGGCGATCGTCGGCGGCGCGCTCACCGGCCTGTGGACCGCCGGGCGCCGAGGCCGGCATCGACTTCGACTACGCCAAAGGCGGCACGATCGCCTACGCGAGGAGCGGCGTGCAGCTCGCGGCGGCGGAGCGCGAGGTCCGCGAGGCCGCGGATTACGGCGTCGACGCGCTCGAGCTCTGGGGACCGAGTCGCGGGCGCGCTCGGCGCCGCGTTCGAGCCGGCCTGCGCGCGCATCCACCGGAAGCTCGTGCGCGGTCGTCGGCGGTGCGCTGGCCGTAGACGACGAGGTGCCGGTAGTCCGTGAACGTCTGCCTGGGGCGGGCCGCTCGGCGTGCCGCGCGACTGGCACCCGCACGTCGCGCTCGACCCCGCGACCGGAGTGGCGAGCGCGGGCGGCTACGTCGGCGACGGGCTCTCCACCACGAACCTCGCGGGCCGCACCCTCGCGGACCTGCTCACCGGGACGGCGTCCGAGCTGACCGAGCTGCCATGGGTGCGGCACCGCTCCCCCGACTGGGAGCCGGAGCCGCTGCGCTGGCTCGCGGCGAACGCCGGGACCGCGGCGATGGCGTTCGCCGACCGCGAGGAGCGACTGACCGGCCGGCCGTCCCTCGCCGCGCGCGCGATGGCCCGGATCACCGGGCACTGAGCCACCCGCGGGAGCCCTCCGCCCGCGAAAAGCCGGGTGCTACTGTGTCGCCCATGAGCAGGCTCGACGAGGTGATGGAGTCGGTCATCCTCGAGGTCGACGGCGCCCTCGGCTGCGCGGTCGCCGACCTGCGCACGGGCGGCCTGCTCGGGGTCGCGCATCACGTCCCCTACTTCACCCAGGAGTATCTGGAGGCTGTGGCCGCGGCCGCGGTGGAGATGTTCCGGGGTCCGACGGTCCGCCACGTCGAGGACCTGATCTCCGCGAAGCGCGGGCGGCCGAGCGAGCGCCTCCTCGAGGAGATGCAGATGACGACGCGGCACACCATCCACTTCATGATGGTGCTGCCGAACCATCCGGAGGCCGTCGTCGTGCTCATCACGAACCGCGAGACCTCGCTGGGGATGGGATGGTCGGCCACCCGGCGCTCCGTCCTCGAGATCGAGCCGATCCTCGACGAGCTGGCCGACTGAGGCGACCCCATGGCGATGCCAGCGAGCACCGGGCGCCAGGAGGCGGAGGCCCTCGCCCGGAATGTGCCGGAGGAGCGCTACGACCGCGTGGTGCGCCTCGCGCAGGCGATCTTCGGCGCGCCGATCGCCGCGCTGAACCTCATCGGCAACGACTCGCAGTTCACGGTCGCGTCCATCGGCTATCCCAAGGGCGAGATGCCCGCCGAGGACTCGGTCTGCCACATGACGGTCCAACACCAGGAGATCCTCGAGGTCCGCGACCTGCGGGAGGACGAGCGGTTCGCATCGATCCCGGCGGTGACCGGCCCGCCGCGGGTGCGCTTCTACGCCGGGGTGCCGGTCCGCGGGCAGAGCGGTCAGAACGTCGGCGCGCTGTGCATCCTCGACCTCGTGCCGCGGACGCTGGGCCGCCAGCAGCGGGAGATGCTCGCCGACCTCGGCGCGCTGCTCGAGCGCGAGCTCGCCGTCCAGGAGGAGATGGACCTCGCCGGCCAGGTGCAGCAGCTCATGCTGCCCACCTCGGCGCCGGACATCGCCGGCGTGGAGGTCGCCGGCCGAGTCCAGCCCGCACGCGAGGCCGGCGGCGACTACTTCGACTGGTTCGTCGTCGACGACCCCTCGGGCACCGGGCGGCGGCTCCAGATGGTGCTCGGCGACGTCATGGGCAAGGGGCTCGCCGCCTCGCTCATCGCGTCCGAGGTGCGGGCGGTGCTGCGGGGGCACTCCCGCTACTCGGACGTCGGCGCCGCGGTCGCCCAGACCTCGACCACCACCCGGCACGACCTCGAGGCCAACAACCGGTTCTCGACGCTGTGGGTGGGGCGGCTGGATCCGGCCACCGGGGCGCTCGACTACGTCGACGCCGGTCACGGGCTCGCGGTCATCGCCTCCCAGCGCGGCTATCGGCGGCTGTACCAGGAGTACCTGCCGCTCGGGATGCCGATCGAGGACAGCTGGGACAAGGCCTCGGACGTCCTGGGGCGGGACGAGCTGCTGGTGGTCGTCTCCGACGGCGTCTTCGACGTGCTCGACGACTCGTTCGACAAGGCCTACGCCAAGCTCCAGGAGATCCTGGACCCCGAGCTGAGCTGCCGGCAGATCGTCGATCGCATCGTCGACTACGCCGTCTCCCACGCGGCGACCGACGATGTCACGGCGCTCGCCGTGCGGCGGACGTGACCGAGAGCACGAGAGCCCCGAGAGACAAGGAGCATCCCACCGATGAGCTTCGAGGAAGCGGACCTGGGCACGCACGTGGTGCTCGCACCCGAGGGCAAGTTCAACCTGGTCGCCGCGCCGCCGCTCAAGGCGCGGATCGACGACCTCGTGGCCGCCGGCAGGTCGCGGCTCGTCGTGGATCTGGGCGCGGTCGACTTCATCGACTCCTCGGGACTCGGCGCGCTGATCGGCGGCCTCAAGTCCGCGCGGCAGCAGGGCGGCGACCTCCGCATCGCCGGCGCGGGCGACCAGGTGCGCGCGGTGCTCAAGCTGACGAACCTGGACCGGATCCTCGCCCCCTACGACACCGTCGAAGAGGCAGTCCATGACTGGTGACGCCGCCCGGGGGGACGACGCGTACGTGCTGGAGGGCTTCGCCGTGCCCGAGCAGCTCGACGCCGTCCACACCCTCCTGGCGCAGGCCGCCGCCGAGCATCCCGAGCTCGACCCGATGGACGTCATGCTCTTCGAGACGGCGATCATCGAGATCGCCAACAACGTCGTCGAGTACGGGCGGCCCGAGGGCGAGGTGCGCTGGAAGTTCACCATCCGGGTGCGCGAGGACGAGATCGAGGCGGAGCTCGACGACACGGGCCAGACGTTCACGCCCGAGCGGGGCCGGACCATGCCCGGCGAGGACGCCGAGGGCGGACGGGGACTCGCGATCGCCGAGGCGGTGCTCGACCGGATCGAGTTCAAGCGGTTGGACGACACGAACCACTGGCGCATGGTGCGGCGACTCGGCCAGGTGCGCCCGGACTGATGGGCCGCGCGCCGCGGATTCCCCTCTCCAGGCGGGTGCCTCGTCGGTTACGCTCGCACCGACAGGATCGTTCCAGCGAAAGGGCTGTGGATCATGTCCGACGACACGCCTATCTCCTATGACGCGACCGCGGCCAGCCTGAACACCCTGGCCACGGACGGCAGCGCGGTCCTGACGCCCGGCAGCGGCGCGGCGAGCGAGTCCGCCACCGAGTCCCTGACCGAGTCGACCTCCGAGAGCACGAGCGAGTCGGAGTCCGCCGCCCCGGACTCGACCAGCGAATCGCTCGCGCAGAGCGAGCCGAGCCGCGCATCGCTGCTGCGCGAGACGGCGGTGGCCCCGACGGGCGCGAGTGCGACCGCGACCGCGGTCACCGCCGCCGAGATCCCGACCTACTCCGACCAGGGTCTGACGAACGCGTCGATCTCGTACGGCGGGGGGCCGGACGGCAGCCTGTCGAGCTCGCAGGCGGGACAGGCGGCCTACGGCAGCATCGGCGGCGGCAGCTACAGCGGCAACCAGGTCACGTACAACACCGCCATCACGACCTCCAACGGCCAGATCACCGAGGAGAACTTCGCGGCGGTGCTGGCGGCGACGAACGTCACGATCAACGGGGTCCAGGCGCACTTCGTCGCCTACCCCATGTACATCGGCCACACCCTGTTCGCCGGATACCTCACCACCGACGACGGCCTGCTCATCGCGGTGCAGGCGCTGCCGGCGGGCGGCATCTCCGTCTACAACATCAACGCGCTCTTCTACTACTTCAACGGCACTGACACCGGCGACGAGATCACCTCCGACAGCGAGTCGATGAGCCAGTCGGAGTCGCAATCCGAATCGCCGAGCGAGTCCGAGTCGGAGTCGACGCCGCCGAGCGACTCCGGATCGACGAGCGAGTCCGAGTCGCTCAGCCAGTCCGAGTCCGACTCCCTCTCCGAGTCCGAGTCCCTGAGCGAGTCCGGGTCGCAGTCGCTCAGCGAGTCCGAGTCGCAATCCGAATCGGAATCGACCAGTCAGTCCGACTCGGAGTCGCTCAGCGAATCCGAATCCGACTCGTCGAGCGAGTCGGAGTCCCTCAGCCAGTCGGAGTCGGAATCCCAGTCCCTCAGCGAATCCGAGTCCGACTCCCTGAGTCAGTCCGAGTCCGAATCGCTCAGCGAATCCGAATCGGAATCGGAGTCGCTAAGCGAGTCCGGGTCGGAGTCGCAATCGGAGTCGCAATCGGAGTCGCAATCCGAATCCGAATCCCTGAGCGAGTCGGAGTCCCAGTCGCTCAGTGAGTCGGAATCCGACTCGCTGAGTCAATCCGAGTCCGAATCGCTCAGTGAGTCCGAGTCCGAGTCCGAATCCCAATCCGAATCGGAATCGACCAGTCAGTCGGAATCCGAGTCCGAATCCGAATCCCTCAGCGAATCGGAATCCGAGTCGGGATCCCAATCGCAATCCGAGTCGGAGTCCCTGAGCGAGTCGGGGTCTGAATCCGAATCCCTCAGCGAGTCCGAGTCTGAATCCCAGTCCGAATCGGAATCGACCAGTCAGTCGGAGTCTCAGTCCGAATCGGAATCGACCAGTCAGTCAGAGTCAGAGTCAGAGTCAGAGTCAGAGTCCCTCAGCGAATCGGAATCCGAATCGGGATCCCAGTCGCAATCCGAGTCGGAATCCCAGTCCCTGAGCGAGTCCGAATCCAACTCGCTGAGTCAATCCGAGTCCGAATCGCTCAGCGAATCTGAATCGGAATCGCTGAGCGAGTCGGACTCTCAGTCGCTCAGTGAGTCCGAATCCGACTCGTCGAGCGAGTCGGAGTCCCTCAGCCAGTCCGAGTCGGAATCCCAGTCCCTCAGCGAATCCGAATCGGAATCCCAGTCCCTCAGCGAATCCGAATCCGACTCGCTGAGTCAATCCGAGTCCGAATCGCTCAGCGAATCCGAGTCCGAATCGGAATCCCAGTCGCAATCCGAGTCGGAATCGGCGTCCCTCAGCGAGTCCGACTCTGACTCGCTGAGCGAGTCAGAGTCCGAATCCCTGAGCGAGTCGGAGTCTCAGTCGGTCAGTGAGTCCGAATCCGACTCGCTGAGTCAGTCCGAGTCCGAATCACTCAGTGAGTCCGAGTCCGAATCCCAGTCCGAATCGGAATCGACCAGCCAGTCGGAATCCGATTCCGAATCGCTCAGCGAGTCCGAATCGGAATCCCAGTCCCTGAGCGAGTCCGGGTCGGAGTCGGAGTCGCAATCCGAATCCGACTCGCTGAGCGAGTCGGACTCCCAGTCGCTCAGTGAGTCCGAATCCGACTCGCTGAGTCAGTCCGAGTCCGAATCGCTGAGCGAGTCGGAGTCTGAATCCCTGAGCGAATCGGAGTCTGCATCCCAGTCCGAATCGGAATCGACCAGTCAGTCAGAGTCAGAGTCCCTCAGCGAATCGCAATCCGAGTCGGAATCCCAGTCCCTGAGCGAGTCCGGGTCGGAGTCGGAGTCGCAATCCGGATCCGACTCGCTGAGCGAGTCGGAGTCCGAATCCCTGAGCGAGTCAGAATCGGAATCGACCAGTCAGTCGGAATCCGGTTCCGAATCGCTCAGCGAGTCCGAATCGGAATCCCTGAGCGAGTCCGATTCCGAGTCCCTCAGCCAGTCCGAGTCCGTGTCGTTGAGTGAATCGGAGTCGCTCAGCGAATCGGAGTCTGGGTCCGAATCTCTGAGCGAGTCCGACTCCGAGTCGCTCAGCGAATCCGGCTCCCAGTCGCAGTCGGAGTCCGACAGCCAGAGCCAGAGCGAATCTCAGTCGGAGTCCGAGTCGGGATCCGAGTCCCTCAGTGAATCGGAATCCCTGAGCGAGTCGGAGTCGGGATCCCAGTCGCAATCCGAGTCGGAATCCCTCAGCGACTCCGAGTCGGAATCCCTGTCGCAGTCCGAGTCCGGGTCGACCAGCGAGTCCGAGTCCGGGTCGACCAGCGAGTCCGAGTCCGGGTCGACCAGCGACTCGCACTCCGAATCGGACTCCGAGTCGGAGAGCGGGTCCGACCCGATCGGACCTCAGGGGCCCGGCTCGGGGACCGAGTCCGAATCCACGAGCGAATCGGGCTCCGAATCGATCAGCGAGACGGAGTCGGAATCCCAATCCGAGACCGAGTCCTCAACCGAATCCGAGTCGGAGAGTGACTCGGAGTCGACGAGCGAGTCCGACTCCGCGTCGCTCAGCGACTCCGAATCCGACTCCGAGTCCGACTCGACGAGCGAATCGGATTCCGCGACCGAGTCCCAGTCGACCAGCGAGTCCGGATCCGAGTCGCTGAGCCAGTCGGATTCCGGCTCGACGAGCGAGTCCGAGTCCGCGAGTCAGCCGGCCGGACCCTCGGAGTCGGCGAGCGAGCCGACGAGCGACGCCGCCTCGGAGAGCATCTCGGAGGCGGGGCCGGCGAGCGACTCGACCTCCGGCAGCGAGTCGCAGAGCACCGTCATCTACGAGTCGGTCAGCGGCACGCTGTCGGCGAGCGACTCCGAGTCCTCGGTCAGCGATTCCGTGATCGAGAGCATGTCGCAGGCCGAGAGTCCGCTGCAGAGCGAGTCCGCGGCGCCGAACACGGGGAGGACGTCCCGCCTCGGGTCGCTGCTCTCCTCGCTGAACATCTTCGGCAACCGGAAGTGAGTCCGCGACAGGTGAGCCGGGGAAGGTCGGGGCATGGCGCGGGTTCGTGACGGCAGGTTCGCGCCGCTGCGGGTCAAGCTGCTGTGGATGGCGCTGTTCTTCGCCGTCTTCATGCTCGGGCGCAACCTGCCCATCCCGCTGCTGCACGGGACGGCGACGGGGAGCGGCACCGAGCTGCTCAACGCCGCGAACATCGCGACGGGCGGGGACGCCTTCTACCCCTCCTTCTTCTCCCTCGGCCTCGGACCGTGGATGGGGGCGGCGATCCTGTGGCGGTTCCTCTTCATCGGGCGGATCGCCCGGGGCCGGAAGATCCCCGAGTCGACCGTGAATCGCGCGCGCAACGCGCTCATGGTGATCCTCGCGCTCATCCAGTCGATCAGCCTGATGTCGAACTACGAGATCAGGCCGCTGCACTGGGGGCCGTTCTCCCCGGAGCTCAATGCGCAGATCGCCGTCGTCGTCATCCTCACCGGGGGCGCGATCCTGGTCGCCTGGCTGGCGAAGCGCAACGAGGACCTCGGCCTCGGCGGCATCACCATGTTCATCCTGTACCAGCTCATCATCACGGCCATGCGCAACTCCGGGACGCTGGCCGATGCGATGGCGGACCCGCAGCACGCCGGCGTGCTGTGGCTGATCGCCGCCGCCTGCCTCGGCGTCGTGCTCATCGGCATCCTCCTCGGCAACGCGGAGCTGCGGCTCCACGTCAACAAGGTCTCGATCGACAGCGGCTTCATCGGCGTCTCGTACCTGCCGATCAAGCTGAACCCGGCCGGCGCCTCGCCCATCATGTACGGCCTCGCGCTGCTGGCCATCCCGCAGTACGTCGCGCAGGCGGTCGTCGCGCTCTTCCCGGGCGCGGCCGCCGGCGCGGCGGGCTTCCTGTCGGTCTGGAGCCTGAGCAGCCCGATCGGTTGGGTCGCCTACCTGCTGCTGCTGTTCGGCCTGACGATCTTCTTCGGACTGTTCACGATCGATCCCAGGGAGACCGCGAAGCGGATGAGCGATGCCGGCGAGTACTTCGACCACGTGACGCCGGGCCCGAGCACCAGACGGTACCTTCGCAGGCAGGTCCTCGTGCTCTCGGCGCTGAGCGGCGTGTTCCTGGTGCTGTTCACCGGTCTGCCCCTCTACTTCATCCGCGCATATCCGGAGCTGCAATACCTGCTCACCGCACCGGGGACCCTGATGATCCTGCTCGCCCTCCTCTGGCTGCTCTACGAGGAGATCGCCGACACGCTGCTCGGGACGCGCTACGCGTTCGCGTTCCCGGGGCGGGCACGGGAGCGATCGCACGGAGCGACGGCATGATCCACTTCGTCCCGGCCTGGTACGACCCGGTCCGCCCCTGGTCCTCGATCGACGACGCGCGCTTCCAGCGGGCGATCAGCGCGGAGCCGGACGACACCGTGACCCGGGTCAGGATCTTCCACCAGGGGCCCGAGGACGTGGGACTGATCGTGCTCAACTACGCGCCGGGCCTGCGCAGGTTCCTGCACGCCCAGCACATCTTCGACGTGCCGTACTGGTCGTTCTTCGACGAGGTCCAGGGGCTGGCCGACGACTACACCCGGCCCCTCGACTTCCTGGAACTGGAGTGGCCCGAGGACGTCAGCTTCTTCTACAACCCGTTCCTCGTCACGGTCATGCGCGGCACCGAGGTCCACGCGCGGGTCCACCTCTCGCGGGAGGGCACCCTCCAGTCCATCCGCTACTACGGCGCCGGCATGCCCACCGTCGAGCGGATCTTCGACGACCGGGGCTTCCTCTCGAGCGTGCTCGTGCACGGCGAGGACGGCCGGCCGGCGACCCAGTACTACCTGTCGCGCGCGGGCGACGTGATCGTGAGCGAGGACGTGCCGTCCGGCCGGATCGACGTCATCGCGAACCCCGACGAGCGATTCCGGCAGCCCTCCTACGAGAGCTGGGAGGCGCTGATCGCCGAGCTCCTCGGCGCGCACCTGGCGAGACGGAAGGGCGCACGCGACACGGTGGTGCTCGCGCTGTCGGCGCAGCACGACGAGCTCGTGCTCGGGAGCCTCGACGATCAGACGCTCGTGCTCTCGCGGACCGCGGCGCGGCCGGCAAGCGCCTCGAGCGCGCTCCTGGCCCGGGCCGGCGCCGTCTTCTCGGACTTCGAGCAGCCGGGCGACGAGGACGTCGCCGATCCGGCCGAGAGGGCCCTCCTGCCGACCCTGTCGATCTACCCGCTGGAACGGCGGCCGACCTTCGGGGCGAGCGCGAACGAGTCCACGGTCTACATCTCGATCTTCGCGGACGACATCGCGCCCGAGGAGCTCGACTTCGCGATCGCGACCATGGCGACGCAGCTGGTGGGCGACGACCGCACGCGGCTGCTCGTCTGCACGTTCCGCTCCCAGGACCTCGACCACCTGCAGCGCATCCGGCAGGTCATCGCGGGCTACCAGCGCCTCGACCTCGAGCTCCTGCAGGGCGACGAGCGCGCGTTCCTCGGGGTCGACGTCGGCGTCGCCGACGAGCCCGAGGCGACGATCCAGCTGACCTTCGTGGATCGGGAGGCGGACCTCATCCGCACGATGGCGAGGTCGCGGGTGCTCGTCGACCTCGGTGCGCAGGTGAACCGCCGCCTGGCGGCGGCCGCGGTCGACGCGGGCGTCCCGCAGATCAACCGCACCCCGCAGGAGCTGTGCACGCATCCGATCAACGGCTACGTGATCGGTGAGGACGCCGAGCTCGCGGGCGCGCTGGACTGGTTCCTGACGGGCCTCGAGCACTGGAACCAGTCGCTCGTCCAGTGCCGGGTGCTCGAGGACCTCTTCAGCGCGCCGGAGGTGCTCGCGCGGTGGGAGCTGATCAGGGAGGTGGTGGCATATGCAGGTCCTGCAGATCGGCCGTGACGACTGGTCGGCGACGATCCCGATGCCGGCCGACGTCCAGTGGGTGTTCGTCGACGCCGACGGCGACGGCTTCGACGCCCGGCTGATCGGCCGCACCGACGTGACGATCCTCGACGCCCCCTGCGACATCGAGCGGCTGCGGGCGATCGACTCGCTCATCGCGCCGTACACGCTCATCGTCGACCGGGAGCTGATGGCGCAGCTCGGCGAGGCCGCCGGAGACCTCTTCGCGCGGAAGGTCGTCGCCTACGAGGACCTGCGGGACCGCGAGCGCCTCGTCGAGGAGCTGCCCCGCAGGTACTTCACGAGGCAGTTCGGGCAGAAGCTCGAGATCCGCAAGGCGCTCGTCACGCCGCTGCACCGCGCGGACGCCTGGTACGAGGGCAGCGCCCGCCTCGCGACGCGCATCGACCACGACGAGGGCTTCCGCCAGCTGGTGATGTGGAAGGACAACATCCCCTACGAGCGCCATCGCGCGCTCGAGCTCTGGCCCGAGTTCCTCGTCGACCCGGACTGCGAGGTCGAGCTCGTCGTGCAGCTCGTCCAGAGCGGCACCTCGGAGGTGATCGCCGAGCAGCGGACCTACTCGCAGGCGGAGCTGGCCCAGCCGGTGCGCTTCTCCCACCCGACGAGCGGCTACCTGTCCTGCTCGATCTTCGCCCGGGGCCGGGGCGTCGTGAAGGTGGGGCCCATCCACTACCGCCACTCGCGCTCGGGCGCCGGCCACTTCCTCCCGGGCGGACGGCGACTCGTCGACAGCCGCCGCGAGGAGCTGTTCTACTACTTCCATCCCGGCGACCTGACGCCGCCGCTGAACGTCTATTTCGCCGGATACCGGCCGGCGGAGGGCTTCGAGGGCTATTTCATGATGGCCGGACTGGGGCACCCCTTCCTCCTCGTCACCGACCCGCGGCTCGAGGGCGGCCGCTTCTACCTCGGCAGCGAGGAGCTCGAGGGCCAGTTGCGGCAGGTGATCCGCGAGCTCATCGAGGCGCTGGGCTTCCGCGAGGAGGACACGATCTTCTCCGGCCTGTCGATGGGCTCCTTCGGGGCGCTCTACTACGGCTCCCAGTTCCGGGCGCACGCGATCATCGCCGGCAAGCCGATCATCGACCTCGGCCACGTCGCCGAGCGCGCGCGACTGGTGCGCCCGAAGGACTTCCTCACCATCCTCGACATCGTGAACTTCTGGACGGAGGAGGACGGCGGCACGGGCAGCACGACGCTCGACGAGTTCACGCGGGGCCTCGTGGAGCGCTGGCACGGCGATCCGGGCTTCGGAGACACCAGGATCCTGATGTCGTACATGGCGCAGGACGACTACGACGGCGAGGCGGTCTACACGCTCCTCGGCTCCCAGACCGGCAAGCCGACGACGGTGATCGCGCGAGGCTACCAGGGGCGGCACAACGACGACAGCGCCTCGATCGTCACCTGGTTCGTCAACCAGTACCGGCGCGTCATCGACGAGCACGCGAGGTCGCGATGACGGCGAGGGAGATCGCGACCGTCCGCTGGGGCAGCCCGAACGCCCGGGCCTCCCTCTACGGCACCGCGCTGACGCTGCGCGCCTCGGGCGAGATCCTGCTGTCGAACCCGCTCATGCCGAGCGGCACGACGATGCAGGAGTGGTACTCGTTCACCGACTACCAGACGGTGCGGGGCACGCCGACGCTGCCGCTGCTGCACCAAGGCAAGCGCTACCGCCTGGAGCCGGCGATCGAGTCGATCCCCGCGGGCACCGTGATCTTCGAGGTGCGCTGCTTCGACCGCTTCGACGAGCTGGTCCACGCCGAGGTGCTCCACCCCCCGGCGTACGCCTTCGACTACCCGGAGTGCCACCACTACACGATCCGGCTCGTCAACGGCGGCTGCGACGAGCTCCGCTTCGCCGCCTTCACCCTGTCGGAGGTGGACGATGGCGAGCGGTGACGGGAGGCGCCGCCGGCTCGTCGCGCGGGTGAACGGCTTCGAGGGGGCGATGCGCGCGCTGTCCGACGAGGAGCTCCGCGACAAGACCCGGGAGTTCCGCGAGCGCCTCGCGCAGGGCGCCTCCCTCGACCGGCTCCTGCCCGAGGCGTACGCGGCCGTCCGCGAGGCCGATCGGCGGGTGGTCGGCAAGTTCCCCTACGAGAACCAGGTCCTCGCGGCGATCGTCATGCACCGGGGCGGCATCGCGGCGATGAGGACCGGCGAGGGCAAGAGCCTCACCGCGACGCTGCCCCTCTACCTGAACGCGCTCAGCGGCCGGGGCGCCATCCTCGTCACGGTCAACGGCTACCTCGCGCGCCGCGACGCCGAGGAGTTCCGACCCGTCTTCGAGTTCATGGGGCTGCGGCTCGCGATCGGCGTGCCCGAGGCGGGTGCCCCGGACTTCACGGCGCGGGAGAAGCGGGACATCTACGCCGCCGACGTCGTCTACACGACGAGCGACAAGCTCGGCTTCGACTACCTGCTGGAGAACCTGGTCGGCACGAGCGAGGAGCAGTACCTCCGCCCGTTCAACTACGCCCTGGTCGACGAGGCGGACGCGGTGCTGCTCGACCTCGCCCAGATGCCGCTCGTCATCTCCGGCTCGCCGCGCGTGCAGTCGAACCTCTACCCCCTCGCCGACGAGTTCGTCGCGACGCTGCGCGAGGGCGTCGAGTACGAGTACGACGAGAGCACCGGCGTCGTCGGCCTCACCGAGGAGGGGATCGCCGCCGCGAACCGGTTCTTCCACGTCGAGAGCCTCTACGCCCCCGAGCTCTTCCAGCTCAACCGTCACGTCAGCCTCGCGCTGCGGGCGCGGACGAGCTTCGAGCCGATGCGCGACTACATGGTCATGAGCGGCCGACTCGTCCTGCTCAGCTCCGTGACGGGCCGCCTCCTCGAGGGCAACAAGCTGCAGGGCGGGCTCCACCAGGCCATCGAGGCGCGGGAGGGCCTCGAGATCACCATCGAGAACCGGGCGATGGCCTCCGTGACCTACCAGAACCTCTTCCTCATGTTCGAGACCATGGGCGGCATGACCGGCACCGCGCAGGGCGATGAGCGGGAGCTGCGCCGGACCTACGGCACGGGGGTCGTGGAGATCCCCACCTACCGGCCCGTCATCCGCAGGGACGAGCCCGACATCGTGGTGCCGACGGCGGCGGAGAAGGAGCGCCTCGTCATGGACTACCTCGAGGAGGTGCGGCAGACGGGGCGGCCGATCCTGCTCACCACCGGCTCGGTCCGCAGCTCGGTGCGGTTCTCGCAGCTCCTCCTCGACCGGGGCATCGAGCACAACCTGCTCAACGCCCTGAGCGAGGCGAAGGAGGCGCTGATGGTGCAGGAGGCCGGCCGGGTCGGCGCCATCACGGTCGCGACGCTCATCGCCGGGCGAGGCACCGACATCAAGCTCACGCCGGAGGCCAGGGAGCTCGGCGGGCTCGTCATCATCGCCGCCGAGAAGCTGCCGAACCGCCGCGTCGAGGGCCAGGTGCGCGGCCGCAGCGGCCGGCAGGGCGATCCCGGCAGCAGCCGCTTCTACGCCTCGATGGAGGACGAGCTCTTCGTCCGCTTCGGCTCCGTCAAGCAGGCGGACGTGCTCCGGCATCGGCGCAGCGCGGGCAGCATGCGCCGACTGCTGAACCGGGCGCAGCGCGCGAGCGAGGAGCGCGCGAGCGGCGCCCGCAAGCTGTCGAAGGATTTCGAGGTCGCCATGGCGCGGCAGCGCGACCTCGTCTACGAGATGCGCGACCGGATCATCGCCGGCGAGCCGCTCACCCCGGACGAGCTGCAGGCGATCGCGGTCGGCGTGCTCGACGAGGCGGCCGCCGCGGGCGCCTTCGCGACGCCCGGCGCGGTCCGGCGCTACATCTTCGACCATCTGAGCTATCGACTGCCGGACGGCTTCGACGCGCTCGACACGGGGGATCCGCAGCGCGTGCGGAGCCTGCTGTCCACGGTGTTCGCCGAGGCGGTGCGGCAGAAGATCGCTCTGCTCGCCGACCCCGCGGTCGTCGCCCGGTTCCAGACGATCGTCTTCCTCAAGGCGATCGACGTCGCCTGGGTCGAGCAGGTCGACTTCCTCGAGCAGCTGAAGACCGTCGTCAAGGACCGGAACGTGGCGCAGCACAAGGTCGAGTACGAGTACCGCAGGGAGGCCTATTCCGCGTTCGAGGAGATGAAGCGGCGGATCGATCGGGACATCGTGCGACTGCTGTGCCTCAGCCGAATCGAGCGCGGGGACGACGGCGGCCTCGTCATCCAGTTCGCCTGAGCCGGGCGGTCCGGTGCGCGTCTACAACGTCAACAAGGCGATCGGCCTCGCCTCCAGCGGCGTCGAGTACGCCCAGCGCTACCGCCGGCAGCTCCTCGACGGCATCGACTGGGTCGAGGACCACTACGTCTTCACCGACTACCTGCCGACGAACCTGCACGTCTTCGCCGAGCGGCTCGGCTTCGTCGACACGCAGGTGCACTGGGTCTACGACCTCGTCACCGGGCGCGAGACGCGGCCGCCCGCGCTGAGCGTCGACGCGTTCCTCGCGACGATCGAGCAGCCCCACGCCCCTCCTCGGCGGCATCCCGACCATCTCGAGGTCGCCCTCACGGACTCCGCCGTGCGCTACCGGATCCGCACGACCGGCTCCGGCCTCGTCGACCGCGTCGAGACGGTCGTCGGCGGACGGCTGACCCGCGTCGCCCACTACGACGCGACGCTGCACCACGTCGAGCATCTCCACGACGGCAAGGTCGTGCGCCGTGTCTTCCACACCCCCGACGGACGGGTCGGCGCCGAGCAGCTCGTCCGCGACCGGGAGATCGTCAGGACGCTCGTCACACCCGCCTCTCCCCTCTACGACCGGTCGGTCCCCCCGCGCCGCGGAGCTCCCAGCAGCTTCGGCGGCGAGCTCGTGCTCGAGGGCCGGTCCGGGTTCCTGCGATTCGTCTTCGAGCACCTGCTCGACCGACCCGACGACGTCGTCATCGTGGACCGGGCGCTCGACGTCATCGACGCCATCTACCCGGTCATCGGCGAGCGCCGGCTCTACTCCGTCGTCCACGCCGAGCACTACGACCTGCGCCGGATCGAGGACGGCGTCCTGCTCTGGAACAACCACTACGAGCACGTCTTCACGCGGCCGGACCTCGTCGACGGCCTCATCGTCTCCACCCACCGGCAGCGCGAGGTGCTGCAGGCGCAGCTCGCCGCGCGGTTCCCGGACCGGGACCACCTCGTCGCCCGCATCCCGGTCGGCTTCGTCGACGCGCCCGCCGCCGGCCGCGCGGTCGACCGGCACGCCCTCGTCACCGCGAGCCGGCTGGCGGACGAGAAGCACCTCGACGTCCTGATCCGCGCCGTCGCCCTGGCCCGGGAGGCGCTCCCCGAGCTCCGCCTCGACATCTACGGGGAGGGCAAGCGGGAGCCGCTGCTCGCCGTCATCCGGGAGACCGGCACCGAGGACCGCGTGCGGCTGCTGGGCCACCAGCGGCTCGACGGCGTGCTCGGCGGCTACGGGCTGTACGTCTCGGCCTCGACCTCCGAGGGCTTCGGGCTGTCGCTGCTCGAGGCGATGGCCGAGGGGGTTCCCGTGGTCGGCTTCGACGTCGAGTACGGCAACCGGGAGCTGGTCGAGTCGGGCGCGAACGGCCGGCTCGTCCCCTTCACGCGCAGCGATCGCGATGTCGTCGCGTTCGCCGAGGCGATCGTCGCGGTGCTGAGCTCGGACTCGCTCGAGGACATGCGGCGCGAGAGCCTGCGGCGGGCCGAGGCGTACACCGCCGCGAAGGTCCGCCGGCTCTGGGAGCGCCTGCTGAGCGGGGAGGCGCCGTGCTAGCGCTGCTCGAGCGGTTCGATCTCGCGGCGCGCGAGCTGCTGCGCTCGCTCGCGACCGCCGGCATCGACGTCACGCCGGTCTTCATCGAGTACGACGGCGAGCTGCCGGCCGGCGCGCTGTGCCCCTTCGTGACGTACACCGGCATCCAGCGCGAGGGCGAGCCGCTGTTCTTCGACGAGGTGCCCGTGCCGCCGTGGTGCGAGATCCGGCAGGGCCGGCAGCCGTACGCGGAGATCCTCCGCGACGGCGAGCCGATCGGGAGGATCCACTACGAGCCGAACTCGTTCCGCCAGGTCGAGCGCGTCGACTGGATGCTGCCGGACCGGACGCTCGGCCACACGGACCACTACGACCGCGCCGGCAACCGGTACGCGAGGAGCTACCGCAGCCGGGGCGTCGTCCACCAGACGGTCTACCGCAGCCCGGGCGCCTGGGAGATCGAGGTCGACCACATCGCCCGGGCCGTGACGATGCGCTCGCCCGAGCGGCTGCTGACCTTCGAGACGCTGACCGCGTTCGTCTCGCACTTCCTCGACGATCAGGGGCTCGCCGAGGACCGCGTGCTCATCGACTCCCTGTCGACGCCACTGTTCGTGATGCGGCGGCGCGCGGCGACGCCGAACACGACGCTGTTCTGGCACGAGCCGATGCCGGGCGGGACGCCGGGGAACATGGCCATGGAGCTCGAGCGGCCGAGGGCCCTCGAGCGGATCGTCGTACACGACGAGGCGCTGCGGCAGCGGCTCGCCGCGCGGCACCCGGGCACGTCCGTCGGGCTCCACTATCTCTCGCACCTCGGCCGGTTCGCCGAGCACGACCGCGCCGAGCCGCGCCGCGCCTTCACGCTGACGAACACGGACGAGCTCCCGGCCCTCCCCGCGCTGCTCGAGGCATTCCCCGACGTGACGTTCTCCGTCGCCGCCCTGACCCTGATGAGCGAGCGGCTGCACGAGCTCGGCCGGCGGCACCCGAACCTGACGCTGATCCCCACGATCAGCCACAGCCGGATCCGGGAGGAGCTGGACCGCGCGGCCGTCTACCTCGACATCAACGGGGGCGCGGAGGTGCTCGACGTCGTCAAGGCGGCGTACCACCTGAACCTCGTGGTGCTCGCGCTCGAGCCCCACGCGAAGTCGCCCGACCACGCCTGGACCTGCGCGACCGTGGAGGAGCTCGGGGCGCGGCTGTCCGCCGTGGTCTCGAGCCCGCGGCATCGCCGACGGGCGCTCGACGAGCTGCACACGCGCCACGGCCCGCTGTCGACGCCGGCCGACTACCGGCGGGTCCTCGGGTCCCCCGAGGAGGTCACGAGAGCGCCGGGATGACCTCGCGCTCGAAGAGCTCGATGCCCGAGCGGTCGTAGGCCGCCTCGGGGAAGTACGTGATCGAGTAGGCGAGCCCCGCCGCCGCGCGCTCCCGCAGGTGGTCGACGATCTGCTCGGGCGTGCCGCAGAGGTTCGTCGCGGCGAAGGAGCCGATGTAGGCGTCCGCGCGCTCCTTGCCGACGTGCGCCTCGAGCCGGCGGGCCCAGTCGGCGAGCCGGTCCTGCGCGGCCTGCTCGGTCGGGCCGATCGCGACGTTGAAGTTCGCGGAGCGGGTGATCGCGTCGAACGACGTCCCGACCTCCTCGCAGTGCCGCCGCAGGATCTCGCTCTTGCGGTGCCACGTCTCCAGGTCGCCCGCGCCGAAGTTCGTGTACTTCGCGTAGCGCGCCGCGATCTTCAGCGTCACCTGCTCGCCGCCGCCGGCCACCCAGATCGGGATGCCGCCGCGCTGCAGCGGCAGCGGCCGGACGATCGCGCCGTCGACCTGGTAGTACTCGCCGTCGAGCGTCGCCACGCCGTCCTGCCAGGCCTGCTTGAAGATCTCCACCCCCTCGCGGAGCCGGCCGAGCCGCTCCCTCACCTCCGGGAAGCCGTACCCGTAGGCGCGCCACTCGTGCTCGTACCAGCCGCCGCCGATGCCCATCTCGATGCGGCCGCCGGAGACGTGGTCCGCCGTCGCGGCCACCTTCGCGAGGTAGGCGGGGTCCCGGTAGGACATGCAGGTGCACATCTGGCCGAGCCGGATCCGCTCGGTGGACGCGCCGAACGCCGACATCAGCGTCCACGCCTCGTGCGTCGCCTCCTCGGTCGGCTCGGGCACCGTGTGGAAGTGGTCGTACACCCACAGCGACTCCCACGGTCCGGCGTCGGCCTCCTGCGCGAGACGCCGCATCGTGGGCCACTGCTCGGCCGGCGCGATCCCGACCAGGTCGAGACGCCAGCCCTGGGGGATGAAGACTCCGAAGCGCATGGGCACACCCTAGCCCTCCGCGGCGAACACCGGCCGCGCGGCCGGCATCAGACCCGGCGGCGCAGCCGGATCGCGAGCACGAGCAGGGTGCCGGCGGCGAGCGCCGCGATGCCCGCGAGCAGGAGCACGAGCGGCGCGCCGCCGGTGAGCGAGAGCGCACCGGAGAGCGTGACCGCCGCGCGCGCGGTGTCGTTCGCGGCGTTGGGGTCGAAGCGATCGTGGTCGACCGTGGCGGCGAGCTGGATCGTCGTGCCCGGCGAGCCGGTCGCCGTGCCCGCGATCCGGTAGACGACCTCCTCGCCGACACCGAGCGCGCCGATGTCGCAGACGAGCGATCCCGTGCAGACGGCGACGGCGGTCGAGCCGCTCGGCGCGGAGACGAGCACGCCGGTGGCGCCTGCGAGCCCCGGCGGCACATCGAAGGTCACGATCACGTCGGTCGTGGGCTCGGGGCCGTCGTTGCGGATGACCGCGGTGAACTCGACGTCGGATCCGGGATCGAGGCGCGGCACGGGCGTCACGACGGTCACGCCGACATCGGCGGCCAGCGGCGGGCCCGGCACGCCGCACGCGAGCGAGGTGTTGTCGTCCGCGTCGGGATCGAGGGAGCCGGAGCCGACGAGCGCCTCGTTGCAGAGCGAGGCACCGCCGAGATCGACGTCCACACGGAACGTGATGAGCGCCGAGGCGCTATCGCCGACGCCGAGCGTGCCGACCTGGCAGCGCACGACGGGGTTGTCGGTGTCGTTGTCGGGGGCGAGGCAGTCGGTTCCGGTGCCCTCGATCTCACCCGAGACGTAGCTCATGCCCTCGGGGACCAGGTCCGAGATGACGGTGTTGTCCGCGACCGAGGGGCCCGCGTTCGTCACCGTGAGCCGCCAGGTGGCATCCTCTCCCGCGATCATCGGGTCCGGATCGACGAGCGTCTTGACGACGTCGGTGTCGGAGACGTGCTGGACGTAGACGGTCACCTCCGCGCGGTTGTTCGTGTAGTCCGACTCGGGGGTGCCGTACTCGTAGCCGGTCTCCTCCTCGAGCTGCGGGCCCGAGGGCTCCAGTGGCGCCTCGCAGAAGTCCGGGCTCCCGGCCGGGCAGCCGGTGTGGACCTCGGCCGTCGCCGTGTAGAGGCCGGCGGGCTGGTCCTCGGGGATGCGGACCGTCACGGAGATGACGCCCGAGACGACCGGCTCGAAGTAGTCGCCCTCCGTGCCGAGCATCGAGGAGCGGCAGTCGAGCGTCTGGACGGTGCCCTCGGGCGTGGACTCGGAGCGCACCACGCAGTCGTTGAACGGCACGTCCCAGTCGACGATCTCGAAGCCCGGCGGGAACGCCGTCCAGCCACCGGCATGGTCGGCCGCCGAGGGGCCGCGGTTGATCGAGTTGCCGAAGTAGGTGATCTCCTGGCCCGCGGCCGGCGTGCTCGTGCTCACGCCGGCGGTGAGCGTCAGGTCGACGAGCTTGTCGAGCGTCGCGTCGACGACCGCCGTGTTGTTCGACGGGTCGGGGTCGAGCCAGCCGCCGGTCTGCCACGAGCCGGCACTCGCGGTGTTCGTGATGGTGCGCGGATGCGCGTCCCAATCGGTCTCCCACTCCTCCGGCTGCGTCGCACCTGGACCGCTCGTCACCCTGAGGTCGGTCGGCGAGGTCGTCGCGGCGACGCGCACGGTCCTCGAGCCGCCGACCCCGAGCGCGTAGGGTGCGCTCTCCTGGCCGCAGGTCACCTCCTGACCCGTGAAGTCGCGACCCCCGGGCGCCGGATCGCCCACGTGCACCGGCCCCCAGGATCCCGAGACGTAGCAGCTCGGGTCCGAGCCGGCAGGGTCGAAGGCGAGCCCCGGCGGCAGGTTGTCGACGATCTTCGCCTGCTCCGCATCCGACGGGCCGGCGTTGATGATCGTGAGCGTGTACCCGACCGTGCCGCCCGCGAGGTACGCCGGCTGATCGGTCGTCTTGAGGACCTGATAGTCCGCCCACTCCTCGACGACCGCGTCGTCGGAATCGCTCAGCGGCGGCCCGGTCGCCGAGCCGGGGGCGCCCTCGACGATCGGCGTGTCGGTCGAGGCCTCGGCCGTGTTCGACACGATCGAACCGCCGTCGATCGACACGTCGACCGTGCCGCTGATGCGGATCGTGACGGGCTCGCCCGCCGCGGCGAACAGCGCGCCGGCGATCGTGCCGAGCTCGCACTCCACGTGCTGTCCGGTCACTTCGCAGCCGCCCTGCGAGGCCGATGCGGCGGTGATCGTGAGGCCGGTCGGGACGTCATCGGTCACCACGACGTTCGTCGCGTCCGCGAGGCCGTCGCTCGACGCTCGAGCGACGTCGATCGTGTACTCGAAGGGGCCGCCGGCGACCCACGCGCCGGCGGTGCCGGAGCCTGGCGTCGCCCGCTTGTCGATCGTGAGCTCCGTCTCGCCCTCGACGATGACCAACGCGTCCTCGTCCTCGTTGTTCGCGAGCGAGGACTCGGGGGTGACGGTCGCCGCCCGCACGGCGCCGGTGCCGGCGGCACCCGGCGGCGCGTCCGGCGGGACGATGATGTAGAAGGTCGCCGACACCGATTCGCCCGGCGCGAGCCAGCTCGAGGTCGCCGAGGGACGATCGAGGTTCTCGATCGTGCAGTGCAGATCGCCGTCGAGGATCTGGCAGGCGGCCGACGCCCCGGCGGTCGCCGTGCCGAGCCCGGTCCGCCAGATGATGATGGCGTTGTTCGACGTGTCGGAGCCGACGCCGAGGCTGACGCCGTCGAGTCGCACGACGAAGCTCACGTCCTTCGCCGTCGCCGTCCCCGCGGCGGCCGAGTTGGAGATCGTCATCTGCATGCCGTAGATGAGGGCCTGCATCATCTCGGCCTGCTGATCCGCGGGGTTGTTGTCGGGCAGGACGCCCGGGATCGGGGCGGGCGCGGACGGGAGCGGGGGCATCTCCGTGAACTCGACGTCGGTCACGGCGAGGTCCGCCCGCGCGACGACCGGATTCGTGGTGGTCGCGGCGTCGTTCCCGCTCGTCGGATCGTCGGTCGCCGCATCGTCGACCGTGACCGCGTTCGTCACGAGCACGCCGTCGTCGAGATCGGGCGACACTTGCACGGTGATCCAGGCGACGTACTGAGAGCCGGCCGGCAGCGCGTCTCCGAGCTCGCACACGACGGCCGGCGGCGCCGAGGCGTCGCACGAGCCGGTGGCGGGGAGACCGGAGGAGGCCACGTAGACGAGGCCGTCGGGCAGCGTGTCGACGATCTGCGGGTTGGTCGCCGTCTGCGGTCCGGCGTTCCGCACCGTGACCATGTACGTCGCCGTCGCGCCTGCCTGCAGCGTCGCCCGGGCGGTGCTGCTCTGATCGGCGGCGACTCCCTCCACGAGCACCTTCGCGACCGACAGGTCCGCCGTGGGCGTCCCGGAATGGGTCCAGACCGCCCGGTTGTTCGCGCAGGCGGGGTCGGGGGTGGTGAATCCCGCGCAGGACGGCGGCGCCGCGCCCGGATCGGGAGCGAGGCCGGAGCCGACGGCGACCGCCTGATCCAGCGTCGTGCTGGACGGCACCTCCGTCATCACGGCGTTCAGGACGAGCTGCACCGACTGTCCCACGGCGAGGTCGCCGAGCGCGCAGTTCCACACCTGGCCGACGAGCGCGCCTTCGCACTGCGCCGGATTCGAGGCGCCCGCGTCGATCGCCATGCCGGCCGGCAGCAGATCGGCGACGCGGACATCGGCGGCGACGGAGGGTCCCCGGTTGGTCACCGTCAGGGTGTACGTCACCGGATCGTCGAGCGCGGGGACGCTCGAGAGCGAGGACGTCTTCGTGACGACGAGGTCGGCGCTCCCGACGACGTTGATCGGCGCCGAAGCCGTGTCGCAGTCGAGCGGCGTCGGATCGCCGGCGAGCGTGCAGGTGGCGCTCGTCGACGGATCGGTCGAGCCCGTCGTCACGACCTGTGCCGTGTTCGTGACGAGCCCCGGGACGGCGGCGGGATCGACGGTCGCGCCGACCGCGATGACGAGCGTGGCCCCCGCGCCGCCGGAGGGCCCGGGCGCGGCCAGGCTCGCGACCTCGCAGTGGATGCTCTGGCTGCCAGGGCTGCCCTGGATCGCGCAGGTGCCGCGGCCGGCGCTCACCGTCGTCGCCGTGACGCCCGCGGGCACCGGGTCGTCGATGATGACGGTCCGCGCCTCGGAGGGGCCGAGGTTGGTCGCCCGGATGAGGTAGTTCACGCGGGTGCCGGCCGCGACGTCGGGCGGCGAGCCGGTCGGGGGGAACGAGACCACCTTCTCCAGCTGCATGTCGGCGAGCGCGGGCCCGACCTCGGCGGTGACCGTGCTCGTGTTGTTGCCGGGCACCGGGTCGGGGACGCTCGAGGCGACCGAGGAGGTGTTCGTGACGGTGAGCGGCGCCGCGGCGGAGGCGGCGAGCGCGACCCGGACGGTGACGGTCGCCGTGGTCGCCGGCGTCGTCGCCGGCAGGGACGCGATCGAGCAGGTGACGCTCGAGCCCTGGACGGCGTTGCAGGCGACGCCGGCCGAGCCGGTCGCGCTGACGATCGAGAACACCCCGGCGCTCGACGCCGGGACGACGTCGGTGATGGTGACGTTCTGCGCGTTCGAGGGCCCGAGGTTCGAGACGGTGAGCGTGTAGTCCTGCGTGGTGCCCGGCGTGATGGTCGCGGCATCCGGGGTCTTCGCGATCGAGAGGTCCGCCCGCCGGGTGAGCTGGATCGTCGCCGAGGCCGCGTTGTTGTTGAGCTCGTCGTCGAACTGATCCGCGCTCACGGTGGCGGTGTTCGTCAGCTGGGTCGCGGTCGAGGCGGCGTCGGTCGTCGCGGTGAGCGTCACCTCGACGGAGTCGCCGTCGGAGATCGTCCCCACGTTGCAGCTGAAAGGGCTGCCGGCCGTCGCCGTGCAGGACGCGCCGTTCGACGCCGTGACGCCCGACCAGGTCAGCCCCGCCTGCACCGGGTCCGTCACCACGACGTTCGTCGCATCGGTCGGGCCGTTGTTCGTGACCGTGAGGACCGAGGTCACGGTGCCGCCGGCGGCCGCCGGCGCCGGGGTCATGCCTTTCGTGATCGCGACATCGGCCTGCTGCGCGACTGTGATCGGAGGCGCCGTCGCCGGGTAGCCGGCGACCGAGCCGATGTCGGCCACCGTGTAGTCGAGCGTCGCCACGTTCGAGAACGTCGTCCCCGCGGCGTCCTCGGTGAGCTGGACCAGGTAGGTGTAGCTCGCGGACTGCCCCGGGCTGAGGGTGCCGCCGGCACCCGCCGTCGCGCCCTGCCCGAGCCGCACGCGCAGCGTGCGATCGCCGGAGCCGTAGGCGCCGTTCGCCGAGCCGTCGGGATTGGACAGGATCTGCAGCGAGCCCGGCACGAACTCGAAGCCCGCAGGCAGCGGGTCGACCGAGACCGAGCCGAGCGAGGCGCCCTGGCCCGCGTTCCGGTAGCTGACCGTGTACCGCAGGGTGTCGCCGGCGCGCGCGGGGGTGTTGCCCCCGAGGTTCTGCACGGTCTTCGACGAGGAGGTGAAGTCGGGCGCCCAGAGGTTGATGGCGAAGGCGAACATGCCGAGGTGGTAGCCGTCGCCGCTCGTCGCGAAGCGCGCCGTCGCGCTCGTCGCGCCATTGCCGATGGAGCCGTTCGCCCCGAGGTTCTTGATGTCGAAGCCGAGGTTGTTGACGCTGTTCGGCGCACGGGTCGTGACGTTCGCGCCGTTGAAGCCGATCGCGGAGTCGAAGAAGTTCGAGCCGGGCGAGAGCGCGGTCGCGAGCTGCGTGTTGTTCAGCCGGAAGTAGTCGCCCGTCGTGCCGCGGTCGCCCTCGTAGGCGATCGCCGAGACGTTCACGTTGACGGGTCCGGTGCTCGGCGCGCGGAAGCCCGTGATCGCGAACGACTTCTCGCTCGGGTCGTGCGCGTCGACCTCTTGGAAGCCGTCGAAGACCGTGAGATTGCGCAGCGGCTCGTTCGGGTTCTGGTAGACGACGACGAGTCCCCACCCCGCGTAGAAGCCGCCGCCGCGCGTCCCGGTCGTGCCCTCCACGTTGCCGCCCCAGTACTGGTTGCCCGCGCCCGAGGCGACGGCGTTCTGCACCATCGACGTGACGTCGGCGAATCGCTGGTACGGGGCGAGCGTGTCCCTGGAGCCGAAGAACGGGCCGAACTGCGCGTTCGCGAGCGGGCTCGCCGTGACCGTCGCGTAGGACGTCATGCCGGGCGTCCGGAACGACATCTGGTTGATGAGGGCGAGGTTCGCCGGCGTGCCGGTCCCGAAGACGGGGTTCTGCGCGGTCGACGCGCCCCAGTAGAGGCCGGCGAACAGGACCGAGGAGCCCGCCGGGATGGTCAGGTCGGCGCGCGAGGAATTGCGGGTCGGGAACGCGGCGCCGTCCTGGTCCAGATAGACCATCTGCTTGTCGTTGTTGTTCGCCGCCGAACCGGTCGCCGTGCCGTTCAGCATCTGCGCGCAGTTGGGGACGGTCGGCCCGCAGGTCATGAGCGTGTTGCCGATCGTGAGCACGTTCCCGTTCGCGTTCGCGCTGAACCGCGCCGCGAAGGGGACCTGGTCGGCGGCCTGGACCAGTGCGGGGACGGCGACCGCGCCGAGGCCGAGCGCGAGGGCGAGCAGCACGACGAGGGCCCGGCGGACGCGATCGCGAGCTCGCGGGGGCGCGCCCGACACCGTCTGGGTCTCGGTTCTCCGGGCCATGGGCTCACCCCCTGACAGCAATCACCGTTTCACGAAGGAATGCAAGTCGCAAGGATCGGTGTCGGCGCTCCAGCAGGAAATGTTCGCCCGGATCCGGAATGACCGCGAGGTTTATGCGATTGTATGGATGCATGACCGCTGGAACGAGCATCCATCCTGATTACGCCGTCGGCACCTGGAAGTCGGACAAGCCCCACTCGGAGCTGTCCTTCACGGTGCGCCACCTCCAGATCTCGAAGGTGCGCGGGTTCTTCCGCGACTTCGACGTGACCATCGCGACCGCCGAGGACTTCGAGGACTCGACGATCGAGGCCGTCATCCAGATGGCGAGCATCGACACCAACGCCGAGCCGCGCGACAACCACCTGCGCACGAGCGACTTCTTCGACGTCGAGCAGTTCCCGACCGCGACGTTCACGTCGACGTCGGTCTCGGGCACGCCGGACGACTTCACGGTCGTCGGCGACCTCACGCTGAAGGGCGTCACGAAGCCCGTCACGCTGCGCGGCGAGTTCGGCGGCCTGATGCGCGACCACCAGGGCCTGCTCCACGCCGGTGCGACCGCGACGACGAAGATCAACCGCAAGGACTGGGGCGTCGAGTGGAACGCGCCGCTCGAGACCGGCGGCCTGCTGCTCGGCGACGAGATCGCCCTGAGCTTCGACATCCAGGTCATCCTGCAGCCGTAGCTCCCGTCCTCCACAGGCGCTGCGGTCGGGGTCCCACTCCACCGCTGTCTCCACGTCGCTGGCGGGTCGCCGACGCGGTCGCTACCGTCGTCGGCATCCCGCCGCCGAGAGGACACCGCCATGAGCGCCGCAGCCGCACGTACGACCGAGGACCCGCGGATCGAGCTCCTCGTCGCGGCGCAGGCGCAGACCCATCGCGACGTGGCCGCGCTCGTCCGGACCGTGGAACGCGGCCAGGCGGAGGCGAAGGAGCACTTCGCCGCCATCCTGAGCGCGCACGCCGCCCTCGAGCAGCGCCTGACCCTCGAGGTCGGCAAGATCGACCGGCGCTTCGACGCGCTGGAGGCCTCGCACCAGCGGCTCCAGGAGCTGCGGAGCGCTCCCGAGGGCGGCTGAGCGTCGGGACCACCCCGCCCACCCAGGCGCTTCCGGTGTCACTCGTGGTCGCTATGGGTGCGCCATACCAGCCACAAATGACACCGGAACGCCCGCGAGAGGGCGGGAGGGAGGGTCAGGCCTCCTCCAGGGGCGCGGCGAACTGGGAGCGGTAGAGGCGGGCGTAGGCGCCGTCGGCCGCGAGCAGCTCCTCGTGGCTCCCCTGCTCGACGATGCGGCCCGACTCCATCACCAGGATGAGGTCGGCGTCGCGGATCGTGGAGAGCCGGTGCGCGATGACGAACGACGTGCGGTCGGTCCGCAGCTCCGCCATCGCGCGCTGGATGAGCAGCTCCGTTCGGGTGTCGACCGAGGAGGTCGCCTCGTCGAGGATGAGCACGCGCGGGTCGGACAGCACGGCGCGGGCGATCGTGATGAGCTGCTTCTGGCCGGCGCTGACGTTGTCGCCCTCGTCGGTGAGCACCGTGTCGTAGCCGTCCGGCAGCGCCATCACGAAGCGGTCGACGTAGGCGGCCTTCGCCGCCTCGACGACCTCCTCGTCCGTCGCGTCCGGCCGCCCGTAGCGGATGTTCTCCCGGATGGTGCCGGCGAAGAGCCAGGTGTCCTGCAGCACCATCCCGGTGCGGTCGCGCAGGTCGTCCCGGGTCATCGCCGCGGTGTCGACGCCGCCGAGCGCGATCCGCCCGGCGTCGATCTCGTAGAACCGCATGAGCAGGTTGACGAGCGTCGTCTTCCCCGCCCCGGTCGGCCCGACGATCGCGACCGTGTGACCCGGGTCGGCGACGAGGGACAGGTCGCGGATGAGGGGCTTCTCCGGCTCGTAGTCGAAGTCGACGTGCTCGAAGGCGAGGTCGGCCGCCTCCGGGTCGGGCGAGGCGGCGTCCGCCGGGTCGGGCGACTGCTCCTGCGCGTCGAGCAGCTCGAACACCCGCTCGGCCGACGCGACGCCGGACTGGAGCAGGTTCGCCATCGAGCCGAGCTGCGAGAGCGGCTGGCTCAGCTGCCGCGAGTACTGGATGAACGCCTGCACGTCGCCGAGCGACATCCGGCCGCCCGTGACGAACAGCCCGCCGACGACGGCGATCACGACGTACACGAGGTTCCCGACGAACATCGTCGCCGGCATGATGATGCCGCTGACGAACTGGGCGCCGAACGACGCCTTGTACATCGCCTCGTTCTCCTCGCGGAAGCGCTCGACGACCTCCTTCTGCCGGCCGAAGACCTTCACCAGCGCGTGGCCCGTGTACCCCTCCTCCACCTGCGCGTTGAGCCGGCCGGTGTGGGTCCACTGCGCGACGAAGAGCGGCTGCGAGCGCTTCGCGATCATGCCCGCGACGACCGCCGTGAGCGGCACGGTCACGAGCGAGATGAGCGCGAGCTCCCACGAGATCGAGAACATCATGATGAGCACGCCGACGACCATGAGCAGCGAGTTGAGGATCTGCGACATCGTCTGGTTGAGGCTCTGCTGGACGTTGTCGACGTCGTTCGTCACCCGGCTGAGCAGCTCGCCGCGCTGCATGCCGTCGAAGTATCTGAGCGGCAGCCGGTGCAGCTTCTCCTCGACCTCCTCGCGGAGCCGGTAGACGACGCGGTTGACGACCCGGTTGAGGATGAGCGCCTGGATCCAGGCGAGCACCGAGCCGAGCACGTAGACGACGAGCGCGACGAGCAGCCAATTCCGCAGGGCCGCGAAGTCGATGCCCATACCGGGGACGAGCTGCATCGCGGAGATCATGTCGGCCTGCTGGTCCTGACCGGCCGCCCGCATCTGCTCGACGAGCTGCTCCTGCGTCATGCCGGCGGGGATCTGCTGCGAGATCGCGCCCGAGAAGATGACGTTCGTCGCCTCGCCGAGGAGCTTCGGGCCGGTGACGGTGAGCGCCGTGCTCACCGCGGCGAGCAGGATGGTCAGCGTGACCGCGGCGCGGTGCGGGCGCAGCCGCGAGAGCAGGCGCCGGGCCGACGGCCAGAACGCCATCGCCTTCTCGGCAGGCATGCCCATCGCGCCGAAGGGCCCGGGGCCGGCGCTGCGGCGGCCCGCCTGGATCGTCTTGGCGCTCGCGTTCTGCGCGCCTCGGGTCGGGGTGCTCATGCCGCGTCCTCCGCCCCGAGCTGGCTGTCGACGATCTCGCGATAGGTCTCGCTCGAGTCGAGCAGCTCCTCGTGCCGGCCGCGGGCGACGATCCGCCCGCCGTCGACCACCAGGATCTCGTCCGCGTCGAGGATCGTGGACACCCGCTGCGCGACGACGATCCTCGTGACGTCGGCGGCGGCGGACGCGAGCGCGGCGCGGAGCCGCGCGTCGGTCGCGGTGTCGAGGGCGCTGAACGAGTCGTCGAAGACGAGCACGGGGGCGCGCTTGACGAGCGCGCGGGCGATCGCGAGACGCTGGCGCTGGCCGCCGGAGACGTTCGTGCCGCCCTGGGCGATCGGCGCGTCGAGCCCCTCCGGCATCGCGCGGACGAAGTCATCGGCCTGGGCGGTCCGCAGCGCCGCCCAGAGCTCCTCGTCGCTCGCCTCGGGGCTGCCGAAGCGGAGGTTCGAGGCGACGGTGCCGGAGAACAGGTACGCGCGCTGCGGCACGAGGCCGACCCGTCCCCAGAGCAGGTCCGGGTCGAGCTCGCGGACGTCGACGCCGTCGATGAGCACAGCCCCGCCGGTCGCGTCGAACAGGCGCGGGATCAGGCTCACGAGCGTCGTCTTGCCGGAGCCCGTGCTGCCGATGATCGCCGTCGTGGTGCCCGGCTCCGCGCGGAACGAGATGCCCGAGAGCACCGGCTCCTCGGCCCCCGGGTAGCGGAACTCGACGTCCCGGAACTCGACCGTGCCGTCCGTGCGCGCGGGGCGCACCGCGCGCAGCGGCGGCGCGACGCTGCTCTCGGTGTCGAGGACCTCGCCGATGCGCTCCGCCGCGACCGCGGCGCGAGGCACCATCATCGACATCATCACCGCCATCATGACGGCCATCAGGATCTGGATGAGGTACTGCAGGAACGCGGTGAGCGCGCCGATCTGCGTCGTGCCGGCGTCGATGCCTCCGGCGCCGAACCAGAGCACGGCGACCGAGGCCGCGTTCATGATGAGCATGACGAGCGGGAAGACGAGCGCGAACAGGCGGCCCGCGCGCAGCGCCGTGTCGGTCAGCTCGGCGTTCGCGACGGCGAAGCGGCGCTCCTCGTGCCGCTCGCGGACGAAGGCCCGGACGACCCGGATGCCGGTGAGCTGCTCGCGCAACACGCGGTTGACGCCGTCGATCCGCGACTGCATGCGGCGGAACAGCGGGACCATCCGCACGACGATGAAGCCGATCGCGATGAGCAGGATCGGGACCGCGACGGCCATCAGCCAGGACAGGCCGACGTCCTGCTGGAGCGCCAGGATGATGCCGCCGATCGCCATGATCGGCGCCGTGACCATGAGCGCCATGAACATGAAGACGAGCATCTGGACCTGCTGCACGTCGTTCGTGGTGCGGGTGATGAGGCTCGGCGCGCCGAAGCGCCCGACCTCGCGCTCGGAGAACGCCGCGACCCGGGTGAAGATCTGCTCGCGCATGTCGCGGCCGAGCCGCATCGCGGCGCCGGCGCCGAACCAGACGGCGGCGATCGCCGCGGCGATCTGCGCGAGCGTGATGGCGAGCATGATGCCGCCGGTGCCGAGGATGCGGCCGATGTCGCCCTTCGCGATGCCGTTGTCGATGATGTCCGCGTTGAGGCTCGGCAGCAGCAGGTTCGCGATGGTCTGGATGAGCTGGAAGACGATGACGCCGACGACGAGCCATGGGTAGGGCTTCAGGAAGCGCGCGATGACCCGGATGAGCTTCACGAGGATCGATCCTTGCATGGCGTCAACTACTCCACAGACGCGTTCGCCCTGGGCTTATCCCCATTCGCGACCGGCGCGGAACGCGGTGTCCGAGGTCCCCGATAGCGTCGTGGCATGGCAGGAACGCTGGGGGCATTGCAAGGCGCATCGCAGGGCGCGCTGCACCGCATCGAGATCGAGTCGCCGATCGGCCCGATCGAGATCGTCGGCGACGGCGCCGCGATCACCGAGCTCACAATCGCGCGCGGCGGCGTGACGCGCCGGGCCTCGCTCGGCTCGCACCCGGACCCGGTGCTCGAGCGCGCGGCCGAGCAGCTCGGCGAGTACTTCGCCGGCACCCGGATCGAGTTCGACCTGCCGCTCGCGCCGGCGGGGAACGAGTTCCAGCGCCGGGTCTGGGATCGCATCTCGGCCATCCCGCACGGCACCGCCGTCACCTACTCCCGGGTCGGCGCCGACCTCGGCTATCCGCGGGAGGCGAGCCGCGCGATCGGCACCGCCACCGGCGCGAACCCGATCACCATCGTCATCCCCTGCCACCGCGTGCTCGCGGCCGACGGCCGGATCACCGGCTACAGCGGCGGCGAGGGCATCCCGACCAAGCAGTGGCTGCTCGACCTCGAAGGGATCCCCTACCGATGAGCGCCTCCACTCCGATGGCCGAGCCCGCCCTCCCGGTGGTTGAGGAGGTCGCCGGAGGCGGCCGTCTCGAAACCACCCCCGCGAGACCGCTGCTCGTCGGCGTCGACGGCCGCGCCCGCTGCGCCTGGGTCGGCGCCGATCCCGAGTACGTCCGCTACCACGACGAGGAGTGGGGCCACCCGCTGCACGGCGACCGCCCGCTCTTCGAGAAGCTCTCGCTCGAGGGCTTCCAGGCGGGCCTCTCCTGGATCACGATCCTGCGCCGCCGGCCCGGCTTCCGGGAGGCGTTCGACGGCTTCGACCCGCACGCCATCGCGCGCTACGACGCGACCGACGTCGAGCGGCTCATGCTCGACACGCGGATCATCCGCAACCGCGCGAAGATCGAGGCGACGATCGGCAACGCCCGCGCGCTCCTCGCCCTCTGGGACGCCGAGGGGGACGGCGCCCTCGACCGCCTCATCTGGTCCTTCGCGCAACCGCCGGCACCCCAGTCCCTGAGCGAGCCCAGCGAGTCGAAGGGCGAAACCGGCCGACCCCGCTCCTTCGTCGACATCCCCGCGATCACGCCCGAGTCCAAGGCCCTCTCGAAGGCGCTCAAGTCCCGGGGCTTCCGCTTCGTCGGCCCGACGACGATGTACGCGCTCATGCAGTCGGCGGGGCTCGTCGACGACCATCTCGAGGGCTGCTGGCGCGCCGCATGAACGATCGGAAGATCTGGTCCCGACCCAGGAACCGGGCGTAGGTTGTGCGCATGGCCAGGACCGACCCGCCCTCCGAGCCCGACCCCGTCGACCCGGTGCAGCCGATCGACCCGGACACGGGCGCGCCCGTGACCTCGCCCAGCGACCCGGAGCTCGCGAGCCTCGCGAACCCGACCCCGGACTCGACGCACGAGGCGCCCATGCCGGCCTCGGCGCACGTGAACGCCGGCAGCCCGCCCCCGCCGGCCTACCCGTCCTATGCCCCGCCGACCGCGGAGCGCACGCCGCCCGAGCAGCGAGACTACCTGCACGCGTGGCTCTACTCGCTCTTCCTCGGCTTCTTCGGCGGCGACCGGTTCTACCTCGGCAAGATCTGGACCGGCATCCTCAAGCTCATCACCATCGGCGGTCTCGGCCTGTGGTGGGCGATCGACCTCGTCCTGACGATCCTCGGCGCCCAGACGGACCAGGAGCGCCGTCCGCTCCTCGACTACGAGCGCTGGAAGCGGATCTCCTGGATCATCACCGGCATCGCGGTCGGCATCGCGGTCCTCGTCGCCGTCACCCGTCCCATGATGGGCTGGGGCCACGGCGGCGGCTTCGGCTGGATGTGGGGCCCCGGCTGGGAGGCCCGCGACTGGCGCTGACACGAGCGGGCAGCGCACCCGCTAGGCCGCTCGCCCGACTCAGGCGGCGACCGGGTAGAGCTGCAGCTCGGTGATCCGGGCGACATGCTCGAAGTCGCGATCGGCGGTCAGCAGCCGGAGTCCGTGGCGGATGCACAGTTGGGCGAGCACCGCATCGACGATCCCGATCTGCACACCGACTCGGCGGCACACGTTCTGAATCTCGGCTGCCGCGATGTGATCCAGAACGTCGGTCCGTACCTCGGGCAGCGGCTCGACGCGCTCCGCGATGACCTGTCGTGTGCTGTCGCACAGCTCGCCGAGCAGGAGCTCCTGCAGCACGAGCCCGGTCGTGAGGATGAGCTCGCCGTCCTCGACCGCGTTGATCAACGCGGCCAGGACCGGCTCAGCGCCGGGAGCGTCGCGACGCAGTGACAGTGACCAGACGTTCGTGTCGACCAAGACGGTCACGGCGTCGGCTCGATGAGTCTGATGCCTCGCTCCGGGGTCTGCTCATACAGCCACACGTCATCTGGGTGACCTGCGCCGATGACCTCCAGGACACGGCGCTGGTTGCGGCGCTGGATGAACTCCTCGAGCGCGACGGTCACGGCGGCCTTCTTCGTGCGCTCACCGGACAGCTCGAACGCACGCTGGAGGAGCTCGGGGTCGAGACCGAGGTTGGTCGCCATGTGTGGAATCCTACACAACAAGCCACACAATCAGACCACGAGATCGAGCTCCCGCTCGCCGACGCGCTCGAGGCGGATGCCGGCGTTCCGCGCCCAGTCGAGCAGCTGCTCGACCCGGCGGACCCGCGGGCGGTCGCGCACCAGCGCGCGGGCGAGCCTGCCCTTGTGGAACTTGTTCCAGTGCGAGATCGCGAGGCGCCGGCCGTCCTCGCCCTCCGAGACGACGCGCAGCGCGAACGCCGTGGGCGGGGGCGGGAGGAGCCGCACGTACTCCTTGGAGCGGGCGTCGAGGAGGAGATCGCTCGTCGGCTGGTTTCGAGACGCCCGCTGCGCGGGCTCCTCGACCAGCGAGCAGGGAGCCCAGGAGCCGGCGTGGACGATGCCGGCGTCCTTGTCGTGGACGAGCAGGTGCGCTCGCGCCCACCGACGCTCCGCCGCGGACCAGCTCGGGACCTCGAGCGCCTTGTAGAGGGTGCCGGTGTAGTGGTCGATCGGCACCCCGCCCTCGCGCGTGGTGCGGGAGGGCGGGAGGAGGAGCCTCAGTGCAGGACCGAGTCGGTGGACTCGGCGATCCGCGCGTCGGGCGCGACGATCGTCGCGGTGTCGTGGTCGAAGGAGATGAAGCCCTCCTCGGCCTCGACGATGATCCGCTCCCCCGACTCGGTCGTCACGCGCACGGTGCCGTGGCTGAGCAGGCCGAGCACCGGCTCGTGACCGGCGAGGATGCCGATCTCGCCGATCCGAGTGCGCGCCGAGACCTGCACCGCCTCGCCGGACCAGACCGCGCTGGTCGCCGAGACGATGTCGACCTGGATGAGCTTCGCCATGAGATCAGCCCTCTGCCTTTCAGCCCTCTGCCTGGATCTTCGCCCACTTCTCCTCGACGTCGGAGATGCCGCCGACGTTGAAGAAGGCCTGCTCGGCCACGTGGTCGAACTCGCCCTTGACGATCGCGTCGAAGGACTCGACCGTCTCCTTGAGCGGGACCGTGGAGCCCTCGACGCCCGTGAACTTCGTCGCCATGTAGGTGTTCTGCGAGAGGAACTGCTGGATGCGCCGCGCGCGCGACACGGTGATCTTGTCCTCCTCGGAGAGCTCGTCGACACCGAGGATCGCGATGATCTCCTGCAGCTCCTTGTTCTTCTGGAGGATCTGCTTGACCGCCGTCGCCACCCGGTAGTGGTCCTCGCCCAGGTAGCGGGGGTCGAGGATCCGGGAGGTCGAGGTGAGCGGGTCGACCGCGGGGTAGAGACCGCGCGAGGCGATCTCGCGGGAGAGCTCGGTCGTCGCGTCGAGGTGCGCGAACGTCGTCGCCGGCGCCGGGTCGGTGTAGTCGTCCGCGGGGACGTAGATCGCCTGCAGCGAGGTGATCGAGTGGCCGCGGGTCGAGGTGATGCGCTCCTGGAGGACGCCCATCTCGTCCGCGAGGTTCGGCTGGTAGCCGACCGCGCTCGGCATGCGGCCGAGCAGCGTCGAGACCTCCGAGCCGGCCTGGGTGAACCGGAAGATGTTGTCGATGAACAGCAGCACGTCCTGGCCCTGCACGTCGCGGAAGTACTCCGCCATCGTCAGCGCCGAGAGCGCGACGCGCAGTCGCGTCCCGGGCGGCTCGTCCATCTGGCCGAAGACGAGCGCCGTCTTGTCGAAGACGCCGGCC